>ENA-UEYL01002585-UEYL01002585.1-human-gut-metagenome-genome-assembly--contig:-NODE-2585-length-13141-cov-4.553582_pt1 | contig 13141 bp, 18 predicted proteins | sample MGYA00242941_ERZ507946 | MGnify/ENA primary metagenome ERZ507946 (study PRJEB26167, sample SAMN06115482) | human gut metagenome | host: Homo sapiens | place: China:Guizhou | collected 2015-03-11...
GCAGGAGGAACTGGCGGAGGCGCTGGAGGTTTCCCGGCAGACCATCGGATCTCTGGAAAACGGGCGGTATAACCCGTCCATTTTACTGGCATTCAAGATTGCCCGGTATTTCGGTATGACCATTGAGGAGATCTTTTTGTACGAGGAGGAGCCGTCATGAGAAGGAAAACGAAGTGGTATCTGGCGATGGGAATTCTGGGCGTGGCGCTCTCGGTGGTCGGCGTGCCGCTGGGGGGCCGGATTTCCGATAACGTGGGTGGGATGCTCACGGGCGTGGGGATGGGTCTCTTTGGGTTTGGCTTTTCCCAGTTTAAAATGCGCCGCTGGGAGGAGAAGGACCCGCAGCAAATGCGCAAGGCTGAAATTGAGGCCAATGATGAGCGGAATGTGGCCATTCGCCGCCGGGCCCAGGCCGTCAGCGGGGAAGTGCTGCAGTGGACGGTGCTGGCGGCGGCCTGGGTGTCCATTGCCTTTGGCGCACCGCTGTGGGTGACGCTGGCGGCATTGGGCGTGTTTTTAGCCAAAAGCGTACTGGAAGTGGCGCTGATGGTTCGCTACCAGAAGCAGATGTAAGGTGTCGAATCCGGTCGGATTCCGCCTTGACGGCGCCGGAGCGGCTTGCTATCATAAATGTAAAAGCAACCGGAAAGGCGGCGGTGACATGAAAAGACGGATGGGAACGCTGGTGCTGGCAGCGCTGATGATCCTGACGGCAGGCTGCGGCCAAGCGCCGCCGGAGCCGGAACCGGAGCCAGATCCCGTGCCGGTGGTGGAACCGGAGCCGGTGCCCGAGCCCGAACCCGAGCCGGAGGTCCAGGCGGGGACGAATCCGCTGACAGGACTTCCCATGGAGCCGGAGTATGAGCAGAACCGACCTGTGGCCGTGATGTTCAATAACCTCAAAGCTGCCCAGCCCCAGGTGGGGATTGCACAGGCGGATGTGATCTACGAGATCACCGCCGAAGGCGGTATTACCCGGATGCTGGGCCTTTATCAGACCCTGGAGGGAGTGGGAACCCTGGGGAGCATCCGCTCCACCCGGCCGTACTATCTGGAACTGGCGCTGGGGCATGATGCTCTGCTGGTCCACGCCGGGGGCTCTCCCGAAGCCTATACGGATATCCGATCCTGGGGCGTGGACAACATGGACGGCGTCAACGGCGGATCCGATGCCAAGATCTTCTGGCGGGATGCGGAGCGCCGCAAGACCATGAACTATGAGCATACTCTGGTGACCTCCGGCGAAAAGATTCTGGAGTACCTGGCCCAGGGGCATTTTGAGACGCAGCATGACGCGGACTATGTCTACGGCCAGACCTTTGTGGAGGATGGTACGCCGGCGGACGGCACACCGGCCCAGGAGCTGACGGTGCAGTTCTCCTCCTATAAAACCGGCGTCTTTACCTATGACCCGGAGAGCCGGACGTATCTTGCCCAGCAGTACGGAAAGCCGCACGTGGACGGGGAGACCGGCGAGCAGGTCAGTGCCTCCAATGTGCTGGTGCTCAAGACGGATATCTCCGTCATCTCCGGCGATACCGCCGGACGGATGAAGGCCCGCCTCACCGGCGAGGGCGAAGGACTGTACCTGTGCGGAGGGAAGTCCATCCCCATCCGCTGGAGCAAGACGGACCGGAACCATCCCTTCGTCTATACCCGGGAGGATGGAACGCCCCTGGCGCTGGAGCAGGGCCGCAGCTACGTCTGCATTGTCAGCGCCCGCAATGCCAAGATCAGTGTGACATAAGAACATTTGCAGAAAACGGCAAGAGCCGCCTCGTTCGAGGCGGCTCTTGTTTTTTGTTACTTGCAGCAACAGCAGCACTTGGCATCCTCGTAGCTCTCGGGGGTGCGGACGGTGTTGGGCGGGAAGAACTCGCCGACGGGGAAGGCGATGTTGCGGAAGATGCAGCAGGGGTCTTCGTTGTTGCTGCCGCAGTCGCATTCCTTGTCAGGCATGCAGTAATCGTACACGGGCACCAGCAGCTGGGAATCCCGCTCCAGGCGGACGATGGAGAACTGGCCCAGAGTGACATAGATCCGACGGCTGTCGTCGCCGCAGGAGAGGTCTCCGCCGAAGCAGTTGTTGATGAAGGACGGAACCTCGCACAGATCGCAGTCGCACTCCCGCTTGCCGCAGCAGTCCATGATCCGGGCGTCCAGGACGATGGGATCCACGGCCTCCACCACGGCGGTGGGGGCGTTGGCCCGGCGCATCATCTGGATGTCGGGCTCGCCTACGCGCATTTCGGAGGAGAAGATTTTGGCGCTGCCCTCGCTGCCGAAGAGGATGGCGCGCTTGTCGAACACGCACAGGCCCTCCACGGTAACCGGTGCCGGGCAGCTGAGATAGGCCTGCAGGGTGACGGAGTAGAAAAACCGCATATCCACGGTGTAGAAGCCCCGGTTGAAGCTCACGGGTTCCACGTCCACATAGACATACAGCAGCTTGGCGGTGCCGCCTTTGACGGACAGCGCGCGGTTGATGGCATCCACACACTCCAGCTTGGGATAGAACCGCAGATCCTCAATGCAGTCCTTATCACGGCAGGAGTCATAGATTTTCCGCGTATGGATGCAAACCGCCTCCCGGATGCTGCCGCAGCTGTCCACGGGGCCGGGCATGACTTTCTCAGGCATTGCAATACCTCCTAATTAAGTAGCTGAGATGAAAGAATCGGAGTCCTTTCAATCCAGTCTATGCCCCGTCGGCACAAAGGTGCGTGCAGGAAGGCGGGGCCTTTTTTTCGGGCATCGTGCATACTCCGGGACGAGCCGTCATAGGTTGAAGCAACAAAGGAAAGGGGGAGGACCCTTGCAGGAGAAGGAATGCATGCGCCGTTACGCGGAGGCGGCGGCCATTTTGCCGGTACGGCTGCGCACATTGGCGCTGTCGCTGCCGGATGAGGTCCAGGCCCGGGCGGAGGAGTTCCGCCTGCGGGCGGGACGGCCCATGACGGTGCTGACACCGGAGGGTGAGATGGCTCTGGAGGGCATTGTGGAGCCGGAGGAACTGGAAACCCTATGCGATCTGGCTACGGAGTTTTCCCGCTACGCCGCGTCGGAAACCCTGCGGGATGGGTTTTTGCCGGTGCGGGGCGGCTTCCGGGTGGGGATCTGCGGTACGGCGGTGATGAAGGAGGGCGCCAGCACAAACCTGAAAAGTCTCTCTTCCGCCGCAGTGCGCATTGCCCGGGAGCACAAGGGCATCGCCCGGGATTTGGCGCCCCGGCTGTTCTCCGACGGCGCCTTTGTCAATACGCTGATTCTCTCGCCGCCGGGCGGCGGCAAGACTACGCTGCTGCGGGATCTGGTGCGTCAGCTCTCCGAAGGAGCGGAGGGGATTGGGCCCCGCCGCATGGCCCTCATCGATGAGCGGGGCGAAGTGGCGGTCATGGTGCAGGGCGAGCCCCAGATGGATGTGGGCCCCCACACCGATGTGCTGGACGGATGCCCCAAGGCGGTGGGTATTCCCATGGTGCTGCGGGCCATGAATCCCCAGATCATCGCCGTGGACGAGATCACCGTCCGGGAGGATCTGCGGGCCATAGCCATGGCGGCGGGCTGCGGAGTCGGGCTGCTGGCCACCATTCACGCCGCAGACGTGACGGAGCTTGCACAAAAGCCACTTTACCGTCAGCTGCTGGAGGAGCGGGTCTTCCGGTTGACGGTGCGGATTACAGCCACGGCGCAAGCGGGACGGGCCTATCGGCTGGAGACGCTGCCATGCTGAAGCTGTTGGGAAGTACTTTGATTTTGGGAGCCGGAGCCTGGCTGCGCTGGAATACCCTGGCGCAGCAGCGGCGCATGCGGCGGGTGCTGGAGGAGTGTCTCGCGGCTCTGCGGCGCATGGCCGAGGAAATCCGCATGGCCCGAACCGCACTGCCGCTGCTGCTGGAGCGGTTGGCCGGGCAGTGCGGTCCGGATGCCGCCGTTTTATTTTCCGGCGCAGCAGCGGCGCTGCGGAGGGGGGAGTCCCTGGCGCCCGTCTGGCGGACTCTGTCTGAGGGACTGCCGCTGCCGCCTGAAAGCCGGGAGGTCCTGGCGGACCTGGGAGCGGATTTACACGGAGACGAGGAGGCGGTGTGCAAGGCAATTTCATTGGCGGTGCAGCGGCTGGAGCAGCACCGGGAGGATCTGGAAAACAGCCGGCAGGCGGAGGAGAAGCGGGTAACGGCATTGTGCTTTTCCGGTGCGGCGCTGCTGGTGATCTTACTGATATGAGGAATGCGGTATGGACGTGGATTTGATTTTCAAGATTGCCGCCATCGGTATTTTGGTGGCGGTGCTTAATCAGCTGCTGGTGCGCTCAGGCCGGGAGGAGCAGGCCATGATGACCACTCTGGCGGGACTGGTGGTGGTCCTCATGATGATGGTGCAGGAGATCAGCGATCTCTTTACCCTCATCAAAACCCTGTTTGATCTTTAGAGAAGATGGAGCAGATCGTGCAGGTGACGGCCCTGTGCGTGGTAGGGGCTCTGCTGGCCGTAGTGGTCCGGCGGGGAAGCCCGGAGTGCGCGCTGGTGCTGGGAATTGCCGCCGTTGTGGCGGTGCTGATATTTCTTGCCCAGGGCCTGGAGGAACTCATGGCGTTCCTTGCGGAGCTGGGGGAGCGCAGCGGCATACCGGAGACGCTGTTTGTGCCTCTTTATAAAACACTGGGCATTGCCCTGGTGGTGCGGGTGGGGGCCGGGCTGTGCCGGGACGCCGGAGAGTCGGCCCTGGGGAGCGTGGTGGAGACGGCGGGAGCCGTGTGTGCGATGCTGACGGCACTGCCGCTTCTGCGGGCCGTGCTGGACATGCTGTTGGAGCTGATGGAATGAGAAACGTCATTTGTATTGTGCTGTTTTTGCTGGTGCTCACCAGCCATGCCCGGGCCGCGGAACTGCCGGAGGATCTGACCGATGCCCTGCCGGACCAGGCCGCGGAGTGGATGGAGGAGATTCCGGAAGATGATTTTGCCGGCGGGGTCACCGGGATTCTGGAACAGATGGGAAACGAAGCCGGGGATATCGTGCACCAGAGAGTCCGGGGGGCGGCAGGGGTGCTGGTGGTCGTGGTGCTCTGCGGCATTCTGGAGGGGGCATTCCAGGGGATCGGCGGAAAGCCGTCCCCGTTTTTGCCCATGGTAGGGGCCTTGTCCGTGACACTTTTGACGGCAGGAAGCCTGGACTCCCTCATGGGGCTGGGGGCCAGCACCATTGAAGACCTGTCGGTGTTCTCCCGGGCACTGCTGCCTACGCTGGCCGCCGCCACGGCGGCCAGCGGCAGCGTCACCACCGCCACGGTTCAGCAGGTGACCACGGTGTTTTTGGTGGACGTACTGGTAAGTTTGATCCGGGGGCTGCTGGTTCCGCTGGTGTATGTCTATGTGGGCGTACTGGCGGCGTCGGCCGCTCTTGCCGAAAGCCGGCTGGGCGTTCTGGCGGAGGGACTCAAGAAGGCGGTCACCTGGTGCCTGACCACGGCGCTGGTACTCTTTACGGTGTATCTGTCTGTTTCCCGGGTGGTGACGGGATCCGTGGATGCGGCGTCGGTGAAGGTGGCCCGGGCGGCCATCTCCGGGGTAGTCCCGGTAGTGGGCGGCATCATCTCCGACGCGGCGGAGACGGTACTGGCCGGGGCCGGGATGCTGAAAAATACCGTGGGGGTATTTGGAATGCTGGCGATTCTGGCAGCCTGCGCGTATCCGTTTTTACAGCTGGGCGTACAGTATCTGCTCTACAAGCTCACGGCATTTGCCGCCGGAGCGGTGGGGGCGCCGGGACTGCACAAGCTCATAGACGGCTTGGGCGGCGCCTTTGGACTGATTCTGGGGATGACCGGCAGCTGCGCTCTGCTGCTTTTGATCTCCGTACTCTCATCGGTTGCGGCGGTGGTGCCATGATTGAAGCGGTGCAGGAATGGCTGCGGGCTGTGGTGGTGACGGCTCTGCTGCTTTCGGTGGTGCAGACCCTGCTGCCGGAGGGCAATGTGCGCCGGATCGCGTCCTTTTCCGGAGGACTCATTTTGATGCTGGTGCTGCTGCGGCCCCTGCTGGGGACGGATCTTTCCGCTCTGGAGCTGGATCTTGCACCCTACCGCGAGGCCATCGAGGAACGGCAGGCGGAACTGGAAGCGCAATCGGATCAGGAGCTGGAGCAGCTCATAGCGGAGCGGACGGGTGCATATATATTGGAAGAAGCGGCCAGGCTGGGCATGCAGATTCAGGTGCGGGTGGAGACCGTGCCCGGAGACGACGGTATGCCGGTTCCGGTGAGAGTGGAAATCACGGGAGCCTATTCCGCGCAGCTGTCGGAGTGGATTGCGCGGGAATTGGGAATTCCCGGGGAGGAGCAGGTTTGGCATGAAGAAAATCTGGAAGACTGAAGGAGTGCGAAAGCAATGGGACCGATACAAATACGCGGCGCTGGTGGTGCTGATCGGCGCAGGGCTGCTGCTCTGGCCGAGTGGGAAGCGCGATACCGGCACGTCCTCCGTGTCAGCGGCGGCGGAGGAGACAACGGCAGAAACGATCCAGGCGGAGATGGAGGAAATTCTGGGACAAATCAGCGGCGTGGGGCAGGTGCGGGTGATGCTGACGGCGGATACCGATGGAGAGCGTCAGCTGGCCCGGGACACGGAGCTGACGTACCGGGGAGAGCCCACGGCGCCGGAGGACTACTCCGCCCGCTCCGAGACCGTTTTGACCGACAGCGGGGAGGGGGATGCACCGGTGGTGACCCAGCGGGTGTATCCGACATACCGGGGCGCTCTGGTGGTCTGTCAGGGCGGCGATCAGCCTCAGGTGCGTCTGGCGGTGACCGAGGCGGTGTCGGCGCTGACTGGGCTTTCGGCAGACCGCATCGCGGTGGCAAAATGGCAGTGATTATCTGGAGGAGGAAGAACACAATGAAAGCAAGATGGAAACGCAATGCAGTAGTGGCTACCATGGCGGTGCTGGTGTGCGCGGCGGTGGCGCTGAACTGGCGGTACACGTCGGATCAGGCGGTATCACAGATGGATCCGGGACAGTCCGAGGAGACCGGCACCAAGATTTTGGGTCAGGCTACACTGGTCAGCGGTGTGGAAGATGGCGCCGATGACGCCGGGGAGGATGCCGGAGCGGCCGACGGCGGGGAGGCTGTGGACGAGACGGCGGTTTACACCGGCTCGGACTACTTTGCCTCGGCCCGTCTGACCCGCCAGCAGGCCCGGGACAGCGCCATCTCACTTCTGCAGGAGGCGGCGGAGCAGGAAAACGCCGACGCGGCGGTGGCCAACGAGGCCTCGGAGGGGATTCAGGTACTGGCGGCCTACACGCTTCAGGAGGCCCAGATTGAGAATCTGGTGACGGCCAAGGGCTATCAGGACTGCGTGGCGTTTCTGGGAGAAGACGGCGTCAGCGTGGTGGTAGCCACCGATACCGGAGAACTCACCGCGGAGGACGTGGCGAAAATTACGGATATCGCCATGTCGGAGACGGGATTGCCCGCCGGCAGCGTCAAGATCATGGCGGCAAATTAGCTGTTGTAATTTTGGGGAGGACATGGTACAATATCACATATGAATTTGTGCTTACCAAGGACAGCATGAGTAAGGGAGACATCAGATATGGCTGAAAGCAAGGAATACATGACCCTGCCGGAGGAAAACGGCAGCATCAATATTTCGGAGGAAGTCATCGCCGCCATCGCTGTGGGCGCTGTGCGGGAAGTAGAGGGCGTCTCCGGCATGATGACCAGTCTGGGCGGCAGCGTCACGGATTTGGTGAACAATAAGAAAAACGCCCAGAAGGGAACCCGGGGCGTGAAGATTGATATGACCGGCGCGGCGCTGAAGCTGGATCTGTACCTGACGGTGCGTTACGGCACGCCCATCCCTGAGGTGGCGGAAAATGCCCAGAAGGCGGTTTCTTCCGCCGTGGAGGCCATGACGGGGTGCAGCGTGGAGGCGGTCAACATCCATGTCGGCGGTGTCACCACAGCCTGATGCCCCTTTGAGTCAATAGAGAGAAAAGGACGAAGGAATACTATGGTACGGAACACCGCGCGGGAAATCGCCATCCATCTTTCCTATGAGCTGAGCTTTACGGATAAACCCATTGACGAGCTGCTGGATCAAAGACTCTCCTCGGAGTCCTTTGCCTCCCTGGCCGGGGAGGACCCGATCTATGCCGAGACTCCCAATGCCAAGCAGGCGGAATATATCCGCCGGTTGGTCAAGGGCGTCAGTGTTCATGCCGCGGAGCTGGACGGGTATATTGCCAAGTACGCCAAGGGCTGGAGCTTTGCCCGCATTCCGCTGGTGGCCTCCGCCATCATGCGGGTGGCCATGTATGAGATTTTGTATATGCCGGACATCCCCAACGGCGCTGCCATCAATGAGGCCCTGGAGATTGCCAAAAAATATGAGACGCCGGAAACGGTGAAGTTCATGAACGGAATCCTGGGCAGCTTTGTGCGTCAGGAACTGCCGGAATAAGCACGCTTACAACAGAGCGGGACATAGCGGGAGAGCCCCGTGGTCCCGCTCCGTTTTTCTGTTTTCCTGCACAAAGGAGGTATCCATGGAACAGCGGATCATTACCGTCTCGGAAGTCAATCAGGTGGTGAAGCTCTTACTGGAAAACGAACCCCTGCTGCGCAATCTCAGCGTCCGGGGCGAGCTGTCCAACTATAAGATCCACTCCACGGGAAACCACTTCTTCACCCTCAAGGATGCCGGGGGCGCGCTGCAGTGCGTGATGTTCAAAGGCGCTGCCGGAAAGATCCGGTTTCGGCCGGAAAACGGCATGAAAGTGGTGGCCACGGGCCGGATCAGCGCTTTCCCCCGGGACGGCGTCTACCAGCTCTATTGCGACGCGTTGATTCCGGAGGGGACCGGAGACCTGGCCCTGGCCTTTGAGCAGCTCAAGGCCCGACTGTACGCGGAGGGCCTCTTTGACCCCTCCCACAAAAAGCCGCTGCCGCGATATCCCCAGCGCATCGCGCTGGTGACCTCCGGGACCGGCGCGGCAGTCCGGGACATGATTCGGATTCTGCGGCGGCGCTACCCCCTGGCCAAGGTCATCGTGCTGCCGGTGCGGGTACAGGGCGCCGGAGCGGCAGCGGAAATTGCCGGGGCCATCCGGTATGCGGACCGCTGGCACATCGGCGACGTCATCATCACCGGCCGGGGAGGCGGGTCCATGGAAGATCTGTGGGCCTTTAATGAAGAGCGGGTTGCCCGGGCAATCTATGAGTGTCAAACGCCGGTGATTTCGGCTGTGGGCCACGAGCCGGATGTAACCATTTCCGACTTTGTGGCCGACGTGCGGGCGTCCACGCCTTCCAATGCCGCGGAGATCGCGGTGCCGGATCAGGTGGAGCTGCGGCGTCTGCTGCGGGACCGGCAGGCACGGATGGAAAGCAGCGAGACCGCCCGGCTGGAGACGCTGCGCCAGCGTCTGACAGAACTGGCCGGCAAGCGGGTGATGCGGGACCAGATGGCCTATGTGCAGGACCAGCGCATGGAGCTGGTGCATCTGCAAAAGCGGCTGGGCGACCTGGCGTCGGCTTTGTTGGCCCGCAAGCATCAGCGGTTCGCTTCCTTGGCGGCATCTCTGGATGCCATGAGCCCGCTCAAGGTGCTGGGCCGGGGGTATGCCATGGCCCGCAGCGCCGACGGGACGATTTTAAAGAGCTGGAAGGACGTGGCCCCGGGAGACGCCGTGCAGGTGACCTTGGGAGAAGGCGGGTTTACCGCCACGGTGGTGGAGCCCATCAAGGAGGTTGACGCATGAACGAAAACATGACATTTGAGCAGCAGCTGGCCCGGCTGGAGGAGATTGTGGCGGCTCTGGAAAAGGGCGACGCCCCCCTGGCGGACTCCTTGGCCCTGTTTGAAGAGGGGACGAAGCGGATTGCCGCCTGTTCCCGGGAACTGGACCTGGCGGAGCAGCAGGTGGTCAAGCTGATGAAGGGCGCCGACGGCGCACCGGTGGAGCTGCCCTTTGATACAGAGGAGGAGTAAGGATGGACAAGACAGCCTTTGATCTGCGGTATCGGGAGTACCAGAACGCTGTGGAGGATTTTCTGCAGGGCCAGTTTTCGGACAAGCCCCACTGGGAGGACTTGTACGCGTCTATGCGGTACAGCCTCCTGGCCGGAGGCAAGCGGATTCGTCCGGTACTGGCGCTGGAGTTTGCCCGGCTGGCCGGGGCCAGGTGGCAGGAGGCTCTTCCGGCGGCCTGCGCCGTGGAGATGGTGCATACCTACTCTCTGATCCACGATGATCTGCCCTGCATGGACGACGACGATCTGCGCCGCGGCAAGCCCACCAACCACAAGGTCTACGGTGAGACCATGGCGGTTTTGGCGGGAGACGCCCTGCAGCCGGCCGCCTATACGCTGATTCTGGACAGCGCCCTTTCCTCCCAGGCCCGGCTGGAGTGCGCGCGGATTCTGGCGGAGGCCTCCGGTCCCCGGGGCATGGTGGCCGGACAGGTGCTGGACACCCTCCACGCCCCCAAGACGGAGGAGGAGCTCACCGAGGTTCACCGTCTGAAAACCGGCTGTATGATCCGGGCTGCCTGCACCATGGGCTGCGCCGCCGGCGGTGCTGCTGCGCCTCTGCGGGAGGCTGCCGCGGTGTATGCAGAGAATCTGGGGCTGGCGTTCCAGATTCGGGATGATATGCTGGATGTGTGCGGGGATGAGGCCGCCTTCGGCAAGCCCATCGGCTCCGACGCCCAGGAGGGCAAGGTGACCTTCGTGGATCTTCTGGGTCTGGAGGGATGTGACAAAGCCGTGCGCAAGTGCACGGACCAGGCTAAGGCTGCCGTGGCCCCCTATGATGCCGACGGCTTTTTGCGGGCTCTGGCGGACACGCTGGCCGGGCGGGACCGGTAACGCAGCCGCAAGAGAATGCAAAGTCAGCCCTGAAACAGGAAGCGGGCGATTTCCTGGTGCGGGTTACGGTAAAAGAGAAGAAGAAAAAGGCGCATGGCCGTGTCGGCCATGCGCCTTTTATGCAGTTGTCAGGCTCCGGGCTGGGCCGCATCGGCGCAGCAGCGCTCCGCCAGAACGGAGGTCACCCGATTGAGTTCCGTTCCCTCCACGGTAAAGGTTACATCCTGTACCGTAACCTGATCTGCGGCGGCGGGGACCCGGCCCAGCATCTCCATCAGCCAGCCGCTGACAGTGCTGGAATCGGTCTCCTCCCGCAGGTGAAACAGGGCGAAGGCCTTCTGGGGAGACAGGTCGCCGGAGAGCCGGTACCGTCCGTCCTCCAGACGGCAGATGGACTCTTCGATCTCATCATGCTCATCCCAGATTTCGCCCACCAGCTCTTCCAGAATGTCCTCCATGGTCACGATGCCCAGGGTACCGCCGTGTTCGTCGGCGACCACGGCAATGTGCATCTTCGCTCTTTGGAGGCGGCGCAGCAGCGCGCCGATGGGGGTGGCGGGAGCCGCGTTCAGCACGGGCTTCATCAGCTCCCGCACGGCGGCATCGCGGTTTTCCGGGGCATACAGGTCTTTGAGGTGCAGCACGCCCACGATGTGGTCGATGGTGCCCTCATACACCGGCAGGCGGGAGTAGCCGCTGGTGTCAAACAGCTCGGCGGCAGTGGCGCGGTCGGACGCGGCTTCCACGCCCACGATCGACACCCGCGGGGTGAGAATATCCTCCGCCGTGAGATCGTTGAATTCGATGGCGTTGCGCACCAGCTCCCGTTCCTGGCTGTCGATTCCGCCGTCCCGCTCCACTTCATCCACCAGGAGCAGCAGCTCTTCTTGGGTGAGTTTTCGGTCCTCGCCCACCTGGAAGATGCGGGAGAGCAGCGCTTTCCAGCCGCTGAAGATCCGGTTGACCGGGGTGAGAATTACCAGCAGGACCCGCAGCAGAGGGGCCGACCACATCGCCATTTTCTCCGGACTCTCTTTGGCCAGGCTCTTGGGGGTCACTTCTCCGAAAAACAGCACCACAACGGTCACCACCGCGGTGGACAGGGAGGACCCCAGATCCTCGCCGAAGCGGCGGACAAAGAGAATGGTGCCCACGGAGGCAATGGCAATGTTGACGATGTTGTTGCCCACCAGAATGGTGGAGAGCAGGTCGTCATACCGCTCCGCCAGGGAGAGCACCAGTTCGGCCCGACGGTTGCCCCGCTCGGCCATCGCCCGGACCCGGGTTTTGCTTAGAGAGGAGAAAGCGGTTTCCGTGGCGGAAAAATACGCCGAACAGAGCAGAAAAAAGACAATCAGTAAAAGTTTGCTTATAGTGTCACTGGACATCCTATGTTCTTCCTTTCCGATGATTACATGTGTCTGCGTGCGGAATCCTCAACAACGCAGAGGCCGGAAAGGACGGGGAGGTACGTGCCGGGGGCATCGTCTGTCGCCTTTACTCCTATTGCAACGTGTTCAGGAAGCTCGATAAAAATGCAGCCATAGCCAAGCTCTTTGAGCAAAGCTCCCAAAAGTATGGACGAGTCCTCACAATCACCGCACTGGTCATAAAGCGTTTCCAGAGGATATTTAGGAAAATCAGTATATCCCGTTGAGGTCATGTCGTCAACATACTCTATGCTCTGCACGAAATTTGCAGTTTCTCTTATAGTCTCAGATTCGCCATAACCGCATTGGTCGCAAAGGCTTTTTATTTCATCTGCAAGCTGTTTTACGAGCTTATGATTATTGTCGTCACTTACATAGTTATGATAATCTTTCACATATGAGTATCTCAAAAGACTATGATAATATTCATACATATCGTCCTGAATATTCATTGATATTTCAAAGGTATATCGTTTGTCATAGCTCGTCCAGTTAAAAGTCCTTTTCGACCATGTGGGGTCTGCAGGCTGAACATAGTCAGGCTTTCGGTCGTCACGAGGCTCATAACCGTCCTCATCAGTGACTATGGGTGTTTGCTGAGTAACTGCGGTAGTGGTCTGCTGTGTTGTTGTGGTGTATGTATCGTATGTATTCAATCCCGGTCTTTTCTCTGGATACAGAAATTCATCAATTGTATTGCTAAATGCAAAATATACGCCCACTGCCACACAAATAGAGATAAGTAATTTCTTCATATATTCGTCCTGTTTTTAGTTGGTTTACGGCTTTTGTCATAAGTACATTATACTACAAGATGGTATAAAATACAATACTATTAG
>ENA-UEYL01002586-UEYL01002586.1-human-gut-metagenome-genome-assembly--contig:-NODE-2586-length-13139-cov-62.821390_pt1 | contig 13139 bp, 11 predicted proteins | sample MGYA00242941_ERZ507946 | MGnify/ENA primary metagenome ERZ507946 (study PRJEB26167, sample SAMN06115482) | human gut metagenome | host: Homo sapiens | place: China:Guizhou | collected 2015-03-11...
ACTCATTTTGAAACTTTGGATGAGTATCAAGTTCGAGATCCGAATGGCGAATGGTGGGAGTAAGTGGCATATCCCATGCGTCCGCCTAAGGAAGCGAGAAGTACTGCAAGTTATGTAAAACATAATCATTCATCCCCACCCGGTCATAAATCAAAGAATCACATGGGCAGAGAATTGCAGCAACTGGGGGTAGATGCATCAAGCTACACTGAATATGATATTTATGCGTATGACCCATCTGTCAATCGCGGCCCTGAAAGAATCGTAGTAGATAATAACAACCGTGTTTATTACACAAACGATCATTATCGTACATTTTGGAGAATGATGTTTGTAAATTGAGGTGATATTTATGGAACTTCTTAGCAAAAATTTCGACGCAACGAAACCATGCGCATTCTATGAGATTTCATGCGGTCAGTGCAAGTCAATGGATGACTTGTTTGTGGAAATGGCCTATGTTTTATCTTTCCCTGATTATTTTTGGTGGGGGAACAGATGGGACTCGTTGAATGATTGTATGCAAGATTTTGGTTGGATTGATGAAGAATTTATTAGCATAAGATTTTCTGATTTCTTTGTCATGGGTTCTAATTTGCCACCTGATGAAAAAAAAGACATGGAAATTTTCCTTGATACGATTAAGTTTATTGTCGATCATTCGCATAATGCGCGGCCAACATATAAACTGTTCAAAATTGTTATAGACTAAAATACAGAGCAAAGCATGATGTCACACAAGTCCTTCGATTGAACAGAAGCTGGGACTTGACGTAACCATGCCGCTTATTGAGGAGAAAGAGCTTTCTGTGCATTATGTCTACATTGCTAAAGAGGCTCTCTGTCTGACGCTTATTGATTAAGGGGGTAAACACCACGACAGAAGATTGGTGAGATGACCATGCAGGAATTGTTGGATATAGATTGGGTGGGAGACGATTAATTATGAAAATCAAAAGGTTGCTGTCTCAAATCTTGGCTAATCGAAAGAATAGGCTTCTGTATATTGTTGATGCAAGTTGGGAAATATTTATTTTACTTTTTCCTGTTTGGTTTATACTGTCAAACGGGAAAGCTCGTCTTGCGGAAACGCTCGGTGGAAATAGAGATCTCGCATCTATTCTCATCTGTCTTACTCAACTCAGCATGATTTATGCAGAAAAAGTAATTACATATATGATAGAAAAAAGGGCGGATGTAAAATAAGATTAGGCTCTCAGACAATACCGTACAAGAGCATCAGCAACGCTGCCAACGAATTGTGTGGTATCTCTTTAAGTAAGGATGCAGGTACTGGTGTCTAAACAAACGTTACGAAAAACAGCGGCGAAGCCCATCAGCTTCGCCGCGGTCAAAGACATTCGTCTATGACAATGCGGCGTGGCGAGAGCAACGAGCGGCTGCCTGCACGGCAAGAATGTTGTGCATATGACTTCCGGCACGGACAAGCTGCACTTCTTCTATGACGCCCAGAACCGCCCGACAGTGGTGGTGTACAACGGCACGGCGTATGCCTACGTCAAGAACTTGCAGGGCGATATTGTTGCAATTCTGGATGAAAATGGCAATACCGCCGTCAGCTACGGCTACGATGCGTGGGGCGCGCCGCTGTGGTGTACCGGTGAACTGGCGGAGACGCTGGGCAAGGTGCAGCCGTTTAGGTATCGCGGGTATGTGTTCGATGAGGAGACGGGGCTGTACTATCTGCGGAGTCGGTACTATAATCCGCGGTGGGGGCGGTTTGTTAATGCGGATAATTATTTAAGCACTAATGTATTTTCTTATTGCGGTAACGTACCTTCTGTATTTGTTGACAAAAATGGGCATGAACGTAAGTTGTATGATAATTTGAGTGAACCATGGGCCACTAAGTTAATGTCTCAGTTCTTTGACATGGACTCTCTTTTACAAAACCTGAACTTGAAATTTTCAGATGGGTATGTTGTGGATTGCTATCTTTCTGAAGCAGATGCCTTGAGAATTAACACAATAAATGAGGAGGTAAGAGGTAAGATTACTGAACCTTTAGCGAATATTGAACTTGCACTAAAATTGGCTTTCCCGGAAGAGATGGAGGAAGTTTCGGCAAGTATTGAAGATGCTTTTACAGTTTCGAGTGGCTATTACACGCAATACGTTGCGTATTATTACTAGTATAATGATACTTTGGGCTATCCTCTTCGAGTAGGAAAATGGAGATTCACTATCAATGTATATGAGGAAAATGAAAATGGTGAATCACCTGTTGAATTATGGGCGGATAGAATTCCATTTGGTAGTAACGCATGTATTGTGCGTACGACATTTGCCATTGATACTTCTGAACCGCGTCCTAAACCGGAATGGAACGGGTCACTGATTCCGCGCATTTACTTATTGCATTCTATGAATTGGAGTGAATGAAAATGAACTCAAAAAATAGTATGACTTTAGAGTTACTATGGATCTTAATTGTTCTATTGTACTTTGCTACATTGTATGCTCCATCTACTTTCGCTTTTACCTTGGAAATAATTCAATTGTTGTTGTTTGTATCGGTACTTTTTTTATCGGTAATCAACTTATGCCGAGCGTTAAAATGCAGAAATGGTGAATGGTGGAAGCCTGCGGCTTCTCTCGGTATCTGTTTGTGCGTGATTGTTAGCCACTTTGTTGAACCCGATATTGTTCATTACATAAACAAATCTATTATAATCCGTTAAATTATATTTATTGCAAAATTTCGTGTAAAGCAGAAATGCAATTTTAGTTTGACTATGTATTAAGGCTTTTTGAGAAAGTGAACGAAGAAGGTGGCTGTTCGATACTATTGAGCTAAATATAGATGCGAGCATATTACTTCACCAGCCCGTCGCGTCCCGTGCCCCTCACACAAGCCGCCGACGGGCTGGCAACAAAATCTCCCCAAAAGCAGGAAAAACTGTTCCATATGACGAATACGAACCTTGTCCAGTAAGTCTGTCGCGCTTCTGGATTCAGCTACGGCTACGATGCGTGGGGCGCGCCGCTGTGGTGTACCGGTGAACTGGCGGAGACGCTGGGCAAGGTGCAGCCGTTTAGGTATCGCGGGTATGTGTTTGATGAGAAAACTGGGCTGTACTATCTGCGGAGTCGGTATTATAATGCGGAACGGTGCAGGTTTCTTAATGCGGATATAGATATGGGAAAGGAGTGATTCTGGACTAACATCATCATATAGTCATTCTACGGATGCCAGAAAACTATCATATCCATGGCATCCGTAGATTTGGAAATTACCAGTTAGAATAGGAGGGTATGCTACGAATGTTCTTACAAAATGGCTTTTTGTGGAAAATGATGCGATTTTACATGCGAATTATCACATTAATAGCGATTATCGGTGTCGGTATCGTGTGCTCAAACACAGTGGCTTATGCGGAAAATAGTAAAACTCCCAACCATATTGTTGTGTTTCCTGTTTGGGCTGAGGAAATTCTGCTTGAATTAGTTGACACAGATTGCATCGTGTGGGTAGGGCATCCTTATTTGGAGGAGGCCGAGACATACTGGCCGACCATGAAAGATACGAAGGAAATTTGCGGATCCATATGGCAAGAGACCGATGATTCGGAGATACTGAAGCTTTCGCCTGATTTGATTATTTGTCCCGATGAATTATCCGGCGACTATGATGCGATTTTTCCGAACTTGTCTAAGGCCGAAATACCCGTTGTGTTTATGAAGCAACCTGAAACAGTTTCAGAAATCATCGAATCTATATTCACTTTAGGAAATGTTACCCACCAAGAGCAAAAAGCAACCGAATTATGTAATCAGTTTCAATTAGAAGTGGAAAAATTGGCAGCCTTGCGAAGGAAAATCCCTGAAAACAAACGGTTGACCGCTGTCCTGAATTATGAATTCCAAGAAGACTTTCAGTTAGTTGCGGATATGACGGGAATCATCAATCTGCTCCAAGAATATGACAGTTACATGGAAGTTTCTGATGACCTCATTGACGAATTAACTCCTGATATCGTTGTCGAACTGAATGTTTGCCTTGACTCCAACGGCATCTATTTACCTGAGCAAGGAAACGCAGAAAGTCCTTATCCGGTAATATCCATCAACCTTCATCCTTCGCAGTATATCATTCAAGATTGCTATAGCATTATGCAAAAGGTATACCCTTTCCTTTTTCAGGAGTAGTGATAATAACTTGCGCGAATGCAAAGTGCCAACGTGGACGCAAAGTTCGTTTACAACGAGAACGTTCTGCGGGTGCAGAAAATTGTTAACGGCGTTGTGACGGACTATGTGCTGCACGGCAAGAATGTTGTGCATATGATTTCTGGTGCGGACGAGCTGCATTTCTTCTACAATCCACCTCTTCAAGTTGGAAAATGAGAATGTTTGCGGCAGAAACTCATAGACGGACAGTTGCAAAATGGATATAATCATATATTGTAAAACACTATTGGGGGTGTAATTTTGAAATGTATGCTACTGTTATTGCTGATTGTTCTATCTTTTCCTGTGTTGTGCATGGGGGAATCTGCTATCCAGTCGGAAGGCAATATGTCCTATATCATTACTAGTGAAGGTGCCGTTATTATCGACTGGAATAATCAATTACCGGATGTCCTTGATGCCACACTATATGTGCCACCTACTCTTGGTGGGATTCCGGTTGTTGGAATAGGATTTGACGCTTTTGATACCTGCAACGAAGGACCTTCTACGCAGTTTCAGTTGATTCTCCCGGAAGGAATTACTTTTCTGGAAAAAGGAGCTTTTCAGTGTTGCAACCAAGCCACGGTCATTTCGCTGCCGTCAACATTGGAGACGATCCCAGAGGGGAGCTTTATTCATGTTACAGCTGAAATCGTATTTCCTAATGGGAACCCTTATTTCACAGCTGAAAATGGTTTTTTGATTGATAATCGCACGAACACTTTGCTGTATACAAGCAAGTCAAGTGGGGATTTTCCATTGCCGCCAGTTAAGCAATTGGCCTCGCGATGTCTTGACAACTGGATAGACGAAAACACTACCGAGATCATATTGCCGCTTACACTGGAAGGCATCAGCAGCTATGTATTCTATGACTTTCCCTGGCTTGAGTCTGTCCTTCTCCCGAACAGTATGAAGAATGTGGGAAAGTTGGCATTTTACAGTAGCGGCGTCAATTCGATAGTCCTTCCAGCATCAATACTTTCAGTTCCTGCCTACTGTTTTGTTGAATGCTATCTTGATTCAGTAGTCATTTCCGAAGGAACCCAGTACATTGGAGAATACGCATTCTATTGGAATAGAGGAGCATTGGCAAATGTAGAACTTCCATTTTCAGTTCAATTTGTTGGGTATAATGCATTTCCTGAAGGATGTAACATCTCTGTATTGAATCCTAATACTCATTTTGAATCACTGGAAGAGTATCAATTACGGGATCCGAATGGCGAATGGTAAGAGTTATGGTGTGCTCTTGGGCTACGCAACATTGTTAAGGAGTCCTTGCGTAGCATGGCAACCCGCTGAACGATGGCAAGTGGCAGTACACGTGGGAAAACGGGCGGCAACTTGCGCGGATGCGAAGCATTGACCCCGACGCCCAGTTTGTGTATAATGAAAACGGGTTGTGGATTCAGAAAACGGTCAACGGCGTAGCGACGAAGTACACGCTGCACGGCAAGAATGTTGTGCATATGACTTCCGGTGCGGATGAACTGCATTTCTTCTACGATGCACAGAACCGTCCGGCGGTGGTGGTGTAGAACGGCACGGCGTATGCGTATGTTAAGAGCTTGCAGGGCGATATTGTTGCGATTCTGGATGAGGATGGCAATACTGCAACACAAGAGCTTGGAACATCGATCTGCAATCTAACGTTGAAAGATCATACACGTCCTGCATTTCTTACTACTGATGGATACTTGGTTGCTCTCTGTAGTGATGTTGTTCTCAAAGACTTTGTCCCGTGTGCTGAAGAAAAAATTTCACATGTATTGGTGTTTGACTTGCTTGCAGATACAATACAACTCGTTGATGATTTTACTTCACAAAATTAAGTATCCATTTGCTAATATCAGAAGCCAGCCCGTCGCGTCCTGTGCCGTTCGCACAAGCCGCCGGGCTGGCTTTCATTCCCCCCTTCTTTACCTACTACACATTTTTCTAACACACTACTAACAGGAGGCATTAACCATGAACGAACTTTTCCTTTCTGGCACGATTCTCACTCTTGTCAAGACACCCACGACGGGTGACACCTCGCACGTCGTCTGCCAGCTGCGGCATTCGCACCGCAACCGTCAGCAGCAGGTGATTCACGAAACCTACACGGTTCATGCGTGGAATCGCCTTGCAGACTGGGCGGCGCAGGCGCTGAAACCCGGTGCGCGGGTGTATGTCAAGGGGTATCTGACGCAAAAGCTGCGCGGCGATGTTGTTATGACAGAGGTCACCGCCGCGCAGTTCTTTGTCCAGTCTCATGCCGTGGTGGATGCGGAGAATCAGCTGGCAAGCTGATGGAGGCTATTAGGGCTTTGTGGTGAGCTGATGAAGCAGAGGCAAGAAATCAACGAGAAATTTCCTCTCAGCAGTCGAACATGCAGACAAGGCTTTGAGCAGGTCGGCAGGCAAAGAAAAAGTTTCCTGCGACTCCTCGTCCTTATAGGGCACAAGCCTTGGTGTGCAGTCTGCCAAAATGCTTCCTGGAGCAACACCCAGCAGTTCGCAAAGCTGCATGAGGCGCGTCAGGTTGATTCTTTGCGATCCGCGCTCAAGGTTTCCATAGGCACAGACGCTTATGTGCAGGAATGCGGCAACTTGCGCTTGCGAAAGGGAGTTCGCTTGCGAGCTTCCTTTAAGTGGACACCGATTTTACGATAGTCGATGGTCGTGTTGATTTCGGTTGTAGGTTTCATGTGACTTCCCTCCATCATGAAGAATTTTCAGGCGCATGTAGAAATTCTTTTGTGCCTGATAAAATTCATATTAAATGAAGGTACGTTGAAATGGAAGAAATTGATTACATTGAGTAAATGATATAGCATTTGATTCGCGAAAATTTTTTCAGCAAGAATCGGTAAGACGCCACTGCTTGCAATATAAAAACTGCTTGCAATATAAAAAGGTCTTAAAACACTTCAAATAGCACCGAAATACTTCTTATAGTGTAGGCTGCAAAGCGAATAGAAACAAGTAGACAGTATGCGAGAAAGATACAGAGAAAAATTTTGTCAGAAACTGCGCGGATGTCGATTCATTCGCCCTGTCTAAAAACGCGGATGCACACACTACAAAAGTGTGGTAGAATTATACCATCGAAAGATACAGCGAGGCTCCCGCGCATGGCGCGAGGGGCTTTTTTCGTACCGTTCGATAGAAAAAACGTGTGCCAGAGGAGCGCACAGAAAAGAAAGGAAACATATGAGTAACCAAGAAACCAATCAGAAACAGATTCAGTTCTCGGCTCAGCAGGAACTGAAACACCTGCGCACCCGATGCGGCAAGGTGTACGCGCTGGGCAACAACCGTTTCCGGGCAGTGGTGCAGACCACGCCGATTCACGAGTACGACGCGGCGACGCACCAGTGGGTGGAACTTTCTGCCGAAAAGCGCCAGCAGATGGCGGCGCAGGCGCACAGCCCGATTGCGACGTTCGCGGATAATTCGGCGGATTCCGCCGCGGGCATCCTCGATACCTACGTTAAGGAAGGTTCGCAGCAGAACTTTTCGCACGACGAGCGCCTGTGGATCAGCAACACGAATTACTACGGCAACCGTCTGACTTATCTGAAAGTTGTGGACTTGCCGCGTCTGGGCGCGAACCACTTCATCACGTCCGCAAAGCTGTGCGTTCGCAACGTCTATGCACCGACGGCGGATACTGCCATCATGTGCAAGGAAGTGCTGGAGGACTGGGATCCGGAGACCATCACCTATGACCACCAGCCGGATGTTAGCAGTGTGTATCAGGACTATTGCCGCGTAGTGAAAAATCAGTATTCGTGGAAGGAGTTCGATGTCACGAGCCTTGCGCGCAAGTGGTATCTGGGCGAAAACCACGGTGTTCAGCTGAGCGCGCCCGAAAGTGAAAGCAGCTTTTCGCAGCTGCATTCAAGCGAAACGGCGAACCAGCCGTACTTCGTATTGGAGTACGCGAGCCTCACGGGTCTGGAAAGCTATCTGACTTACGACCATCAGTCTGCTGGGCTGGCAGGGACTGGCAGCGTCAGCCTTGTCAATGGCAACCTGATTTTCGCTCACGCCGATACCGCAATGAACGGCAATCGACTGCCAGTTTCCGTGACCCACTATTACAATTCCTGCGACAGCGACAAGGACGAGTTCGGCATGGGCTACGGCTGGCGGACTTCGCTGCATCAGACGCTGCACAAGGTGCTGTACAATGGCGAAGTGGAGTTTGTCTATACGGACGGCGACGGTACGGAACACTTCTTTAAGAAGAATAAAGATGACCAAAAGAAGTATTCCGACCAGTCTGGTTTGTCTCTGACGCTGGAAGTCGGGGACGAAAACATCACGATTACCGACAAGGGCGACAACGTCATGACGTTCCCGCTGGTGAGCGAGATCCCGACGGAGGATGCGCCGGAAACCGCGAAGGTGCTGATTCAGAAGATTCAGGATGCGATTGGCAACGAAGTCACGGTGACGGCGCTGGCGGATTCGCTGCTGAAAATCGCGTCTGTGACGGACGGCGCTGACCGAGTTACGACATTCCATTACACGGATGGCCGCTGCGACCGGATTCAGACACCGTGGCAGAATGAAAACAGCTGCGTCCGCTTCAACTATTATAATGAAGAAACTCTGTACATTACGCATGAAGATGGTCGCATGAGCAAGTACGAATACGCGCTTGCGAACGGTTATCACCTGCTTGTGTCGGCATCTGCGATTGAACAGCACATCAAGAATCAGGAAGATAAGAAGCTGGCGGACGTGACTTACAAGTACAGCAACACGAACGCCATCGACGGATTGCCGCACTGCATCACCCATGCGACCGTAACGGGCATGAAGAATGATGAAACTCTGACCGCGGCGAACGTCTCGTACACCTACGGCAATCACATGGCACTGGTCAAGGATGAAATTTCCGGCAAGACGTTGCGCTACCATTTCAACGATGACGGCAACCAAACCAGCGTGGACGACGAGCTGGGCTACGCGATGTACACCCGCTACGACCGCACCGACGACAACGCGAATGCGCCGATTAACCACGTGACGGAGCGCTCCCGGATGCAGCGGGTTGTCAGAAATTTGCTTCTCGACCCGATGTGCGAGGAAAATAGCAGTGTTTGGGAGAAGAGCAGCACGGGCACGATTACGCGCGACCAGTCCACACGGCAGTTCGGTCTCGTTTCGTATCGGCTGACGATTTGGTCAAGCGACTGCGTGTATGTTCGTCAGGCAGTGACGCTCACGCCGGGCAAGTCGTATACGCTGTCGGGCTATGTCCGCTCTGGTGGCCCGCGCGGTGTGATGCGCGTTGCGTACACGGTGGGTAATGAGACGTTCACGCTGGATTCCGAACCGGGCAAGGTGTGGGAAAAGACGGACAACATGCCGTATGAGCGTGTGTCGGTGTCCTTCACGCTGCCGGAGAATGCAGAACCTAAGGTTTACTGCATGGCGTATTGCGACATGCAAAACGGCTTCGTGGGCGGCAATTGCTGGTTCGATGCGATGCAGCTGGAAGAAGGGCTGACGCTGAATCACTTCAATATGGTTCAGAACAGCGACTTTTCTGCGGTCGGCACGGATGGCAAGCCGAAGGCGTGGACGGTTGGAAGTAATTCCAATTCCTACGTTTCGGTGCTGCCGCTGGATGATGAAAAGGATATTTTCCACGCGCCGGACTGCCTGAAGCATGACAATACGCAGAAAATTCATCTCTTGGGTCGCTATGACCGCACGGTAACGTATTACCAGCAGTTCCGGCACTACGGCAAAATCGGCGACCGATTCACGGTGGGCGGCTGGTGCAGCTCATTCGCGAAGAAGAACGATCCGGACAATTCCGTTTACTGCCGAATTACCGTTCAGTTTACTTCCGCTGACCCTGTGACGGACAAGAGCTACTGGGCAACGGGCGGTTCTGCGGTCTTCAATGCAGAAGAAGGCAACTGGCAGTTCGCGAGCGCGGGCATTGTCGCGCCCAACAACTGCACTTATATCCGCGTGGTCTTGCAGATGAATCGGCAGATGAATTTTGCGGACTTCACCGGCATTTATCTCTACCCGGAAGCGTTCGGGACGCAGTATATTTATGACAAAAATGGCAACCGCAAGACGCGGAAGATGCTCTACGGCGGTCAGGAGAAATCCGAGTTCGATGGCGCGGACAACCTGACGAAGCACACCGCCGCGGGCCGCACGGTGTCCAGCATCTTCCATTACGGCGACACGGAAGCGGAGCAAAAGAAGCATCTGCTGCTGAAAAGCATTGCGCCGCTGGGCAGCGTCAGCAAGTTCAGCTATGACAATTTCGGGAATCCGCTGACGAGTCAGGTGCAGAATGCGGACGCGAATCCGAGCTACTTCATCCGCGGCGAAACTTCGTACACGGACGACGGCAACTATGTTGCTGGGCAGAAGGATGCGCGCGGCAAGATTGTGCGCACGGAAATCGATCCGGAGCGCGGCACGACGACGAGTGTCACCGACGCGAAGGGGCAGACGGTGACGTATGAATACGACAATCTGCGTCGAATTGTAAAAACTTCTGCAAGCGTGGGCGCAAAAGAAGGAATTCTGACAGTACATAACGAATATACCTATGATGCAAAGCGCGGGAATCTGGTCGAAATCCGTCACAATACGGACGGGGACGCCGCGAACGACGTGGTGTACAGCTTCGAGCAGGACGCGCTGGGTCGCCAGACGGCGGTCAAGGTTGGAAATCAGACCTTGTCGCAGAGTGCGTATCAGAACGATCCGACGAAGCCGAATTTCGGAACGCTGACCGCGACGACTTACGGCAACGGGGCGAAAGTCAGCAGTCGGTACGATGACTTCAACCGCGTGACGGGGGTGGTGTACGGCGAGGAAACCGCGCCGCGATACGAATACGACTACAACGCGAAGGGTCAAGTGGCACGAGTTCGCGACAACCTGTTGAATCGGACGACGCAGAGTGAATACGATTTGGCGAATCGCCCGGTGCGTGTGAAAACGTCGGAGGACGCGAAGCACGTCTACACGGGACAGGTCGCTTACGACAACGTGTACGGTAACTTGAGCGAATTTACGGAAAAAGTGGGTGAAAATCGACAGGAATTCGGGACGGAATTCGGCTATGATGACGAAAATCGTCCGACGTCGCTGACGTACAGCGTTGGTGCAGCCACCATTGGGCAGAGTACGACAACCATTGACAAGCTGAATCGGACGACGTTCTCGGCGGTCAAGCTGGGCAGCAAAACCTTCACGAGCGAATACCATTTCGCGGCGGGCGGCTACGGCACCGGCAGAGTGACGAATCTCGTTTCGTCGATTACCCAGCCGGGGTGCAATTGCGGCTACGGTTACGACGACAACGGGAACATTGCGAGCGCGACGCTGAACGGCAAGTGGACGGGCTACACCTACGATGCGCTTGGTCAGCTGATTCGCGTGAATGACCGGAGCGACACCAGCGCTGGCGACAACGGTTCGACGTGGGTATACGAGTACGACCGTGGTGGCAACATCCTGAGCAAGAAGCTGTATCCGTATGCGAACACAAGCAGCGAACCCTTGCAAACGATGCGTTTCAGCTACGGCAACGCGAATTGGAAAGACCAGTTGACGGCGGTAGATGGCACTCCTATCACCTACGACGCGATTGGCAACCCGCTGAACGATGGCACCTGGACGTACACCTGGGAAAATGGGCGGCAGTTGGCGCGGATGCAAAGCGCCAACGTGGATGCGAAGTTCGTTTACAACGAAAACGGGCTGAGAGTGCAGAAAATTATCAATGGCGTTGTAACGGACTATGTGTTGCACGGGAAGAATGTTGTGCATATGACGCGCGGCGCAGATGAGCTGCACTTCTTCTACGATGCACAGAACCGTCCGGCAGTCGTCGTTTACAACGGCACGGCGTATGCTTACGTCAAGAACTTGCAGGGCGATGTGATTACAATTCTTGACGGTGCGGGCAATGTTGTTGTCAGCTATGTGTATGATGCTTGGGGTATGCCCATTGGGAAGAGTGGGACTCTGGCGGAGACGCTGGGGACGCTCAACCCGTTTAGGTATCGCGGATATGTGTTTGACGAGGAAAGGGGGCTGTATTATCTAAGAAGTAGGTATTATCATGCAAGCATTTCCCGTTTTCTGTGCATTGATCGATGGCTTGGCGGAACTTCGGATGGTATTTTGAGTCACAACCCGCTCTGTTACTGCAAAAATTCACCAGTAATGAATGCAGATGCTGACGGGCAATTTCTGGCAGCCATTTGCGCAGCAATAGGAGCTACGGTAGTCAAGGCGGTGGTTGGTGCGGTAGTTGGAGCCATTGTCAACTGTGCAAGCGAATACGTTGATGATGTAGTTGAAAACTACCAGAAGGGAAAACGCGGCTGGGATATGTTTGTCCCGGATTCACCTGCTGAAAAATATGCAGGAGCAGCTGTTGGCGGTGCTATTGCTGGAATTGGTTGTTCATCACTTTTGTGGACAGGGGTAATGGGGGCTACAGGAAATGTTGTTGATGGTTGGATTGCTGGAGAATTGGATGTTGAAGGTGCCTTGTCTGGCGATCGTCGAGCAATAGAAAATATTGGACTATCTGCTGCATCCGGCGCATATGGCAATGTTGTGGGGAAAATCATTGGTGATAAACTTCTTTGGGATCATGATTATAAAGTTCATAAAATGCCAAGATATGCTCGAAAAGAACTTGCGACACAGTGGTTTTCAGGAGGACGCAACGAGGCTCTTAAGCAATTTATGAACATGCCAATTGACGAATTTGCCAGCCATTTCTTTATTCGGCATACAATCATGCCTGCCACTTACTCTACAACGACAAATTGGTCTATGATGCAAATTTCTTCAGAATAATTTCGACTCCACATTGAAAGCCTGCAAATAAAAAGTCAAGCCCCAAATGGGACTTGCTGCAAGGAAATTTGGCAGAAGGTGGGGAGAAAGAA
>ENA-UEYL01002595-UEYL01002595.1-human-gut-metagenome-genome-assembly--contig:-NODE-2595-length-13107-cov-3.408749_pt1 | contig 13107 bp, 10 predicted proteins | sample MGYA00242941_ERZ507946 | MGnify/ENA primary metagenome ERZ507946 (study PRJEB26167, sample SAMN06115482) | human gut metagenome | host: Homo sapiens | place: China:Guizhou | collected 2015-03-11...
CATGCAGGTGGCCCGCACGTTGCAGGAGAGCGTCACCGTCACCGTCGAGCTCCGCAACGGAGCGGACGAAAAACAAAAAGAATCGCTCCGCAAACGGTTCGAAGCCAACGAGCTGGTGAGCCATGTGGAATACAGCTCCAAAGACGATAACCTGAACGACACCGATTTCCGGCAGATGTTCGAACAGGAGTTCGAGGCGATCCTCGAAGAGAATCCGCTGCTCGACTCGTTCGAGCTAACCCTCACGGCCGAATCGGCCGACAAGGAGCTTCTCGACGGCTTCATCGCCTCCGTCTCCGGAATCGCGGGCGTCGAGCGGGTCAGCTATCCCGCGCTGATGGCCGAGCGGCTGCACGCCACGGTGGGCAAAATCCGGCTCGTCCTGCTGCTTTTCGGCGGCGCGCTGCTGATCATCTCGCTGATCCTGCTGAGCAACACCATCCGGCTGGCGATCTTCTCGAAACGCTACCTGATCAATACGATGAAGCTCGTCGGAGCTACCAAGTGGTTCATCATGAAGCCCTTCCTCGGCAGCAGCATCACGCAGGGCATACTGGCCGGACTGGGGGCCTCGCTGCTATTCGGGCTTTCGGTCTTCGGACTCAACGAGGCGGTTCCCGAACTGACGACCATCGCCGAGAGCGGCAAAATCGCCATTATCCTCGGCGCGATGATTGCGGGCGGCGTCGTCATATCGGGACTCTTCACCGTCGCGGCCCTCAACAAATTCGTCAACATGAAGTCGAACAAGATATACCTTTATTAAATGAAAAAAGCGAATAAGAACACCCCTGCGGAGCAGGAAAACCCCAAAATGCCGCTTACCCGCCGCAACTACGTCCTGCTGGCGATCGGCTTCGCCGTGATCCTGCTGGGCTTCGTGCTGATGGCCGGCGGCGGCAGCGATTCGCCCGACCAGTTCAACTACGCGATGTTCTCATGGCGCCGCATCACGCTGGCCCCGATTCTGGTGATCGGCGGATTCGTGATCGAAATCTACGCCATCCTGAAAAGATACAAATAATTCACGCAACCCAAGGTCCGGCATCGCCGCGACGACTCATACCCCGCTTATCCGTAAATGGACACTCTACAAGCCATCCTGCTCGGCATCGTGCAGGGCATCACCGAATTTCTGCCCGTTTCGAGCAGCGGCCACCTCCAGATCGCCAAAGAGCTGCTGGGCGTCGAGCTCGAAGAGAATCTCACCTTCGACGTGGCGCTCCACGCCGCCACCGTCCTGAGCACCATCGTCGTACTCTGGAGCGAGGTATGGCGTCTTCTGAAGGGTCTCTTCTCGCGCCGTTTCAACGCCGAGCAGGCCTACGTGCTCAAACTCGTGCTCTCGATGATTCCCATCGGCTTCGTCGGCTTCCTGTTCAAGGAGCGGATCAACGCCCTGCTCGACGCCCCCTACATCCTCGTGATCGTGGGCGCCATGCTGCTGCTGACGGCCGCACTGCTGGCTTTCGCCTATTACGCCAAACCCCGCCAGAAGGAGACCATCTCCTACCGCGACGCCTTCATCATCGGCCTTGCGCAAGCCTGCGCCGCCATGCCGGGCCTTTCGCGTTCGGGCACGACTATCGCTACGGGCCTCTTGCTGGGCAACAAAAAAGCCGCCGTGGCGCAATTCTCGTTCCTGATGGTGCTGGCTCCGATTCTGGGCGAGACGCTGCTCGAAGCCGTCAGCGGCGACCTCACGGCCGGCGTGGCCGCCGGTCCTCTCGCCGCAGGCTTCCTCGCCTCGTTCGTCACGGGCTGTCTGGCCTGCAAATTCATGATCGAGATCGTCAAGCGGGGCAAACTCATCTGGTTCGCGCTCTACTGCGCCGCCGCGGGCCTCGTATCCATCCTAAGCTATATCTGTTAATGAAAGAACCGATCGACCTGCGGGGTCTCAACTTCGAAGAGGGTTATATCGCCGTACTGGACAAGCCCCTGCGCTGGACCTCGACCGATGTGGTCCGCAAAATCAAATTCACGCTGCGCCGCCTCGGCTACCGGAAAATCAAGGTCGGCCACGCCGGCACGCTCGATCCGCTCGCCACCGGCATCCTGCTGGTCTGCATCGGCCGCGCCACCAAGATGGTCGATGCGCTGCAGGCCGAGGAGAAGGAGTACGTCGCCGACGTGATGCTGGGCGCCACGACCCCCAGCTACGACCTCGAACACCCCGTCGACCGCACCTTCCCCACCGAACATATCACGCGCGAAAAGGTCCTCGCGGCCCTCTCTTCGCTCACGGGCGAGCGGCTTCAGGAGCCTCCCGTCTACTCGGCCAAGAAGATCGACGGCACGCGCGCCTACGAGCTGGCCCGCGCCGGCGAGGAGGTCACGATGCGCAAGGCGACGGTTAACATCTACGAACTGGAACTGCTGGAGTACGACCTTCCTCGCATCCGCATCCGCGTGCGGTGCAGCAAAGGCACCTACATCCGCTCGCTGGCCCACGAAATCGGACAGGCGCTCGAAAGCGGCGCCCACCTGACGTCGCTGCGCCGCACCCGCAGCGGCGGCTTTACGCTCGAAAAAGCCTTTGAATTCGAAGAATTTCTCAAAAAGTTGGAGGAACTTGAAACAAAATAGACTTTTTTGCGTATAGAAAATAATGTGTTTTGTTTTTTATCCATTGGGTGTAGGGCGGCTTTTATTTGTTGTTAAATCCGGTTTCTTTGTTTTAAGCTTAAAGTTTGGTTTGTTGTAATTTATGATATTCAGTAGGGGAGTGGGAGGTAGTTTTTGTGGCTTATTTATTATTTTTGTGAATCGGAATGTTTCTATTTGAGAAGATTATGGACGGATTTGTTGATTTTTTATCGGAAAATGCGGTTTGGCTTGTACCTGTTACGGTTGCCGTTATCAGTGGTATATTCGGGGTTGTAAAATTCCAGATGGTCAAAAGGAGGACGGTCAGCCAGAAAGCAAAGACGGGAGACCGGAGTCATATTATTCAAATCGGAGGCGATTATCATGCAGACAAAACAAGAAGCTAAGGCCGGAGAAAACGCTACAATTATTCAGGTAAACGGGGATTTTAACCAGGGGCTGACCGGCGAGGATGTCCGTCGGATTTCATCGGAGGTAATAAGACGGGAACTGGATATACTGGCCAGCGAGGCCCGTCAATTGTTTGAGGAGAGGGTGGAGCAGTTGGCCGGGCGGCTTATTGAGTCCGTGTCGAAAAAGGATCGTTTATTGTTCAGGAGGTTTAACGAGCCTGCTATACAGTTGGCGTTGCACGCTATTTATTGTGAGTATGGGAAAAGTGGCGATGAGACATTGGGAGAGGGGCTTATAGAACTCATGCTTGAAAGGTTGGGAACGACGGAAGGAAACCGGCGGCAATTGAGTCTGGATGAGGCGTTGGTGTTATTGCCGAAATTAACGAAGCCGCAGGTTGATTTTCTGGCTTTTTTTTGTTTTGCAAAAGCTCATAAAAATCTGCCTGCCGATCTGATGGTTAAAGTGATCGATGCGATGGCCGGTGTTATTCCGTCTGTCTCGGGTTTGGATTATAGGGACATGTCCTATCTCCTTTCGGTTGGATGCCTCCACCCTGTTCCCCGTTTCAGGCGGACGATCCCGATAGGAGAAGAGTTGACATATAGCTATAACAGGCTGTATCCGAATGGGATCAGTGCCGGGGTTTTGGATCAATATACGGGAGGTTTTCCCCGTGATCAGGTAAATTTGATGTTCCGGTTTGATGAAACCGTCGGTTTATATTATTTTGTTAAGGGTAGCTATCAGGAGTTGGTGGATGCGGCCCTTGTTCCGGAACGTATTGCAGGGTCAAAGCAAATTCAGGATTTGTACCATCGCTTTACGAAACAGCGGGAAGATGTCGAACGGTATTACATTCAGAGGAATCCCTTGTGGGGAGATATTTTTGAAATGTGGAAAAGATGTTGCCTGTCCCAATATGATCTTTCTTTACCGGCAGATGATATCGCCGGCCCTGCTTTAATGCGGATGCTGAAAGCTGCTCTCTGACTCCGGGAAAATCGCAATGATGGATTTTATGGGTGTGAACGACAGTGATGGCCCGGTAATACCCGGGCAAAGAAAGGATAAGGGGATGCTGGATGAAGGGGACGGGAGACACGGCGGGATGTTCCCGTCCGCCGTGTTAGTCTGCAGTTAGTTTCCGGTAGCGTACCCGCTTGGGTTCGACATTTCCGGATAATTTGCGTTTGTGTTCTTCGTATTCGGAGTACGAGCCTTCGTAAAAGACGACATCCGAGTCTCCCTCGAATGAAAGGATATGGGTGCATATACGGTCCAGAAACCAACGGTCGTGTGAGACGACGACGGCACATCCGGCGAAGTTTTCCAATCCTTCTTCCAGTGCCCGGAGGGTGTTTACGTCGATATCGTTTGTGGGTTCGTCGAGCAGCAATACATTCGCTTCTGCTTTCAGGGTGAGTGCCAGGTGGAGGCGGTTTCTTTCTCCGCCGGATAGTAAGCCACACGGCTTTTCCTGATCGGCTCCGGCGAAATTGAATTTAGAAAGGTAAGCACGCGCATTGATTTCTTTGCCTCCGACACGGATAAGTTCCTGTCCGCCGGAAATAACCTGGTAAACGGTTTTTTTCGGATCAATGTCTTTGTGGGTCTGGTCGGCATAGCCGATTCTGACTGTTTCACCTACTTCAAACGTGCCCTTGTCGATGGTTTCCATGCCCATGATCATTTTGAACAGGGTGGTTTTTCCGGCTCCGTTCGGACCGATCACACCTACGATGCCGTTGGGCGGAAGTATGAAATTCAGGTCGTCGAACAACAGTTTGGTGCCGAATGCTTTTGCAACGTGTTGCGCTTCGATCACCTTGTTTCCTAACCGGGGGCCGTTGGGAATAAAAATTTCCAGTTTGGCTTCACGCTCTTTCTGGTCCTCGTTCAGCAACGTTTCGTACGAGTTTAACCGGGCCTTACCCTTGGCTTGCCGGGCTTTGGGTGCCATATTTATCCATTCCAGTTCGCGTTCCAGTGTTTTACGGCGTTTGTTGGCTTGCTTTTCTTCCTGGGCCATCCGTTTGGTTTTTTGATCCAGCCAGGAGGAGTAATTGCCTTTCCAGGGAATTCCTTCGCCCCGGTCGAGTTCCAGTATCCACCCGGCAACATGATCCAGGAAATACCGGTCGTGCGTGATGCAGATCACCGTGCCTGCGTATTGTTGCAAATGTTGTTCCAGCCAGTCGATGGATTCCGCATCCAGATGGTTGGTCGGTTCGTCGAGCAGCAATACATCCGGTTGCCGGAGTAACAGGCGGCATAGGGCTACCCGGCGCCGCTCTCCTCCGGAAAGGGTATCTACAAGCTGATCTTCGGGCGGACAGCGCAGTGCATCCATGGCACGTTCCAGCCGGCTGTCCAGGTTCCATCCGTCGGCAGCATCGATCTTGTCCTGCAATTCTGCCTGCCGGCTGATGAGGGCATCCATTTTTTCCGGATTATCGAGTACATCCGGGTCGCCGAATTTCTCATTTACTTCTTCAAATTCTTTCAGTGTGTCGACGATGTCTTGTACGCCTTCCTGTACGATTTCCTTGACCGTTTTGCCGGAAGCCAGTTGCGGATCCTGTTCCAGATATCCAACAGAATAACCCGGAGAGAAAACGACTTCTCCCAGGTAATCTTTTTCGATGCCGGCAATGATTTTCAACAGGGTTGATTTACCGGAACCGTTCAATCCGATAATACCGATTTTAGCTCCGTAGAAAAAAGAAAGGTATATGTTCTTTAATACTTGTTTTTGAGGAGGGAATGTTTTGCTGACTCCCACCATGGAAAAGATGATTTTTTTATCGTCTGCCATAATTGATGTATTTTTTATGATTGGTTGACTGCCTTGTCCGGAAGTGCAGGTATGCAAAGATATAATATTTCCGGTGATATTGAGCATTCGCCGGGTTCTGCGTGAAGATACCGGTCGGTTTCCCGGGGCTGGAATTTCTTTTTTGTTTTGGTTCCGGTTTTTTTGAAGAATTGCCGGGTGATTGTAACCCTATTGTTTTTTTGCCCGTTTTATTTGAATAAATACAAAGAATATGAAGAATGGAGTGATGATGCAATATTTCGAATGGAATATGCCGAATAACGGGAATTTATGGAAGGAACTGAAGGCGGATGCTGCCCATTTGCATGAAATCGGTGTGACTTCTGTTTGGATACCGCCAGCCTATAAGGGGTTGAAGCAGGAAGACGAGGGGTACGGAACGTATGATTTGTACGATTTGGGCGAATTCGACCAGAAGGGAACGGTACGTACGAAGTACGGTACGGTGCAGGAATTGAAAGAGATGATAGCGGAACTTCACCGCTATCAGGTCAGTGTGTATCTGGACGCAGTCATGAACCACAAAGCCGGGGCGGATTATACGGAGAAGTTTCTGGCCCGGGAAGTCAATCCGGAACAGCGGGAGGATGCGGAAAGCGATCCTTACGAGATTGAAGGGTGGACGGGTTTTAATTTCCCGGGACGCGGGGATAAGTATTCGGCTTTCAAATGGCACTGGTATCATTTTTCCGGGGTGGATTGCGACGCATCGACCGGTAAAGAAGGGATATTTCAGGTTGTCGGGGAAGGCAAGGCATGGAACGGAGGAGTGGACGGTGAAAACGGGAATTACGATTTTCTGATGTTCGCCGATCTTGATTTCGATCATCCGGAAGTGGTCGGGGAAATGAAAAACTGGGGTGTCTGGGTATCCCGGGAACTGAATCTGGACGGGATGCGTCTGGATGCCATCAAACATATCAACGACCAGTTTATCAAACATTTTCTGGAAGCGGTAAGGGCAGAACGGGGGGATCGTTTTTATGCCGTGGGTGAATATTGGAAGAATGATAAGGAGTCGCTGGATGAATATCTGGCTCAGGTGGAATACCAGGTCGATTTATTCGATGTACCTTTGCATTACCATATGTTTCAGGCCTCACAAAAGGGACGTGATTTTGATCTGAGTACTCTGATCGAAGGTACATTGGTGGCCGATCATCCGGATCTGGCCGTTACTTTTGTGGATAATCATGACTCACAGAAAAACAGTTCACTGGAATCTCAGGTGAAGGATTGGTTTAAGCCGATGGCTTATGGTTTGATATTACTGATGAAAGAGGGGTATCCCTGTATTTTTTACGGGGATTATTACGGGGTGAAAGGTAAGAAATCCCCGCATCGGCTGATTCTTGATATTTTGTTGGATGCCCGCCGTAGATACGCTTTCGGAGAACAACATAATTATTTTGATCATCCGAATACGGTCGGTTTTACACGGACTGGAGACGCTGAGCATCCGGGATCCGGTTTGGCTTTGCTCATTTCCAACGGAGAAGACGGGCATAAAACGATGGCTGTCGGCCAACATCATCGGGGCGAGTACTGGTATGAGATCACCGGCAACCGGAAGGAAGAGGTCATGATTGATGAAAAGGGGGAAGGGACATTTCCGGTGTCGGGCGGAAAGCTGGCGGTATGGGTAAAACGGTAATGAATATACAGATAAAAAACAGGGAGTTATGAAGCAGGCAAAAAAGCGGACGGATTGGTGGAAAGAGGTCGTCGTATATCAGATTTATCCCCGGAGTTTTATGGATAGCAACGGGGACGGGATTGGCGATCTCCGGGGAATTATTTCCCGGTTGGGTTATATACGCAGTCTTGGGGTGGATGTTATCTGGCTGAGTCCCATTTATGCTTCTCCGAACGACGATAACGGATATGATATCAGTGATTATCGTGCAATTATGAAGGAGTGCGGGACGATGGAGGATTTTGACGAATTGCTGAGGGAAGTGCATAACTGCGGGATGAAGCTGGTGCTCGATCTGGTGGTCAATCATACGAGCGACGAACATCCGTGGTTTGTGGAAGCCCGGAAGTCCCGCGAAAATCCCCATTATGAATATTACCATTGGTGGCCTTTGGAAAAAGGGCGTCCGGCTTATCGTCCCAGTTATTTTGAAGAGAATGCCTGGCGTTATAATCCCCGTACACGTTCCTGGTATTTGCATTATTTTTCCCGGAAGCAGCCTGACCTGAACTGGGAGAATCCCGGGGTTAGGCATGCTATTTACGATATGATGCGTTTCTGGCTGGATAAAGGTATCGACGGTTTCCGGATGGATTCAATTCCGCTGATTGCAAAAGATACGGCATTCCCGCCCATTGATAGGCGGAAGTATCCCGATGTGTTTTCTTATTATGCTCACGGACCGCATTTACACGATTACCTGCATGAAATGTATACGGAAGTGTTGAGCAAATACGATATCATGACTGTCGGGGAAGGTTCGGCATTGGGGTATAGGGATGTTGCCGGCTTTGTCGAACCGGAACGGCAGGAGTTGGATATGCTGTATGGGTTCGGGCCGTCAGAGGTCCGAAATAATACCGTCCCGGATACTCCGGATTCCGGTATACCCTATAGTTTGCTGGCTTTAAAAAAGATGTTCGGGGATTGGGATAAGGCCGTGGGGAACGGTTGGCCTGCGATATATATGGGAAATCACGATCAGCCGCGTATGATTTCCCGTTTCGGGAGCGATTTACCCGAATTCCGGGAGGTGTCGGCCCGGATGCTGATCACTTTTTTACTGACAATGCGGGGAACTCCCTATTGGTATGCCGGGGATGAGATCGGGATGGTGAATGCCGGATTTAATCATATCGGGGACTACAGGGATGTTGCCGTACTGAACCAGTATAAGTCGTTCAGGAAACACCGTAAGGATATGACGGAATTTATGGAACAGCAAAAGCAAATTTCCCGGGATAATGCCCGTACCCCTATGCAATGGGACGATACGCCGAATGCCGGTTTCTCATCTGTAACACCATGGCTAAAGGTCAATGCCGGCTACAGGAAGGTGAATGTTGTGGTGGAGGAAAAAAATCCGGATTCGGTGTTAAATTATTTCCGGAAGATGATTGCTTTCCGGAAAGCAAATCCCGAACTGATTTTTGGTACCTGGAAGCCGGTCGACCGGAAGAATCCCAAGGTGTTCGCTTATATCCGGGACGGAGGAGAACGTAAATTCCTGGTTATATTGAATTTTTCCTGCCGGGAGGCAAGTTGTCGCCCGGGTATCTGTCTGACCGGGGCAGAAGCCCTGCTGGATAATTACAATGACTGTCCTCCCTTGGGCAAAGAGATCCGGCTCCGTCCTTTCGAAGCCTTGGTGCTGATCCTGTAAGTTGCGGTGTCTGTTTATTCAATGTCAGAACGATGTGTTGAATTTATTTGTTTGTAACATAGGGATACAGATATAATGACATTTTATCCGAAAACTGTAAAATGATGTTGAAGATGTTGATTGTTATTATGGGATCATGACAAGCGGATCGGTTTAGTTGTGATTTTGGAAATGAAAAGTTTACTTGTTTTAAATTCAAAAGTTTTGTACTGATATGCTAAACACAACATAAATTTTGTTATTTTCGTTACAGCTTTATGGGTTTTATGAAGATAAGCGGGAATTATGTATAGGTATTGGCATATACTGCGCAAGTACAGGGGCAGCCTGGCGGTTTGTCCTTTGCTGGTGTTGGTTACGGTGTGGTGTGAGACCGTGCAGCCGATGTATATGGCCGAGATTATCGATCAGGGGGTGATGAAACGCGATCTTTCGCTGATTGCGGAGAAGGGTACTTATATGGTGTTGATTTCGTTACTCGGATTGGCTTTCAGTGTGGCGAATGTATGGGTGGCTTCCCGGACCTCGATCGGCTTCGGTACTGATTTGCGGACAGCTTTGTTCGGGAAAATCCAGCAGTTGTCTTTCTTTGATCTGGACCGTTTCGGTACGTCTTCTTTAATTACGCGGCTCACCAATGATATTGCACGGATTCAGCAGGTGGTGCTGATGTCTATGCGGATGATGCTTCGCTCGCCGTTTATGCTGGTGATGGCGGTGTTTTTTGTCATCCGGATCAATGCACAATTGGCGCTTATTCTGGTGGCAGCTATTCCGGTGCTTGGAATCGCCGTTTTTGTGATTCTGAAAAAGGGATTTCCTTATTTCCTGAAGGTACAGCAGAAAATCGATCAACTGAACGGTGTGGTCCGTGAAAATCTGATCAATATCCGGGTGGTAAAATCGTTTGTGCGGGAGGATTTCGAAACCCGGAAGTTTACCCGGAGCAGCGAAGAATTGAAGGATACGGTTGTCCGGGCTTCGGATATTATTGTAACCGTTTTTCCCGTGATGCAATTGGTGATGAATCTGTCAGTGATCGCTATATTGTGGGTTGGGGGATATAAGGTGATGGAGGGAGAGTTGCAGATCGGGGAACTGATTTCATTTGTGAATTATCTGGCGCAGGTGCTGATGTCGCTGATGTTGTTATCGATGTTTATTATGACGACGGCCCGGGCTTCGGCATCGTCCCGGCGGATCAGGGAGGTATTGGATACCACGCCTTCTCTTGCCGATACGCCTGAAGGACTGACAAGCCGGTATAAAATAGAGCAAGGGGATATCAGGTTCGAGCATGTCGGTTTCCGATATGGGGACGGAGAAAATGATGTGTTGAGAGACATCAGTTTTCATATCAGACCTGCGGAGACCATTGCTCTTGTCGGTGCTACCGGATCGGCCAAGAGTTCTATGGTGCAGCTGATCCCCCGTTTGTACGACGTGACTGCCGGGGAGATCCGGATTGACGGGATTCCGGTGAAGGCGTATAACCTGCGTGAGCTACACGCCTGTATCGGGATGGTGTTGCAAAAGAACGAGCTATTTACCGGGACGATATTGGAAAATCTGAGGTGGGGCAAGCCGGATGCTTCCCTGGAAGAAGCGGAAGAGGCCTGCCGTGTGGCACAGGTACATGATTTTATTATGGGGTTGGGTGAAAGATACGATACGCTGTTGGGGCGCGGAGGTATTAATTTGTCCGGCGGACAGAAGCAACGGATTTGTATTGCCCGGGCTTTGTTGCGGAACCCGAAGATATTGATTCTGGACGATAGTACGAGTGCCGTGGATTCGGAGACGGAACTCCGGATACGTGAAAATCTGAACCGGATGTTGAAGGATACGACAGTTTTGATTATTACCCAGCGAATCAATACGATGCAGTCGGCCGACCGGGTGATCGTGCTTGAAGACGGTGAGGTAGAGACGATCGGTACGCCTGAGGAATTGCTGGCCACGTCCAGAGTGTATCAGGAGATTTACAGTTCACAACAAATTCCGGATTAGTTATGGCACACGGAGATCATTTGAAATATCAGGCGAGGCCCAAGGCCGGGAAACGGACTCTGATCCGGTTGGCGGCTTATCTGGTGTGCGACCGGATGTTGCTTGTTGTAATCGGTGTCCTGATTGTAGTTAGCATAGCCGCTAATCTGGGAGGATCTTATTTGCTGCGGCCGATCATCAACGAATATATTCTGCCCGCAGATTTTGCCGGTTTGGTAAGGATGTTGGGGATACTTGTGGTTATATACCTGGTGGGGATTGTTGCGGTGTATGTGGAGTACCGGTTGCTGAATAAGATCGGACAGCAGACAGTGGCCCGGATGCGGGCGGATTTGTTCCGGAAGATGGAGCATTTGCCGGTAGGTTATTTCGATATGCATCAGCATGGCGACCTGATGAGTCGCTTTACGAATGATATGGACCGTATCAGTGATGCCCTGACCGACAGTTTGTCGGATATGCTGTCGAGTGCTTTGACGGTAGTGGGTATTTTTTGTCTGATGTTGGTGATCAGTCCGATACTGACATTGGTTACATTGGTTACTGTACCTTTGATGTTTTTGGGTGCCCGTGGTATTGTCCGGAAGAGCCGGAAATATTTTAAGGCACAGCAGGAGTCGTTGGGGAATGTCAACGGTTATATTGAGGAGATGATCAGCGGGCAGAAGGTAGTTAAGGTATTCGGGCATGAACAGAAGGCGGAGGAAGATTTTGGCGGCCTGAATCAGGATTTGAATACCAAGTCGTTGAAGGCGCAGTTTTATTCGGGGTTGATGATGCCTGTGATGCAGAATCTCGGTACCCTGAATTATGTATTGGTTACCATTGCCGGGGCTTTGCTGGCCATATTCCGGGGTTTTGATGTGGGAGGATTAGCGGCATTCCTCCAATATTCGCGGCAGTTCGGCCGGCCTGTCAATGAGTTGGCAAGTCTTTATAATAGTATTCAGGCAGCATTGGCGGGAGCAGAACGGATTTTTGAGGTAATCGATGAAAAACCGGAAACTCCGGATTTGCCGGAAGCGGTGGAGTTGGAAGGGGTGAAAGGCGAAGTGATGATGAAAGGGGTATGGTTTGGTTACCGTCCGGAAAAGATGATACTGAAAGGCATTTCCATCGAGGCTCAGGCTGGGCGGAAGATTGCTCTGGGGGGAGCAACCGGCGCCGGGAAGACGACGATTCTCAATATGTTGCCTCGTTTCTTTGATATCCGGTCGGGAGAAATCCGGATAGACGGGGAGGAAATCCGTACGGTACGGAGAAGGAGTTTACGTAAAGCGATGGCTATTGTTTTGCAGGATACCCATTTGTTTACCGATACGGTGCGTGAGAATATCCGTTTCGGCCGGTTGGAGGCTACGGATGAAGAAGTCGTAGCAGCGGCTAAGTTGACGGCGGCCCATTCGTTTATCAAGCGTTTGCCCCACGGATATGATACTTTACTTGAGAACGACGGTGCCAATTTAAGTCAGGGACAGCGGCAATTGCTGAATATCGCCCGGGCGGCTGTTGCCGATCCTGCTATTTTACTGCTGGATGAAGCAACCAGCAATATCGATACCCGGAGTGAAATATTGATCCAAAAGGGTTTGGACCAGTTGATGCAGGGCCGTACCAGTCTGATTATCGCTCACCGTCTTTCTACTATTCGTAATGCCGATATCATCCTGGTACTTGAACATGGGCAGATTGTCGAACGGGGCACGCACGAGGAACTGCTCCGGATAAAAGGGAAATACTTTACCTTGAATCAAGAACAATTCCGTTGAAAGACTGTGTTTTATGATTTAACGTGTGGCTGTTTAAGTGAGGTGTTTTTTTCGATAAAATGAAAGATTATTATTAAAACGATAGTTTGTATTTTATTATTTATGTATATATTTGTATATATTGATT
>ENA-UEYL01002601-UEYL01002601.1-human-gut-metagenome-genome-assembly--contig:-NODE-2601-length-13048-cov-3.774111_pt1 | contig 13048 bp, 10 predicted proteins | sample MGYA00242941_ERZ507946 | MGnify/ENA primary metagenome ERZ507946 (study PRJEB26167, sample SAMN06115482) | human gut metagenome | host: Homo sapiens | place: China:Guizhou | collected 2015-03-11...
ACTTCTTCCACCTTGTCGGCGTCCACCTGGGCAGTGGTGATCTTGGTGGCAGTCTTGCCCGCCAGCTCGGCGGCCAGCTTGTCACACTTGGACTTGGTGCGGCTGGCGATGCACAGTTCGGTAAACACATCGCTGACCTGGCAGCACTTGCGGATGGCCACGTTGGCCACGCCGCCGCAGCCGATCACTAATACTCTGCTCATAATCACTTCTCCTTTGTTCTTCTCATTTTATACGCCCCGGTCCCCTCCGGGGGCCAGATATTGTGTTTTTTATTGGGACAGGGCCAACAGCAGCTCCCTCAGCACCTTGCAGGCGGCGGCGGTGGACACGCCGCTCTGATCCAGCATGGGGGCCAGCTCGTTCACATCCGCCCCCACCACGTTGGTTTTGGCCACCATCTGAATGGCCTCCAGCAGCTGGGGGAAGGTGACGCCGCCCGCCTCGGGGGTGCCGGTTCCGGGGAAGGCGGAGGGGTCCAGGCAGTCCAGGTCGATGGTGAGATAGACCGGGGCCCGGCTGGCCTCCAGGGTCTGGACCAGCTCCTCCAGGCCGTCAAAGGTGAAGGGGTGCAGGTCCGTGTGCTCCCTGGCGAAGCGGAACTCCTCCCGTTCCCCGCTGCGGATACCGAACTGGTGGATGCGTCCGTCTCCCAGCAGGTCGTGGCAGCGGCGGATGACGCAGGCATGGCTGAGTTTCGCGCCCAGGTAGTCGTCCCGCAGGTCGGCATGGGCGTCAAAGTGGATGATATGTACGTCGGGCCAGCGCCGCTGGATGGCCCGGAAGCTGCCCAGGGTCACCAGATGCTCGCCCCCAAGCAGCACAGGCAGCTTGCCTGCGGCCAGAATCTCCTCCGCCCGGCTCTCAATGTCCAGCAGCGCCAGCTCCGCGCTGCCAAAGCACAGCTCCAGATCACCGCTGTCGAAGATGCGATAGTCGGTCAGGTCCTTGTCCTGGTAAGGGCTGTACGTCTCCAGGCCGAAGCTCTCATGGCGCATGGCGGAGGGGCCGAACCGGGCGCCGGGACGGAAGCTGGTAGTGGAGTCGAAAGGGGCGCCGAACAGAACGATGCGCGCTTTCTCAAAGCTGCTGTCGCAGCCGATAAAGGTCTCGATATTGGGATCCATCTTCACTCTACCTCCTTCAGCATCTCTTCCAAAAACGCCGGCAGGCAGAAGGCCCCCACATGCAGGCGGACGGTGTAATACTGCGTCTTCAAATGGAGCCCCAGCCACTTGTCCCGGTCGAAGTCATCCACCGGGTGATACTTCTTGCTGGCAAAGCCGAACAGCCAGTAGCCGGCGGCATAGGTGGGGATATGGGCCTGATACACCCGGCTGATGGGGAAAGTGCTGACGATGCGCTTGTGGCTGCGCTGCATGGCCTCCGCGTCGTGGCGGTAGAAGGGGCTGCCCTGCTGATTGACCATAATGCCGTCATCCCGGAGGGCGTTGTAGCAGATGCCGTAGAACTCCCGGGTAAAGTAGCCCTCCGAGGGGCCGAAGGGGTCAGTGGAGTCCACGATGATCAGGTCATACTGGGCGTGGCGGCGGCGGATGAACCGCAGGGCGTTGTCGAAGTAGATGTGCACCCGGGAGTCATCCAGGCGGCAGGCGTTCTCCGGCAGATAGCGCTGGCAGGCCTCCACCACCTGCTCGTCCATCTCCACCAGGTCGATGGACCGGATGCACTCGTACCGGGCCAGCTCCTTCACCACGCCGCCGTCCCCCGCACCGATGACCAGCACGTCCTGCACATGGGGGTGGACGGCCATAGGCACGTGGGTGATCATCTCGTCGTAGATGAACTCGTCCCGCTCGGTGAGCATCACATTGCCGTCCAGGGCCAGGACCTTGCCGAACTCTGGGGTGTCGTAGATGTCGATCTGCTGGTACTCGCTCCGGTGGGAGTAGAGGTGCCGGTCCACCCGCATGCTGTGCTTCACGTCGGGGGTATGAAATTCGCTGAACCAGAGTTCCATTTACCGCGCCTCCTGTGTGAGTATGTTGATCTCCTCGATCTCCGGGTCCTCGGGTCCGGTCATAGAGCAACCCTTCTCCTTGGCGTAGCGGATGTAGTCCAGGATCTCCGCCGTGATCCGCTCCCCAGGGGCCAGGATGGGGATGCCGGGGGGATAGCACATAACGAATTCGCTGCACACCTGTCCCACACTGTCCTCCAGGCGGACGCTGCGCTTGTCCGCGTAGAATGCCTCCTGGGGGCTGGTGACCACCTCGGGGGCGATGTATTCCTGGTTCATCAGGCCGCTGCCGTCGGTTTGATAGCGGCGGCGGATCTCCGCCAGGGCGCTGACCAGCCGCTCCAGCTCCTGGGGCCGGTCCCCGATGGACAGATAGGCCAGGATGTTGCCGATATCCCCGAACTCGATCTGGATGTCGTACTCGTCCCGGAGCAGGTCGTAGACCTCGATGCCGGCCAGACCCACGTCCCGGGTGTGGACGCTGAGCTTGGTGGGGTCGAAGTCGAAGATGGAGTCGCCGTTGATGAGCTCCCGGCCGAAGGCGTAGTACCCGCCCACAGCGTTGATCTCCTCCCGGGCGTACTCCGCCATGGCGCACACCTGGCGAAAGACCTCCCGGCCGCGGAGGGCCAGGTTGCGGCGGCTGATATCCAGGCTGGACATCAGCAGATAGCTGCCGGAGGTGGTCTGAGTCAGGTTGATGATCTTCCGCACATGCCCCTCGTGGATGCCGGGGCCGATGAGCAGCAGGCTGGACTGGGTCAGGCTGCCGCCGCTCTTGTGCATGGACACGGAGGCCATGTCCGCCCCGGCTTCCATCGCTGACACCGGCATGTGATCCCCGAAGTAGAAGTGGGTGCCGTGGGCCTCGTCCGCTAGGCAGTACATGCCCGCCTCGTGGGCCATTTCCACGATGGCCCGCAGGTCGCTGCAAATGCCGTAGTAGGTGGGGTTGTTCACCAGCACCGCCACAGCGTCTGGGTTCTCCCGGATAGCACGGGCCACCTGCTCCCGCTTCATGCCCAGGGAGATGCCCAGGCGCGGGTCCACCTCCGGGTTGACATAGACAGGGATGGCACCGCAAAGCACCAGGGCGTTGATGACGCTGCGGTGGACATTCCGGGGCATGATGATCTTGTCCCCCCGCTTGCAGGTGGACAGCACCATGCTCTGCACCGAGCTGGTGGTGCCCCCCACCATCAGAAAGGCGTGGGCCGCGCCGAAGGCGTCGGCGGCCAGCTCCTCCGCCTCCCGGATGACAGAGATGGGGTGGCACAGGTTGTCCAGGGGTTTCATGCTGTTCACGTCGATGCTGACACACTGCTCCCCCAGGAAGCGGGTCAGCTCCGGGTTGCCCCGGCCCCGCTTGTGCCCGGGCACATCGAAGGGAACGACCCGCATCTGCCGGAAGGTCTGGAGCGCCTCGTAGATCGGGGCCTTGTTCTGGTCCAGGGTATGTTCTTCTTTCATCTGCCAACACCTCGAAGCACAAAAAAACACAAGCTGCATTTGAACAGCTTGTGTTTGGATCAATTTGTACACGATAAGCTCCAAGTCCCCTGTCCGGCCGCGATGGCGGACAAACGCCTGCAAATAACAGCTGGGGGCGGGAGATATGTCTGGTACTGAGAGTCTATATAGCAACAAGATACTTTTACCACTCTGTTATTGACCGTTTCACAAGTCTGCGCAAACACGCATCTGGTTATGAAGTAACCAACTTATAAAATTTGAGCTTTTAACTCAATCAATAAGGGCGGTGACCCGCCCATCGGCAATGGACCCGGCTGTCCGTATGGCCTTGACTCCCGCAGGAGTGGTCCCAGTATTCTTGGCCAGATAAACTCCAGTCAGATTGCTACAAAATATAGCATAGAACTTCCGATATGTCAATCGTTTTTCCCGGGATATTTGGAGGGCAAAGGGCGGGACGCCCTTTGCCCCTCCTCCCGCGCCTCCCCGCGCTCCGCCAATGTGCCGGCCTCTGACTCTCCGTACACTTGGACCCCGTGTTCCTCCAGCAGGCGGGCGGTCACACCGGAGCCCTCAGTCAGCCTGCCGGTGAAGCTGCCGTCATAGATCTGCCCCCTGCCGCAGGAGGGGCTCCTCTCCTTCAGCACCGCCAGGGTGCACCTATGGGCCCGGGCCAGCTCCAGCACCTCTTCGGCTCCGAGGCGGTACGCCTCCGTCACGTCCTTTCCCGCCCGGTCCACCACCCGGCCGTCTCTCTGGAGCTCCGCCGGCGGGCGGGGCGTGGGCAGGCCGCCCATCACCTCCGGGCACACGGGGATCAGCCGGTGCCCCAGCACCTCCAGCCGCGCCAGCTCCCCGCAGGGCCTGGAGGCCCCGTCGTACCGGCAGGGAGTCCCCAGCAGGCAGGCACTGACCAAAATATCCACCTGTCTCTCCCCTTCCCCAACATCAGAAAAGGGCCCGCTGCGCCTTGCAGCGGGCCCTCGATCTGCTGTCAATGGGTCAAATAATATTTCACCAAAGTCTGGAGCAGCTCATCCCGGTCCACTTTTCGGATCAGCGCCCTGGCGTTATTGTGGTTGGTGATATAGGTGGGATCTTCTGAGAGGATATAGCCCACGATCTGATTGACTGGGTTATAGCCCTTCTCCTGAAGCGCCTGATACACCGTAGTCAAGATCGCCTTGATCTCCAGATCCCGCTGATCGCCCAGCCGGAACTTCCGAGTGAAATCCATCTCATCCATCGAACACACCTCCTGCAGCGTTGAAGTGGAACACTTGTGCTTAGTTTACTCCAAAAAGGAGGCGGTGTAAAGGGTATGGGGCAAAATTTTAAGAAAAATTTAGGACTCCTCCGGTTCCTGCCGGCCCTTCTGCTCCGCCGACACCCACTCCACCCGCAGGAAGCAGCACAGCAGGTACACAGCGGCCACCAGAAGGGCGGCCACCGCCAGCTCCTCGCTGGGCTGGCCGAAGCGCAGATAATACTGGGTGGACATCTCTGCCTTTTCCTCCATCAGCCTGCCGGAAAACAGGGAATAGACCTGGGGATAGGCCAGCATCCCCCGGAACCCCAGGCAAGCCAGCATCATGGCCAGGACCGGGAGCAGCATCCCCCAATGCCTCCGCTTCAGGCAGGGGAGCAGAGCCAGCACCCCTGCCATCGTCCAGACCGCCAGATAGAGTTCCTGCTGGTGCTGGTACCAGAATCTCGGCAGGAGAGTCTGCCGGTAGAGATACCAGAACCCGGCCAGGACGATGGGGCACAGAGCGGGCATGGCCTTGCTCCAGGCGAAGGGGGCCCGGGCCAGCCGGGGATGCCCCCGCAGGTCGGGCAGCCGCACCGGGAGATCCCCTCTCTCCCCCGCCAGCCGCCGGGCAGCCAGCTGAGTCAGAACGGTGAGGCCGCAGGCGCCCGCCAGCCATAGGGGCCCCAGAACAAGGACCAGCTGAAGCAGCGCGCCGGCATCCCCTCTCAGCAGTTGGAAAATCATGTTCTTCCACTGGCTCAGAACTGTGGGAAAAAGCACCTGAAACACCACGCCCCCCAGTTCTTCCGCCAGGGTCCAACTGACGCAAAAGCACATGGCCCAGCTGCCCAGGCGGAACCAGCGGGCGTGATAGGTGTAGTGAGCCTGGAGATAGATGCCGTAGGCCAGACAGCCCAGATAGAGGGCCCAGCACACCGGCACGGGGACGAACCTCCGCAGTAAATAAAAGGCCAGTCCTCCGCCGATGGCGAAGGCAAAGGAGAGCAGATTCTGCCAGTCGCTTTTCTGCAATGTGGGGACAGGGGCACCTGGGTCCAGCAGGGCATCCACCGTCACATCCAGTGCCCGGGCCAGAGAGAGCAGGGTAGGGACATCCGGGTAGCTCCCGCTCTCCCACCGGGAGACTGATTTGTTGGACACGCCGATGCGATCGGCCAGCTCCTGCTGGGTGAGCCCCCGCTCCCGGCGGTACCGTTTCAGCCGCTGGGCAAATTCCAGTTCATCCATGGTGTCTCCTCCTGTGATCCTTTCTTGCCTCTATCATACCGGAAAAACGTTCCCGCCGCCACCCCGGAGGGTGAGAATCTGCTCTCGCGGGACAGGAATTTGTTCCCGGAAGTGGAAAATCAGGTCTCAGGCCGCAGGGGGCACATAGGATGCGTCCCCTGCAAGATGTTGTAAACCTCCGGCTCACAGCACTGTGCATTGCCGACCGGCTCAGCTGTCTGTACAGGTCTCGCGATCTCGTCCATCACTCTTTCTTTCCGGGATCACAAATAAAAGGATCAAATGCCAATAGGAATAATATAAAAACAGACAACATATCCCATACATCAGGTACAGGATCGCCCGCCCTGCTGCCGTCTCTGGCTTCGTACTGCTTTATGGTTACATCGGGCATAAAAAGCGGGGGCGAAACTAAGTTTCGCCCCCGCCAAAACTTTTCTGCGGGAAAACGCTTGTACGCGCTGCGCGCCCCGTCTGCCACGGGGCGGCCTCAGCGCAGTACCGCGCCCAGCTCCTTTTCCAGAGTTTCCAAAATCGCTTTCACATCGGCGTCCGCCTCTTCGGCGGTCAGGCTGCGGTCGTCAGCCCGGAGGACCAGGTTGAAGGCCACAGACTTCTTGCCCTCGGCCACGCCCTTGCCCCGATAGATGTCGAACAGGGTGACCTCCTTCAGCAGTCCCTTCGCCCCCCGACGGATGCAGTCCTCCAAGGCTCCCACGGTGACCGCTTCGCCGCACACCACAGCGATATCCCGGGTGACGGCAGGGAACTTGGGCAGGGGCACGTACTGGGGATCGGGGCCCTGCCCGCACATCAGCTGGTCAAAGTCCAGCTCGGCGCAGTAGAACTCTGCGTCCACGCCGTAGTTCTGGGCCACCAGGGGGTGGATCTGACCAAACACGCCCACCTCCTGGCCGTTGACCAGCACCTGGGCACAGCGGCCTGGGTGGTAGGAGGGATTGGGGATCTGAGGGGCCTCAAAGGTGACGTCCGCCGCCCGGATCTCTCCCAGGATGGCCTCCACCGCCCCCTTCAGGGCAAAGAAGTCCATTCCTTCGCCGTAAGCGCCCAGAGAGAGCACCTTCTTCTCCACCGCCAGGCCGTCGGCCCCGCCAGGGAGATAGATGCGGCCCACCTCATACAGCTTGGCGCACTTGTTGCGGAAGTTGTAGTTCCGGGTCAGGATCTCCAGCATGGAGGGGAGCACCGTGGTGCGCATGATGGAGGTATCCTCCCCCAGAGGGTTGAGGATCTTGAAGGACTGGCGGCGGGGATCGTCCGAAGCCCAGCGGATCTTGTCGTAGTAGGTGGGGGAAATGAAGGAGTAGGTGATGATCTCGTCATAGCCGCATGCACGGCACACCGCCCCCAAGGCGCGCTCCAGCTCCTGCTCAGGGGAGTAGCCGCCCCGGGTGGTCTGGCCCCGCATGAGGGTGGTGGGGATGTTGTTGTAGCCGTGGAACCGGGCCACCTCCTCGGCCAGATCGGCCATGGCCTCCACGTCGGAACGCCAGGAGGGCACGGTGACCTGGTCTCCCTCCACCTGGAAGTCCAGCTTCTTCAGGATGGACACCATCTCCTCGGCGGCGATGTCGGTGCCCAGCAGGGCGTTGATCTTCTCCGGCTCCAGCTTGAGCACCCGGGGCTGAGGGACGTAGTTGAGGATGTCGATGACGCCGTCCACCACCTCGCCGGCCCCCAGCAGCTCCACCAGCTCACAGGCCCGCTCCACGGCGGGGAGGGTGTTCAGGGGGTCCAGGCCCTTCTCATACTTGGCGCTGGCCTCGGTGCGCATGCCCAGAGCCAGGGCGGTGCGGCGGATGGTGGTGCCGTCGAAGTTGGCGGACTCAAAGACCACGTCCGCGGTGTCGGAGACGATCTCGCTGTTCAGGCCGCCCATAATGCCCGCCAGGCCCACGGCCCGGTGCTCATCGGCAATGACCAGCATATTGGGATTGAGCTTGCGCACGCTTCCGTCCAGGGTGGTGAGCTCCTCGCCCTCCTCCGCCCGGCGGACCACGATCTTGCCGCCCTTCACATAGCGGTAGTCGAAGGCATGCATGGGCTGGCCGTACTCCAGCATGACGTAGTTGGTGATGTCCACGATGTTGTTGATGGGGCGCACGCCCATGGCCCGCAGCCGCTCCCGCATCCACTTTGGGGAGGGAGCGATCTTCACGTTGCGCACCATTCGGGCGGTGTATCGGGGGCACAGGTCGGCCGCCGGGGTCTCCACATCCAGCAGCTCCGGCAACACGCCGGGGCCGCCGCCCTTCACCACCGGCTGGTGGAGGGCCAGGGGTGCGTCAAAGGTGGCGGAGGCCTCCCGGGCCAGGCCGATGATGGAGAGGCAGTCGGGGCGGTTGGGGGTGATCTCGAACTCCACCACGTGGTCGTCCAGGCCCACCACCGGCTTCAGGTCGTCCCCGGGTTTACAGTCCTCGTGAAGGATGAAGATGCCGTCGGGGATGCAGTGGGGGAACTCCGCCTGCTGGGCGTGGAGGTCATCCAGGGTGCAGACGGCCCCTCGCTTGGTGTCATAGGCCACCAGGTCGCCGTTGTGGAGATTGGCACAGGTGGTGGTGACTGTCACGGACAGGGCCTCCTGGCCGGCCCAGAACAGGCGGCAGGTCCAGCCGGCCTCTCCGGCGGGCTCTACTCCCTCCACCAGGGCAGCTATCACCGGCCCATAAATCTTGTCCCCCGGCTGGATGTCCGCGGAGATAGAGGACTTGTCCTTATCCAGGGGCTTGTAGTCCCCCAGGATGGCGGCAGGAGTGATGACGGCGTAGGGGAAGTCCCGGGTGTCCAGGCCCAGCTCACTCAGGCCGCACAGCATGCCGTTGGACACCACGCCCCGCAGCTTGCCCTTTTCGATCTTCTTGCCCCCAGGCAGGGTGGACTTGTGCATGGCCACAGGCACCAGGTCGTCTATGTGGACGTTCCAGGCCCCGGTGACGATCTGCACCGGCTCCTCCCGGCCCACGTCGATCTGGCACACCCACATGTGGTCGCTGTCCGGGTGGTGCTCCATGGACAGCACCTTGCCCACCACCACGTTCTGGATCTCGGCACCCAGGTCGTGGGTCAGCTCCACCTTGGAGCCGGACAGGGTCATGGACTCCGCAAACTCTTTATCATCGGCCTCAACGCTCACAAACTCGCTGAGCCACTTGCGAGATAGATTCATAGTATAAAACTCCCTTTGTTTGAATTAGGAATGAGGAGTTAGGAATTAGGAATTGTGGTGTCCGGTTTTGTCGGAATATTTGGAATTGAGCTGCGGAAGAAACCGCTTCAATTTCTAACTCCTAATTTCTAATTCCTAATTGATTTTTAGAGCAATCAGAATTGCTCTAAAAATCTAACGTCGTTCTCGAAAATCAGACGCAGGTCAGCGATCTTGAAGCGGCGCATGGCGGTGCGCTCCAGCCCCATGCCGAAGGCCCAGCCGGAGTAGACCTCCGGGTCGATGCCCGCCATTTTCAGCACCTTGGGGTGGACCATTCCGGCACCCAGCAGCTCGATCCAGCCCTCCCCCTTGCAGGTGGGACAGCCCACGCCGCCGCACTTGTGACACTGCACGTCCATCTCGCAGGAAGGCTCGGTGAAGGGGAAATGGTGAGGACGGAAGCGGGTCTTGGTGCCCTTGCCGTAAAGCTGCTCCACCACCGTGTTCAGAGTGCCCTTCAGATCGGCCATGGTGACCCCCTTGTCGATGACCATGCCCTCCACCTGGTGGAACATGGGGGAGTGGGTCGCATCCACCTCATCCTTACGGTACACCCGGCCGGGGGCGATGATGCGGATAGGCAGTTCCATAGTCTCCATGGCCCGCACCTGCATGGGGCTGGTCTGGGAGCGGAGCATCACCCGGCTGTCCTCGTCAAAGTAGAAGGTGTCCGACCAGTCACGGGAGGGGTGTCCCTCCTCCGCATTGAGCTTGTCGAAGTTGTACTCGGCCAGCTCCACCTCCGGGCCGTCCAGCACGGTGAAGCCCATGCCGATGAAGATGTCCTTGATCTCATCCAGGGCCAGGTACATGGGGTGCTTGTGTCCCAGCTTCACCTCGCGGCCGGGGATGGTCACATCCACCGCCTCGTCCTTCAGGCGTTGCTCCAGGGCCTGGGCCTCCAGCTTACCGGAGGCGGCCTCAATGGCCGCCTCCAGAGCGGAGCGGACCTCGTTGGCCATCTGGCCCATGGCGGGGCGCTCCTCGGCGGACAGCTTGCCCATCATTTTCAGAACGGCGGTGAGCTCACCCTTCTTGCCCAGATACTGGACGCGCAGGCTGTCCAACTCGGCGGCGGACTGGGCCTGCCCAAAGGCGGCCAGCGCCTCCGAACGGATCTTTGCTAACTGTTCTTTCATCTGTGTTCTTCCTTTCAGAGGTAAATTGATCGGACGGGGGCGGACAGCAAAAAAGCCTTCCGCCCCAAACCTGTTGGGACGAAAGGCAACCCTTCCGCGGTACCACCCGTATTCGTGTCAGACACGCACTTGAACTTCCCGATAACGGCGGAACAGCCGTCCCCCTCTCAGGGGCCGCTCCCGGGCGAACCAAACGACACGCTTCAGGGCGGCTTTCAGCCGGTGACCACCCCTCTCTGAGAAACGAAAGCACGTTATTTTCCCGCTCTTCGCATTTGTACTAAAGGTATATATACCACAAATCTTCTTGTATTGCAAGTCCCCGGAGACTATAATAGAGGCGAGACCAGCAAAAAAGGAGGTCTTCTCCATGAAACGGCTCTTCACAGCCGCTCTCTCGGCGGCCCTGCTCCTGTCCCTCGCCCTTCCCTCCTCCGCCGCCGGGACCGGCCGGGCAGTGGACTGGGCCCTGTACACCGACATCACCGCCCAGATCAACGGCCACCCTCTGCGCTCCTACAATGTGAATGGCAGCACCGCCGTGGTGGCGGAGGACCTGCGCGGATATGGCTTCCAGGTCCTCTGGGATGCAGAGGACCGCACCCTTTCCGTGGAGCGGGCCGCGGACAGCACAGGCTGCCCTGCCCTCCCGGCGTCCTGGCCGGACTACACGCCGCCCGCCCTCACTCAGCCGGTGGGGACCCGGGCGCAGCCCATCCTGTCCACGGACATTGACACCTATGTGGCCGGGCAGTATGTCAGGAGCTGCAACATCGGCGGCGAGACCCTGATCTGGTTCTCCGACCTGGCTCCTTACGGTGCCGTTGCCTTCGACGAGGACAGCCGCACCGCCGAGCTGACCCTCGGCGATCCCATGCAGATCCAGTTGGATGATCTGATCCAGCGCATGGAGGATGTAAAAGAGTTTATCAATGTGGAATATCAGCTGTATCCCTCGGCTTCCGGGACGCTATTTGCCGGCTCGATGGGCGGCGTTCCCCACGGGAGCAGTTTCCAACTATATTTTGTGAGAAACAACGGAACAAAACTCGATATCATCAGTCTTCTTCCCGCCTATATGGGTGGGTCTCACTCTTTCGCCCGTTATCGGGACATCGAACTGGATGATGCCGGAACTGTATTGACCTTTATTTCCCCGGTGAAAGAGACAATAAACTGGGCTACCGGCGAAACCAAGGACTGGGGAGATACCCTCTGTACAGTCGATCTGGTCAGCGGCACCATGCGGTCCATGCATCCCCTGTTCCAGACGCTGACCCAGTGGTCCGCCTATTATGAAGCAGAGACCTGGCCGGAAGGATTTCCCCCGCCCACGCCTCCCCTGTCTGACGGCAGTGTATCCCTGACCCTGAGCCAACCTGAGGGGACAGCCGAAGTGGTCTGTCTGGATGGTTCCCTTCCTTCCTACTTCATGTCCATCACCGTCAGCCAGGACGGCATCGCCGTTGTCCATGAGCAGGGGTTGTTCAGTCAAGACTTTTTCGGCACCCCCTATGGGCTCCTCTATCAGAAGCTGTTGGACCTGGAACTCCCCTCCGTCTTTCAAGATGATTCTGATTTGGAGGCATCGCCGGAGCAGATGGCTCAGGCCGCTCAGTGGCTCCAGGCCGCCAAGAATGGGGAGCCCATTCCAGGCAATCTCTGGTGGAGCGGCGGCAATGGACACCGGGATCTGGTCTTTGACTTTGATCAGCCTGTCACTCTGGAGAACGGAGACATTCTTACCTTTCATATGGGTCTGCCGGAATGACCGGCCTCTTCTCCCCACCAAGCAAAAACGCGCTGCCCGCTGGGCAGCGCGTTTTGTTTTTTATCCCCGGGCCACGGCCTCGGCCACCCGGATGCCGTCCACGGCGGCGGAGACGATCCCGCCGGCGTAGCCCGCCCCCTCGCCGCAGGGGTACAGGCCCCGCAGGGCGGACTGGAAGGTCTCGTCCCGCAGGATGCGCACCGGCGAGGAGGACCGGGTCTCCACTCCAGTGAGCACCCCGTCCGGCGCGGCGAAGCCCCGGAGCTTCCGGTCCATCAGGGGCAGGGCTCCCCGCAGCGTATCCGCCACCGCCCCGGGCAGGCACCGGTCCAGCTCCGTCCAGGTCACTCCTGGGCGGTAGGTGGGCCGGATGGCACCCGGTCCCTGGGAGGGCCGCTTCTTCAAAAAGTCCTCCACCCGCTGGGCAGGAGCCAGGAAGCCGCCACCCCCCGCCTGGAATGCCGCCCGCTCCCACTCCTCCTGGAAGCGCACCCCGGCCAGCGGTCCGGCACCGGCGGGGAAGTCCTCCGGCCCCACCCCCACGAGAAAGCCGCCGTTGATGTTCTTCCCATCCCGGGCCCGGAAGCTCATGCCGTTGGTCACCACCTGTCCCTGGGCGGAGGAGGCGGCCACCACCTCCCCCCCGGGGCACACGCAGAAGGTGAAGGCGGACCGGCCCGTGGGCAGGTGGCAGGCCAGCTTATAATCGGAGGGCGGGAGCTGTTTCCATGCCGGACCGTACTGCCGGGCGCTGATCTCCCGCTGAAGGTGCTCGATGCGCACCCCCACGGCAAAGGGCTTCTGCTCCATGGGCACCCCCGCCTGATGGAGCATGGCAAAGGTGTCCCGGGCGGAGTGTCCCGGGGCCAGCACCAGGGTGTCGGCTTTCAGAAGATAGCCCCCCTGGGGCCCCGCCACCCGCAGCCCCGTCAGGGCGTCCCCCTGTATGGTC
>ENA-UEYL01002606-UEYL01002606.1-human-gut-metagenome-genome-assembly--contig:-NODE-2606-length-13023-cov-12.201143_pt1 | contig 13023 bp, 14 predicted proteins | sample MGYA00242941_ERZ507946 | MGnify/ENA primary metagenome ERZ507946 (study PRJEB26167, sample SAMN06115482) | human gut metagenome | host: Homo sapiens | place: China:Guizhou | collected 2015-03-11...
AATACGAGAAAGGCATGGCAATCTACGTCTAGTGAACAGTTAAATTGATTATTAATCGCTCCACTTCTTTTTAGAAGTGGAGCAAAAAATGTATTTATGTCTAAATTTTGGATTTTCTTTAATTGCTCATTGTTTTTCTTTTCTTGCCATTTTGGATCGGAGAAATTTTCAGAGTATAATTTGCCGATAATAAATATGCCGGGTTCCTCTATTTGTGAGAGAATAGAGCTGCGGTCGATTTCGGATGTCTCTTATGTGAAATTGGATACTGATTCCTCTTATCTTGTTATAGGTAACCCTTCTTGTGTGACGGATAGTTTTTTTATTTTTAAAAACTACAAGAACAAAAATATTATGTGTTTTGATTGTACAGGCAAGAAGCGGTTCTTAATAAACCGAAGAGGGAGTGCCCCGGAAGAATATATGGGCATTGGGCGTTTGGCTTATGATGAAAAAGAGGAGGAACTTTTTTGCGAGGCCGTAGGAACAGGTAGAATTAATGTGTATAAGCCGGATGGAACTTTTGTGAGATCATTGGATCTGGTAGCAGGATATTTGGCAGAGATGTATAATTATAACGATAGTTTACTTTTATGTCATGCTCGTGACGAGGAAGAAAAGAGTTCCTTTTTGTATTTACTTCATAAGACGATTCCTCACAGAATCTACGGATTGGATTCAATATCAGGTGATAGATATCGAAGTTTGTCAATCACAAAACAAAACGGTTCATTTATGAAAGGGGGAACAGCTCCGTTGCGAACTATTATTCATAGAAATGATCGATGGATATATTCAGAACCTTCTCATGATACGATTTATGAGTTAAGTGAGACTTTGCGTTTACGTCCATTTCTGGCATATTCTCCACAAATAAGAAAGAAAGAGATACCTTGTTTGATACGTTATAATCAAGAGACCGAAAATGATATATTGATATCTCTCATAGAGATGATATATGATGTTGATAAAGATAAAGGATTCCCAGAGAAGGATTATATATATGATAGGGAAGCCGGGAAAATGAAATGGGTCTCTATTATTAATGAGGATTTTCCTAGCGATCCTGATTTTAACATTTCTTCCTCTGTGTACTATTATTCTGCGGATAACTTGAGAGAGGCATTGGAGAAGGGAGAATTGGGAGGGAGGCTTAGAGAATTAGCACTGGAACTCGATGAGGAAGATAATGGAATTTTACTTTTAATGCGTTTTAAGGAATAAAATGAATATCACAGTATTGGACAATAAAGTTTTTCCGATAATAAGCATTTACCTTTTTTACTGAGGAACAGCACATATAAGCGTCGTGGCAATAAATGATCGCTTGTTCTTCCCGGACGGCTTCCTCCAGCATTCGTATTTTCTCGTTATAAGAAGTGATCGGATAGGTGTCGTAAGCAAGATATCCATTCCGGGGATACGCTGGCTACTAAAGGAATCACGTCCCCGGCAAAAACAAATGTTCGGTAAGCAGTCAAAAATTGGCTATTGATTGAAAGGAATACCTTCGCTGCCAATCAAAATTATAGCATTATGTATACAGTGAAGATCTAGAAAGGTTTTACTTTCAGTACCAGAGCGAGGCTTTGCCTCATGGAGAATCTCTCCAATCGTTTTGTGTCAAGAATAAAGTTCCTTATAACATTTTCCAAAAATGGTTTAAGGATACTCGAAAAAAAGTAGTCGAGGTTCAGGTTGATGGTGCTCCTGAGGATTGAGATATTATTGGGAAGCAATGGTATTGGGTTGCCCTTGGTATAACTACAGTATGTATCATCCATTAAGCGGATCGCGTCGCAGGCGGTCGTGCAACGTTGCAAGGCGATTCGCTGAAGTTCCTCGATCATGAACATTCCTTTCTTGTTGACAAGGGCTTTCCGGCCGGTGATCGTTGTTTCCCCGATGCCTAGTTGCTTCTCGTTCAGGCAAGGATAGGCCGTGTTGAGGAATTCATGCGTTAAACAATCGGTGTGGCCTGTATACGGCGACACTTCTTCATCGTTATTTTTCATATAATAAAGACACTTGGCTGTAACTTGCCATTTACGGAATCCAGAAACCTCTGCCGAGCAAAAAGCCGGACTCGGATCGGAGGAAAGAAGCCGGGGGAGGCAGCCCATAAAAAGGGCAATCCGATACAATCAAGAAATTAACCTGCTATACCCTTGTACGAATGAAATAATCCATCATAGACACTACATACCTAAGCAATGGTATCAATACACCGATTACATATATCATAGCGTACCCCAAAAGGACAAAAGGTAATGTTCTACGATAAAGACATGCAACAGCGAGCAATATAAACGAAAAAGAAAAGCCATAAACTCCTATTTGAAAACCGGGCATCAATTCATAAACAGGTACGGGTTCCGGATGAAGCATGGCTCCGGCCACAATAGAATAAAGGCTGGTCAATAATATAAGCAGCGTATATAAGCAACTCTTAAGAATCCTGGGATCATTCCTTTTACAATAGAGAATCGTTCGGATATCACTTCTAAGAAACTCAATGCCCAGTAAAAGAGCCACCATAACGCCTGTATCAAAAGCAGAAAATATATTCATTCCGATCACCTTTGGCGCGAAGATATGTATTTATTCTGAAAAGCCACGTCCTTGCGTATTTTACGATGTCGCATCGATAGTCTGGGAAGCATTTTTTTGGTTCTTTTTTGGGGTAACTGCCAAAAAAGAACCCCGAAGCCGAAATTCCGGGCAGACGGGATTTCTCCCGTCCACCTTTACCTCTTTTGCAATCTTCCCTCGTCCGCATAGCTATAATAGTTATTGCCTGCCACAATCACATGGTCTAACAGACGGATGTCTAATGTTTCAGCGGCTTTTTTAACCGCTTCCGTCAAACGGTCATCCGCACCGCTGGGCTTGCGTGCCCCTGACGGATGGTTATGCACCATGATAAAAGATACGGCGTTATAATACAATGCCTGCTTCATGATAACCCGTATATCCACAGGGGCGGTATTTATCCCACCGCATGAGATACGGACTTTACGGATGAGTTTGGACGAACTGTTCAGCAACAGCACCCACATCTCTTCAGTAGTTATATCGGACAAAACAGGATGCATCATTTTATAAACATTATTGCTGGATAAAAGCGCAGGACTTTCAACTTGCCCTTCTTTCAGCCGTTTATATAGCTCAATCGCCGCATAAGCGACTTTTTTACGGCTGGGTGTCAGTGTTTCCAGTACATCAGACAAAAACAACCCGTCCATTTCCATCTGTTCATACTTATATTCTTCACGTTTCAGTTTCTCACTGTTCGTCAAGGTATAAATCAACTCGCTGTTTTCCATCACCCGATAAACGTCATTCACCTCAAATACGGTTCTCTTCGTTTTCATACTGCCAAAAATTAAAAGATTAATACTCGCAAACATCGCTTGTCGCCCCAACCATAAATTTTTCCTCAACTGATTGGGAACAGTGCATTGAAGAGAAAGCGGGAAAGACGGATCAGAACGGGATTGAACTGGTAAATACTACCTCCCGGAATGGGAGGATGGAGATTTGGCTTTTCAATATCGGGCGTTCCGTCCACGCCTACCTTCGCAACGTTCCTATCAGTTCAAGAAAAAATCATCATACCTCTCTTCCGGCATAGCCGGAGCGTAGAGCGTTAGGGATAGCAGGGAAAAGCCCGGAGGGTAACGAGGACTTGCAACGAATAGTCCGGCCAGAAGGGAACGCCCTGAAAAACCAATTGGGATACAAAAGAACAGAACCGCCTTCCAATCATATAAAAAAACGTGAAAATCAACACATACTTCCGAAAAATCTTTTTCCGAAAGTATGTATAGGGCATGTGAAGGGAAAATAAATTTTCCCGGTCATTTCTTTGGGGATATTTAAAGGGGTTAGGAGTTTAGGTCTTTATTATGTATTTTGGTGGATGGTTTTACACAGCCAATGCCTTTTATTCAAAAACTTCTCTATTTTATTTCACTGATATACTGACATATAAAAAACAGCTATTACCTATTCCTTTCATCAACGGGTGGACGGTTTTACACAGCTGACCAGTGAAACCGGACATTTTTACACAACTAAAGCAAAAGGAGTGGACGGTTCTACACAGCTGGATTGTCCATATTCACCGCCCCGTCCGTTTCCGGGGATATAAACTCTTCAGGAGCAGGAGCAACTTCCGTTCCATTGGCACTCTCCAACTCTTCCTGTGCCCATCCTTCCGGAAACCTGCCGAATACAGCCACGAAATCACTGATATATATTTGTTTTTTCTTTTCTACGCTTTCCGGGGAGTTTGCCCATAAAAGGAACTCTTTATACAGTCCGGCATCTTCCTCCACCTCTTTGACCTTCTTCCTCCTGACAGCCATATCCGTGTCCGGGTAGGCAATCTCGACATATAGCCCAAGCAGGTTCTTATAGAATTTCTTCACTACGACAGCATATTGTCCTTCATCAAAATAGTGCAGCGTATGCCTAGGAAACGAGAACAACACGGTATATACCCATCTCTCATGATCGCCTTTCACAAAAGAGAAATTGAAATTGGTATATTTCAGGTAAGTATTCATCTTTTTCAGTATCGAGGCGACCTTCTTTTTCCGGTCTTTGGGTTCGGCAATCTCTATGCCGAGCTTTTTAGCCAGTTGATCGACTGTCAGCACATAAAAAGGAGCCTCATTCTTGGCGGTCTTATACTTGATCAGGTAAACCATCTTGGAAAGCTCCAGATAGAAATAGCGGTAACGGCTGGGCATGCTGCGGTAATCCTGAAGCTCCAAGAGGTTATAGAGCGAGAACATGAAATTTTTTATCTCCGGGCTTACCACTGCCGAGTACAGCCTTTTCGTTGACTTCTTCGTCTTGAAATCGGTCATTATGTCGAAACGTTTCAGGATCTGCACGAAATTATAGGATGTACGGCCATCCTCGCCAATGGTCGGATAGCAGAGGTTCTCCAATCCCAGTTTATAGAGAGCCGCCTCAAAAACCGTCTCGATAGGATGGCTGATTCTCTGTCCTGCCGTGCCAGTACATACATATTCCGGCTACATATTCTTTCCGAACATGGCCGCAAGCTGCCGGCTATCCAGCTTGCGCTGCAAGTTGGTACGGTCATACCCCATCTTACGGCAAAAGTCTTCTACGGAGAACCAGGAAGTCCCGAACAAGTCTTTGAGGTGATAGCTGCCCAGGTATATGATCAGATCGAGCATGACGTTTCCACCTGCCTCATACAACCGTTCAATCAGCACGGAATTATACCTGGGGACACGGATCAGTTCTTTTGCCATGATAAAACTTACAAAATTGTACTAATACACTAAAATACTAAAAGTAGTAAATACTACATTCCAGGGAACAAACCTCTATTCTTTTTAAAATCAATCCAGAAAAGCCATAAAATCCTTGTATAAACGAGATATACTCCCTATACTTGCGTAGTAATCCTCTGTTGTCCCTGTCGTAAGACAAACTCCAGGGTTTTGTTTTTATATACTCCCCTATTCATTACTTGACCAATGATGCGATTACTTTCGTAAACTCCGAAATATCCCCTTCCACGCTGGCCTTTTCCAACGCTTTCATATATTCTTTTCTACGCTCCACCGGAACAACCGTCCAGTTATAGCCTCCAGACGCAAGCATGGCGTTCAAGACGAACCGTCCCATTCTCCCGTTCCCGTCCATATAGGGGTGAATATACACGAAAAAGAAGTGTCCCAGGACAGCCCTTACCGCCGGGTGCGGCTCATTCTTCAAGAGATCGAAAAGGACGGGCATAGCGTCCCTGACCGCTTTCGGGTTCAACGGGATATGTTGCGATCCCCGTATATAGACCTGCCCGGTACGATAACCCACAAGATCCTCCCTTTGCAAGATCCCCACCGTAACGAACGGCATCCACATCTGCATATACCAGACCGGATGATCCGCCCTTACCGCTTCCCCTGCGTTCTTTCCTTTCAGTATATCGGAGATCGTCCCCCTGACAGCCTGGAACGCCTGGTAATACCCACGTGCCACCAGCGCGTTTTTATGCTCCTTATCTTCTTCCTCCGGCTTCCAGTTCCCGACACGCACTTTCTCGATCAGTTCCGGGGAAACCCTATATCCCTCGATCGAGAGAGAATGATAAGCGTCCTCCGAATACTTTTCATCGACGGATCTCAAATACCCCTCCACGTCATCAATCTTTCCAGGGGCTTCGGGAAACAGTTCTACAACCTTATCCCTCATGTTCTCCCACATCAGGCGCAAGCGTGTGACGTAAGGCGACACTTCATAAACAAGGGGCGTTCGTGGCTGATCCTCGAACGGATCCTCTTCTCTCACGTCATACCCGAACCCCCGCATCGTGGAAACGATGCTGTCGGCGATTTCGCTGTTCCCGATGTTCCGGAACGCCCCGGCTATTCTTCCGGCACGAAGCGAAGCCCCGTTTCTCGTCAGTACCTTTAATATATCGGCAGCGTCCCGTATCATGGCCAGGCAGGTACGGGCCGCGATCCTCTCCACCTGGAAATATCTCGGCGTGGCATATACCAGGGCTTCGGCAAGCGGATAGAGATTAAGGCCGTATTCCGGCTCTTTATATACCTGATCCGGAATCTCGCTTTGAAACACCAAAAGCGAGGTATCATACATCAGCTTTTGCGTGTTGTTATGGCCTTTCGGCGACTTGATAATCACCAGCACGGGCACGGTCGTTTTCCCCGAATACAGATCCAGCGACTGGTCGGCCGTCAAGCACCATTGTTCCCCCAGCCGGACAGCCGCGTATTTCGCGATAAAATACCAGAATGAGGTGTACCAGACCGTCGTGTCCCCCTCTGTTCCCGGCCTGGCCGCAATATACCAGCCTTTCATTACTTCCTGCAACCAGCCGTTATCCAACAGCCGGGTTAAATGCGTCCTCCCTATCTCGACCGTCCCTTGCAGGACGACACAGCGGTCTTTCTCCTGAAGCTTTCTTAATTCCTCCAGTGAAGCCGCCATTTTCTCCGCCATTGTTGCCATAACCGTTTTTATTTAGATTCTGATTATTTTCGTGCAAATACTCGTTTTTAGACACGTGTAAATACTCGTTTTTAATTATGTGCATTTACTCGTATTTGTTGCAAAAATACAATATTTGTTCCGATAATCAGCTACTAATGAAGTCTTTTTTTACTTGTTGTATCGTCGAAACGGCCTTTCCCGTGAGCTTCGCCACGTTCCGGATCGAGTAGCCTTTCTTTAACAAGGCGATCGCCTCCCGGTATTCCTCTTTCCTCTGTTCGGCCGTTTTCCGGCTTCCCGGCTTCCGTCCCAGCCTGCCCCCTTTCTGGATGTACAACTCCCGTCCGCTATTAAGGCGGTCGATGATCCCCTGGCGTTCGATCGCGGCCAGTTCCCCCAACAGGGTAGTGATCAGAGAGGACAAGGGGTTTACCGTCTTGTCCGGCCGTAATGTTTCCAGGTTCAGGTTTTGAATATACACGCATATTTTATGCGTGTGCAGCGTATCGAGTGACTTTAGGATCTCCAGGGTTGAACGCCCCAGGCGTGAGATCTCGGTCAGCAACAACATATCCACCCGGTTCTGCGGATCCGTGCAGTATTCCAGGCAACGGCTTAAAACCGGGCGTTCGATATTGGCCTTTCGTCCGCTTATCTTTTCCTCAAAGACCGCCGTCACCTCGTACCCCCGTCCGGCTGCGAACCTCTCCAGATCGACAACCTGCCGTTCGGTCGATTGCCTGGCCGACTGCGAGCTTACACGTGAATAGATAACCACATTCATAAGACAAGGGATATTATAACAGGTCGGTTATCACAGCCGCCGGAATATCCAGCTTTGAGAAAGCGAACATCTTTTTCCCCAGATCCTTTAACGAGGCTCCGATATGGTACACGTCCGTTTCATCAACGATCAGGAAACGGTCGTGACTGTCCCGGTACGTCCTGATGTCGATAGGTGGGTACTGGCTGTTATGCCTGTCAAGATCAAGTTGGAGTTGCTGCGTGATACGCTGGGTGTAAATGGTGGCCGAGACACCGACGCTGCGTTTACTCAACATGAGCAAAACCGTTTCGTCCACATAGTTGTCGATAAGCACGATCGAACGCCTGGCCGACTTTACCAGATCGGTAGCGAACTTGTACGCATCGAAAATCTGGCCGTTATAAAAAATGCCTTCGACCGGGGGCAAGGCAGTACGCACAAAAAAATCTATCTTCTCGGTATGTTGAGCGACAGTCCTTTCAAGTTCTGACAAACGTTTATAATGGAATACCCTTTTAAAAGATAGTCCTTTAAAACCTTATTCGCCCATTGCCTAAATAAAATACCTCTTTTACTATTGACACGAAACCCAATGGATATGATCGCATCCAAATTGTAATAAGTCAGATTGCGCATCACTTGCCGTTTGCCTTCCTGTCGAACTGTTCGGAAATCCCGAACAGTTGAACTTTCCTCTAATTCTTTCTGATCATATATGTTTTTTATATGCTCGCTTATATTTGCTTTGCTGGATTGAAAAAGATCCACAATTTGCGCCTGTGTCAGCCAAACGGTTTCATCTTCCAGCCTCACTTCCAACTTGACCGCTTCATCCGGCTGGTATAATATGATTTCTCCCTGTTCCATTACTTATTTACCTTTTCTTAATTCATCAAGCCTCTGCATCGCACCGCTGAACTTCTCACTAAACATCATATCATCGGGCAAAACAAACCAGGTGGGAATACCTCTCGACTGTGGATTACCTATACATTCATCTTGCCCGTTCTGTTTGCGGTAATCGTCCCATTCACTATAAGCGATGTTCCAACGAATACCTAATTTATAGGTATTTTCCCATTTAATAATAGCCAGTGAATAGGCCGGATCATCTTTGCCGTCATAAATCACTTCTACAACTTCAACCACCCCTTTAGGGGAATTTATAAACTTCGGATTTTTATACGAATAAGTGCTCATGTCTTTTATTTTTTATTTATAGCACACAAAGATACTCAAAAACAAATATATACATATATACATACGTATGATTAACGTATAAAAACATTTATGGTTATTCTAATCTTTGATTAATTCCGGTACAGAAACAAAACGTACCGAAAGACGGAAACAGGATTTATTTCGGTACGCTTCCCCGATCGGCACAAAAAACACGCAAAAAACGAAAAATACTACTTTTAGTATTTTAGTATATTAGTATTTTAACTATATTTGCGGACATGACAACCATTTAAAAAACTGAATTTATGAGCAAAGCAAAAGTAATCTCCGTATTGAATCACAAGGGGGGAGTAGGAAAGACCACAACCACGATCAACCTGGGCGGTGCGTTACGTCAAAAAGGGTACAAGGTTCTTTTGATCGACCTTGACGGGCAGGCCAACCTGACCGAATCGCTGGGCTTCTCCGCGGAGCTTCCCCAAACGATCTACGGCGCAATGAAAGGCGAATACGACCTGCCGATCTACGAGCATAAGGACGGTCTTAGAGTCGTTCCCTCCTGCCTGGATCTCTCGGCCGTTGAAACGGAGTTAATCAACGAGGCCGGGCGGGAACTTATCTTAGCCCACCTTATCAAGGGCCAAAAGGAAAAATTCGATTATATCCTGATCGACTGCCCCCCCTCGCTGTCGCTGCTCACGCTTAACGCACTGACGGCCTCGGATCGGTTGATTATCCCGGTTCAGGCTCAATTCCTGGCAATGCGTGGAATGGCCAAACTTATGCAGGTCGTCCACAAGGTGCAGCAACGTTTGAACTCGGATCTTTCGATCGCCGGGGTCCTGATAACCCAGTACGACGGAAGAAAGAACCTGAACAAGAGCGTTTCGGAACTGGTACAGGAAACATTCCAGGGCAAAGTGTTCAGCACCCATATACGCAACGCCATTGCGCTGGCCGAAGCCCCGACACAAGGGCAGGATATTTTTCACTATGCCCCCAAATCTGCCGGGGCAGAGGACTACGAAAAGGTATGTAACGAACTGCTAACAGAAATAAAGTAACCATATGGCAAAGAAGAACGATTTAAAAAACAGTATGTCGGCCGGACTGACCGGGGGCTTAGACAGCCTGATCCAATCCACGGCCGGGCAAAAAGAGGCTCAAAAGCCGAAGAAAGCGAAAACCGTGCATTGTAATTTTGTCATGGACGAAACCTATCACCAGAACTTAAAGCTGATCGCGATCCGCAAAGGCGATTCGCTAAAATCGGTATTGCAAGAGGCTATATCTGACTACTTGGATAAAAACAGTTCCCTGCTATAACAGCGTATCGGGAATATACAGGGCAAACACGCCACAAAAGAAATTCTCCAGGAAAAAGGTACGCAAAAAGCAACCCTACACATAAATTACAGATGATAAAAGCAATAAAAAACCCGTTGGCAGGGTTAATCTTGCGTATGTTTAACCTGCCAACGGGTACGATATTAATAAACGTTTGGATTAAGGTTGGACGTTTACGTCGCTATTTGCTGCTTCACCCCAGCCTGTTGTCTCTGCACCAAACTGGATCGGATTCAACACAGCCTTTCCCTGATCATCATAACCACCACCGAAAATCAACGTGTAGATATGACGCTTGCCCGGTTTCCATGTATCTCCGAACGGAACATAAATTGTTCCGTAATTATCTGCTGAACCCAACAGATAAACTCCGTTCTGCCGGATTTTGCAGGCGATCTCCAGATAACATTGCTTCGCATCATCGGCCTGCTCCTTGGTTTTGGTGCCTGTTTCGGAAACTTTCCAAGCAGTCAGCTCCTGTGGTCTATTCAGCATAGGAGTAGCTGTGGAAATATCGGTAGCTGTAGTATTACTTTCGACCGGGATGTTTGCGTCTTTCACTACGATAAATTTGCCCAGACCTGATGCTTCATTTGGTAAATCATTAAAATCACTCCAACTTCCCGTTCCATCGGCTGTCGCAGGCAATGTGAAGAAGCCGCCCATTTTGACATTATGAATCTTGATCATGTTGATGTCCACCTGCATGTTATCGTATTCGGTCTTTGCTTTGAATACGACCTGTGACAGAATATGTTTGAAGTTAAATTTCACTACTCCGTTGTTCATGTCTTTTGTTTGGCCTTTGACCATGGCATACATCACGTCGTAGTTTGCATGACCCTTGTTGACTCCATACTCATCGATGCAGGTATACCATATCTTTTGCTCAGTCCCGGAGGTTTCCCACATATAATTTATCATCATGTCTTCACTAACCGTTCCGGGATTGAACGCGTAAAAGTCCAAAGGCTCGGTAGGCCAATAACGAAGATCGCCCGCATTTTTATAATCCCACTTATTATCTTTGTACACGATATTCACTCCGTCATGTCCAAATTCCGTGTCGACCTTTCCCATGAAGGCAGTACCATCCGCCGTAAAAGCGAGCACGTCGAAATCGGTGTCCGTCAAGTTGGAAGGGGTAGTAGGGATAGCCCTCGTTTCCGCCGCATTACTTAACACGTTAAAACCAATCGCATTCCGTGAGGAGGTTTCCACATTCGCAATCTCCTCGTCTGAGCAACCCATGAGTAGTGCTCCAAAGATTGCCCAAAGCATTACTGTACTTTTTTTCATAAATAAAAACAATTTAAATTGATACATATAATTAATAAACTCGTATTACAACACTATATCCACATTCGCATCATCCCAATCATCAACGTCCACATCAAATCCCGGACCGCCATTTCCCGGCTCGGATGGTACCTCATAATCAAAATTCAACACCAGATGCACATCACCGATATGCCCCGCTACCGGGACATCATGCACTTGGTCGCTCACGTCCTGTTCCAATACAGACATGCTGCCTGAACGGTTCTTGATATACAGCCGGAAAACATTGGGCTCTCCTTCAAGTGCGGAATGTCCAAACGTATAGAATCCGCCTATAATCTGATTCCGTGAAACCATTCCATCAAAGAGCAGGCTCTCCGAAAGATCGGCGGGCAAACTGTCGCCGGACATGTTAAGCGAGCCGGACATGCCGGAAAGAGCGGCCCGCAAATCCGCCACCCTGTCCAGTCCCCGAAGACCGTTCACCTCATACGTGTAGTGACATACCATGTTTACGGGAGTTAGCCGTATTATCTTCGTGCTTCCTTCCGGAATGTCCTTGAGGATAACTCTGTCTATATGGTCGCCACACAGCCAGGGTGGGGTGACGGCCATTGTCCGGTTATCCGGCGACCGAACATCACGCGTATCGGCAGTAAAAAGCGTGTAACTGCCGTTTTCTTTCCAAACCATCCCGTCGGTATCGTAGTTGAAGCAAATTACCCGGTAATCATTCTCGGGGAGCTCCACTTCCCCATCCTCTCCTCCGGGGAAATCAAATATCCACGTGTTGCTTTCATCATCGGTCGGATAAAATACGACCCTCATGCCTTCAGGCTTGTCATGATTGGAAATCTTGGTCCAGTCGAATATTACCCGCACCGTGGCAAAGTGCGGATGATCGTAACATAAATCCTTATGCTCACAAGCCGTCAGTCCTATCCATAAAAATATGAACACCAGACTAAAGCGTATCCGTATCACTGCCTGCCTCCTTTCTTCCGGCTATAATTCCCCCGCCCGATCAACCACACCAAAGAGATACCCGCCTTGGTCGGGCCGAACCAGCGGCGGTTTTTAGTGGTCTGCCATACATAGTGACCGTCCAAAGGGATGTACTCCTTGTACGATCCTCCAAGGTAGCCGATTCCCAACGTGAAATCCACATTGAACCGATGTCCCACAGGTAACGAGTAGCCGTAAGCCACGCCTCCCCCGTAACTCCATTTATCCCCCAAGTAACCTTTCCCACCCAATTCGAAATCATAGGTGACGATCTGCCCGTACAATCCGACATGATGCCCGGAAAACGGTTTTTCCACCGCTCTCCGACCGAACCAGCGGCGCAACTCCACATCTCCCCCATAGATACGCCAATAATTATGCTTCCGATCACTTTTCCACCAGGCATACATCCAATTCCCGGCCACAGACCAGTTCTTCCC
>ENA-UEYL01002618-UEYL01002618.1-human-gut-metagenome-genome-assembly--contig:-NODE-2618-length-13005-cov-4.376006_pt1 | contig 13005 bp, 9 predicted proteins | sample MGYA00242941_ERZ507946 | MGnify/ENA primary metagenome ERZ507946 (study PRJEB26167, sample SAMN06115482) | human gut metagenome | host: Homo sapiens | place: China:Guizhou | collected 2015-03-11...
TCACCCCCCGTGCCGCCTCTGTATCCGGCGTTTTCTCAGGCAGTCTCTTCCGCGAAGTTGCCGGTATAGAGCTGATAGTACTTGCCCTTCTTTTCGATCAGCTCATCGTGGGTGCCCCGCTCGATGATGCGCCCCTGCTCCATGACCATGATGCAGTCGGCATTGCGGACGGTGGACAGGCGATGGGCGATGACGAAGGTGGTGCGGCCGGTCATCAGCGCGTCCATACCGTCCTGCACCAGCTTCTCCGTCCGGGTATCGATGGAGGAGGTGGCCTCGTCCAGGATCAGCACCGGCGGATCCGCCACAGCTGCCCGGGCAATGGCCAGCAGCTGCCGCTGTCCCTGGGAGAGGTTGGCGCCGTCACCGGTGAGCATGGTGTCGTATCCGTCCGGCAGCCGGCGGATGAAGCCGTCTGCATTGGTCAGCTGGGCCGCGGCCATGCACTCTTCGTCCGTGGCCTCCAGGTTTCCGTAGCGGATATTCTCCAGCACGGTGCCCGTGAAGAGGTGGGTATCCTGCAGCACGATGCCCAGGGAGCGTCGCAGGTCAGGCTTTCGGATCTTGCCGATGTCGATGCCGTCATAGCGGATCTTGCCGTCGGCAATGTCATAGAAGCGGTTGATGAGGTTGGTAATGGTGGTTTTTCCGGCACCGGTAGCGCCGACAAAGGCGATCTTCTGTCCGGGCTTTGCCCACAGGCTGATCTCGTGCAGCACCAGTTTGTTTTCGTCGTAACCAAAGTCCACGCTGTCCAGGACCACACCGCCTTCCAACCGGGTATAGGTAATGGTGCCGTCAGCCTTGTGGGGATGTTTCCAGGCCCATACACCGGTGCGCTCGGAAGTTTCCGTAATCTGGCCGTCGGGGCCTTCCTTGGCGTTGACCAGTTCTACATATCCTTCATCCGTCTCCGGCGTCTGGTCCATCAGGTCAAAGACCCGCTGTGCACCGGCAGCCGCGTTGACCACGAAGTTTACCTGCATGCTCACCTGGGTAATGGGCTGGGTAAAGTTCTTGTTCAGGCCCACAAAGGTGATGACGGTGCCCAGAGTGACTCCGGCCATGCCGTTGATTCCCAGCACAGCGCCGACGATGGCTACCAGAGCATAGCTCAGCCAGCCGATATTGGCGTTGACCGGCATCAGAAGGTTGGCGTAGCGGTTGGCCATATCTGCGCTTTCCCGCAGGGCTTCGTTGACCCGGTGGAAATCCTCCTTGGCGGCCTCTTCGTGGCAAAAGACTTTGACGACCTTCTGGCCGTCCAGCATCTCTTCAATGAAGCCGTCCACAATGCCCAGATTCTTTTGCTGCTGCATGTAGTACTTGGCGGAGAGTTTGGAGAACTTGGAGGTGACCAGCAGCATCACGCAGGCGGTCAGGATGGAGATGATGGTCAGGTAGGGATTGAGCATCAGCATGCTGACCAGGGTAGCCGCCATGGTAATGAGGGAGTTGACAACCTGCGGAATACTTTGACTCAGAAGCTGCCGGAGGGTGTCCACGTCATTGGTATAAACGGACATGATGTCTCCGTGTGCGTGGGTGTCAAAGTACTTGATGGGCAGGGCCTCCATTTTGCGGAACAGTTCGTTGCGCAGGCTACGCATGGTGCCCTGGCTGACGGAAACCATGATGCGGTTGTAGGCATATGCCGCGACTACGCCGACCGCCAGCAGACAGGCCAGATGCAGCAGGGCGGTGCCCAGAGCACTGAAATCGGTGGAACCGCCCTCCAGCATGGGAACAATGTAGTCGTCCACCAGGGTCTGTGGGAACGTGGCGGCTGCTACACTGGCTACAGCAGAAAGCAGAATGCAGCAGATTACCAGAAAAAACGGACCTTTATAGTAATGGAGCATATAGCGCAGCACCCGGTTGAGCACAACCTTGGGATTTGCTTTGCGTGTTTGCGGATTCATGGGGAAAGAGCCTCCTTTCATGCGGGTTGATCGAAGTCACCGCCGCCCTGCATCTGGGATTCATAGATCTCCCGATAGATGGCATTGGACTTGAGCAGGTTGTCATGGGTATCGAAGCCGTTGATACGGCCATCATCCAGTACCAGAATGCGGTCAGCGTCCTGCACACTGGAGATCCGCTGTGCGATGATGATTTTGGTGGTTCCGGGAATTTCCCGGGCAAAGGCTGCGCGAATTCTGGAATCGGTAGCCGTATCCACAGCGGAGGTGGAGTCATCCAGAATCAGCACCTTGGGATGCTTAAGCAGAGCCCGGGCAATGCACAGCCGCTGCTTTTGGCCGCCGGAGACATTGGAACCGCCCCGCTCAATACGGGTGTGATAGCCGTCGGGCAAACGGTCAATGAACTCATCAGCACAGGCCGCCTGACAGGCCTGGACACAGGCTTCGTCGGTGGCGTTGGGATCACCCCAGCGCAGGTTATCCAGGATGGTGCCGGAGAAGAGGGTGTTCTTTTGCAGCACCACGGAGACCTGATTGCGCAGGGCCTCCATGTCGTATTCCCGCACGTCCCGGCCGCCGACCCGCACACATCCCTGGTCCACGTCGTACAGGCGGCAGATCAGATTCACCAGAGAACTTTTGCCTGAGCCGGTGCCGCCGATGACGCCGATGGTCTCTCCGGAACGGATGTGCAGGTCAATGTCGGACAGGGCGTTTTTCCCGCTGCCGTGCTTATAGGAGAAATTCACATGGTCAAAGTCGATGGAGCCGTCGGCCACTTCCGTAACCGGGTGTTCCGGATTGTGCAGGTCGGGAGTTTCCTCCAGCACTTCCTGGATTCGCCGGATACTGGCCATGGACATGGAGATCATGACGATTACCATGGAAAGCATCATCAGGCTCATCAGCAGGGCCATGACATAGCTGAACAGGCTGGTAAGGTCGCCGGAGGACATGCTGCCTCCCACAATGAACTGTGCGCCCAGCCAGGAGACCATGATGATGCAAAAGTAGATTGCGGTCATCATAGCCGGGTTATTGAAGGCCAGCAGCCCCTCGGCTTTGACGAACAGACGATAGAGGTTGGCGGAGGCCGTCTCAAACTTTTCGTTTTCGTGCTGTTCCCGGACAAACGCCTTGACAACCCGAATAGCGGAGATGTTTTCCTGCACACTGGCGTTGAGATCGTCATACCGGCGGAAGACCTCGTTGAAAATCTTCATGGTGACGACCATGATGCAGCCCAGAACTGCGACCAGGAAAACAACAGCGATCAGGAACATCAGGCTCAGCTTGGGACTGATGATCAGGCACATGATGTAGCTGAAGATGAAGGTCAGGGGAGCGCGGACTGCCACACGGATGACCATCATGAAGGCGTTTTGCACATTGGTGATATCCGTGGTCATCCGGGTTACCAGACCGGGAACGCTGAACTTATCGATGTTGGAAAAGGAAAAGGTCTGAATGTTGCGGTAGATGGCCTCCCGCAGGTTGGCCGCCAGTCCGGACGAAGCTCTGGCTGCCGCCTTGCCGGCCAGGGCGGCAAATACCAACCCCAGGAAAGCCATGACCACCATCAAAGCGCCATAACGGTAAACGGTTGGCAGATTGGCCTGCTCCAAACCGCGGTCAATGATGATGGCCGTGATGAAGGGGAGCAGAATATCCATGGCCACCTCCAGGGTGGTCATACCGATGCACAGCAGGGCGTCCTTCTTAAAGCGCCCCAACTGGCGTAAGATCATCTTCATGTTTTGATTGCCTCCTTTTGTCGTTGTTGAATGAGGCCTGCCAAGTGATGCAGCATTTTCTTTTGCAGACAGTCCAACGTGGCCAGTTCCTCCGGGGAAAAGCAGCTGTATATTTCCCCTTCTACGGCATGAATGGTGCCATCCAGGAATTCCTGAACCTGTTCCCCTTTTTCTGTGGGATAAAGCAGCTTGCAGCGGTCATCAACGGCACAGGTTTCCGTTCGGATATAGCCCTTCTCCCGCAGGCGCTTGAGCATGCCGGACAGCGTGGCCATGGAATAGCCGAAGTCGCGGTGGATTGCCGTCAGGGAGGTCCCGTGCTCACGGTGACGGAGAATGTATTGCAGAATATGGGCCTGCACAGCGGTCAACGTGGCCGGGGACATGGACTGATTGGCCAGAAGTTCCATTTGGATACAGATCAGCCGATTGTCCCGAATGATTTGCCCGCAGTTGCATGGTTCATTCAAGAGAATGTCCCCCTTTCTAAAATACTTAGGATGGAAATGATTTGCCTGCTTGTTTTTATAACACAAACCCGCTTGCATGTGAAATTCAAGTATGCTATATTCTATAAAAAATATTTATTGCTTCTTGAGATTGCACAAATTCGAACCGGAGAAGGAGGATGTTTTTTTGAATACCACACAATTGGAATGCTTCACAGAGGTGGCCAATTTTCTGAATTTTTCCCGGGCGGCAGAGCACCTGCGCATCACACAGCCTGCAGTGAGCCATCAGATCAACACGCTGGAAGATGAACTGGGAGTGAAGCTGTTTCTCCGGACCAGCAAGAGCGTGCGGCTGACGCAGGAGGGATATCAGTTCATGCAGTATGCCGGAGAGATCCTGAAGTTGACGCGGCTGTCCAAAGCACGGATGAAGGAATCCTGGCAGGCAGCTCCGCTGCGGCTGGTGATCGGGTGCCGGAATGCTGCGGAACTGCGGTTTCTGAGCCCGGCGCTGGAGCGGCTGCGCCAGGAGAGGCCGGAAGTGCTGCCGGTGCTGCGGCTGATTCCCTTTGATTCTGTGGAAAACCTTTTGGCAGAAGGAGATGTGCATTTAATTTTCTCGTTTCGGGAATCCAACCTGCCCAAGGCGCGGTACCGGGAGCTGGTGCAGTGTCCGGTGGTATGTGTGTGCAGCGATACCCATCCGCTGGCGGTGCGTTCCTCGGTCAGTGCGGAAGATTTGCGGCATGCCGGGCGGATTGCCACCTGCCGTCCCCCGTCCTATCCGGCGCCGTTGTTTGCGGTACAGAGTCAGGTGATCGGAAACCGGGAGACCCGGGAGATTTTGTTCTGCGATCACCAGGAGGTGCTGTTTTCCCTGGTGGAGACCGGGTATGCCTTTGCGGTGACATCGGATATTCCCAATGCCCGGATTCCCGGCTTAACCTATATCCCCATGCCGGAATATTCGCCGCTGTCCTTTGGAGCGGTGTATTTATCAGGGGGAAACAACCGGCTGCTGCGGGAATTCCTCACGATGCTGGAGGAAAGCCTGCAGCCGGCGGCTGAGCAGGGGGAATAAAAGAACCGCAGGCGCATGGAGCGATGCTCCGTGTGCCTGCGGATTTATAGAATCCGGATATTCAAAGAAGGCCGAGCGGGGAAGACGTCAACGGGGGCTCCGGGAGCAGCGGCTGCGGAGAGAATTCACCGTGCAGCAGGAAATGAACATCATATATTACCATGAATTGCTGTCCGGAGCAATGGTATCTGCGGGTTGAAATTTTGACCGGAATCCGGTATGATGAAAAAAATGACGAATAGAAAGGACTCTGACCATGATTGAGCAGATGCTGGCATATAACCGGGAGTTTGTGAAGAGTGAAGCCTATAAACAGTTTCAGACCAGCAAATATCCCGACAAGAAAATCGCAATTCTCACCTGCATGGATACCCGGCTGGTGGAACTGCTGCCTGCGGCATTGGGCATTCGAAACGGAGACGTGAAGATGATCAAAAATGCCGGCGGCATGATTACCGGGCCGTTTGACAGTGCCGTGCGCAGTCTGCTGGTTGGAATTGTGGAATTGGGTGTGGAAGAGGTTATGGTCATCGGCCATACCGATTGCGGCGTTTCCCACATCAATGCGGATATGATGATTCACCACCTGATCCAGCGGGGTGTTTCCCAGGATCACATTGATATGATGCGCTATTGCGGAATTGATTTTGAGGCCTGGCTGCGGGGCTTTGACTGCGTGGAATCCTCCGTGGAGGAGACGGTGGATCTGCTGCGCAACCATCCCTTGATGCCCAAGGATGTCGTTATCAAAGGCTACGTTATCAATACGGAGACGGGAGAGCTGATCCCGCAGGAGCAGTTGCGCTGAACGCTTGTTTTGGTACATCCAAGACCGCCCGGATGACAGAACAGTCATCCGGGCGGCGTTTTCTTGCATAATGAGAGAACCCCGCCGGACCGTTTTTTACGGTCCGGCGGGGTTCTTATGCGGTAATCAAGTGCGCAGGGCATCCAGTGCGGATAATGCGAAACCCTGGAAGCCGCGTTCTTTGAGCAGGGCTTCCACTTCGGCCAGAGAAGGGAGAGACGGCATGGCGCCCATTCGGGAAACGGTAATGGCAGCGGTATGGCTGGCAAAGGCCAGCGCGTTTTCCAGACTCAGACCGATGGTCAGACCGATGGAGAGGGCGCCCACAAAGGAATCCCCCGCGGCGGTGGGATCTGCCACATGACTCATCTTGACGCAGGGGATGCGGCGAATCCCCTGGGCCTCCACCACTGCCGAGCCGTTGGATCCCAGGGTGATGATGACGTGTTCCACGCCCTTGTCCCGCAGAGCGGCGGCAATGCGGGCGAGATCATCCGGACAAATGACGCCGTTTTCCATGTTCAGGGGGAGGCCGGTTTCCATGGCGGCTTCCTGTTCATTGGGCGTCAGATAGGTAACCAGGCTCAGCAATTCATCGTCCAGATCGGTAGCGGGGGCGGGGTTGAGCATCACGGGAACACCCGCGTCCCGCGCCCACTGCGCTACGGCGCGATTCACCTCCAGCGGAATTTCCAGCTGCAGCAGGACCATATCGTACGTACCGATCTCCTGGCGGATCCAGGAGACCTCCTCCACGGTCAAGGTGCGGTTGGCTCCGGGAATGACAACAATTCGATTCTGCGCTGTGTGTTCCGTTACTTCCAGAGTAACATGCCCCACGCCGGAGGTTACGTCCCGGCGCACCAATACCCGGCTGACGTCCACACCGTCGGCCTGCGGGGTTTTCAACAGGGCTTTGCCAAAAAGATCGTCCCCCACACAACCCATCATGGTAACATCCGCTCCCAGCCGGGCGCACTGCAGAGCTTGATTGGCGCCTTTTCCGCCGGGAGCCATATGGAAGGACTTGCCATATACGGTCTGACCGGAGCGGGGGACCTGCTCCGTGGTGGCAATCACATCCATTACAAAACTGCCTACAACAAGAATCCGAGGTTTTCTATGCATGGTGCTGATTACTCCTGTTAGCCAAGTGTACTGACACCATTATAGAACTTTGTGCAAAAAATACAAGCCTTTTTGGGAAAGTTAAAAGATAAACGATTAAATTTGATGAAAAACAACGTATTTTTAACATAACTTAACCAATTGCACCAGTGTCTTCGGCGGACAGTCCCACATATCCTGTCTGTTCTACCAGGGATTTCCCCTGGGGAGAACAAATCCATGTGAGGAAGGCGTGCAGGGTTTCATCCGTTTCCTGCGGGGGAGGCTGGCCGATGGGTGCGGCGGTTACGGCATAAAAGTAGGAGGAAAGGGGATACGTGCCGTCCCGAATGGTTTCCTGTGTGGGGTAGACGCCGTCCAGGGCCAGAAGCCGGATTGCCTGGCTGGTAACCAGTTCCGTGGCATAAAAGCGGAAGGAGAACCCGATGGCGTTGGAAAAATTGCGGTAGTCGGCAACGCTTCGAATGATGCCGTCCATGGCGGAGATCCGGTTCTCCTGTTCCGGTTCCATCAGGGGCTGGTCTGCCATCAGGGCTTGCAGAGCGGTTTGGCTTCCGCTGTTTTCCGCCCGCTGATAGGCCCGGATGGATTGATTCCGCCCGCCCACCTGGCTCCAGTTGGTGATCTTGCCGGAGTAAATGCACTGGATTTCCTCCACGCTCAGCCCTGTGACCGGATTGCGGCTGTTGACAAAAAAGACGAAGGCCTCCCGACCGATGGGTGTCAGGTGGAGGGTCATGCCCAGCGCTTCCGCCTGTGCCAGCTGATCGGCGGAAGGAGCGGCGGCAAAGATCAGGTCGGTTTCCCTGTGCATCAAACGCTCATAGGCGTTGACAGTATTGGTACAGGCAATGAGACCGGCATAGGGACTGTCGCTACCCCCGGCATAGAGGGGATACTCACCCTCCGGCCAGACCGCCTGGACGAAGGCGGCATAGACCGGGTAGAGCGCCGTGGCGCCATCCAGCCGCAGGTGCCGGGCGGTAACCTCGTCCCATTGCAGTGTGGAAGGTTCCTCCAGAACAGCCGCCCGGGAATGGGGGGCAAAGGGCTGGTAGTCCTGGAGCAGCAGCGTCCGGTCATCCAGGGTGGGAAGCCGGGCGCAGTAGATGCCCCAGCCCATCCACACCGCTGCCCCCAGACATACCAGGGCGAACACGGCCGCGATTCCACGCCGTCCCCGGGGGCCCGGGCGGCACCAGCGGCGCAGCAGCAGAGCGAGGATTCCGGCGGCAGCGACGCTCAGCAAGGGCAACAGAACATATAGCGGGACAAGCCCGCTCAGCAGGGCCAGGAAGAGGAGGAAGCTCAGAGGCACGCCTATGAGAAGCAGCAGCAGTATCCACCCCAGGACAGTGCTCAGGGTCCGCAGGATGCGCTTTGGAGTCGGCGTCATGGTATGTCCCCCCGTTCCTGATCCACCCGGCGGCGCAGTTCCTCCAAATCGAAGGAGGAGCACAGCCGCTCATTTTCCTGATTGAGTGCCCGGTAATGCTGCGAGAGGAGGTTTTGCTGGATCCGGCAGCCCCGGTAGGTCTCCACTGTCCGCCACCACACCCGTCCGCCCATGGTTTTCGGGTAGTGGGGGGTCAAATCCTGAAAGGCCAGAGCCTGGATCATGTCAGCTGCGTCACCGCCCAGCAATCCGGCCAGTACCTGACTGCCGGAGAAAATGGAGCACAGGGCGGCAGCACCCATCCAGCCCAGGGAGGAGCGCCCTTTTTCAATCTCCACCAGAGTTTTTTTCGATAAGCCCAGAGCCCGGGCCATGGCCTCCTGGGTGAAGCCGTATTCCGTCCGCACCAGTTTGAGTTGGCGATTCATGCAGTCCACAAAGGTATCCCGATCCATAGAAATCCCTCCCTTATAGTGTAATTTTATACGATAAGGGAGGAAGCGTCAAGAAAAAAGCACGCCCGCACAACATCTGTGCGGGCGTGTGGAAATTGAAAGAACAATCAGCTGCGGTTGCCGGAGTTGGTGGTGTCCTTGAGTAGCACGTCGTGAGCACCGCCCTCCACGATGGAGACGGAGGAGACCAGGGTGAGCTTGGCCTTCTCCCGCAGCTCGGGAATGGTCAGTGCGCCGCAGTTGCACATGGTGGAGCGGATCTTGGCCAGGGTGGTGGCCATGCCGTCGCTCAGAGAACCGGCATAGGGCACGTAGGAGTCCACGCCCTCTTCGAAGGAGAGCTTGGCCGCGCCGCCCAGGTCGTAACGCTGCCAGTTCCGGGCACGGGCGCTGCCCTCGCCCCAGTATTCCTTCATATAGCTGCCGCCGATGAGGACCTTGCTGGTGGGGGACTCGTCAAACCGGGAGAAGTACCGGCCCAGCATGCAGAAATCGGCGCCCATGGCCAGAGCCAGGGTGATGTGATAATCCTGCACGATGCCGCCGTCGGCGCAGATGGGGACATAGATGCCGGTCTCTTCAAAGTACTTGTCCCGCTCGGCTGCCACATCGATGACGGCAGTGGCCTGACCGCGGCCGATGCCCTTGGTCTCGCGGGTGATGCAGATGGAACCGCCGCCGATGCCGATCTTGACGAAGTCGGCTCCGGCGTCTGCCAGGAAGCGGAAGCCCTCGCCGTCCACCACGTTGCCGGCGCCCACCTTCACGGTGTCGCCGTAGTGGTCGCGGATCCACTTGAGGGTGCGCAGCTGCCACTCGGAGTAGCCCTCGGAGGAGTCGATGACCAGCACGTCCACGCCGGCCTCCACCAGAGCGGGCACCCGCTCGGCGTAGTCACGGGTGTTGATGCCGGCGCCCACCACATAGCGCTTCTGGGAGTCCAGCAGCTCCAGGGGGTTGCCCTTGTGGGAGTCATAGTCCTTGCGGAACACGAAGCTCACCAGATGGCCGTCGTCAGAGACGATGGGCAGGGCGTTGAGCTTGTGGTCCCAGATGATATCGTTGGCCACCTTCAAACTGGTGCCCTCGGGAGCAAAGATGAGCTTTTCCACCGGGGTCATGAACTCGCTGACGGGAGTGGAGGGGTCCATGCGGCTGACCCGGTAGTCCCGGCTGGTGACCAGGCCCAGGAGCTTGCCGGTGCCGGTGCCGTCGTCGGTGACGGCCATGGTGGAGTGGCCGGTGCGCTCCTTGAGGGCCAGCACGTCGGCCAGGGTGTCGCCCACGCGGAGGTTGGAGTCGCTGGTGACGAAGCCCGCCTTGTAGTTTTTCACTCTGCGGACCATCTCGGCCTGCTCTTCAATGGGCTGGGAGACATAGATGAAGGCGATGCCGCCCTCACGGGCCAGGCCGATGCCCATTTTCTCGCCGGAGACGGCCTGCATCACGGCGGAGACCATGGGCACGTTCATGGTCAGGGGGCACTCCTCGCCCTTCTTGAACTTGACCACCGGCGTCTTGAGGGAGACGTTGGCGGGGATGCACTCGGAGGAAGAGTAGCCGGGCACCAGCAGGTATTCACTGAAAGTATGGGACGGTTCACTGAAATAATATGCCATGAGGCCACCTCGTTTCGAAATATTGGTACTATGTTACCACATTTTTGTGGAAAAGCAACTTAAATGTTGAAGTAGTCCCGGGCGGCGTCGAACAGGTGCAGCTCGTAGTCGCCGGGCACGTTCTGATAGAGGCCGGGACCCACCCGTTCGGCGTGGCCCATCTTGCCGAGGACGCGCCCGTCGGGAGAGGTGATGCCCTCCACGGCCCACACAGAGCCGTTGGGGTTGAAGGCAACGTCCATGGTGGGCGCGCCGGAAAGATCCACGTACTGGGTGGCGATCTGCCCATTTTCCGCCAGCTGGGCAAGGAGCTCCGGCGGGCAGAGGAAGCGGCCCTCGCCGTGGGAGATGGGCACGCTGACGATGTCGCCCACCTGCATCCGGCTCAGCCAGGGGGAGCGGTTGGAGGCGATGCGGGTGCGGACGATCTTGGACTGGTGACGGCCAATCACGTTGTAGCTGAGGGTGGGGCACTTGTCGTCCATATCCCGGATCTCGCCAAAGGGCACCAGGCCAAGCTTGATGAGGGCCTGGAAGCCGTTGCAGATGCCAAGCATGAGGCCGTCCCGGTTCTTGAGCAGGTCGTGGGTGGCGTCGGACACCTCCGGATTGCGGAAGAAGGCGGTGATGAACTTGCCGGAGCCGTCGGGCTCGTCGCCGCCGGAGAAGCCGCCGGGCAGGAAGATGATCTGGCTGCGCTTTGCGGCCGCGGCGAAGCGGGCGGCGGAGTCGGCCACGTCGGCAGGGGACTGGTTATTGAGCACCAGGATCTGGGCCTCCAGCCCTGCCCGCTCCACGGCCCGGGCGCTGTCATATTCGCAGTTGGTGCCGGGGAACACGGGGATGAGCACCCGGGGACGGCGCACGCCCACCTTGGGAGCGGCGCGGGAGAAGGCCGGAGCCTCCAGCACGGGTACGGCCTCAGGAGCGGTGGGGGTCCGCATGGGGAAGATGGACTCCAGGGTCTGGTCATAGGGGCCGGACAGCTCGGCGAGGGTCACGGACTCACACTCGCAGCAGATGGAGCCGCTTCCATTGGTGACGCCCACGCACACGCCGGTGGGAAGATCCTCCGTCACTTCCAGCAGCAGCGCGGCGCTGCGGCGGGCGAAGAGATCAGCGGGGAGGAAGGCGTCGGTGAAGGAGAAGCCCAGGCCGTTGCCAAGGCAGGACTTCATGATGGACACGGCAATGCCGCCGTAGCCCACCACGGAGGCGGAGACCACCTTGTCGGAGGCGATGGCTGCCTCGGCGGTGTCCAGCGTCTCCACAAGGCTTTCGGGGATCAGGTTGCCGTCCTCACCCATCTGGGGGGCCAGGAGATAGACCTTGTGGCCGGGGGCCTTGAACTCGTTGGAGAGAATGCGGTCCGTGCGGCCCAGGGACACGGCAAAGGACACCAGGGTGGGGGGCACGTCCAGTTCGTTGAAGGAGCCGGACATGGAGTCCTTGCCGCCGATGGCGGCGCACTGGAGATCCAGCTGAGCACTCAGGGCGCCCAGCAGGGCGGCCACGGGCTTGCCCCAGCGGCGGGGCGTGGTGCCCAGCTTTTCAAAGTACTCCTGGAAGGAGAGCCAGCACTTGCGGCGGGAGCCGCCGGCGGCGATGACCTTGGCCACGGACTCGGCCACGGCAAGATACGCGCCCCGGTAGGGGCTCTCCTCCATGACGTGGGGATCGCCGCCCCAGGCCATGATGGAGCAGGTGGTGGTGTCGTGGCCCAGCACCGGGAGCTTGGCCACCATGGACTGGGTGGGAGTCTTCTGGTACTTGCCGCCGAAGGGCATCACCACAGAGCCTGCGCCGATGGTGGAGTCGAACCGCTCGCAAAGGCCCTGGCGGGAGCAGAGATTCAGATCGCCGGCGAGGGTCAGGAGGGTGTCATGGAAGTTGGTGACAGGGATGGACTTGGGCGCCCGGGGGGCGTCCACGGCGGCAGCGGCACGCTTGGACGCGCCGTTGGTATTGAGGAAGGCGCGGGAAAGGTCTGCCACGGTGCGGCCGTTCCAGCGCATGACCATGCGGCCCGTGTCGGTGACCACGGCCACCACGGTTGCTTCCAGATTCTCCTGGTGGGCCAGCTCAATGAAGCGGTCAGCGTCGCCGGGGGCCACCACCACGGCCATGCGCTCCTGAGATTCGGAGATGGCAAGCTCCGTGGCGTCCAGACCCTCATACTTCTTGGTGACCTTGTTCAGATCAATGTCCAGAGAGTCCGCCAGCTCGCCCACGGCCACAGATACGCCGCCGGCGCCGAAGTCGTTGCACCGCTTGATGAGGCGCACGGCCTCGCCGCAGCGGAACAGCCGCTGGAGCTTGCGCTCTTCGGGGGCGTTGCCCTTCTGGACCTCTGCCGAGCAGGTGGAAACGGACTGGGTATCGTGGCG
>ENA-UEYL01002625-UEYL01002625.1-human-gut-metagenome-genome-assembly--contig:-NODE-2625-length-12974-cov-3.401566_pt1 | contig 12974 bp, 12 predicted proteins | sample MGYA00242941_ERZ507946 | MGnify/ENA primary metagenome ERZ507946 (study PRJEB26167, sample SAMN06115482) | human gut metagenome | host: Homo sapiens | place: China:Guizhou | collected 2015-03-11...
GCTGTTTTCCTCGCCGGAAGTGAATTCCGACTGCGGATTCCATTTGGGAAACGGATTTGTTTCCCAAGCCCTTCCGCCGCCTCAAAACTACTTTGTCTACAGTCTGAAGCCTTACTTACCGTAAGGCTTTTTTATTGCTTATTTTTCTTTTGCCAGAAACAGACCCGCAGCCCCAAAGCTGAAGAACCGATACCGTTCCTTTACCGCCTCGGCATAGCTTTCCATCACAAGCTCCTTCCCCATCAGCGCAGAAACCAGCATAATCAGCGTAGATTCCGGCAGATGGAAATTTGTCACAAGGCAATCCACCGCCTTGAAGGTGTATCCGGGATAAATGAAAATCTTCGTCCAGCCGCTTTTGGGCTGAATCACGCCGTTTTCATCCGTTACGGATTCCAGTGTTCTTGTGCTTGTTGTGCCGACGGCAATGATGCGGCCGCCGTTTTTCTTCGTTTCATTCATAATCGCCGCCTGCTCCGGCTCTACCACATAATACTCAGAGTGCATTTCATGCTCCAGCACATCCTCCACCTTTACAGGGCGGAAGGTGCCCAGCCCAACATGCAGCGTCACATGTGCGATTTTCACGCCCATGTCTTCAATTTCCTTTAATAATTCCGGCGTAAAATGCAGACCTGCCGTGGGTGCCGCCGCAGAGCCCTCATGCTCCGCATAAACCGTCTGATAGCGGTTTTTATCCTCCAGCTTATGTGTAATATAAGGGGGCAGGGGCATTTCGCCCAGCTCCTCCAGAATATTTTCAAACACACCCGTATATTCAAATTTGATAATACGGTTGCCGCCTTCGATGACCTCTAAAACCTCCGCAATCAGCTTGCCGCCGCCAAAGGAAATCCTGTCACCGGGGCGTGCCTTTTTCCCCGGGCGCACCAGAACCTCCCATGTATCCATATCCTTTCGCACCAGCAAAAGAATCTCCATCGCCGCGCCCGTGCCGACTCTTTCGCCGTATAATCTGGCAGGCAGAACCTTGGTATTGTTGATAACCAGACAGTCCCCTGCGCGCAGATACTCCTTAATGTCCCGAAAATGCCGATGCTCACGCCTTCCGCTGTCCTTATGCACCACCATCAGCCGGCTGGATGCTCTGTCCGCAAGCGGCTCCTGCGCAATCAGTTCTTCAGGCAGGTCAAAGTAAAAATCACTTGTTTTCATTTCTGTTCCTCTTTATCTTCTCAACATATAATCCGCCGCATATTTCTCGCCGAAAATCCTCAGCATTTCCTTACGGTACATCCGCGTGGGATCATCGGGCAGATAATCAAACCCTTCTATATCATAATCATGCAGCACATAGCGTTCCTCCATGTCCTGCGAATTGATAACCACCTCAGGGTCTGTCACCTTGCGGAAAATGCTCACAATTTCGCAGTCGGGGTCGGAAATGACACGCATAATCTGCAAAATTTCATCATCCTTGAGTCTTTTTACATACATATCCGTTCCCCCTTAATATTCCATCAGATATTTCACAACATACGGCTCGCCGAACCATTCATACATCATTTTTCTGTAAATATAATCGGAGCCTGCACCTGCGCGATTCTTTCCTCTGATGAAATAATCATGCAGCTGGTAGGTTTCAATATCCTCCTGAAATTTCGCCGTTACCTCCGGCACAGCGGAAACCGCAACCGCATCCTCAAAGCTTTTATCATAGGTACGAATTTTCAAAATCGTCAGTGCGCCGTCATCGGAAATGACATTCATCACCTTTCGAATCTGTTCCTCCGTCAGCTTTTCACAAAACATTTTTATGCCTCCTTTGCCCAATCGGCTGCTATTTTCTCCCAAAGCAGCTCCTTCCCGACACCGCAGAGTGTCTCTCTGACTGCCACTTCGCTTGCCGCAATCCTGCGGTGCATGCCGCCGCAGCGCAGCCCCTCATCCAGAAACAGCCAAAGCCCATCCCCTGCCGTTTCCCCTGTCAGGTTCGTTTCGGAAAAAACAACCGTATTGCCGTTTTCATCCTGCCAGCCCGTTCGGGAAAGCAGGAAGGCTCTGAATTCCTTCATCATATCAGCCCTCAATCGTAATGCCTGTATAGTAATGGCGCAGAATTTCCTTATAATCATAGCCCATCTGTGCCATGCCCTGTGCGCCCTTCTGGCTCAAGCCGACACCATGACCGCTGCCGCTGCCGGAAAATACGAATTTCCCATTCGCAACGGTGCTGATGCTCACGCTGTAAACCGCATAGGCTCCGTTATCGGTATTCTGAGCAGACTGCGCCGCATCCACATCAACGGAAAGCTTTTTCCCATTCAGATAGGAGAGCGCGCCCTCTGTTTTTGCAACAATGCCCTGCCTTGCCGCTGCCAAAAGCAGACCGCCCTTCGTGCTTGTGCTCGTGCCGCCCGTTACCGTGCCGCCCTTGCCGTTAATCGTAAACATCTTGCTCGGCAGTGTGCCGCAGGCAGAGGAAAAATAGATCCGAATGGCTTCCTTTGTCAGCGTTTTTGTGCCTCTTGTGCCGACAATTTGCAGCTCCTGCACTCGCCCGCCTGTGGAAATCTTCGTAATCACAATATCCTTCGCTGTGCCGATATTCTCACCCTTCGCCTGCAAAAGCGCAGTCAGCTCATCCAGTGTCAAAGTCTTTGTCCATCTGTTATCGCCGTATTCCCCCGGTTCGGGAACCGCACGCAGATACGGCACCGCCGCATTCCATACATTTTCACTGCTTTCGGTATAGCCGCCTGTAGATGCGGAGAACACCGCTTCAATCGGGCTGCCGTTGTAGCAGGCAACCTCGCCTGCCGTTGCATCTACCGCCGCTGTGGTGGCATCCGCTTCGTTGCTGTAGCCCTTATAAACCTGACACGCCGTAGTGTCGCAAAGCTGATAGCCGCTGCCCGCATGCGCGCCCAGCTTCGTCATGGCATAGGTGCGCGCCGCAACCGCCTGCGCCTTCAGTGCTTCTGCATCATAGCTTTTCGGCATTTCGGAAGGCACCACGCCGTAGAGATATTCCTCTAAGCCAATGATATTCACGCCCGTCATGCTGCTGCCGTTCACAGAAAACGTCAGCATTCCGCGATAGGGCATGCTGTTGAGCTTAAAGGTATCTGCCACATTGCCGCCCATCATGACGGCATCCTCCGGCACAAGCACGGGGGCTTCGCCGCCCGTAATCGCAACACCCTCAAAGGAAACGCGGCTTGCATTTTCATCTGCCGCTTTCTCCACAGCGGAAGCAGAGGCATCCTTCACATAGACCGTCCAGTCCCTTCCGCTCAGGTACGCCGCATAGGTGTCCAATCCGCTTTTTTTCATGTCATTTACCATGTCCAATGCGTCCGCACAGTCCATCGTTTTGTCCACTGCAATATAGTCCCCCACGGCAGGTCTTGCCGTAAACAAACCGCTTGAGGTAATCACGCCGCCCCTTTGAAAGCCATCGCCCTTGTGCATGCCAATCTGCAATTCCCACACACCGATGCTTGCGGAAGCCACGTTTTTACAAACAGCCCGACACGCACCGTATCGGGTACTGTATATGCCATTGCTTCTACGGGTGCCGCACTCAAAAGCATGGCACACGCCAGAATCGAAGCAATTTTCTTTTTTCCCTTCATATCTATCCCTCCTCATGATTTTTTGGAGCTGTTTCGTTCTTTTGTATGCTATCGTTTCATTATAGCACAACTTTCTTCTTTCTTACAGGGGAAATTCCGATTTCTTGTTTTTATATGAATACAAAAAACATTCAAATTTTGTATTGACAAAAAAGCAATTTAGTGTTTAAATTGTATCCATTCCAATACAACACAACAAACACAAGGAAGAGGAGTAGTAAAACCTTTGGATGTTTTCAGAGAGTCTGCGGCTGGTGCGAGCAGATAACGGAAGAATGTTTGAACTGGCCTCGGAGTGGTTCGCTGAACTGAGAACAAGTAGGCGCAACCGGTGAGTCGGCCGTTATACCGACAGGATATTGGTTCTTACAGCCTGTATCTGGGAAAGTGTATTCCTTTTCGGGAATAAAAAAGAGTGGTACCGCGAAGATTTCTGGTCTTTCGTCTCTTAATGAGGGAGATGAAAGGCTTTTTCTTTTGCTCATCGCTCATTCTAACCACGCATACAAACGAACCAAAGATAAAATTAAACAAAAAACACACGCAGAATTTTAAGGAGGAACTACCAATGATGAACTACACAAAATACAGACCCTACCCCACAATGGACATGCCCAACCGCAAATGGCCAGGCAACACCATCACAAAAGCACCCGTATGGTGCAGCGTTGACATGAGAGACGGCAACCAGTCCTTGGAAATCCCCATGAACCTGCCCGAAAAGCTGAAGTTCTTCCAGTTTCTGGTGGATACAGGGTTTAAGGAAATCGAAATCGGCTTCCCTGCTGCAAGCGATACCGAATTTGAATTTGCAAGATGCCTGATTGACAACAACCTGATTCCCGATGATGTTACCGTACAGGTGCTGACACAGAGCAGACCCCACATCATCCATAAAACCTTCGAAGCATTGAAGGGTGCAAAAAAAGCAATCGTGCATCTGTATAACTCCACCTCCACACTGCAAAGAGAGGTTGTTTTCGGCAATTCCATGCAGGAAACCATTGATCTGGCAGTTGCAGGCGCAAAGCAGATTAAGGAAGAAGCAGCAGCTATCCCCGAAACAGAGTTTTTCTTTGAATATTCTCCCGAAAGCTTCACAGGCACAGAAATGCCCTTTGCCGTAGAAATCTGCAATGCGGTTCTGGATGTCTGGGAGCCCACACCCGACCACAAGGCAATCATCAACCTGCCCTCTACCGTAGAAATGGCGACACCCAATATCTACGCTGACCAGATTGAATACTGCTGCGAAAACCTGAAATACAGAAACAGCATTTACGTCAGCCTGCATGCACACAACGACCGCGGCACAGCCGTAGCGGCAACCGAGCTGGCTATGCTGGCAGGGGCTGACCGTGTGGAAGGCACACTGTTCGGCAACGGCGAAAGAACCGGCAACACAGACATCATGAACGTAGCCATGAACATCTTCTCTCAGGGCATTGACCCCGAACTGGATTTCAGCCATATTGATGAGGCCGTAAAGATTTACGAGGAATCCACAAGAATGAGCATCTCCCCCAGACATCCCTATGCAGGCTCTCTGGTTTATACAGCCTTCTCCGGTTCTCATCAGGATGCCATCAGAAAGGGCATGGAGGCAATGAAGCAGCACCCCGACCGTTGGGAAGTGCCCTATCTGCCCATCGACCCTATGGATGTCGGCAGAAACTACGACCCCATCGTTCGTATCAACAGCCAGAGCGGCAAGGGCGGCGTTGCCTTCGTTTTGGAACAGAATTTCGGTCTGTATCTGCCCAAGGCATTCCAGCAGGATTTCAGCACTGTTACCACAAGCATGAGCGACAGACAGCATAAGGATTTGACACCTGCCGATATCTACGAAGCATTCATCGACCATTATGTAGACGGCAGAGCCCCTCTGGAGCTGGTTACTTATAAGGAAATCGTTCTGAAAAATCATGAGGACGTTGCCATTGAGGCAGAATGTAACTTCAACGGCAAGCCCCTTACATTGAAAGGCACCGGCAACGGCATTATTTCCGCTCTTTGCCATGCCATCGAGGAGTATTTCAACATCGTGATGGAGGTTGTGGACTACAGAGAACATTCCATGTCCCACGGCACAAAATCCCGTGCAATCTCCTACATCCAGATTGCCGATAACGAAGGCGGCATGTATTTCGGCGCAGGCACATCCAGCAATATCACAAAATCCGGTCTGCGTGCGGTAGTGAGCACAACCAACAAAATTCTGGGCTAAAAAAAGCATAACGAAACAAATGATACAAAACGGATACAAAGATAAACGGAGGAAAAAACATCATGGGAATGACAATGACACAAAAGATTCTTGCAGCCCATGCGGGGGAAGCAAGTGTAAAGGCAGGGCAGCTCATTCAGGCAAAGCTGGATGTGGTAATGGGGAACGATATCACCACCGCCGTTGCTCTGAAGGAATTTCAAAAAACAGGCGCAAAGAAGGTCTTTGATGAAGAAAAGGTCGTTATCGTTTTAGACCACTTCACACCCAATAAGGATATCAAGGCGGCGGAGCAGTGCAAGGCGTGCCGCACCTTCGCCTATGATATGTCGGTTAAAAACTTCTTCGATGTTGGACAGATGGGCATTGAGCACGCCCTTCTGCCCGAAAAAGGGATTGTTGTTCCCGGTCAGGTTATCATCGGCGCAGATTCCCATACCTGTACCTACGGCGCATTGGGTGCGTTCTCCACAGGCATCGGCAGCACCGATATGGCAATCGGCATGGCAACCGGCGAAGCATGGTTCAAGGTGCCCAGTGCCATAAAATTCGTGCTGACAGGCAAGCCTGCAAAATGGGTCAGCGGCAAGGATATCATCCTGCACATCATTGGCATGATTGGTGTGGACGGCGCACTGTACCGCAGCATGGAATTTGTCGGCGACGGAATTCAGTATCTGACGATGGATGACCGCTTCTCCATGGCGAATATGGCAATCGAGGCAGGCGCAAAAAACGGTATTTTCCCCGTGGATGAAAAAACAATGGAATATGTAAAGGAACATTCCGCAAAAGAGCCTGTTGTTTACGAGGCAGACCCCGATGCGGAATATGACGAGGTTTATACGATTGATTTGAGCAAATTAAGACCGACCGTTGCCTTCCCTCATCTGCCCGAAAACACAAAAACGATTGACGAAGCAGGCGAGATTGCCATCGATCAGGTTGTCATCGGCTCCTGCACCAACGGCAGACTGAACGATATGAAGATTGCGGCAGAAATTCTCAGAGGCAAACAGGTACACCCCAAGGTACGCACCATCGTTATTCCTGCCACACAGCAGATTTATCTGGACTGCATCCGTCTTGGCTATGTAGAGGATATCGTAAAAGCAGGCGCAATTTTCAGCACCCCTACCTGCGGCCCCTGCCTTGGCGGGCACATGGGGATTCTGGCAGCAGGCGAACGCTGCGTATCCACAACGAACAGAAACTTTGTCGGCAGAATGGGTCATACAGAAAGTGAAGTGTATCTGGCAAGCCCCGCAGTTGCGGCAGCATCTGCCATCGCAGGCTATATTGCAGACCCCGAAAAGATTGCAGGAGGGATGGAATAATGGAAACAGCAAAAGGAAAAGTCTTTAAATACGGGGATAACGTCGATACAGACGTTATCATCCCCGCAAGATATCTGAACGTATCCAGCGGCGAGGAGCTGGCAAAATACTGCATGATTGATATTGATGCGGATTTCGTAAACAACGTAAAGGAAGGCGACATTATCGTAGCCACAAAGAATTTCGGCTGCGGCTCCTCTCGTGAGCATGCCCCTCTGGCAATCAAATGTGCAGGCATTTCCTGCGTCATTGCCTCCACCTTCGCCAGAATTTTCTACCGCAATGCCATCAATATCGGCTTGCCGATTCTGGAATGTGAGGAAGCCGCAAATGATATTGACGCAGGCGATACCGTATCTGTTGATTTTAACACAGGCGTGATTACAAACGAAACAAAGGGCAAAACCTATCAGGCTGAGCCGTTCCCTGCATTCATGCAGAGGATTATGGCTGCGGGCGGTCTGGTAACATATACAAAGGAAAAAATCGAAGGTTAAGGTGAAGAAAATGGGTTCTTATCATATTACAGTATTAAAGGGGGACGGCATCGGCCCCGATGTTGTGACTGAAGCCATGGGCGTATTGGAATGCATCGGCAGAAAATACGGTCATGACTTTATATTCAATGAAAAGCCGGCAGGCGGCTGTGCGTATGATGCGTATGGCGAGCCCCTGCCTGAGGAAACCTTAGAGGCCTGCAAAAACAGTGATGCCATCCTCTTGGGTGCGGTTGGCGGCCCGAAATGGGATCATCTGCCGGCAAATCTCCGCCCCGAAGCAGGTGCTTTGCTGAAGCTGCGCAGCAGTTTGGGGCTGTATGCAAACCTGCGCCCCGCCATCATCCATAAGGCTTTGAGCGACGCAAGCCCCATCAAGCCCGAAATCATCGGCGACAGTCTGGATATTCTGGTTGTCAGAGAGCTGACAGGCGGCATTTATTTCGGGGAGCGCGGCTATCGTGAAGGCAAGCATGGCGAAGAAGCGTATGATGTTGAAGCATATAGCGAATTTGAAATCAAACGCATTGCCGTACAGGCCTTTGAAGCCGCTATGAAACGCAATAAGCACGTTACTAGCATTGATAAGGCAAACGTTCTGGAAAGCAGCAAGCTGTGGCGCAGAACCGTGACAGAGGTTGCAAAGGATTACCCTGAGGTGGAATTAGATCACATGTATGTGGATAATGCTGCAATGCAGTTGGTAAGAAATCCCAAGCATTTCGATGTTATCGTAACCTCTAATATTTTCGGGGATATTATTTCCGATGAAGCAAGCCAGATTACCGGCTCTATCGGGATGCTGCCCTCCGCAAGTCTGGCGGACGGCGCATTCGGGATGTATGAGCCCATCCATGGCTCCGCCCCCGATATCGCAGGCAAGGATATGGCAAACCCCATCGCAACTATTCTTTCCGCCGCTATGCTGCTGAAATTCTCCTTCGGTCTGGTTGCAGAATCGCAGGCGATTGAGGATGCTGTCACAAAGGTATTGGATGCAGGCTACAGAACCCCCGATATCTACAGCGAAGGCACCAAAAAAATCGGCACAAAGGAAATGGGCAAGCGCATCTGCGATGCCATTAACGCATAAAGCGAAAATAACAAATACTGAAAAAGGAAAACCTTCTCCTATAAAAGCAGGCTCGGTTATGGATTGTCATAATCAAGCCTGCTTTTTTGCGGTTTTCTCCGCTTGACAGTCTCCTGCTCCTATGCTACGATCGCTTTAACACCTAAACCTAACTTTAGGTAAATATTAAATTTTATTTTCATGAAAGAAGGCGATTCTTATGTATACCATCGGTCAGGTATCCGAACTGTTCCAATTACCCGTTTCCACCCTGCGCTATTATGATAAGGAGGGACTGTTCCCCGAAATCAAGCGCAGCGGCGGCATCCGCCATTTTGATACCAAGGAGCTGGAAGCCCTGCGGCTGGTGGAATGTCTGAAAAAAACCGGCATGGAAATCAAAAACATCAAGCAGTTTATGCAATGGTGTACCGAGGGCAGTGAAACCTATCCCAAGCGTCTGGAATTGATTCAGAAGCAGAAGCTGGAATGTGAAAAGGAAATCAAGCGCATGGAAAAGGCACTCGCCATGCTGAAATTCAAATGCTGGTATTATGAAACGGCTCTTGCGGACGGCAATGAGGACAGAATCCAGGAGCTGCTGCCAGACCGCCTGCCGGAAGAAATTCAGGCATACTATGATGCCTCACATACAGACTGATTCTGACAGAAATTTCTAAAAATCGTTTGATTTTACATTGTGCTTTCTCCTATAGCTATGGTATAATACCCACGGTTTTGTCCGTGGGTTAGCCAAGGCGCTTAACGGTGGCATCCATGCGGCATGGTATCATACCCACGGTTTTGTCCGTGGATTAGTCGCTTACAGCATCTATCTGCTGTTTTCACAGCAAATTCTACGATTCGCAGGCATAGCCTGCTCATATACACGGCTCTGTCCGTGGGTTAGCCACTTACAGCGTCTATCTGCCACGACAATCTATTTTGTTATCATCCCATATCATAACAGGAGGAAGTTTTTTATGAACGAAAACAACGGAATCATCCGCAACGCCTCGGTCTTAGGCGTTCCGAAAATGTTACTTTTAGGCCTACAGCACATGTTTGCCATGTTCGGCGCAACAATTCTCGTTCCCATTCTGGTAAACAGCTATTTTGGCGAGGACGTTCTGCATGTACAGGTTACGCTTATCTGCGCCGGTGTCGGCACACTGCTGTTTCATTTCTGCTCTAAGGGCAAGGTTCCTGCCTTCCTCGGCTCGTCCTTTGCATTCCTTGGCGGCTTTGCTACCATCTCTAAGCTGAACACAGGTGCTTTTGCCAATATTTCCAATGCCGAAAAGCTTTCCTATGCCTGCGGCGGAATTCTGGTAGCAGGGCTTCTGTATCTGGTGCTTGCTCTCATCATTCGCCTAATCGGTGTAAAAAAGGTTATGCGTTTTCTTCCCCCTGTTGTAACAGGCCCGATTATCATCTGTATCGGTCTGAGTCTGGCAGGCTCCGCTGTCAGCAATGCCTCCACAAACTGGCTGCTTGCCTTTATCGCACTTGCAACCATCGTTGTTTTCAATATCTGGGGCAAGGGCATGTTTAAGATTATCCCTATCCTGATGGGCGTTGTCATTTCCTATATTGCGGCTCTCATTTTCAATGCAATGGGTATGACAAATGCAGACGGCTCTGCGATTCTGAATTTTACAAATATCACGGCTGCCCCCATGGTAGGCGTGCCCGAATTTTCTCTGTGCAAATTCAACATCTCCGCCATTCTGGTAATGGCACCCATCGCGCTTGCATCCATGATGGAGCATATCGGTGACATGTCCGCCATTTCCGCAACGGTCGGCGAAAATCTGATTGAAGACCCCGGTCTGCACCGTACCCTGATTGGGGACGGGCTTGCGACCTCCCTGTCCGCACTGGTGGGCGGCCCTGCCAACACCACCTATGGTGAAAACACAGGCGTTCTGGAGCTGAGTAAGGTGCATGACCCCAAGGTAATCCGCATTGCTGCGGTTTATGCCATCATCCTGAGCTTTATCCCCAAAATGGCAGAGGTAATTGGCTCTATGCCCTCCGCAATTATCGGCGGTGTCAGCTTCATGCTGTATGGTATGATTTCCGCAATCGGCGTGCGTAACGTAGTAGAAAACCGCGTGGATTTCACAAAATCCCGCAATCTGATTATCGCAGGTGTAATTTTTGTCTGCGGTCTGGGCTTCTCCGATGGGCTGACCTTCAATGTTGCCAACACAGATATCACACTGACCTCCCTCGCCATCGCGGCAATCGCAGGCATTGTGCTGAATGCCATCCTGCCGGGGAATGATTATCACTTCGGCAAAAACGCAGGCGGCGATGCAAACCGCGGCATTGATATGATTCCTAACTTTAACGAGGATACCCGCTACGGCGATAACGAAGATTAACGAAAGCATGAAAAAAAAGAGACTCCTTTAGGTGTGTCCCAATAAGAAAACATGAAGAAAATGAAATAGCTGAAAGACTGCGGATACAAGGAAGTTTCCCGCAGGCATCCTTTGACTTAGGCTGTCAAGGGGAACTGACGCAGTAGCCGTAGCTTTCAGCATTTCAGAATGCAAGGTTTCTTATCTGGGCGCACCTTTTAGAGTCTCTTTTTGATTGCTTATTCGCCTTCAAAGAAGTGCTTTTTGTAATATCGCGAGGACATGGCAAGCTGCTCCTCAAAGGCATCATAGCCCATTTCCTCGACCAATGTTTTCTTTCCGGAGAACAGATTCGTACCTAAGCCTCTCGTTTATTCGGCCTTCTCCTCGTTATTTCGGCTCTCTGCCTTCCTCAAACATGCGCATCATTTCTCTTGTAAGGCTGATGCCGTCATCGTGTGCAGGGAGGTTGTTCCTCGGAAAAAATTCAGCCATCGCCAGTTCCTCTCGGTCTAGCGTGATATCCTCACCCTCTCCGTCCAGATCGCAGAAATATCCCAACAGCAAGCCGCCCGTTACACCCCAGGGCTGTGTTTTATAATAACGAATATTTTTTACCTTCAGACCGACTTCCTCCATAACCTCCCTCTGCACGGTTTTTTCCACCGTTTCTCCAATCTCCGTAAAGCCTGCAATCATGCCGTATCGGGTATAGCTGCGGTTGGCATATTTGCTCAGAAGCAATCTATCCCCATGCGTCACGCCGACAATGACAGAGGGCGCAATTTTAGGAAAAATCATGTTATTACATTCCGGACAGCGCATCATGCGTTCCTTCTCGTCATGCTTTGTTTTCGCACCGCAGCGTCCGCAGAAACGATTGCTGCGATACCAGTCAAACAAATGCCACGCCGTCATCATGGCATAGCAGATATTTTTGGATTTCACCTGACGCAATGTCATGGCAGGCTCATAGCAGAAGGACGTATCCGCAGGCGCACCTGCTTCGCCCATCCAGATGAAGTAATCCTCCTCCTGCATGCGGAACACATACTGTACCTCGTTTTCATACCAATGCGTCCAGCCTTTTTCCTTCGCCCATGCCATTACCTCCGCATAGGCAGAACCAATGTATCATCTTCCTTACGTTTCACCAATAGCCGGCTGCCCTGTGCGCAGACCACCTTCGCCGTGGCAACAGGTGCCGTATGGCGAAACTCGTTTTCTAATCTTCCGTATTCTAAATCCTGCAGCATTTCTATTTCCTTCCCTTAAATCCTGTTTGCTTATTTCTTTGCCTTTGTCCGCTGAATGGTGTAATCCTTGAATTTTTCCACCGCAGGCGGCAGATACCGATTCAGTACATACGCCATATAAACCATTCTGCGGGAATATGGCGTATCCAACTCCAGCTTGGTGACGTTATAGTTATGCAGTGCTTGGCTGTCCGTTACAATGGCAATCCCCTGATTCTTCTCAACCAGCCCCGCCATGGAATTGACATCCTCAAACTGGCAAAGAATATTCGGCATAATCTGCGCCTTCGTAAACATATCATCAATGATACGGCGCATGCCGCTTTCCTTCGTATAGCTGATGAGCGGATACGAGCAGATATCCTGAATCGTTACCTTCTTTCTATCCTCCAAGGGATGCCCCTCCGGCAAAATAACCACAAGGCTCTGCTCAAAAACAGGAATAAATTCCACATCGCTCTCCGCCTCCACCATGGAGCAGAAAACCAAATCATACTTTTCTCGTTTCAGATTATACAACAGCGTTTTCGTGTTGCCCTCGTAGCAGGAAAAAGAGATATTCTTATTCTGCGGATCATCCAGAAAGCCTGCAATCAGTCCGGGGACAAAGTTCGTTC
>ENA-UEYL01002642-UEYL01002642.1-human-gut-metagenome-genome-assembly--contig:-NODE-2642-length-12871-cov-5.643896_pt1 | contig 12871 bp, 11 predicted proteins | sample MGYA00242941_ERZ507946 | MGnify/ENA primary metagenome ERZ507946 (study PRJEB26167, sample SAMN06115482) | human gut metagenome | host: Homo sapiens | place: China:Guizhou | collected 2015-03-11...
CAGCTTGTCTGGGGGGCTTTCTTTTTATCTGCGGCGTGTGAGCGGGTCGAACAGCACGACCCTGCACAGCAGGGGAGTAATCAGCCCTGCGGGCTGTTGCTCAGTGCGCGGGAGACCCCCACCACCGGCATAGCAAGCAGCTCGAAATCGAAAGGTTTTGGGCTGCTTTTCTTTTTCTGCTCAGTTTCTTATACTTTGGTGTTTTCTGGGAAGATGCGGAATCATTTTCAGTTGTTGACCCGCTGACAGTCTGACACATTGCCTACAAGCACCGATTTCTTTGCGGAAACCGGTGCTTTTTGCAGTTGCACTTTCCCCGGGAGATTATTATACTTATAAAAAAGGCCGGGTGCTGCAAGGACAGGAGGGAAAGCGTATGGCACGGAACAAAACCGCACAGGGCGGTATATCCCTGCGCCGCAAGGTCACGGCATGGCTTGCCGCGATTTTGCTGGTCACCATGCTTTCTACTGGCATTGCTACCATGGCAGGTCAGTGGACGGTACGCTCCTTTGATATGCTGCTGGCCGACAACGCCGTCTGCTACACGGTGCAAAACGCCCTCAAGGACGAAACACAGGCCTTTGCACGCTATGTGCGCCAGCCTACTTCTGAAACCGAACAGGCCTATACCGCCGCCTGCACCGCTTCCGAGCAGAGCCTTGCGGCCCTGCCCTTCGATTATGCCCGCATCGGCGAGGAGCGCTATGCCCGCACATGGAATCTTTTGCAAGGGTATGCGGGCTATCGGCAGGAGCGGGATGCCTTTTTGCAGCTTTCCCCCTCGGCAGATACCTATATTGAACAGATGTACCATGTGATGGCACTGCAGGACTACCTTGCCGAGTATGCGCTACGTCTGACACAGGCCACGCTGGAACAGGAAAACGCCCTTTACAGCAGCACGGCGGCTCACATCCGGCATCTGCCGTGGCTGTATCTGGGGCTGTTCCTGACGGCAGCCGCGCTGATGCTGCTGCTCATCCGGGGGCTGAGCCGCGTGGTGGTGCGCCCGCTGCTGGAGCTGGCGCAGGCTTCCCGCAGCATTGCCGAGGGCGATTTTTCCAGACCGAACCTACCGGTGAAGAGCAGCGACGAGGTGGGGCGGCTGACGGGAACCTTTAACCAGATGAAGCACGCCATGGCGCAGCAGCTGACCACCCAGCAGGCCTTGCACCGGGAAGAGGTGCGGAACCTTGCACTGGAAAAAGATCTGGAGCACACCCGGCTGGAGGTGCTTAAAAGTCAGGTGAATCCGCATTTTCTGTTCAACACCCTGAACATGATCTCCTGTATGGCACGGCTGGAGGATGCTTCCACCACCGACCAGATGATCGTGCATTTGGGCAGTTTGTTCCGGCACAACCTGCGCACCAAGCGTCAGCAGATCACGCTGGAGGAGGAGCTGGACGGGCTGGAGGATTACATTTATTTGCAGCAGATGCGGTTCGATGGACGCATTACCGTAGAAAAAAGCATCCATGTACAGTCTGCGGCGGTTTTGGTGCCGTCCTTTATGCTGCAGCCGGTGGTGGAAAACGCTTATTCGCATGGGCTCAAGTCCCGCGAGGAAGGCGGACGCATCCTGCTGCGGGCATGGATGCAGGGCAAGGTGCTGGTGCTCACGGTCGCGGACAACGGCAAGGGAATGACCCCAGAGGAACTGGACGCTGTGCAAACTAAAATTGCCCAGAGCGAGCAGACCGGCCGCAGCATTGGCCTTGGCAATATTTCCCGCCGCATCGGGATGCTGTATCCGGGCGGTAAAATGCAGGTATACAGCCGCGCAGACTGCGGTACTGTGGTGCGGTTTGAGCTCCCGCAAACGCAGCAGCCGGAAGAAAAGGAGGAGACGCCCTCGTGAAGTGCAAATTGCTGGTGGCAGAGGATGAATTGATCGAGCGCAAAGTGCTGTGCAGGACCTTGCAGAAGTATCTGGGAGATCTGATAAGCCTGTATGAAGCCAAAAACGGCAGAGAGGCTCTGGAAATTTTTGCCCGCGAAGCGCCGCAGGTGGCTGTGCTGGACGTTGAAATGCCGGGTCTCACCGGGCTGGAGGTGGCGCGCAAGATCCGTGAAACAGACAAAAATTGCGCCATCCTGTTCCTGACCGGCTTTGATAAGTTTGACTACGCACGGCAGGCGATCTCTGTGCGGGCGATGGACTATCTGCTCAAGCCTTACAACGAGCAGGAACTGGTATTCGCGGTGGAGGATGCCATCCGGCAGGTGTCGGTGCCGCTGCCTGCCCGCCCGGCACAGCCCCCTGCGCCTGCAGAGCCTCTCCGCCGGGAAGAGGACGAGGATATGCGCACCGCCATCATCCGTGCCGAGATCAGCCGCTTCATCGACGCTCATTATAGGGAGGATATCTCCATGCAGGATGCCGCCGCTGAGATGGGCACCAAGGAGGGCTTCCACGGCTACTTTAAGGTAAACTTTTCGGCCTACCTGAACGAATACCGGGTGAACAAGGCGCGCCAGCTGATTTTGGACCCGCGCCTGAGCCTGAAGGATATCGGCGCTGCTGTGGGTTACAGCGACGCCAACTATTTTACAAGGGTGTTCAAGCGCCTGACCGGCCAGACCCCTTCGGAATACCGCGTAGCCGCAGCGGAAAAAGCGGCACAAGGATAAATCGGATCCAAAAGAAGCGCTCGTTCTTTCCTGCCTGTGAACAGGAGAGGAACGGGTGCTTTTTTGTTTTTGCCAGTTTTTTTCGTCCAAAAAAGACAAAAATTGTACTTGGATACAACAAAGACAAAATCGTACTGCGTTTCACAAAATAATCCGGTTTCACAAAAATGAACGAGTTGTTAAAATACAATCATAGAAAAAACGTGAAAAGAGAGGATGCCATTCATGAAGAGAAGAACGTTTCTGTCGCTGATGGGCGCAGCGGCACTGACCAGCAGCATGATGCTTACCGGCTGCGGTGCCGGCTCCGGTGACGACCGCAAGATCGTGCGCATCGGCCATGTGCAGTCCCAGACCCACCCGGATCATCTGGGACTGGAAGCCTTTGCCAACTACATCAACGAGAAGCTGGGCGACAAGTACCGCGTGGAGGTGTACCCCAGCGAGCTGCTGGGCTCCCAGACCGAAATGGTGCAGCTGACCCAGACCGGTGCCATCGACTTTGTGGTGGCGTCCACTGCCATCATGGAGACCTTCAGTGCCAAATACCAGATCTTCAACCTGCCTTACCTGTTCTCCAGCGTAGAAGCCTACCACGAGGCGATGGACGACCCCGAGGTGACGGACCCCATTTTCAAGACCACTTCCAAGGCCGGTCTGGAGACGGTGGCATGGCTGGATGCCGGCACCCGCAACTTCTACACCATCAAGACCCCCATCAACCAGCCCTCCGACCTGAAGGGTCTGAAGATCCGCGTACAGCAGTCGCCCACCAACGTGGAAATGATGCGTCTGCTGGGCGGCACCGCTACGCCCATGGGCTTCGGCGATGTGTACACTCTTTCCCTACACCGCACTGCAGGCCGGTATTCTGGACGGTGCCGAGAACAACGAGCTGGCTCTGACCGATAACGGTCACGGCGATATCTGCAAGTATTACTCCTACGATATGCACCAGATGGTGCCGGACCTGCTGGTGGCAAACTACGCTTTCCTGAACGAACTCAGCGACGAGGAGCGCGCGATCTTTGAAGAGGGCTTCCAGATCGTGAAGCGCACCGAGCAGGACGCTTGGGAGGATGCTGTGGCTGAGGCGAAAGATAAGGCCGAGAACGAGCAGCACGTCAACTTTATTTACCCGGACACTGCACCGTTTCAGGAGGCTATGGCCCCCCTGCACGATTCCGTGCTGGCAGCAAACCCGGAACTGCAGCCCATTTATGACCTGATCCAGCAGCACAACGCTGCCCATACTGCGGACTGAGGAGGAGCATCATGGAAAAACTGAGAAATACCCTGAACAAGGTGCTCAACCTGCTGGCAGGTCTGAGCATGACGGTCATGGTGGTTCTGACCACCTATCAGGTCATCGTGCGTTACATCTTCAACTCTCCCTCCACATGGTCGGAGGAACTGGTGGGCTATCTGTTCGGCTGGAGCACCATGCTGGGTGCCACCATCGTCTCTGGCGAACGCGGCCACATGAACATCCCCGTGCTGGTGGATCGGTTCAACCCCACCATGCGCAAGGCCTTCAACATTTTTGCCGAGATCATTGCGTTCGTTTTCTCCGCGACCATTCTGGTGTTCGGCGGTTTTCAGGTGTCCCAGCTGGCTATGGGACAGCAGACCTCCTCGCTGGGCGTAGCTGTGGGCGTGTTCTACTGGGTCATGCCCATCTGCGGCGTGATCATTCTGGTGTATTCCGTGCTGAACATTATCGGCATCGCCAACGGCTCCATCTGTCTGGATACCCCGGAGGATGCAGACTTTGCAAAGGTGGAAGCCGAAATGGCTGCCGATGCCGACAAGGAAAATAAGGAGGACTAAGCTGTGGCAATTCAAGCGTTACTCGTAATTCTGGCAGTGCTGCTGGTGCTGCTGTTCCTCGGCGTGCCCATCTCGTACGCCATTGCAGTCTCTTCCCTGACTGCCATCCTTTCTTCCATCGACCTGAATGTGGCCGTGCTGACCGCTGCCCAGCGCACCTTTGTGGGCATGAGCAAGTTCAGCCTGACCGCCATCCCGTTCTTTATTCTGGCCGGCAACATCATGAATCAGGGCGGCATCGCCAAGCGTCTGGTGGATTTCGTCATGGCCATTCTGGGCAAGATGCCCGGCGCACTGCTGGTGACCAACATCGGCACCAACGCCCTGTTCGGCGCCATCTCCGGCTCTGCTTCCGCTGCGGCGGCGGCTGTTGGCTCCATGATCCGCGATGGTGCCGAGGAGCAGGGCTACGACCCCGCCGTGACCGCTGCCACCAACGCCGCTTCCTCCTGCTCCGGTTTGCTGATCCCGCCGTCCAACGCCCTGATTACCTACTCTCTGGCATCCGGCGGCACCTCTGTGGCTGCGCTGTTCATGGCCGGTTACATTCCCGGCATCATCTGGGCGCTGTGCTGCTGCGTGGTGGGCGTGCTGCTGGCGGTCAAGCTGGGCTATAAAGGCACCCCCGGCAAGTTTGACTGGAAAAATCTTGGCATCTGCACCCTGCGCGCCCTGCCTTCCCTGTCCCTGATCATCGTGGTCATCGGCGGCATCATCGGCGGTGTGTTCTCTGCCACCGAAGGCTCTGCCATTGCCGTTGCCTATGCGCTGATCCTTGCTTTCTGCTACCGCTCCATCAACCTGAAAAGCCTGTGGAAGATCCTCGTGGACTCTGCCAAGATGTCCGGCATGGTGGTGTTCCTTGTGGGTGTTTCCAACATTCTGGGCTGGGTCATGGCCTTTTTGCAGATCCCGGATGCTGTGGCAGCAGCCCTGCTGAGCCTGACCAGCAACAAGTACATCATCCTGCTCATCATGAACGTGATCCTGCTGGTGTCCGGCACCTTTATGGATGTGACCCCGGCCATCCTCATCTTCACCCCGCTGTTCCTGCCCATCTGCCAGAGCTTTGGCATGAGCACCATCCAGTTCGGTCTGATCCTCGTGTATAACCTGTGCATCGGCAACATCACCCCGCCTGTGGGCAACGCCCTGTTCGTGGGCATCAAGGTGGGCCGCACCTCGCTTTCCAAGGTCATGCCGTACATGCTTATGTACTATGTGGCCATCATCGGCGGCCTGCTGCTGGTCACCTTTATCCCGGCAGTGTCTACCGCACTGCCGCAGGCAATGGGCCTGATGTAATTGAGACATTCCCTTCTTCTCCTAAAAAAGGCGGTACCTGCTTTGCGGCGGGTACTGCCTTTTCCTGTCTCTTGCACAAAGGCAGCCTTGTGCGCTATACTATCTGCAAAGGGAGGGAGACACCATGCGCAGACGGACTTTTTTAGCCGGGCTGGGCTTTACAGCCTTGCAGCTGGCAGGCTGTGCCGCAAAGCCGCAGACTACACCGGACTATGTGCTGACCTATGCCGACAACCAGCCCGCCGGGTACCCCACTACGCAGGGCGCGCAGTATTTTGCGGACCTTGTGCAGCAGCAGACCGGGGGCAAGGTGGTCATTCAGGTCAAGGCGAACGGCGAGTACGGCTCGGAACAGCAGGTGTGGGAACAGCTTGCCATTGGCGGCGTAGATTTTGCGCGTGTGTCGCTCTCGGTGGCCACGGACGATCTGCCCCGGCTCAACGTGCTGCTGCTGCCGTATCTCTACCGGGATGCTGACCACATGTGGCGCGTGCTGGACGGCAGCATCGGGGCTGAGTTTTTGCAGGACTTTACCGCGCAGGGACGGGTAGGCCTGAGCTGGTACGACGCGGGTGCCCGCTCGTTTTATGCCCGTCAGCCGGTGCGCAGCCTGAACGATTTACAGGGCAAGACCATCCGCGTGCAGGATTCGCAGATCGTGATCGACATGATCCGCCTGCTGGGTGCAGTGCCGGAGACCACGGCGTACAGCGACGTCTACTCGGCGCTTGAGACCGGGCAGATCGATGCCGCCGAAAACAACTGGCCGGCCTACTATTCCATGGAGCACTACAAGGTGGCGCGGTACTATATGGCCGATGAGCACAGCCGCGTACCGGAGGTGCAGCTGGCTTCCGGCCGCACATGGGATGCACTGCCGGAGGAATACCGGCAAACCCTGCAAGCGTGCGCCCGGGCATCGGCGCAGTACGAGCGCCAACTCTGGGCACAGGAGGAAACAGCTGCCCGAAAAGCGGCATTGGCTGGCGGGTGCCGGGAACTGCCGCTGCCCGAAGAAGAAATGCAGAACTTCCGGCAGCTGGTGCAGCCGCTATACCGAAAATACTGTGCCGACTATCTGCCGCTGGTGGAAGAGATACAGGCAGAGTGATAACAGAAAAGGGACGAGTCAAATAAAAAGGCTCCCAGCTTTGAGGTTATGCTGCGGAGCACTTTTCCTCCACGCCCACTCCGTGGAACAGCAAACAAGCCAGACCCGCCGGTCTGGCTTGTTTGCAATATCCAAATAAATGTTTCCGCTGAATATACCCAAGGTGCAGCGGAGAACCTTCTGAATCAAAAACTCTCCCTTAGCTCACATATCCATCGGTCACGCTGATGATGTTGGCATTGCCTTCCAGACTTTCATACACGTTCACGACGGCATAGTGCCTCTCAGCACCCGGATAAACCGTGGTTGCTTCGCACAGGATGCGGTAGTTCGTGCCTGCCACGGTCTGGGTGCTCAACAGAGCCACCGGCACATAGTCCACGCCCACAAAGCCCTCGGTGGCCTCGTTGAACGCCGCCGTGGCTTCCTCCGTCATGGCGGGGGACTCCGCTTCCTGCCAGGTGCCCACAGCGCCTTCCTCATAGTCCAGATTTGTCAGGCACAGCGGGTCGCCGATGTCCAGAATTTCTGCCTTGCCCAGCCAGCCGCGCTGCAGCGTGACCACAACATACTCTTCCTGTGCGCCCGGTACGACGACAGTCGCCTTGCACAGAATGCGGTACTGGATACCGGAGCCGGTGGTGCGGCTTGCCAGCAGGGCCACGGGCGTGTAGGAAACGCCCTCCAGACCTTCAAAGGCCTTGTCGAACACTTTGCGGACTTTCTCGGTCAGTGCCGGGTCGGAAGCACGCTTCCAGCTGCCGGAAATGCAGTTTTCCTCAGCCACAGCAGAAACTGGTTCCACCGTCTCTGCCGAAAGTGCGTATGCCTGTACCGCGCCGCCTGCCAGCAGGGAAAGAGCCATCACAGCCGTCATACAAACAGAAACCGTCTTTTTCATAATAATATATCCCCTCTTCTTATTGTGTGTCGCTGCCGGGGTGTGCACCCGGTTTTGTCGCTTCATTCTGGATACAAATGAGCCGCCCTCGGAATTGCACGGGTTTGAAATATTTTCCAAAAAAAGAAAAAAGCCTGTGTGCACAGTCCTGAATGACAGGCTCTGCATCCCTCCTGAACATCCCTCCAATTTCCATTTGGGCAATCCAAATCGAAAAAACAGAGTAGAGGGAAAACGCATCGAAAAATCGTGGATATTTCAAATTATTGTTCGTCGAGACGTGAATTTTGCCTTTGCGCAGTGGGGACCAGATGACACCAAATGGAAAACCCTCCCCAAAACTCAAAATCCCTTGTGCTAATAACACGTGTGGGTTCGACCCCCACCACCGGCATAAAAAGGAAGCCCTCCAGCTTGTCTGGGGGGCTTTCTTTTTATCTGCGGCGTGTGAGCGGGTCGAACAGCACGACCCTGCACAGCAGGGGAGCAATCAGCCCTGCGGGCTGTTGCTCAGTGCGCGGGAGACCCCCACCACCGGCATAGAAGCCCATCAGGCATTCGCCCAAGTGCCGTTAAGTTAAGAGGCTAAAGAAAAATAGACTTCATCAAAAAGATGAGGTCTATTTTTTTGAAGAAAAAGATCAGAAACAGATTTTACGCACCCTTTGCCGGATATGCCAAGGCCCCCACAGAACACGGGATCTGCAGGGGCCTTGCGGGCAATATTTTTACAGCATTTTGACCGCCAGTGCTTCACTGGTGCGATCCTGTGCGGCGTTGGCATTTTCGGGGTCGTCCATGGTGTAGCGCAGCACCAGCACTTCAGCCACATACAGCAGCGCCACCTTGACCGGGATGTTGCCGGAGTCCAGCGGGCTTTCCTGCGCACCACACAGCAGCACGATATCCGCCAGCTTTGCGCCGGGCGAATCCTCATAATGGGTGAGCAGAATGATCTTTGCGCCCGCCGCCTTGGCCGCACGCAGCGTTTCCAGCATATCGCGGGTAGCGCCGGAATAGGAAACGAACAGCACCACATCCTCCGGGGTCATCAGGCTGGCCGTGATCAGCTGCATATGGCTGTCGCCTGCCGTGCGGAACTTGGTGGAGATGCAGGCAAAGCGGGCGCAGATATCATTTGCAATATACATGCTGCCGCCCTGACCAAGGCAGTACACCTGCCGGGCCTTGTGCATCAGCTCCGAAGCCTTGTCCACCGCCTCCGGCGAAAGATTGTTCTGGGTGCCGTTGATAGTAGTCATCAGCAGGGCGCTGGCGTGCTCGCACAAAGTTGCCGTGTCGGCATCCGGCTCCGGCACATGCTGGTTGACCAGTGCACCGGTGGCGTTGGCCTGCGCCAGCGCAATGCGCATTTCATGATAGCCCTCAAACCCCAGCGCCCGGCAGAAGCGGAACACCGTTGCCTCTGCCACACAGCACTCCTTTGCCAGCGAGGAGATGGACAGATACTGTGCCTCTGCCGCGTGCTGCACAAGATAGTCCGCCACGGTGCGGCCCGATTTTGTCAGGTCGCCCTGATGCTGCTGCAGCAGCTCCCAAAAATTCGTTGCCATTTTTCTTTTTCCTCTTTTCCGGCGCAGCAGTCCACCGACCCGGATCAGCTGCCGACCGTTTCATTCACCTTTATAAAAAGTATAAAAGAATCGTCCCCGCTTCGCAAGAGACGCATTGCCCACATTTTGGCTCGCAGTTCTGTGCAGAGCACACAGTTTTGGCGGAAAAACCGGCCATTTTGTGAAAATATCTTTCAATTTTGCATTTTTGTTTAGAAAAACATTTTCACTATCGTTTTTGTGGGTTTGTACTATTCTGTAATAATTTCAGAAGAGTAAAGCAAGGTTTTCTTTGCATTTCAACATATATCCCACGCTTTTGTGCACAATGTACACTGTCATTCTGAAAATTTATGAAAACCATGAATGGACAAAATGAAAATATTTTTCTATAATGGAGCCATCAAGAGCGGCCGCTGGCACGGCAGGCCGCCAACAACGTGAAGCATCTTGAATGCGAAGGAGAAACTACTATGAAAAACTGCATTTCCCGCCGTTCGTTCCTGAAGGCCGCTGGCATTCTGGGCGCAGCCGGCGCTCTGGCCGCATGCGGCGGCTCTTCTGCAAGCACCAGCACTGCTGCTTCCACCGCAGGTTCTACCGCTGCAAGCGCAGCTGCTTCTTCCACCAGCATCAAGCTGTGGACATACCCCATCGGCGGCTGGGGCAATGACGAGACCGTTCAGGGTCTGGTTTCCAGCTTCAACGCAAAGTATCCTGACATCAAGGTCACTGTGGAGTATCTGGACTACACCAACGGCGACGATCAGGTGAACACCGCCATCGAGGGCGGCAGCGCACCTGATCTGATCATGGAAGGTCCCGAGCGTCTGGTTGCAAACTGGGGCGCAAAGGGCGTTATGGCTCCGCTGAACGACCTGTGGACCGACGATGCCAAGAAGGACATCTACGAGTCCGTTGAGTCCGCCTGCAAGGACACTGCCGGCAACTACTATGAGTATCCCCTGTGCATGACCGCACACTGCATGGCCGTGAACATGACCAAGGTCAAGGAAGTGGGCGCTGACCAGTACATTGATACCGACAAGCATACCTGGAGCACCGACGGCTTCCTGAAGACCGTTGACGCCCTGTACAACGGCGGTTACGAGAACGTTGCAGCCATCTACTGCGCAGGTCAGGGCGGCGACCAGGGCACCCGCGCCATCATCAACAACATGTACGGCGGCACCTTTACCGATGCAGCCCACACCAAGTACACTGCCGACTCCGCCGAGAACATCAAGGCGATCCAGACCCTGCACGACACCAAGGGCATCAACTTTGACGCTTCCATCGCAGGCGGCGACGAGATCACCCTGTTCCGCAACGGCACCCTGCAGATGGCATTCTGCTGGAACATTGCACAGCAGGCCAACAGCGACAACAACGCCGCCGGTCTGACCAACGATGGCGACGAGATCTTCCCCATGGCCTTCCCCACCGACAGCGGCGACCCGAAGCTGTGTGGCGGCATTTGGGGCTTCGGCATCTTTGATAACGGCGACGAGGCCAAGATCGAAGCAGCCAGGACCTTCATCGACTTCATCGCTGCCGACCCCGATCAGGTCAAGGACAGTGTGCTGGCTTCCACCTACTTCCCGGTCCGCACCAGCGTGGGCGATATCTACGCCGACAACGAGATCATGAGCGAGTACAGCAAGTTCATGGCTTATCTGGGCGACTACTACCAGATCACTCCGGGCTGGGCAACCGCACGTACCGAGTGGTGGAACATGCTGCAGCGCGTCGGCTCCGGTGAGGATGTCGAGACTGCCGTCAAGACCTTTGTGGACAACGCAAACGCTGCCGCACAGGCATAAGCCCATCCACTCTGCCGGGGGCAGATAATTATTGACGCTTCGCCCCTTCCTCGAAGATCCCGACGAGGGAGGGGCTTTATTTGTAAAAAAAAATCATAACCGAAAGGAACGGTGATTCTCTTGGCTGCAAAAACGGCGATCAAAGAGCCTAAGCGCAGCAGTGCGCTGGTACGGCGCGAGACCTTCGCTTCCTATTGCTTCCTGCTGCCCAGCCTGATCTTCTTTCTGGGCTTCGTCATTTACCCCATGGTGCTGTGCGTGGTGACCAGCTTCTTCGATTCCACCATGAACCGTGCCGATATCTTTGTGGGCCTTGCAAACTATAAGGAACTGTTCACAGACCCCATCTTTCTGGGTGCCTTAAAGAACACCTTCATCATCGTGGTGGTGTCCGTGCCCGTGACCTGTGCCTTCTCGCTGTGGGTTTCCTCTGCCATCGTAGACCTGCCCGAGTGGGCTACCAGCCTTTTCCGCTGCGTGTTCTACCTGCCCGTGGTCACCGGCTCTGTGGCTGTTACCGTGGTGTGGAAGTGGATGTACAACAACTACTATGGCATCTTCAACTATCTGGGCAAGACTCTGGGCCTCATTGACAAGAACATCAACTGGCTGGGCGATGAGCGCTTTGCTCTGGGCTGCATCATCCTGATCCTGCTCACCACCTCTGTGGGCCAGCCCATCGTGCTGTACGTTTCCGCTCTGGGTAATGTGGACCAGTCCATCGTGGAAGCCGCAGAAGTGGACGGTGCCACCGATTTCCAGTGTTTCTGGAAGATCAAGTGGCCCGCCATCATGCCCACCACCCTGTACATTCTGGTCATTACCACCATCAACTCCTTCCAGTGCTTTGCGCTGATCCAGCTGCTGACTTCCGGCGGCCCCAACCACAGCACCGATACCATCATGTACTACATCTACTACACCGCCTTCAAGCTGTACCGCTACGGCTACGGCAACGCAATGGGTGTGGTGCTGGCAGTCATCATCGCCATTCTGTCGGCTGTTCAATTCAAACTGGGCAACCAGGATAATTAAAGGAGGTGCTGGACAATGAGTGCAAATGCCGCTGCAAAAAAGCAAAAACCGTTGAAGCGTCACCCCAGTAAGCTCAAGAAGATGAGCGCCTACATGATCCTGACGCTGATCCTCATCAGCATCGTTGCGGTGCTGTTCGCCTTCCCGCTGTACTGGATCATCACCGGTTCCTTCAAGACCGGTGCCGCCATCAACGCCACCACCCCCGAATGGTGGCCCAGCCAGTGGGTGCTGACAAACTATCAGAAGCTGTTTTCCGGCAAGAGCGCCCCGCTGTGGCAGCTGGCTGTGCCCTTTGGCTCCAAGTTCAGCGCTAACGGCGAGCCCATCTACTTCTCGGTAGGCCCCACCGCTCCCGCTGCCATCCGCTGGATGATCAACACCGTGTTCATGGCCGTCATGTCCATGATCCTCACCTGCATCACCGCCGCCATGGCCGGCTATGCACTGGCAAAAAAGCGCTTTGTAGGCCGCAAGCTGCTGTTCACCCTCATCGTGTGTGCAATGGCTCTGCCCAAGCAGGTCATCCTGATTCCCCTGCTGCGCGAAATGAGCAGCCTGAACCTGTACAACACCATCTGGGCCGTCATCTTCCCCATCGTGGGCTGGCCCTTTGGTGTGTTCCTGATGAAGCAGTTCAGTGAGGGCATCCCCA
>ENA-UEYL01002644-UEYL01002644.1-human-gut-metagenome-genome-assembly--contig:-NODE-2644-length-12846-cov-22.150442_pt1 | contig 12846 bp, 8 predicted proteins | sample MGYA00242941_ERZ507946 | MGnify/ENA primary metagenome ERZ507946 (study PRJEB26167, sample SAMN06115482) | human gut metagenome | host: Homo sapiens | place: China:Guizhou | collected 2015-03-11...
GATGGTACGGACATAGCTGTAGTAGCAGGAGAATTGGGTGTTGCTGAAAATGCTGCTGTATGGATACCCCAGACAGTAAAGTATAAAGCCCTTTACTTCATAGCAGAGAAATTGGTGATAATTCTTGATCGTAACCGGATTGTCAGCAATATGCATGAAGCTTATGAAATAGTAAAAAATGAAAAATATGAATTCGGTACATTTATCTCCGGTCCTTCCAAAACAGCTGATATAGAGCAGGCTTTGGTGATGGGAGCACATGGGGCAAGAGATGTGCTGGTTATTCTTAAATAATGTACCAATGTGCCATGCGGCATGATTTATCGTCTGTTGATAGCGCGGCCAATCGGCACATTGGCATATTAGCACATTGAAAAATTAGTATATATGTATGCAAATAAAGTAAAGAAAGTAGTTGCTGTTCATGACCTTTCGGGAGTTGGAAGGGTATCTCTTACAATTGTTATTCCCATTCTTTCGTCTATGGGTTTTCAGGTATGTCCGTTGCCTACGGCTGTATTATCAAGTCATACGCAATATCCCAATTTCTCATTCCTTGATTTGACGGAAGAGATGCCTAAGATTATTTCTGAATGGAAAAAACTGGGTATGCAGTTTGATGCTTTTTATACGGGCTATCTCGGCTCTCCGCTTCAGATACAAATTGTGTCGGACTTCATTGACGATTTTCGTCAACCGGAAAGTCTTGTGGTAGTAGATCCTGTTTTGGGTGACAATGGTAAACTGTATGCCAACTTTCATGATTCTATGATAAAGGAGATGCGCCAGCTGATAACTAAAGCTGATGTCATCACTCCTAATCTTACTGAATTATTTTATTTGCTCGATTTACCATATAAAGAACAGAATACAGATGAAGAGCTGAAATTTTATCTCCGTCAACTTTCAGATCAGGGACCGGAGGTAGTTATTATTACGAGCGTCCCTGTGCTGAATGATATTCATAAGACGTCTGTATATGCCTATAATCGTTCCGGGAATCGTTTTTGGAAAATAACCTGTCCTTATCTACCGGCCCATTATCCGGGAACGGGAGATACTTTCACCAGTGTTATTACCGGAGCTTTATTACAAGGTGACAGCCTGCCTATTGCTCTTGATCGTGCTACACAATTTATCCTTCAGGGTATCCGTGCTACATTTGGTTACGAGTACGATAATCGGGAAGGCATTCTTCTGGAAAAGGTATTACATAATCTTGATATGCCTATCCAGAGTAGTAGTTACGAGCTTATTTGACAAGGAAGTAGATGACTTAAAAGTCTCATAAAGTTATTAATATGTAACTTTAGAAACGCAGATTAACGCTAATTACCGCAGATTAAATGTAATCTCTGCGTGAATTAGCGTTAATCTGTGTTTTAACGATAGCGAATTTTACTTTTGGCACCTCCTCTTATATACCTGTTGCGTTGGTCCGAAGTTACAGGAGATGCCAGTGGTATTCAGAATCGGAAACTTAGACCGCCCAGGAAGTTAATTCCTTCAGTGGGATAGAGCAGATAACGCTGGAATTTCTTGTTTAACAGGTTATCCGCCTTTGCATAGACAGAGACTCCTTTAAATAAGTGATAAGTGGCTCCTATATTAAGATCGCTGACGGCGGGGAAGAATGTTTTGCTAAATCCGTAATATCTTTCAGCCCGCCAGATATATTGATAACCTATATTTAACCACAGAGCCGGAATGGGATGTATCTCTGCTTTAAAATTTAGCTCTGTCTCTGGTTTCATCCACAGAGCGGGATTATAATTCGGGGAAGATACATTATCTGTATAAGCATCACTGGCTTTCCAATGGCGGTAGATACCTTCACCTGAGAGTGTAAACAAGTCCTTGTAGGTATAACTGGCACTGAGTCCGGCATAGATATTATTCGTTGAAGTTTGTCTCAGATCAATGAAATTGCCGCCTGTTCCGCCTATCCAGCTATTTTCTATCTGATACAGATCGTCTTTGAGATTCTGATATCCGGCAAAGAGATTAAACCATAAACCTGTTACAGGGCTGGCTTTGAATCCTAAAGTGGCATTGAGTTGCTCATAGGTATCCCTCATTTCGTTAGAAGGGTCGCTATAGGGATTATAAGTCTCCAACCGGCGCAGGTCATTGAGTTGTCTGCCACCTGTAGCATTGGCGTAGACCACATAGCTATCCGAGAAGACATATTGTATGGTTACATCCGGAGAGACACGAAATGATTTGTCATTACCGAAAGAGAAATCAACATTGGCTCCTAAGTGCAGTCGCCAATCATCGTTGTTGAGTTCGTAGTACGGGTTTAAGTCTACGACGGTACGGCTTTTGAAAATGCTCTTTATCTCTTCATTATAAAAGTCTCTTTTATTATTGTAGATGAGGTTGTTCATTTTGAAAGCAATACTTATTTGTTGCTCGTCGCTGATGTTGCCGCTGACAATGGCTTTGGTACGTATTTGCGTCTCATTCACACCACCGAAGAATTGGTTGTGTTGCCGGTCATAAAGCATCAGGTTGGTTTCTGCATTAAACTGTAACGGCATTGTTTCGTCTGTAGACTTCACTCCGAAATGCAGATCGCCTGAAGTGAACTTCTGTTTCTTGAAAGAAAAACCATAAGGCTCATAGTTGAAATTACTTAATCCGAAGTGTCCTGCTACACTCAGGTCTATCTTGCCAAATTGATGCAGATAATCGATAGCAGCACGCGTACGGTAGTAATGTGCATCCCATTTCCGGGCATCACCGTAGGGCATGTCCAACGTACCGTTCATGCCGTCCATGCTGAAGTTTACATTCAGCTTATTTTTATCTTTCAGACGATTCATAAAATCTGGTTTAGTATAGAAATCGTCACCATCATCAATAATATCGATGATATCCTGATAACCTAATGAAGTAGAACCAACAGTTGCATTAACTGCACCAATTACCGGAAGGTTGAAATAACCTTTCGTCGGTGTTAAAGCCGGATTTAGTTGTTGACGATAATGAGTACCTTCCATGAAATAAGAAGTACGTAAAAACTGTGCATTTGCAGAAAGAGTGCAAACCAACATCATAAAAAATACCCCAATGATTTTAGAAGACCACAATAGTTTGTTCGTTGCCATGATTTTAAACTTTTTAATTCTTATTATTGTTTGCAAAGATATAGTATTTCAATAACAAATAAAAGCACTAGGCAACACTTTTTCAGCCTAAACAGAACAATTTTAGGGTTATCCGTAACAAAATCGTGCTTATTTTGCAAAAAAATGTAGAATGTTTGTGCAAAATGAAACAAAGTGACTTTAGAAGTTCAAAGTTAGCTGTCCATCTCCTAATAGATTGAACGTCATTCGATGGTAAGGAGTGGTTCCACGTTCGGCAATGGCGGCGCGATGTTTTTTAGTTGGGTAGCCTTTATTGTGATCCCAGTCATAATAAGGAAACTCTTCGTGGAGACGGTTCATATAATCATCTCTGTATGTCTTGGCTAAAATAGAAGCCGCAGCTATTGAAAGATATTTCCCGTCGCCTTTCACTACCGTGGTATGGGGGATGCCGGGATATTTAGTGAAACGGTTTCCGTCGATTAGTAAATGTTGCGGGCGGGTAGTCAGTTGGTCCACTGCACGATGCATAGCTAGAAAAGAAGCCCGCAGGATATTTATTTCATCAATTTCTTCCGGTGACACGACGCCAACTGCCCAGGCTATCGCTTCCTTCTCTATTACCTCACGCAGTGCATAACGTTGCTTTTCCGACAGTTGCTTGGAATCATTCAACAGTTCATTCTTAAAACCTTTCGGAAGAATAACCGCAGCAGCGTATACTGCTCCCGCCAAACATCCACGACCGGCCTCATCACATCCGGCTTCAATCAGATTCTCGTTTAAATAAGGTAATAACATATTTATCGCTTCTATTTTGACACAAAGGTAATTCAAATTAAAAAAGGAGACTTGTTTTGCCTCCTTTTTCTTACTTCTTTCCTACTTTTTTTAGAATAAACTCCAAGCAACAGTAAGCCCTGCCATTACAATGGCTACCATGCTCATTAGCTTTATTAAGATATTCAAGCTCGGCCCGGATGTATCTTTAAACGGATCGCCCACGGTATCTCCTACTACGGTTGCTTTATGAACTTCACCGCCTTTTCCTCCAAAGTTTCCTTCTTCTACATATTTCTTTGCATTATCCCATGCACCACCGGCATTAGCCATAAAGATAGCCAGTACGAAGCCACTGCTCAAGCCACCAATCAGCAAACCGAGCACACCGGGAACACCGAAAATAAGACCTGTAAGGATAGGGGCAATAATAGCGATTAAGGAAGGCACAACCATTTCACGTTGCGCACCTTTTGTTGATATTGCAACACAACGTTCGTAATCCGGCTCCGCTTCTCCTGTCAAAATACCCTTTATTTCACGGAATTGGCGACGTACTTCATCTACCATGTGCCCTGCTGCACGTCCTACGGCATTCATTGTCAATCCACAGAACAGGAAAGCCATCATGGAACCGAGGAACATACCCGAAAGAACTTTCGGATTCATCAGATGTACTTCATAATAATCCATGAAGTCGATAAAAGTAGCATTCGCCACACTGATGGAGCTACCATCCGCAAAGGTCAGATCTACATTACCAAGCCGTGTAAGGCCGATTCGGATTTCTTCAATATAAGAAGCCAGCAAAGCCAACCCTGTCAATGCAGCGGAACCGATTGCAAAACCTTTTCCGGTGGCAGCAGTCGTATTCCCCAATGAATCGAGCGCATCGGTACGTTTGCGGACTTCGGCACCCAAGCCGGACATTTCTGCGTTACCTCCTGCATTATCCGCAATCGGGCCGTAAGCATCCGTTGCCAGAGTGATACCTAAAGTAGAAAGCATGCCGACAGCCGCAATACCGATTCCATACAGTCCCATACCGACATTGGCAAAATCGCCGGCGGAAGCCAACAGATAAGAAGCAATGATACCAATCACGACTGCAATTACCGGAATAGCCGTAGAAAGCATACCTAAACCGATACCGGAGATAATTACGGTGGCGGGTCCGGTCTTACCGCTTTCACTTAGTTTCTGGGTAGGGCGATAGGATTGGGAAGTATAATATTCTGTAGAACGTCCGATGATAATACCTACCAATAGTCCGACTACTACGGCACAAGAAATCCAAATCCAGTTATCAAGTTGCAGAAGCCACAGAATAAGGAATGTAGCAGCAACAATTAATACGGAACTAAGATTCGTACCGAAAGCCAACGAACCGAGCAGGTCCTTCATTGTCGCATTCTCCTTGGTACGGACAGCGAATATACCTATAATAGAAAGGATAATACCAACAGCCGCAATCAGCATCGGGGCGATCACTGCCTTGAATTGCATCACTGTATCTGCCGAATGGATAAAAGCAGCAGCACCCAGTGCGGCTGTTGCCAGAATCGAGCCACAGTAAGATTCGTATAAATCGGCTCCCATACCGGCCACGTCGCCTACGTTATCGCCCACATTATCGGCAATAGTGGCAGGATTACGAGGGTCATCTTCCGGGATTCCGGCTTCTACTTTGCCTACCAAGTCGGCTCCGACATCGGCTGCCTTTGTATAGATACCACCGCCTACACGGGCAAAGAGCGCCTGGGTAGAAGCTCCCATACCAAATGTCAGCATGGTGGTAGTGATTACACAGAGTTTATGAGTAGGTGTCAGTGCATCAGCAGGAATCACTGCATTCAGCAACAGATACCAAAAAGATATATCGAGCAGTCCCAGGCCAACGACCACCAGTCCCATCACGGCACCACTTCGGAAAGCAATTCTTAATCCTGCATTCAGAGAAGTACGGGCAGCATTAGCGGTACGAGCGGACGCGTATGTCGCCGTCTTCATCCCCAGAAATCCGGAAAGCCCGGAGAAGAATCCACCTGTAAGGAAAGCAATGGGAACCCAGGCATTCTGTACATGAAAGCCATAAGCCATAATTGAAAACAAAATAACCAGCCCCAAGAATACCCAACCTACTATTTTGTATTGTTGCTTTAGATAAGACATAGCTCCTTTGCGCACAGCAGCAGCTATTTTTATCATTTGGGGTGTACCTTCACTCTCTTTCATCATTTGCTTATGAAAGTAATAAGCAAAGCAGAGGGCTAACACGGAAGCGACTGGAACGAGCCAGAAAAGAATGTTGTCCATAGGGTCAATTTTTAAAGGATTACGGAGGCTAAAAGTATGGAAATCAATCGAAATAAGCAAGTAAAAAAGAAAGAATTTACAGAGTTGAATCATTCTATTTTTATACGTCCTTTTGGACAAATGAGCAGATGGTAGTTCTTTTTAGACATAAGAACAAAAGAACATAAAGGCTGCGCTTTGAAAATTATTCCTGTTGCTTATTGAACGGCTATTTTATTTTTTTTTCTTATGTTCTTCTGTCTGAATTAAATTCCCATTTAACCAGAAACTGCCTGGTTTGGAACCAATTGCCACTAATGATTTTATTAGTTATTTTTAAGCAAGCGTTTACCTATTAATAGTTATTTCATTGCCTAACAAATTTTCGTTTGACTATAGTCAAGCGATAGTTCAACATATGTCAAGCGTTCGTTCAACTATAGTCAAACGAAAACTCCTTAGGCAATTGAAAAAATAATATAAGCAAGAGAAAGAAATAAAAGCTGCATACTGACGAGTTATTGCCAGCAATAGTATTTGGGGTTATTTCCGTATAGAAATGAATTAATTTCAGTTCAAATTCAAACAAAGAGATAACGAATAATAGTCAATAACAACTAACTATATGCCATTCTCTACTTATTCTGCTGGGCAAACTCCGTAGAAGTAACTTTAAACTGTTTCTGAAATACTTTGGCGAAGTAAGAAGGTGACTGAAATTCTACCCTGTCACAAATTTCATTGGTGCGCAGTTCTCCCTCCTGCAACAATTCCGCAGCATGTTTTAGCCGGATGATACGGATAAAATCGAGTGAGGAAAGGTCGGTCAATGCCAACGGAATGATCGTAAAAGAGATCCCGCAGATACTTGTCGAACTCGACCCAAGCTACAACATCACGAAAGACTTACGCCTCTGGCTTAGTTTCCGCTATTTCGGCAAGACGTACGCCAATCTTCAGGAAGCGCTCTACTTCAACGGTCGCTGGGAAACGTTCGGAGGAATCAACTGGAACGTAAACAAACATCTGTCTCTAGGTGCAACAGTCATCAACTTCCTGAATCAGAAAGGAGCCAGCGGAACCATCAACGGTTCGGAACTGATTACGAAAGAAGAAGCTGCCCAGTACGCCGGAAATTATATGAGTGGAAATTATTTACGCCCATTCACCGTAGAATTTAGCGCAAGCATCAAATTCTAGTTCATACCAAACGAATTATAATTATCTTTGTGGCATTATATGCCCACAAACTAACTAATACCTAATTAATTATTAAAAAACCATGAAGAAACTTTTCGTATTACTTACGGCATTGTTTACCCTGGCACAAGTGAACGCCCAGGAAAAGAACGTTATCCGCATCGCAACGGACAACACAGACTTAATTCTCCAAGTAGCTCCCAACGGACGACTTTATCAGGCTTATCTGGGCGATAAGTTGCTGAACGAGAAAGACATCAACAACTTTTCTCCATACGTGAAAGGAGGAAGTGACGGCAGCGTATCCACCCGTGGATGGGAAGTATATCCGGGCTCCGGCGCCGAGGATTATTTTGAACCGGCTGTAGCAATCACGCACAATGATGGAAACCCGAGCACGATTCTCCGTTATGTATCTTCCGAACAAAAAGCAGTGGCAGGCGGCACGGAGACAGTCATCCAACTGAAAGACGATCAGTACCCGGTGGAAGTCACGCTGCATTACATCGCTTATCCGAAAGAAAACGTCATCAAGACGTGGAGTGAAATCAAACATGCTGAAAAGAAACCTGTCACCATCTGGCGTTATGCTTCGACCATGCTTTATTTCTCGGGAAACGAGTATTATCTGACTGAATTCAGCAGCGACTGGGCTAAAGAAGCACAAATGAGCACGCAACCTCTATTGTTCGGCAAAAAGGTGATCGACACCAAACTGGGAAGCCGTGCCGCCATGCATACCCACCCGTTCTTCGAACTTGGTTTTGAACAACCGGCACAGGAAACACAAGGACGTGCCATGTTAGGGACTATCGGATGGACAGGTAATTTCCAGTTTACCTTTGAAGTGGACAACGTAGGCAATCTCCGCGTTATCCCCGCCATCAACCCGTACGCATCTGATTATGAACTAAAACCGAACGAAGTATTTACCACTCCCGAATTCATCTTTACTTTCAGCAACAACGGTACGGGCGAAGCCAGCCGCAACCTCCACGCATGGGCACGCAACCACCAACTGAAAGACGGACAAGGCGACCGCATGACTTTATTGAACAACTGGGAAAATACGTACTTCAAATTCGATGAGAAACTGCTTGCCGAACTGATGAAAGAAGCCAAACATCTCGGTGTAGATATGTTCTTGTTGGATGATGGCTGGTTCGGCAACAAGCATCCTCGCAACAGCGACAATGCCGGACTGGGTGACTGGGAAGTGATGAAATCCAAACTGCCGGGCGGTATTCCCGCACTCGTGAAGTCTGCCAAAGAAGCCGGAGTGAAATTCGGTATCTGGATCGAACCGGAGATGATAAACCCCAAAAGTGAATTGTTCGAGAAGCATCCTGACTGGGCTATCACACTGCCCAATCGCGAAACATACTATTACCGTAACCAACTGGTGCTCGATCTTAGCAATCCGAAAGTACAGGATTTTGTGTTTGGCGTAGTGGATAACATCCTGACAGCGAACCCGGAAGTGGCTTTCTTTAAATGGGACTGCAACTCTCCCATCACAAATATTTATTCTCCCTATTTGAAGAATAAACAAGGACAACTTTATATCGACCATGTACGTGGTATATATAATGTATTGGAACGTATCAAAGACAAATATCCGAACGTACCGATGATGCTTTGCTCCGGCGGTGGCGCCCGTTGCGACTACGAAGCATTGAAATACTTCACAGAATTCTGGTGCAGTGACAATACAGACCCGATAGAGCGTCTGTTTATCCAATGGGGATTCTCACAAATCTTCCCTGCCAAAGCAATGGACGCACACGTAACCAGCTGGAACAAGAAGACAAGCGTGAAATTCCGTACCGATGTAGCAAGTATGTGTAAACTGGGCTTCGACCTCGGACTGAAAGAGCTGAATGCGGACGAACAGACTTTTTGCCAAAACGCAGTTGCCAACTGGACGCGTCTGAAGAAAGTGATTCTGGATGGTGACCAGTACAGACTGGTTTCTCCATACGATGGTAATCACATGTCTGTCATGTACGCCGCACCGGACAAGAACAAAGCAGTGCTTTATACCTACGATATCCACCCACGTTTCGGTGAGAAGCTGCTCCCGGTTAAACTTCAGGGATTGGATGCGAAGAAAATGTATAAGGTGAAAGAAATCAACCTGATGCCGAACTCTAAATCGAATCTTGCTGCTAATGAGAAGACTTATTCAGGAGATTATCTGATGAAAGTAGGAATCAATGCTTTCACTACCAATCAGGCTTTCAGCCGTGTGATTGAGCTGACTGCCGAATAATATTCACCACAGAAGTACGGAGGACACAGCGTTTTATATCATTGATAATAAACAAATTATATGCGCTGCGTCTTCCGTGTTCTCTGTAGTAAAAAAACAATAATCAATTAATCCTCTTCAATCTTTACGGCTGTGCCGTTAGCAGTCACCATCAGCATACTGCCACTACCTCCAACTGTCTCATAATCCAAATCAACACCTATCACGGCATTAGCTCCCATTTGAGCTGCTTGTGCCTCCATTTCCTTCAACGCTGTATCTTTTGCCATACGCAGCACTTCTTCATAAGAACCGGAACGACCACCCACAATATCCCGAATACTTGCAAACAAGTCGCGGAATACATTGGCACCTATGATTGTCTCTCCGGAAACTATTCCATAATATTTCACTATTCGTTTTCCCTCAATGATGGGAGTGGTTGTCATCAGCATAGTTTTTTCTTTATTAGTTATCTGTAAGTTATATGTATTTAGTTAGACGCAAGTCCCCCTAAAAAAGTTGCAGCTACACCGTAATTTCTTACGATATAGCTGCGATTAATGTTAAAGAGAGAGAATTTATATAATATGAGCATGGTCTCACGACCCTCCTAATATTCAATGAACATTTTGTTTCTTTACCTATTAGACGCACAAAAGCTCAAATCACTGCACTTGAAGGCATCTTTTTTTAGTTAAAGAATAAAAAAAGCCGCCATCCCACAGGAATAGCGGCTTATATTGTTAGAACATCTTGCTGACGCGTTCAATTCCCGCCACCAATGTATCTATTTCCGATTTCGTATTGTACATGGCAAACGAAGCCCGTACAGTTCCTTCTATACCAAGACGTTGCATGAGAGGTTGTGCACAATGATGTCCCGTCCTCACGGCAATACCCAAACGATCCAGCAACGTTCCGAGGTCGAAATGATGGATATCTCCTACCAGAAAGGAGATGACTGCTCCCCGTTCGGCTGCTTCACCGAATATACGCATCTGGGGAATCTCTTTCAGCCGTTGCAAAGCGTAAGTTGTCAGTTCATGCTCATGGGCGGCTATCTGCTCAAGTCCATGTCCATTCACGTAATCAAGGGCTTTTGCCAGTCCGGTAGTTCCGATATAGTCGGGCGTACCGGCTTCAAACTTGAAAGGAAGTTCGTTGAAAGTGGTCTTCTCAAAAGAGACATGCTGAATCATCTCTCCTCCTCCCTGATAAGGCGGAAGGCGGTCTAACCACTCTTCTTTTCCATAAAGCACTCCGACACCTGTCGGACCGTATATTTTATGGGCAGAGAACACCAGAAAATCAGCATCCAACTCCTGTACGTCCACTTTCATGTGAGGGATAGACTGTGCAGCGTCTATCAGACAAGGTACGCCGTGCGCATGAGCCGTTGCAATCATTTCTTTCACCGGATTCACTGTACCCAGCACATTCGAAACATGAACCACGCTGACTATTTTCGTTCGTTCGGAAAATAGTTTTTCGTATTCATCCAGCAAGAGTTCGCCTTTGTCATTCATTGGAATCACTTTGATGGCAATTCCCTTTCGGGCAGCCAACAGTTGCCAGGGAACGATGTTACTGTGATGTTCCATCACGGAAAGAATCACTTCATCCCCCTCTTCCATAAATTCGTCGCCAAAGCTGGAAACAAGCAGGTTGATGCTTTCCGTTGTTCCGCGAGTAAAAACAACTTCGTTCGTGCTACGGGCGTTAATAAACTGACGCACCGTTTCACGGGAAGCCTCATGCAATTCCGTAGCTTGTTGCGAAAGATAATGCACGCCGCGATGCACATTGGCATTAACGGAATAATATTCATCCACCAACGCATCAACCACCAGACGGGGTTTCTGCGTCGTCGCACCGTTGTCGAAATAAACCAAAGGTTTACCGTAAACCGTACGGCTCAATATCGGAAAATCCTCACGTATCTTTTGAATATCCACGTTTATTAATTATTAGTGGTTACTTACAAATGGCACAGCCCTGACATCTATTCAGCTCGCCACGGAAACGTTTTTCTACCAATAGATGCAGGCGATCTTTCAGTGCCTCCAAACGAATGGTATCAATCACTTCATTGACAAATGCGAACATCAATAACAAACGGGCTTCTTTCTCTGCAATACCTCGTGAACGCATATAGAATAATGCACCCTCATCCAACTGGCCTACCGTTGCTCCATGCGAACATTTCACATCATCCGCGTAAATCTCCAATTGAGGTTGTGTGTACATTCTCGCATCACGCGTAGCACAAAGATTCCGGTTAGTCTGCTGGGAGTTCGTATGTTGCGCATCGGGACGCACCAGTACTAATCCGGCAAACGCACCTACCGACTGATCGTCGAGTACGTACTTGAACAGCTCATTGCTGGTGCAGTTCGGTACGGCATGGTCGATGCTTGTATGATTGTCTACGTGCTGGTTCTTATCGGCAATTGCCATGCCACAGAGGTTTATCTCGGCTCCTTCTCCTGCCAACAATACTTCAGTGGTGTTGCGGGTAGTACCATTATGCAAAGTCATTCCATTCAACAATACATTGCTGTTTGCCTCCTGCTTTACATACAGGTTACTGATACGAACGGTGCTTGTATGTGTTTCTTCCAGTTCATACATATCGAATACCGTGTTCTCACCTGCAAATACTTCAATCACTTGTGTTGCCAGGAAGTTCACGTTATCCATTGCATGGTCACAAATCAGCAGACGGGCTTGCGCGCCATCCTCCAGGATGATTAGTACGCGGCGGTTCACCATGAAGTTGACATCTGCACGCAGGATATTTACCAGCTGGATCGGTTTTTCTACCACTACATTCTTCGGCACATAAAATACAACGCCGTCTTGCACAAAAGCTGTATTGAAAGCAGTCACCCCATCTTTGGAAGTATCTGCCAACTGGCCGTAATACTTCTTCACCAATTCCGGATGCTGTCCGGACACTTCTTTCAAGCTGCCGAAAATCACACCTTCCGGCAGATTGACTTTAGGAAGTGCTCTATTATAAAATGCGTCATTTACCACAAAATACAGGGCGGTACTCATATTCGGCACATCGCACTTAAACACTTCATACGGATTGACCGGAATAGCCAGACGATTCAAGTTTAAACCATAATCCGGTTCAAAATACTTGCTCACATCCGTATATTTGTACTTCTCCATCTTACGGGTCGGAAATCCGAGCCGCTCAAAATCGGCAAATGC
>ENA-UEYL01002652-UEYL01002652.1-human-gut-metagenome-genome-assembly--contig:-NODE-2652-length-12808-cov-12.154819_pt1 | contig 12808 bp, 10 predicted proteins | sample MGYA00242941_ERZ507946 | MGnify/ENA primary metagenome ERZ507946 (study PRJEB26167, sample SAMN06115482) | human gut metagenome | host: Homo sapiens | place: China:Guizhou | collected 2015-03-11...
GCGGTAGAGAACTTGGGCGTATCTTTTCATATAAGTAGGAGAGAATAATTATGTACGTTAAAGAAGTTACCGTTGAGAATCAGGTAGGTCTGCACGCTCGTCCGGCTACCTTCTTCATCCAGAAGGCAAACGAGTATAAGTCTTCCATTTGGGTCGAAAAGGAAGAGCGCCGCGTCAACGCTAAGTCCCTGCTGGGTGTTCTGAGCCTCGGCATCGTTGGCGGCACCACCATCCGTATCATTGCTGACGGCACCGATGAACAGGCTGCTGTGGATGGTCTGGTCAAGCTGGTCAACTCCGGCTTCTCTGAATAATCAGATCTTTTGTTTTTGCGGCGGGTGACTGGTCACCCGCCTTTTTTTGTCTGCGCGGCCATGCCGCGCAGACAAAAAATCACTCACCACCCTTATTCAAAAACCATGACAAAACAAGAACTCTACAAAAAAGCCTGTATGCTCCCGCTGCTGCCGGGGGTGTATATCATCCGCGATAAAACGGATACCATCATCTATATTGGCAAAGCCAAGCGCCTGCGCATCCGTGTTTCACAGTATTTCCGCGAGGGCGTGCCCCATGACGCGAAGGTCACCCAAATGATCAACCACGCATTTGCGTTCGATGTCATCGTCTGCCAAAGCGAATTTGAGGCCCTGGTGCTGGAAGCCAGCCAGATTAAGGCCCATACGCCAAAGTATAATATCTTGCTCAAAGATGATAAGGGCTACAGCTATGTAAAGATCACCCACGGCCCCTGGCCGCGTATTTCTGCTGCCCTGCAAAAGGACGATGAGAACGCCGATTATATCGGCCCGTTCACCTCGGCTTTTGCGGTGCGGGAGATGGTGGAAACGGCCCAGAACTGTTTTTTGCTGCCCCGCTGCAATAAAGAGTTCCCGCGTGATATCGGCAAGGGCCGCCCCTGCCTGAATGCCCATATCGGCAAGTGCATGGCCGTGTGCGGCGGCAAAATCACCTGCGAAGCTTACAATGAGGCCGTGCAGGGGGCTCTGCGCATGATCCGGTACGGCAAAAAAGATATCGTCAAGCAGCTGAAAGAAAAGATGCAGGCGGCGTCTGACCGGCTGGATTTTGAAACAGCCGCCCTGCTGCGGGATCAGATCGCGGCCATTGACCGCGTGGCGGCGGGCCAGAAGGTGGTTATGGATGCCGGGACAGAGATGGACGTCATCGCGCTGGCGGGCACCACCCGCGCGGTATGCGCAGCGGTGCTGCGCTACCGGGATGGCCGCCTGACCGATAAGCGGGAGTTCGTCTTTCATGATACGACCGATATCGAAGCCGTGTGGGAGGAATTCCTGCCCCAGTATTATCTGGATGGCGAGACGATCCCCAAAACCATTGCGGTGGATACCCTGCCGCCGGACGCCGAAGCGCTGAACCAGGCGCTGAACGAAGCACGCGGCAGCAAGGTGGAGCTGTATGTGCCCCAGCGCGGCGATGTGGCCAAGCTGGTAACAATGGCCTACACCAACGCTGTGGAGCGCCTGGGGCGCGAGAGCGGCCGCTATACCCGCGAGGAAAAGCTGCTGGAAGAAGCCGCCCAGGTGCTGGGCCTGAAAACCCCGCCGAGGGTGATTGAAAGCTATGATATTTCCAACTGGGGCGATGGCTCCAGCGTGTGCGGTATGGTGGTGTTCAAGGATGGCAAGCCTTACCGCGCCGGCTACCGCCGCTTTAAGATGCGCACCGTTGCCGGCACGGACGACTATGCCTCTATGGCGGAAACACTTTCCCGCCGGGCTGCGGAGTACGAGGCGGCCCGGCGCGGCGAAAAGCCGGATAATGAAACCAACCAGTTTGCCACCATGCCGGATCTGCTGCTGATCGATGGCGGCCGCGGGCAGGTGAGCGCCGTTAAACAGGCACTGCGCGGTACGGCACTGGAACATGTGCCCACCTTTGGCATGGTCAAGGATGACCACCACCGCACCCGCGCCATTGTGGATGATGCGGGCGGGGAAATCGCCATCAACCGGCACCGCAATATCTTTACCTTTGTGACCAATATCCAGGATGAAACCCACCGCTATGCCAACGATTACCGCAAGCGGATGATGCACAAAAAGTCCTATGCGGCAACCCTGACAGAGCTGCCCGGCGTTGGCCCCAAGACCAGCGCGGCACTGCTGGCACATTTCAAAACCGTAACGGCAGTCAAGCAGGCGTCTATTTCGGACCTGGAAGAGGTCAAGGGCATCAGCCACGCCAAGGCGGAGAACATTTATAATGCTCTGCGCCAGTAAACTCAACGCCGGCAACGGCAGGAGAGGGGAAAACCCGGCTGGATTGCAGGCTGGGTTGTAAAATAAGAATGAATGACGGTAAACTCCCTTGACAAGCGGATTTGAACCATCCATAATGTATAAGTGCAACTGTTTATCCCGAATAGGAGTGCTCTGGCTTGAGCTTCCCAGCGGGATGGGTGGCTGCCATATAACAAATGAAAGGCAGGCGGCCTAACATGATGCGTGTGATTGCAGGTACAGCCCGCGGCAAAAACCTTGCTGCGCTACCGGGGGAGGATGTTACCCGCCCCACCATTAACCGCGTAAAGGAGGCAATGTTCTCCAGCGTACAGTTCTCTGTGCCCGGCGCGCGCGTGCTGGACTTGTTTGCAGGCAGCGGCCAGCTTGGCATTGAGGCATTATCCCGCGGGGCCAAGCGCTGTGTTTTTCTGGATGCTTCCCGCGAGGCGATCCAGATCGTGCTGGCCAACTGCAAAACGGCGGGCGTGTTTGCGCAGAGCCGGGTCATCCCGGATGATGCGTTCCACTTTTTGGCCACCACGCAGGAAGAGTTTGATCTTGCCCTGCTGGACCCGCCGTACCACCACGGCACGGTAGCCAAAGCACTGCCGCAGCTGGCAGCGCACATGGCCCCTGGCGGTGTGGTGCTGTGTGAAACAGAACTGGACGCCGAGCTGCCGGAACAGGTTGAGGGGCTTGTTTTGGCAAAACAATATAAATACGGCAAGATTTTGGTAAGCCGCTATGAGAAAGAGGAACAGCTATGAATGTTGAGGAACTGCTGGATATGCTGGAGGAAACGCTGGAGGAGGGTACCGCTGTGCCGTTTGCCGCCGCCAAGCGTGTGGTAGATGTGGACCGCTGCCGCGATATCGTGGATGAGGTGCGCAATAACCTGCCCGATGAACTGCGCGACAGCAAAAAGATTGTGGCAGACCGCGAGCAGATTTTAAAGAACGCCCAGACCGATGCGGATAACATCATCAAGCAGGCAGAGGAACGCGCACGGGTACTGGTATCGGACAAAGAGATCACCAAGCGCGCACAGAAGATGGCCGTGGAGCTGGTGAACGCCGCACAGGCACAGGCGAAAAAGATCAACAATGCCTCCGCGGCTTATTGTGAGAATATCCTCAAAAACTCGGAGGAAGTTCTGGCCCGCAGTGTGGCGGATATCAAAAATACCCGCATGAACCTGCGCAACCTGGCCAGCCGCGGCCCCCATGGCCCACAGAAACCGAATCTGTAAAATCGGCCCCCTGTGCGGGCTTTGTGAAAGAGATCTGCACGGTTCCTGCCCCGCAAACAACAAATAAGACAGCATTTGTGAAAACTTTATGGCCCGCAGCGCTTTTTGGCGCTGTGGGCTTGCTTTTTGCCCCGCGATTTGGTACTATATAAGTGTTCCAGTGGGTAAAAGTGGGCAGTTTGGGGTTAAAGTGGTGAGTTATCCACACATTCCACAGGGTTGTTAACCGCGAAATTCCGCTGAAACGCTAAAAAAGCGACAGTTCCAACCGGGAAGGGGGCGGGTTCGACAATGTTCATGGGTCAGTATGACTACGCAGTGGACGCAAAGGGCCGTCTGAATTTCCCCGCAAAGTTCCGGGATGGAATGGGCGAAACCTTTATCGTGACCCGCTGGCTGGATCATTGCCTTGCCGCGTTCCCGCCGGAGGAGTTTGAAAAAGTGGCCCAGCGCATTGCCGAAAAAGGTATGGTAAAGGGCCGCAATGTCAGCCGTATGCTGTATTCCTCTGCGGTGGAAGTAACACCGGATAAGCAGGGCCGCATTCAGCTGCCCGCAAAACTGCGGGAATACGCCAACCTGGACCACGATGTGAGCGTGATCGGCAACCGCAACTTTGCGGAGATCTGGAACACCCAGGATTGGGAAGCCCGCCAGGCGGAAAGCGATGAAGATTTTACCGCCGCAATGGAAGACCTTGATTTTTAAGATACAGGCAATACCGCATAATTCTAAGTACCGATACGGCGAGCGAGGTGCGGCAGATGCCAAGCCAAAAGCGCAGATAATACTGGATGCTGCAAAGGTGAGCGCCGCCAGTGGCGGAAACAGCGAACCGAAGCAGGGGCAGCGGTCGCAGAGTGCGAGGGGCTTTTGCCCCCGAAGCACGATGCGGGTACCGCAACCCGACATTATCGAGCATTTTGGCAACGCAGATGCCGTGCCGCAGCTGCCGGAGCGGTGCTTAAGCCGCAAGGCGGGAATTGTGCGGTGTTGCCTACACTTTGAGCGGGGGTGTACCCCTGCATGTTAAACCGTGTGAAACGGGGAAAGAGGAGAACACCGTGGAATTTAGTCATATCCCCGTTTTGCTCAGCCAATGCCTTGATGGGTTGGCCATTGACCCTGCCGGGATTTATCTGGACGGAACGGCCGGCGGGGCAGGGCACTCAAAGGAAATAGCAAAACGCCTGACCACCGGGCGGCTGATCTCGCTGGATCAGGACCCGGATGCGGTGGCAACCGCTGCCGCAAGGCTAAAGGGCTTACCCGCCCAGGTGGTTCAGGCCAACTTCCGCGAAACCGCCCGCGTGCTGGATGAACTGGAGATCCCCTTCATCAACGGCGCGCTGCTGGACCTTGGCGTTTCCAGCCACCAGCTGGACGATGCCGAGCGTGGCTTCTCCTATCACGCGGATGCCCCGCTGGATATGCGCATGAGCCAGCAGGGGCCCACCGCGGCAGACTTGGTGAACACCCTGGACCGTGAGGAACTGACCCGCATCCTGCGCGATTATGGTGAGGAACCGTATGCCTGGCAGATTGCGGGTAAAATCGTGAAAGCACGGGAGAAAGCCCCGATTTTGACGACCCTGCAGTTTGCGGACCTGATTGCATCCGCTATGCCGCCTGCCGAGCGCCGCAAGAACAAGAACCCCGCCCGCCGCAGCTTCCAGGCAGTGCGGATTGCCGTCAATGGGGAACTGGATGCCCTGAACGAGGGGATGGAGGCAATTTTCAGCCGCCTGGCCCCCGGCGGGCGGTTCTGCATCATCACGTTCCACAGCCTGGAGGACCGGCTGGTAAAACAGAAGTTCCGCCGCTGGGCCCAGCGCTGCACCTGCCCGCCGGAGCAGCCTATTTGCACCTGCGGCGGGATGCCCAAAGCTAAACTGATTACCCGCAAGCCGATTGAAGCGGACGCTGGTGAGTTGGAAGAAAACCGCCGCAGCCGTTCCGCCAAGCTGCGCGTACTGGAAAAATTATAAGCGTGCCAGGAGGGAACATTGGCAGCGCGGCATGGCGCTTGTGACCATGCCGCACAGCTTAAGGAAAGCCGAAATTTTACGATACGAGAAAGGGGGCGGCGCCCATGGCTTCCACAGCAGCAGAAATTTCAACCAACAATCATTCCGGTTCCTCCCGCACACCGCGGGTGCGCGTTGTCAAGGGCGGACGCTACGGCCTGAGCAAGGCACGCCAGTTTGCCCGCACGGCGGGCACGGTGCTGGTCATTGCCATCTTTTTTGGTTTGTTTGCCAGCATTGTCGCCAGCCAGGCACGCATCACACAGCTTTCCGGCGAAATTGATGACGCCAAGTCGGAACTGACCAATGCCCAGAGCTATAACGACTATCTGTCCACCACCATGGATCAGATCACCAACAGCACCAGCGTCCAGCAGGAAGCGGAGGATCGGCTGGGGCTGGTTAAAATGGACCCCAGCCAGGTGACGTATGTCCGGCTGGAGGATGAAAGCGTGATCGAACGCGCAGCCGGCACAGCAGACAAGTTTTTTGCCGGTATCAAAACCGCAGCGCTCAGTCTGCTTGGCAGTTTTGACCCGTAACCGATCCGGTCAAGGCAATACCGCATAACTTTGGGTGCCCAAGCCGTCAGGTGGGAATCATGCGGTGCTGCCCTTACATTGCGCCAAAGCGTGCATCCCAACAGGAGCACGCTTTTTTTGCCATCATGGGCGGGCGCGTATTCGTGCAAACAGTCTTTTCTGTAAAGGAATGAACCTATGCCAAAGCAACCCGACAACAAGAATCAATCCACGCGTAATCACAACCGCCGCAGCCCGGAGCCGGGGCAGAATCATGCGCTTACGCTGAACGGACGCATCATGGTTTTGCTGCTGGTGATCGGCTTTATCGCTGCGGGGTGCGGCGTTCTGATTTATAAGCTGTATACCCTGCAGATCCGGGATGCTGAGCAGTACCGTGTTCAGGCGGCGGAACAGCAGCTTTCCGATACCCAGATCCCCGCCACGCGCGGCTCTATTTATTCCGCTAACGGCAAACTGCTGGCCAAAAGCAGTGTGGTGTGGAACATTATTGCCAACCCGTCCAAGTGCAACCAGGATTATGTGGCGGAAGCCAGCCAGAAAATCAGCGAATTGCTGAACGGGAGCGTCAGCGCGGAAAAAATTCAGGAGCAGCTGAGCAAAACGAACAGCCAGTACCGCGTGATTGCCAAGGACATTGATATGGTAACGGCGCAATCCATTATTGACTATGCCAACACCAAACGCATTACCAACGGCAAGGCGGAGGGGGATCCGGATGCCAAGTACGAAACGGTGCTTTCCATGTACAAGGAATCCTCCTCCACGCGGGAATACCCTAACGGAATGTACCTTTCCTCGGTCTTGGGCTTTTGTGATGACAGCGGCAACGGCATGTACGGCCTGGAAAAATCGTATGATGAGAAACTGGTCGGTACACCGGGGCGCAGCATCAGCAGCGAGAACGCATGGGGCTATGAACTGGCTAACGAGGAAAGCGATACCCACGCGGCTATCAACGGCTATAACCTGAACCTGACCATTGACGATACCATCCAGACCGTGCTGGAAACCGAGCTTTCCAACGCGATTGATGACTATGATGTGCAGAACCGTGCCAGCGCCATTGTGATGAATGTGAACACCGGCGCGGTGCTGGGTATGGCAACGACGCCGCAGTTTGACCCCAACGATCCGTATAATATCACCGAACCCAAATTGCAGGCTATCCTGGATAATGCCGGAACGGCGCTGACGGAGGACGACATTTCCGTCCTGCAAAGCCGTTTGGGGCAGGACGCCGTAGCTGATATCATTGCGGACGGCGTTGTGAACCCCAACGGAACAAAAAGCATCGACGAAGAAGGCAACGAAATCGACGTTCCCAGCGAAAAAAGCCAGCTGCAGGGCATGATCCGTGAGGCCGAGTGGAAGAACAAAGCCGTGACGGAATTGTATTACCCCGGCTCAGTCTTTAAGCTCATGACGGCCGCTGCGGCGCTGGATTCCGGCCTGATGGGGGCGGACCAGCAGTTTTACTGCGGCGGCGACCTGACAGTATTCCCCAATACCGAGTGGGAACACAGCTACCGCTGCGCCGAGGGCAACACTCACGGCTGGCTGGATATGGCCGGGGCGCTGAACCACAGCTGCAACCTGTACTTTATCCAGGTGGCGGAAAAAATGAGCGCCGAATTCTTTTATAACTACTACCAGGCGTTTGGCCTGACCCAGACCACTGGCATTGACCTGCCGTATGAGGCAAAGGGCATCTCCAAAACCCAGCAGGAGATGGAGCAGGTGGAAACGGACCTGTACTCCACCGCGTTCGGCCAGTCCCAAAAACTGACCCTGATCCAGATGGCAGCCGCCGTGGCTTCCACCGTGAACGGTGGCTACCTGATGACCCCCTATGTGGTGGATAATATGACGGACGACACCGGCAACGTGGTATGGCAGGCTGAAACCGACATTAAGCGCCAGGTCGTCAGCGAGGAAGTCAGTGAGCAGATCCGCGCCATGATGGAAAACAACGTGGGTCACACCGGTACCAGCAATGACCTGGACTATCACGGTTGTGCCAGCGCTTATGTGGCGGGCTACCGCATCGGCGGCAAATCCGGTACGGGAGAACAGCTGGACTGGAAAGGCGCTTACAAGTACCGCCCGGACGGCGACTACCGCAAGGCCATCAGCTTTGCCGCCATCCTTCCGGCGGACGACCCGGAAATTCTGGTGCTGGTCATGATGGATGACCCGCGCTGGATCTTTGACTACGCTTCCCAGATTGTGGCCCCTGTTACCGGCAACATCATCAGCCAGATCGCGCCGTATCTTGGCATTGAACGGGATGCTTCTTATGATAGCAACGGCAGTGTGGAAGTGCCAAATGCCATTGGCACCCGCTGGACTTCCGCCCAGGTCAAGATGAACGCCGCCGGGCTTTCCCACCGGTTTGTGGATACCAGCGACGGCGATGTTGTGTATCAGTACCCCGCAGGCGGCACCGTGGTGCCCGCAGGCTCCACGGTTTACCTGTATACCCAGTCCACCACCGACGCCACCACCACCGTGCCGGATGCCACCGGCAAAACCGGAACCTTTGCCGCACAGATGCTCAAGGCTTCCGGCGTGAATGTGGCAATTTCGGGCAGTGTATCGGACCGTGTTGTCAGCCAGGATATTGAGGTTGGGAGTGTGGTGCCCTACGGCACAGTCGTTACCCTGACCACGGAACCCGACGGCAGCAGCGATGCCCAGCAGGATGCAGATACCCCGCAGGACGATGCCGCCCAGGACGATACGCCCCAGGACGCCGCCGGTGAAAACGATCAGGATAGCACGACCCAGGATGATACCGGCAGCGATGCCGAGCAGCAATAACCCCGGCCACGGCAGGGGGACCCCACAGCAAACTGAAACATACCGCAACTAAACCAACCAAAAGGAGCGTGTTCCCATGAAACCCATGAACGCGAACGAACTTCTGGCCGGGCTGGCACTGGCCCGCCCGGTGCCCATTACCGCCGTTGTAACGGACTCCCGCAAGGTGCAGCCAGGCTGCATTTTTGTCTGCTTCCCCGGCGAGCGTGTGGACGGCCACGACTATGCCGCCAAGGCGTACCAGGCCGGGGCCGAGTATGTGATCGCCAACCATCCCGTGGAGGGCGTGCCGGAGGATCACCTTGTCATCTGTGAATCCAGCTACCTTGCCATGATCCGTATGGCATCCAACTACCGCACGCTGTTCAGCCCGCTGATGATCGGTGTGACCGGCAGCGTGGGCAAAACCACCACCAAAGAGTTCTGCTATGCGGTTCTTTCGGCCTTTGGCAATACCTTAAAAACAGAGGGCAACCAGAACAATGAGATCGGCCTGCCCAACACGCTGTTCCGCCTGGAGGATACCACCCAGTATGCTGTGGTGGAAATGGGCATGAGCCACCTGGGCGAGATTGCCCGCCTGGTGCGCGCAGCGCGGCCGTCTGCCGGTATCATTACGATGATCGGCGTTTCCCACCTGGAAAATCTGGGCACACGGGAGAATATATTGAAGGCAAAGATGGAAATCTGCCAGGGCCTGCCGGACGGCGCCCCGCTGGTTCTGAATGCGGACGATGACCTGCTGCCCACCGCACAGATCCCCGGCCGCCTGCGCCCGGTGTGGTTCGGCATCCGCTCCAGCTCCGCCGATGTGCGCGCCATCAATATTCATACCGTAGGGGAGGGTACCGGCTTTACCCTGGTGGATAACGTGGACGGTGAAACCTATGAGTTCAGTGTAACCATCCCCACGGCAGGCGTTCATACCGTGTATGATGCCCTTGCTGCTTACACTGCAGCCACCCGCTTGGGGCTGGAGCGTGCCCGCGCCGCCCGTGCGCTGGCCAGCTATCAGACCACCGGTATGCGCCAGAACATTGTGCAGCACGGCGGTGTGACCTTTATTGAGGATTGCTATAACGCCAGCCCGGACAGCATGAAAGCAGCCCTGCAGATTCTGCATGACCGCCAGCCCGGCCCCGGCGGCCGCCGCATTGCCGTGCTGGGCGATATGCTGGAACTTGGCGCTGCCAGTGAACCCGGCCACCGCCAGACCGGCAAATGGGCTGCCGATGCCGCCGACCTGCTGGTGGCTTACGGCCCGTTGAGCGCAGCCATGGCCGAAGCAGCCCGGCAGAAAGGGCTGCAAACCATCCATTGCCAAGCGGCGGAGGAAGTAGTAGAATATCTACGGCAGAACGTCCGCCCCGGCGATGTTGTGCTGGCAAAAGCCAGCCACGCCATGAAGCTGGATGATGTATTAAAGCGGCTTTACGCGGCGCTGCCAAACGCATCATAATTGCATATTTTGGGGGAATATCACAGGGGAATGATCGTTTCTTGGATGCTGGTTGCCGCGGCAATCGGTGCGTTTGCCGTTACGGCACTTTCAGGCTGTTTTGTAATTCCGGCACTGCACAAGCTGCACTTCGGCCAGACCATCCGGGAATCCGGCCCGACCTGGCATAACAAAAAACAGGGCACACCCACCATGGGCGGCCTGTGCTTCATCTTTGGCATTCTGGTGGCCTGCGGCCTGGTGTATGCCGGGTTCTACCGCTATGCACAGGACCTTTTGGGCATTGTGCAGGTGCGCGCCGCCTTGCTGGCGCTGTTCCTGGCGTTTGGTTCCGGCTTTATCGGTTTTCTGGATGACTATATCAAGGTCGTCAAGCACCGCAACCTGGGCCTGCTTGCCTGGCAAAAGCTTATCATGCAGTTCATTGTTACCGGCGGCTTCCTGGTGGGGCTGCACATGCAGGGCCTGCTGACCACCATCATTATGCTGCCCTTTATCGGTGCGGTAGATCTGGGCTGGGTGTATTACCCCATTGCGTTCTTCGGCATCATCTTTTTGGTCAATGCCGTCAACCTGACGGATGGTCTGGACGGCCTGTGCTCCTGTGTGACCTTTGTTTCCATGCTGGGCTACCTGCTGGCTGCCAGCATGCTCAGCTTTTATCATGTGGCCGTTCTGGCGGCGGCAACGGCTGCTGCGGCAGCGGGCTTCCTGGTGTGGAACTTCTACCCGGCCAAAGTGTTCATGGGCGATACCGGCAGCATGTTCCTGGGCGGTATGGTAACGGCCCTTGCCTTTATCATGGGCCGGCCGGAGCTGGTGTTCTTCTTTGGCATTGTGTATATCTGGGACGCCATGACCGTTGTGATCCAGCGCGTTTACTTCAAGCTGACCCACGGCAAGCGCATTTTCCGCATGACACCGATCCACCACGCATTCGAGATGCGCGGCTGGAAAGAAGTCAAGATCGACTTTTTCTTCAGCCTGATCGCCATTATCGGCGTGGTGCTGGGCCTGATGTACGTTTACATGGCATAAAATATCAGAAAGGGGGCTGTGCCGCAAATGACGTTTGCCCAGCTTTTCGATTTGGCCTTTGGCAACATTGGCAGGTTTTTTAAGGAAATCGCGTTCAAAAAAGAGGAACGCGGCAAACTTTCCTATGGCCTTGTCGGCACGCTGATCCTTGTGTTGACTTACGGGCTGATCATGCTGTTCTCCGCCAGTTATTCCACTGGGTATTACCGCTTCAAGGGGGATATTTACCACTTTATCCGCCCGCAGGTAATTCTGGCGGTGGTGGGGCTGGTGCTGATGTATCTGATTTCCAACATCAACTACCGCAGCCTGCGCCACATGAACTGGTACTTATACATTTTAACGCTGCTGCTTTTGGTGTGGGCCCTGTTCAGTGAGCCGTACAACGGCTGTTACCGCTGGGTGTATATGTTTGGCACAACCCTGCAGCCTTCGGAGCTGGCAAAGTTTTCGGCTATTTTGGGTCTTGCCTGCTTTGCGGACCGGTATTATGAAAAACGGGGAACACTGCTTTACGGCATTGTGCTGCCCGTGCTGCCGCTGCTGCCGGTGGTGGTTCTGCTGTACAAAGAACCCCATAACTCTGCTATCATGCTGATCCTGCTGATTGCGGGCAGTATGATTTTGTGTGGCGGTGTGGGCCGGTTCTGGTGCATCCCGGCGGCAGGCGCGGCTGCGTTTGTGATTTACAAAATGCTGACCGGACAGAATAACTATGTTCAGCAGCGCCTCGGCGCATGGAACGGTGACGAGGGCGATATTTTGTACCAGACCCAGCAGAGCCTGTATTCCATTGCGTCCGGCGGGCTGACCGGCCTGGGCATTGGCAACAGCCGCCAAAAGCACCTCTGGCTGCCGGAAGCCAGCAACGACTTTATCTTTTCCGTTCTGTGCGAAGAGCTGGGCTTTATCGGCGCGGTGATCTGTATGGGCCTTTTTGCCGCACTGATCATTCAGGGCGTTATCATCGCCCTGAACTCGCCGGATTATTTTGGTACGATGCTGGGTATTGGCATTATGTCGCAAATTGCCTGGCAGGCCATGATCCACATTGCGGTGGTCACCAATGTGGCCCCAAATACCGGCATCAGCCTGCCGTTTTTTTCCTCCGGTGGTACCAGCTTGCTGATTCTATTATGTGAGATGGGCATTATACTAAGCATATCGCGGGCGGGCAACGCGCAAAACGCTGCGCGCAGCAAGCGCTCGCATGAAGAACTTGCCCGCCGGATGAACCCGCAGCGCCACACCCACAAAGCCCTGCACAGCAACTGAGAATTCCCGCATGCCTGCGGAAAGCATTGTTCTCTTTGGTTTCAGATATAAGGCAATACCGCACAATTCCCGCCTTACGGCTTAAGCACCGCTCCGGCGGCTGCGGCACGGCATCTGCGTTGCCAAAA
>ENA-UEYL01002660-UEYL01002660.1-human-gut-metagenome-genome-assembly--contig:-NODE-2660-length-12772-cov-4.448523_pt1 | contig 12772 bp, 6 predicted proteins | sample MGYA00242941_ERZ507946 | MGnify/ENA primary metagenome ERZ507946 (study PRJEB26167, sample SAMN06115482) | human gut metagenome | host: Homo sapiens | place: China:Guizhou | collected 2015-03-11...
AAAAAAATCGGGATCAGAAGCGATATCCCCAACCAAATGCAATTACAGAAGAATTGTCTTTACCAAAGACATATTTATATTCGACGTTAAGAAAGTTGCGCGGGTTAAGATTATAAGTCAATCCACCTCCCACATTAAAACCGAAATTAGTAGAACTGTGAGAATCTAAAGTAACTTCTCCATCTTCTCCTTTTACAGTTCGTTTACCCTGAAAATTATTCTGTAAGTTAAACCCCGCCAAAGGATAAAGCGACAAATGATCTTCACTCAAATCAAACACATCAAGTTCGGCAAAAGTGACAGATTTATTGTCACGGTATACATGAAGAGAACGGAAGCTCATTAGCGCTTTGCTATCAACATTGTAGTGGTTAAAACCGGATGAAAACTTAAGGACCAGCCGGTACTCGCCCAGGTCATAGACAAATGCGTTCTCATAGCCTGACTCCCAGCCTTTGTATCGCATTCCCATAAGTTGCCCAACGGTAGCAGATTTACCTTCCCAGCGATTCAAACTATTACTGGCTGACTCGTCAGGCGTGAGCAGCACTGTGCGCCGCGTCAACTGGCGAAAAGGCGGCATAATTTCGTAATCGGCAAAAAGCTGTGCAAATTCACTGCGCATTTCTGCTGTCATTTCTAACGGGTGGGCAATGCCAATCAGGGCATCGGCAGGCAGGTCAATTGGCTCATCTTGTGCGTTGCAGAATTCCCCCTCTGCGGCCACACGAAAGGCGTTGAGTAAACGACGCGGTTCATTTGCTGGATAAACCGCCCATATTAATCGCTGGGTAACCAGACGGGTAAAGGGATGATTAACAAACAGAGAATGAAAATCTGCCAGCGACCAGCGTCGGGTGGTGCGTAGGGCTGTTTCAAGACGCGGGAGCAGGTTTTTGCTCACCTGAGTGGCATCTTTTTTTAGCCCTTTAAGTCGGGCCAGAGCCTCGGGCGCTTTCAGCTGATCGTCATCGGCGCGCAACCGGGGAATGCTTTTCTGGCGAACGTTTTGCTGATCAAAGATAACCGGGTTGAGGTTTTCATCGAAGCGAACGGTAAACTGCCGGGGACCAAAATCAAATATCAACGCCTGCGGATCATCCAGGCCCAGTGTTGGGACTAATCTGTCCGCTAACTCTTCCTGGCTTAGTCCACGATTTTCTGCGACCACCTGAAGAAATTCCGCCGCGTTATCACGTAAGGGACGGGATTTCGCCCGTTGCGATATATGATGCAGCTGTATCAGCGCCATATCATTATTCATCAGGGTAAGTATGTTCAGGCCACTGACGGCACGGGCAGATTTGCCTTCCTGTGGCCAGGCGAGGATCTGTGTTGTCAGATCCCGAGCCGTGCTTTCGTCACCGAAGAGACTTAACGCCAGAAATGCCCAGTTGTCTTTTGCGGGGGCGCCAACTTGTTGCCACGCGGTAAAGAGATCCCAGGCAAAAGCGGCCAGCGTTTGTGGCTGGCAGAACGTTTTCAGTTGTTCCAGCCCACAATAAAAACGTCCGCCCTGGGTAAAGCGCAGCATTTCGCCGATAATTTCCAGAGCATCATCAGTAACAGGTTGATTATTCGTGATAAGTCTCGGTCTGGACCACATTGCCGGCTGCCAGAAATCAGGGGCTTTTGGAATGCGTGTCGGGTAAATCTCTATTGGACTCTGTTTAAGTAATTGCTCCAGGGCAGGCCATACATCTGTACGCTGCCAGCGGTTTGCCACGGTTTGCAGTAACTCGCCATGTCCCTGTTCGTAAAGTAAACGCAGGGCAAGTAATGCAGCTTCGCTATTATCGCTGGATTTGGTGAAGACAAGAGGGATAAGTGCAGTAGCTGTATGTTCCGACCAATGTAAAATCCACTGGCGAGCCAGATCACGCTGCGCCGCGAAACGTCGCCAGACGCGGGCAACGGGCAGGGCCAGTTCTGTTGCGCCGAAATTTAAAATTAATGGAAATGTTTCTTTTGGACGATGTGAAAAAGCCAACAGCAGACCTGGTAGAGCATCCAATCCGAAGATACTGAGAAAATAGTCCTCTCCCGCAGACAGATGCTTTTTCTCATTGATACGTAGCCAGAAAGTCAAAGCCATCTCACGCGGCAACTGCGCCAATAAATACAGGTTCCAGATACTCTTTTCCCGACGATAGCGTGAGTAGCTGTCATTTTCCCATATGTTAATTAACACTTCTACGTGACCGTTGCGAAGCGCCTGTTCTGCTAATTGAGCTTCCGGGGAGCTCCAGCCATTCATGATCTCTTCAACCCGCCCTGGGTAGTAATGCCACTGAACAATGAGTGAATTGCGTGCAGCATCCAGTTTTCCGGGGAGTATATAATTCAAAAACAGCCATACATCATCTCCAAAACCCAGCTCCTGTAATACAACTCGTCCACTTTTTTGTTCCATGCGTTCCGCAAGAGATTCCGTGCTGAAATAACGGGCAGACTCAGTGGCGGCAAGCCTCTCTCGTTCGCCTGGTTGCCAGTAAACTTGCGGCGTTAATTCGAACGGTGCCAAATCAAGACGTGGAACTGTCATTTTTTTCTTACTACGCCACGGTGGTGAAACGAGGATTTCAGGCATTTGGATGTTATCGGTGCTATCAATAACCGTTTTGGGCGGTGCCGATAAATAACTATCCAGCACTGCCTGGGCTTGAGTACTTAACCACGGCATCACCTCTTCTGCCAGTTGTGGCTGCGATGCCATCAGCGTTTGTAACAGCGTACGCCAGTATTCATCTCGAGCTTTTTGCTGTGCAGGCAGCTTTTTGTCTTCGATGATTGGATAACCAGGGCGTGCAGGCGGTTCTTTTAACGCCAGAAGCTCTGCCAGTGCGGCAAGCGTCGCATGGGGGAAGTTTTTACTGTATTTAGCCACACGTTGCAGGCTGGGTTTGTTTTTATCAGCAACTAACAGCAGGGTGCGGATGACCTGCGGATGGTTAATTTTTACCAGCAGGCTACCGCAATCTTCTTTATGGGCATACATCGCGAGGCGTGGAACGGCTGCAATTCCTTGTTCGCGCAAAAGGGCGGCGCAGGCCGCGTAGCCGAAGTGGTTTTCATGCGACATGTAGCTGGCTTCGCGATCGCTAAATATATCCTGGCTCCAGTAGCGTTCGAGTTTTCCCACTGCCCTGTGGTCAGTAGCAACAACTTTTAACCACTCCTTAGAATGAAAATGAGTCCACGGGCATTCAAGGCCTACCAACTCATTGGCGATTTCTGGTTTTTCCGGGAGGATGAGTGCAATAAAAGGACGGCGAACTTGGGGTAGTCCTGGCAGTGCGGCAATGAGTTTGTCGGCGCAACGCTGCCAGCAGCTTTCCTCTGCCAGAGAGAGATGCTTACGCAGTCGGAGATCGAATTCGTTATAGGTTTCTGAGCGATAACCATAGCCATAGCCATAGCCATAGTCCTCCTTCTGATACTGCAATGTTACTACCAGAGGATCACTCTCATAACACCGTACAATAAACTGGCGTGCAATCACCACTTCAGTCGCATATTCCAGTCCCTCTTGTTGGACGATTTCGTCGAGTAACTGTTGGCTATCATTTTGCGCGATACAGGCTAGCGCCGCCATTGTCCGGGCCGGAATTGAGGGTTTGTGCTCGCCGATCAAGTTGATGGCCTGCGTGATGGCGGACTGCCATTCCAGTGAAAAATTTTCATAACGCCAGACAATGTTTTTTTTCTTCTCAGCAATGTGTAGCAATTTATCACCCAGTGTCTGGATGAGGTTTTCAGTGATAACAGGCACCGGTTCGCCCGGCCAATTGCGATGGCTGAGTGGTGTTTTGCCTTTTTTATATTTCAGTTCCAGTTGGGCGTTATCCGCCAGCCACGGTAATTCCTTGTCCATGTTCTTTCCTTATTCAAACAGGGCTTCAATATCGTTAATCAACTCGCTGGCGGTGATGTCATCGAGTGCGGAGAACTGCGCTTCCTGTGTTGAATGACTCCCCCAGCCATAGCTTTCTGCTTTGCCTTCCCATAGCCACAGCTTGCTTAAGAGTTGCTCGGCACTGAGTTCGGCTGGCGACATACCAACTGCAAATCCTTCATCGATTTCCATGATTAATGACCAGCGGCCCAGAGGTTTGATCATCCAGCCGATCCAGCCACCGTCCTGCGGTTCACCACGCACCCAGCCTTTATTCGACAGCCCCATAACCCGACCGCTCGGGCATTTTCTGCCTGCCCAGCGGGTTAGTTCGCTGGCGTTGCGTTCGACTTCAGTCAGGGCATAACTGTTGCGGTCGAGCTGACGGAACGGCGGTAAAAGTTCGTAGTCGGCAAAAAGCTGACCAAAGGCGGCGGCATCCGTCGGTGATATTTCCAGAACGTGAGGAATACCAATAGAGATATCGCCTTCCGGCAGGGTGAAAAGATCATCGTCAGCGGTGCTGTAGCTGTTATCTTCTGCCACCCGGAAACAGGCCAGTAGCTCGTTTTCGGTGCTATAAACGCCCCAAATCAGACGGCGGGTTAAGTGGCGAACCAGCGGATGCTCAACCAGGAATAGCTGGAAGTTTTCCGGCGACCAGTGGCGGCGTAGGCACATGGCGGATTCCAGCCTTGCTACCTGCTGGGCGGCAACGGTACGCGCATCTTTTTTCAACAGTTTGTAGCGGTTAACTGCATCGTTCGCTTGGGTTTCATCATCGCTTTTGTTCGGTTTAGGCAAGTCTTTCAGGCGGCTGCCGGAAGCATCACGCACAAACGGTTTTAAGGTTTCATCAAAGCTGACGGTGAACTGCCGTGGCCCGAAATCCAGCAGCAGCGAACCGTTATCATCCAGACCGAGATCCGGTGCTAACCGATCTTCAAGTTCTGCCACTGTGAGTTCGCGACTTTCGGCAATGTCGGCAATTTTTTCTTTCGCCCGCTCCTGTAAGGCTTTGAATTTCAGTTTCTGGGCGATGCCGTTAAGCTGCATCAGGGCGATATCGCTGCCGATAGCAGCGAGAATATCCAACCCAACGGTGGCACGTTTATGCTGAGATTCGCCAGGCCAGGCGCGGATTAATGGCGTCAGTTTGCGGGCGGTGTCACCGTTGCCAAGAACACCTAATGCAGTGAACGCCCAGCTCTCTTTCGACGGCACGCCAGCGGTCTGCCAGGCGGTAAACAGATCCCAGGCAAACTCAGCCAGTGAGTCGGCAGTACAGGCGTCTTTCACCTGTAATAACCCCGGATACAGCGTATCTTCCTGAGGGAAGCGGAGCATTTCACCGAGGTGGAAGAGGGCGCTATCTGGCAGTGATTGGGCGTTTGCTTTTAATACCGGGCGCGTCCAGAGCGATGGCTGATAAAAGGCCGGAAGTGTCGGGATTTTAGTCGGGTGATTATCTAAGGGATCGAGCGCAAGTAGAGCGTTCACCGCATCGGTTACTTCCGGCTGGTTATAACGCTGGGCGATTTCTTGCAGTAATGACGGATAACCATTTTCAATCAACATACGTAAAGCGGCACGGGCGTTATCCTGGGATTCACCGGCTTTGCCGAGTGCCGCAGGCAACAGGCCGGTAATGGCATGTTCCGGATATTTCAGCAGCCAGGTGCGGGCGTCTTGTCGTAGAGTTTTGAGTTTGTTAAAGGCGCGGGCGACGGCAGGAGCCAGTTCCGTTGCGGCAAAATAATTAGCAACCGCAAAACCTTCTTGAGGGTAGCGTGAAAACGAGTGTAGAAAACCACTCATACCTGCCAGTCGCAAATAAAGCATGACAGGTTTTACCGCGGTATGCGGCTCTTTGCTGAGAAATTCCCATAGTTTAATCGCTTTTTGCATAGGTAAAAAGGGAAGTGAGTTGAGATGCCACTCCCCCTGATACGGTGCATGGTGGGCTTTAAACATTTGGATGAGTGTAGCGAAGTCCTCACGTTCCCATGCGTCAATTGCCGAGTCAGAAGCGCCGATATATTTATATGTGTCAAAATCCCAGCGGCGATACCCCAGCGAGTAAAGGAAATCTTTAGCACCTTCACCTGGCTTATGCGGTTCCCAGTCCCAATGAGTTTGAAACTCTTTAGCTTCTGTGTCGGTTATTGTGCATATGGATTCGAGGTTGAGCGGTGCTAAATCAAGCACCGGAATCGGCGATTTTTTCTTTTTCGAAAGCCATGGTGGGGAGACTACTATGGCCGGCAGTAGATCGGCACTGGCATGGTTTGAGGGCTGTTTCAGTTGTTGCTGGCATGATTTCAGCACTGCAACTGCGGGTGTCGAAAGCCAGGGAATGACCTGTTCTGCTAGTGTAGGTTGCGAGATAAGCATCGTCATTAGCATAATGCGCCAACTATTCTCTTCTTTTTGCACTAGAAGTTCCGCCAGTGCTGCCAGTGCTGCGTGTGGGAACGCAGCGCAGGCTTTCGTCATTCGATCGTGACAGCGTTTAGTATGCCCGGCTACACGTATAAGCAGTGTTAATGCGAACGGATGATTGATATGACTCAACACATCGGCGCAGTAGTCACTTGCGACATAGGGTGCAAATCGGGGCAGGGCTGCAACACCTTGCTCCTGTAATACGGTGGCTGACCATATCGCACCACAATAGTAATCATCAAAAATGGCATATGGCTCGTGATATTTTTCTAATGAGGCAAGAATGTGCTCATCAGTCGCCACTATTTTTAGCCACTCAAGCGAGGGTAATTTCTTTTGCCCCAGTAGACGCTGGGCAATTTCATGTGCAATTTCTGGTTTTTCGGGTAATAACAAAGCAATTAATGGTTGCCGCCATTCTGGAATATGTGGAACTGCGGCAATAAGTTTTTGTGCACATTTTTGCCAGAGAGACTCTTCCGCCAGTGATAAATGTTTACGTAGGCGTAATTCAAAGCTGGAATATTGCTGCAAGTAATCAGGTGAAATGCCAGACGACAGGAAAACAATATTATTGTTGACATAATCCCATTCAATAGATATTTGTTGAAGATGTATTATTACATCAGTAGCATATTCCAGACCGCCTTCCTGAATAATCTGATCCATAACATCCTCACGCTCTTTATATCTCGTACAGTGCAGTTCAAGTGCCGCGAGTACAGCCATTACCGGTGATGGTAATTTTGTCGTTTTCGGGCTGTTAATCAGATCGATCGCCTGAGCGATGAAGTTTTGCCACTCTAAAGTACAGGCGCTGAAGTCAAATGTAGCTGTTTTGTTATCCCGTTGCGACACGCCACAGGCTAAGCGACGTAACTGGGTTAATTTATCTACAGGTGTAACAGGATCTCCGGGAAAGCGGCGATGGCTTAAGGTGGTGGGTACGACTTCAAGCGGAAAAACGACAGCAATATCTTTTGCCAGCCACGGTAAAATAACGTCTGTATTTTTGTCAGCCGCACGGGTTTCTGCTACGAAAGAGGGTTGTTCCTGAATAATGGTGGATAAGTCCGCTACCTTGAGAGAGTCCGTTACCGTTTGGGAAGGTTGCAAAGAATTATCCTTCGCTTGCTCCACATATCCCTTCTTCACCTTCTCCGCAATCAGCTTCAGCTCCGCTTTTTCCGCCGCCGCAGCATCCGCAAAACTTTTTACCTGGTTTTGCCCTTTGGTGCCAACTTTTCCCCAACAGATATGCAACTCGTTTCCCTGCTGCTCCACCGCCCAGAATTTATGTGATTTTTCGTCCTGATAGATAAAGTGTTTCATTCTGCATCCCTGTAATTTTATCCAGTTGAATGCTGATGCTACCAGTATTTATGCGGGTTAGAGAGAGACAAAATCGCAAGAAAACAACTTTAGGAATTTATAAAGAAAAGGCGCTGTCGATGCAGCGCCTTGAAGGGGGATTATTTCACCTGATGACCCGGTTTAGCACCAGCATCCGGGCTTAGCAGGAAGATATCTTTCCCGCCAGGACCGGCAGCCATCACCATGCCTTCGGAGATACCGAAGCGCATTTTACGTGGTGCCAGGTTAGCCACCATAATGGTGTGACGACCAATCAGTGCCTGCGGATCCGGGTAAGCAGAACGAATGCCGGAGAAGACATTGCGTTTTTCACCGCCGAGATCCAGCGTCAGGCGCAGCAGTTTGTCAGAACCTTCAACAAACTCTGCGTTTTCGATCAGCGCTACGCGCAGGTCAACTTTGGCGAAGTCGTCAAAGGTGATGGTTTCCTGAATCGGATCATCTGCCAGTGGGCCAGTAATTGGCGCGGCAGCTGCTTTCACTTCTTCTTTAGACGCTTCCACCAGTGCTTCAACCTGCTTCATATCGATGCGGTTATACAGCGCTTTGAACGGATTCACTTTGTGGCCCAGCAGCGGTTGCTGGATACCATCCCAGGTCAGTTCTGTATTGAGGAATGCTTCTGCGCGCTCGGTCAGTTTCGGCAGTACCGGCTTCAGGTAAGTCATCAGCACGCGGAACAGGTTTATGCCCATTGAGCAAATTGCCTGCAGGTCGGCATCGCGGCCTTCCTGTTTTGCCACCACCCACGGAGCCTGTTCATCGACATAGCGGTTAGCCAGATCAGCCAGCGCCATGATTTCGCGTACTGCTTTACCAAATTCGCGGCTTTCCCACGCTTCACCAATCACTTCAGCGGCATCAGTGAAGGTTTTGTACAACTGCGGGTCAGCCAGTTCGCTTGCCAGCACGCCGTCAAAACGCTTGTTGATAAAGCCCGCATTACGAGAGGCCAGGTTAACCACTTTGTTAACGATATCGGCATTCACGCGCTGAACGAAATCTTCCAGGTTGAGATCGATATCATCAATGCGCGAAGAGAGTTTCGCAGTGTAGTAGTAACGCAGGCTGTCGGCGTCAAAATGATTCAGCCAGGTGCTGGCCTTAATAAAGGTACCGCGAGACTTAGACATCTTCGCGCCGTTCACCGTCACATAGCCATGAACAAACAGGTTGGTCGGCTTGCGGAAGTTGCTGCCTTCCAGCATTGCTGGCCAGAACAGGCTGTGGAAGTAAACAATATCTTTACCGATGAAGTGGTACAGCTCGGCGGTGGAGTCTTTCTTCCAGTATTCATCGAAGCTTACGCTGTCGCCGCGCTTGTCGCACAGATTCTTGAAAGAACCCATATAGCCAATCGGCGCATCCAGCCAGACGTAGAAATATTTACCCGGCGCGTTCGGAATTTCAAAACCGAAGTACGGCGCGTCGCGGGAGATATCCCACTGTTGCAGGCCGGATTCAAACCACTCCTGCATTTTATTTGCCACCTGCTCCTGCAACGCACCGCTGCGGGTCCATGCCTGCAACATTTCGCTGAAAGAGGGCAGATCAAAGAAGAAGTGTTCAGAATCACGCATTACCGGCGTAGCGCCAGAAACCACCGATTTCGGCTCGATCAATTCAGTCGGGCTGTAGGTCGCGCCGCAGACTTCGCAGTTATCGCCGTATTGATCCGGGGATTTACATTTCGGGCAGGTGCCTTTCACAAAACGGTCCGGCAGGAACATGCCTTTTTCCGGATCGTACAGCTGAGAAATAGTGCGGTTTTTAATAAAACCGTTTTCTTTCAGGCGAGAGTAGATAAGTTCTGACAACTGGCGGTTCTCTTCACTGTGCGTCGAGTGATAGTTGTCATAGCTGATGTTAAAGCCTGCGAAATCAGTCTGATGCTCCTGACTCATTTCGCCAATCATCTGCTCCGGGGTGATACCGAGCTGCTGAGCTTTCAGCATGATCGGTGTACCGTGGGCATCGTCGGCGCAGATGAAGTTGACCTCGTGGCCGCGCATTCGCTGGTAACGGACCCAGACATCAGCCTGGATGTGCTCCAGCATATGGCCGAGGTGGATTGAGCCGTTAGCGTACGGCAGTGCGCACGTCACCAGAATTTTCTTCGCGACTTGAGTCATAGTAGGCATTACTTCTTAATAGTGAAAAGGGGTTAGATAGTACCAAATGGGAAAATGTTAAGTAAGTACTTCTCTATATTCTTCAGGTAAACTATCAGCTGATGGTTTATCTATACAAAAAAGGAGTCGGGATGAACGAACAATCCCAGGCCAAATCACCAGAAGCCTTGCGCGCAATGGTCGCCGGGACACTGGCCAATTTTCAGCACCCAACCCTGAAGCATAACCTCACCACGCTGAAAGCGTTGCACCATGTCGCCTGGATGGACGACACGTTGCATGTGGAACTGGTTATGCCATTCGTCTGGCATAGCGCGTTCGAAGAGTTAAAAGAGCAATGTAGCGCCGAACTGCTTCGTATCACCGGGGCGAAAGCTATCGACTGGAAACTGTCGCACAATATCGCCACCTTAAAACGCGTGAAGAATCAGCCGGGTATTAATGGCGTGAAGAACATCATTGCGGTCAGTTCCGGTAAAGGCGGCGTGGGTAAATCTTCCACGGCGGTAAACCTGGCGTTGGCACTCGCGGCGGAAGGGGCGAAAGTCGGCATTCTGGACGCCGATATCTACGGCCCATCAATACCCACCATGCTGGGTGCAGAAAATCAGCGTCCAACTTCGCCGGACGGTACCCACATGGCACCGATTATGTCTCATGGCCTTGCAACCAATTCAATTGGTTATCTGGTCACTGACGACAATGCGATGGTGTGGCGTGGTCCGATGGCGAGCAAGGCGTTAATGCAAATGTTGCAGGAAACCTTGTGGCCGGATCTCGACTATCTGGTGCTTGATATGCCGCCAGGCACTGGTGACATTCAATTGACACTGGCACAAAACATTCCAGTAACTGGCGCGGTAGTGGTCACCACCCCGCAGGACATTGCGTTGATCGATGCGAAAAAAGGCATTGTGATGTTCGAGAAAGTCGAGGTTCCGGTGCTCGGTATTGTCGAGAACATGAGTGTGCATATTTGCAGTAACTGTGGTCACCATGAACCGATTTTCGGTACCGGTGGTGCAGAGAAACTGGCCGAGAAATACCACACGCAGTTGCTGGGGCAGATGCCGTTACACATCTCCTTACGTGAAGATCTCGATAAAGGCACGCCAACGGTTATCAGCCGTCCGGAGAGCGAATTTACCGCTATCTACCGCCAGCTGGCTGACCGCGTTGCAGCCCAGCTTTATTGGCAGGGAGAAGTCATTCCTGGCGAGATTTCCTTCCGCGCGGTCTAACGCGTATTAACCTTTTTGGTTGCTTTTCATACACCGCAGAGATGTTACATTGATGCGGTGTATTTGTTTTTGCCGCATTAATGAACACTTATTTAATGCTGCAAATATTCTGCGGACCTTCGTCCGAAACTCTATAAAGTCGATTGATCGTACAGGCAATGCTTCATTATCATCCTTCGTGGCTGTGTAGTGGATGTACAGCTATAGTTTGTTATGCACTCATTCTATCCAGGCATAACCTTTACTACAGGGATAACGTTCAATGAATAAGTACTGGCTGTCAGGAATTATTTTTCTTGCCTATGGAATGGCTTCTCCCGCGTTCTCTTCACAGACTGCCACATTAACGATTAATGGCAGGATCAGTCCCCCAACATGCAGTATGGCTATGGTTAATGGACAACCTCAACAGCATTGTGGTCAGTTAACGTATGATGTTGATACCCGTCATCAGGTTTCTTCGCCAGTCAAAGGTGTAACGACAGAAGTGGTTGTTGCAGGTAGCGATAGCAAACGTCGAATCGTGTTAAATCGCTACGATTAATTTGCCACCCTGGTTTTTTAATCGGATTTAGAAAGCTGAAATCATTCGTGTGAATGATTTCAGCTTTTTTATTGATATCAATAATATCATTTACAAAAATCTGCATTAATTAATAGATGTGATAAATATTTAATATGCTTAAGTATTTGTTGTATTTATATTGCAATAGTTAATTTGTTTTAAATCAATAAAACAATATGTTTACATTGCGGCAACTTTTTTGATGTGAGAAATTTGTTTCCAAGAGATACAGACTCTTAACAACCAAAAAATAAATTTTATTAAGGAACATATTATGAAACGTTCAATTATTGCTGCCGCTGTCTTTTCTTCTTTTTTTATGAGCGCTGGGGTATTTGCCGCAGACGTTGATACCGGAACATTAACCATTAAAGGGAATATTGCAGAATCTCCGTGTAAATTCGAAGCGGGTGGCGATTCAGTAAGTATTAATATGCCAACTGTACCAACCACTGTCTTTGAAGGTAAAGCTAAATACTCGACCTATGATGATGCAGTCGGTGTAACCAGCAGCATGTTAAAAATTAGCTGTCCGAAAGAAGTTGCTGGTGTAAAACTCTCGTTGATTACCAACGAGAAAATAACCGGAAACGATAAGGCGATAGCCAGTAGCAACGATACCGTGGGGTACTATCTCTATTTAGGTGATAACAGCGATGTCCTGGATGTTTCTGCACCTTTTAACATTGAGAGTTATAAAACAGCGGAAGGTCAATATGCTATTCCGTTTAAAGCAAAATACCTGAAGCTGACAGATAATTCAGTGCAATCAGGTGATGTGTTATCTTCTCTGGTTATGCGTGTGGCGCAGGATTAATAAATAAAATTTCAAGTTTCTCCAGGTAATAAACATGGCCGCTATCCCCATGGCGGCCTTTTAATTTAAGAGGCATTAAGATGAAAGGATTATTAGCTTTACTCATTTCTTCTATGGTCCTTCCTGCGCATGCCGGAATTGTTATCTATGGGACGCGCATTATTTACCCGGCAGAAAATAAAGAAGTGATGGTGCAGTTGATGAACCAGGGAAACCGTTCTTCGCTGCTGCAGACGGTGGAACCGTTGTTTTGAAAAAGAACTCTTCCGGCGGAAGCTCATCCAGCAGTGGAAGCACAACAAC
>ENA-UEYL01002662-UEYL01002662.1-human-gut-metagenome-genome-assembly--contig:-NODE-2662-length-12765-cov-4.536334_pt1 | contig 12765 bp, 5 predicted proteins | sample MGYA00242941_ERZ507946 | MGnify/ENA primary metagenome ERZ507946 (study PRJEB26167, sample SAMN06115482) | human gut metagenome | host: Homo sapiens | place: China:Guizhou | collected 2015-03-11...
ATTTGGCCGTTATTCATCCAGATCTCATAAGGTTCATATTCTTCTGGATTATCCTCTTTTCTTTTGCGTAACCGTAAGCCAGATTCGCTCCAGGAAATATCTTGACCAGAAGAAGACAGAATGTTATTCTTGGCAATATCAAGTGCCTCTTTTGTAAATTTGCTGAGGCTTGTTTCCGCACCACTATTTACAAACTGGCTATATGTCCACTTGCCACTATCGAGAGTATTACCAAAAGATTGAGATTGATCTGTTAATTCGTTATAATAGAAAACTCCATCAGATGCGTAATATTTGCTTGACAGCTCTACCGCAAATCCAGTCAAATCTTCAAATGGAATTTTGACAGAAATGACATATGGCTTCATAACCTCACCATTTGATTTCTGCCAATAAAGCCTACTTCCCAATTTCAGATTATTTTTGAATGGTTCAAACTCTGACATCGCAAGAAAATTCGCCAGATCCAGACTGCATGTATAGGATGGATAAGACACTCTTTCCATCAGCTCCATACCGTAGTCCAGCAAATCCCACTCAACAGCTCGTTTTTCATATTCCGTTGTGCTTCGAGTGAAGTATAGATCCGCATCGCCAATCTTAAAGGAGATAGTGCTTCCCTCTTCGATTGCACCACCGACACTGGAATCTGGTACGACATTTGATGTAACAGTGCTACCAATTCCCGCAACAGAGACACAGCCGCTTGGGAATAATTCCTCATTCAATGTGCCAGCTGAAAGTCTTGCGGTAAAAAGGAGATCATGGTTTTCATCAAAATCAAGAGATGCCCGGACAATATTCGCATTCAATACAAATCCAGAAGTCGAACAGCCAATCTTACCTCCGACAATAGAGTAGATATCCTTTCCGGCCTCATTTGTTACCTTGGTAACTGTAGCGTCCATGATATTGAAGATTGAACCCGTTGCAGGAATACTTTCACCAGCACTATCAAATGAATCAACCTCAATGGCAACAAAGGAATCTTCAGAAATAGAATCTTCTTTCAGATAACGATCAATGATTTTATACTCGTTTTCTGTGAAAAATGCGCTCAGTTTTGTCTTTTCGTTGATAGCCTGCATCTTCTCATCAAGCTCGTCTACCTCTGCCTGAATATCTTCAAGTTTATTCTGTTTTGCAGTAATTTCACTCTTCTTAGCAGAGATATCCTGATTCACTTTGTTAAGATCGCTTTGACTTTTCAATCCCTTGGCAATTGCCTGAATCGTTGTTGCCTGGATATTCTCAAGGCTTTTCAATTCTCCTTCAAGCGTTGTAATAGCAGCCTGCTCCGTAAGGAGCTGTGCGGTCTTCAACGCCTCTTCCACAGTAAGATTGAAATAAGACCTTTGATATGATTGAAATGTCTCTTTCCAATCGTTATACTTGTTGATAATATCCCGTGAGAAGTAATCATGTGTCATAAAATAATCCAGGTTAATCAAGCTTGTTGTACCCATTGGGTTGACACTTCTGATATCAACATTGTCCGCCCCATACACACTCAGCTGCGTAACGATACTTTCTGTGTCTTCCTCAACAGAGACTTCTTTAATGAGATTATCCATTGAGAATAACACTGGTGTTGTCTCTGGCTCATTCGTAATATCACGAACATAGATCAGACGATTATATGTATCAAAATCAAACACGCATCCATAAGATTCTTGCAAGTCTGACTTAATGAAATTATATATATTCTGGTCTCCGCTATCGTCAAATGTGCGGTATTTATCGATTAGTGTTGCATCTACTTGACCAATTTTCCACGATGGCATAAGGTCAAGTATCATTCCGATAATCGTATCATTTGGCGCAATCGGGTTCCATAGGTTATATGTGCCGGCTGTAAGCACAAGCTTCTTGAAGGTAAACTCATACTCCAAAGAATAAGCGGTGCAGCTCTTAACCTCTCGAACTCCATCGCTCTCTGTTTTAGGATCTACCAGAAGGAATCTTCCGTAGTCCTTTAGATCAATGATTCTCATTCCAACCACTTTTTCGTAGTTTGGAGTTTGTTTGCCGTCCACATAACCAGGAAGCTCAAACGATAGCGTTGACACCTCGTTATAGCAAAGATCTGCTTCCACATTAAAAGCATACTTCAGCACACCAATCGGTGTATCATCCATGTTTTGCAAAATAAGTAGAGGCTGTTCTTTTACATTGACCTTTGCAAAATCAACAACCATGTCTAAAGCCTCCTTCTTTTATAAAATAAGCGGCCACCAATTACGGTGACCGCATCGTTTTAACGAAGCATATGGCTTCCAACAGAATTTCTTACGCCCTTACGCTTTCTTGCTACAATCAATTTGTCGATTGTATAGTCGGCATAATATTCTGCCATCTTCTTCGCTGTTTCCTCATCCGCATTCTTAACCTCGAAATGGTTTTCAATACGGATTTCTCCCATAGAATTGTCTGTGTTTTCATTGTTGGTGACAGACTGAATCGCAGCAGCCGTGGTATCCTTTGCTGTTGCAAGGCTACGCACAACAGAATCTACAACACCAGTAATCGTATCTCCAATCTGACTAAACAGATTTTTATATTGCTTACTGGTAAATACAGCCTCTCCCTTTTGCAACTTGGCAAAAACCTCATTGCTCTTTAATGAGTCCTCTCCGACAATTCCTCCGTCGTGATAAATATACTGTCTATATTTTTGGAACAGCTGTTCACCGCCAACACGGTCTACATACCACACGCCGTCATCACCACGGACAGCGTTAATGCCATACGGGGCAAGCAGTCTGCCAAGCCGTAGGTTTTCGTCAGCGAGGCGTTGCTTCTCTTCATCAGAGGCAGACCCCCACGCCTGACCGTTGGCATACATCTCAGACATAATTGCACTGATTTCAGCATCTTCCTGCTGTTGATCCAGAATACCTTGCTGCTCATTGGCGATATCATTATTGATACCATTTAGAGCGGATACAATATCTCCATACTCTTGAGCTGCCTGCATAGCAGTCTGCCAAGCAGATGTAATTGAATCTTCCCCATCGATCATATCTCCATACTGTCTATTCCAAGCAATCAGATCTTGGTATAGCTGATCCCAGTCTGCATTGATACGGTCAATAGCGGCTCTATACACCTCTTCCTCAGTGTCAACGCTGGCCTCTACCTTGGCGATTTCGTTGTCCTTGGTTTCTTCAAACTTGTCAGCTTCCTTATCCAAAGCATCGACCTGTGCATCATACGCATAGTCTGCCTGGTAATCGGCAAGATCATTTTGAAGTTCGGCAAGCTCCTGTTCCAACTGCTGTCGCTCTGCATTAGCCTCACGACTATCATCGCGACTCAGCTGATTGATCTTTTCCTGCACCTTTGCAATTTCGGCAACGCGCTCTGCAACCTCACGCTCATAGTCCTCTTCATCTCTGGCTACTTCAAGAGACTCCTTCTTCAAATCAATGATTTTCTGGTAGTCATCAATCTGTTCTTCCAGAGCGTCGATTTTATCTTCGGCTTCCTGACGCACCAGCTCCATTGTCTTTTCAATGATTTCTGTAATAGCGTCTTTCTGCTCATTATAAATATCGAGTTGAGTTTCGCGCAAAAGCTCCGTGTACTCCCTTAGAGTTAGAACGCCCTGTTCAAGCAACCGATTCAGTGCGGCGATCTTTTGCCTTAGGTAATCTACTTTTGTGAAATCAAACCGATCCCAAAGGTCAAAGTCATCCGCATATTCGATAAACTCATCAAACGGTTCAAGTACATTATCAACGATAGATTCATTGATTTCCTTGATATCGTCTTCAGCATCCCACCATGCGTCAATACACTCCTGAATTGCCTCATCGTTCTCGTCCACACCAAGCGCTCTTAACCGCTGTGCTTCCTCATGGGCAAGCTCCTGGATTCTCAGTTGCTCTTGACGCTGCCGTTCCAGATTGGTAGCCATATCACGATAATTTTTGCTATCGCTTAGGCCATCATACTGGTGCTGCAAAAGTTCAATGGTATTTTCGTGCGCTTCAACAGCATCTGTATAAATACCATGTAAGATATCGTCGATCTCGTCCTGATACTCCCACCATTGCTTTCCAAGATCCTGAATATAGTCATTGTTCTCGTCCAATCCCATTGCGCGGTATTTCTCCGCATACTGGTGAACGGTGTCCTGCATCTTTTTATAAACTGCAATGATTTCTTCTGGAGTACCATCGTTTCTTTCCAGAGTAAAGATGTCGTGCTCATAGTTTCCAAGGATTTCGTCAAGCTCGTCCTGGATTTCCTTAATGGCATCCTCCATCTCTTCTGAAAGCTGCTCATCGTCAACCTCAGCCTCCACCGTAACGGTAGCGGTTGTAGTTGTGGTTGGCGTATACGGTGTACCTGTTGATCCGGTCTTATCCATCTCAACACGGAGGCCGCTTGTGGTAATACGGCCACTTGCATATGCTGGAATTGTGCCGGTAATACGCTTACCAGAACGGCTTAGAATCCGTTTCGTTTCAGACGCAGTATAAACCTGGTCTCCAGCATTTAGGTTGGCAATTTCCGGGCCGTTTAGACCTGCGAGGTATGCTCGACCATCCGACACAACCAATTCTGGTTTTGGCGATCCATCTGGAGAGTATTCATCACCAAGGAGCGCTTCGCCAGCCGGCGCACTCGATGTACCTTTTGCAAACCCAAGCAAATTACCAATTGTTCCAAGAAGTCCGCCCTTACGCTGCACATTATAATATACTGTAGCGGTTCTTCCGTTTACACTGTCAATAGCTGTCCCGATGCTGTAAACCTTAGTCGCAGCATCTTCGGCGGCAGAGCCAATACCATCAATCTCTGAAACAGCGTTGTCTGTTGTAGAATTATCTACATCATCAATTGCCGTTTCAACTCCATTGATGGAGGTTGTAACATTGGTGAAGGTAATAGTATCGATATAAGCAAGAGCATCGCTGACATCTTTAACCTCACCATCTGCATTTGCCAGGGTGATGCCGTCTGCCTCACCCAGTTTGGTGATTAGCCCCTCAGCCTCTTCCTTGGTGTAACCAAGGTTGGCGAGCAGATCGCCCAGCCCCTCATAATTGATGGTAATGGTATAATCGTCGCTTGTGGCAATCCCAAGGTTTTGCAAACTGGTGGTGACAGAATCAATATCCCCAGAGATACTAAACAACTGAACACCATCAAGCCCCTGTAGAGCCGACATAACATCATAAATTTCTTTATCTGTTTTGCCAAGCGTCATTAGTTGCTCAGTAAGACGATCCACATTGATTGCTTTACCAGCAGCCGTTTCAGCAGAAAGCCCAATTTCATCGATAGCTTCTGAAACTTCAGTCAGGTCATAGAAATCAATATCTCCCCACATAGATAGGGCTTCAAAGCAAGCGATAACCGCCTCTTCTGTAATACCCATCTTCTCTGCAATCTCTTCAAGATTTTCTGGGTCAACATCAAAATCATATGCACCACTGGCATCCCTACTGATCTCGATGAGCTTTTCGCCCTCGTCATTGACCAACTGTCCTGCTTCTGACATCTCGTAGAGCCGCTCGATAAACCCAGCTCCGGCGCTCTCAGCGTCCTCAAAGACACCTTTATTGCGCTGCATTGCGTCGTAGATTTCATCAAGACCGTCGCTCCAGCCCCATGTGTTCAATTGTTCGCTACCGAATAGGAATTCAGCAGCAGCCCAGAACGCATTACTGTTGGTGGTGCCAGCCTCGAACTGAGCGTTCAGCTCTTCAAACGCCTCTGCATAAGAACGGAAGTCGGTGTCCTTCTCTTCCACAGCCATGGCCGCATCATAGCGAGATTTTGCGTCCGTCACCTGGTCGAACTTGTCCACCATTCCGTCCAGAGCATCATTCAGCTTCAAAGCCTCGGCAGTGACAAGGGACACGCCATCCCCGCCCTCGGCCATATTCTGTAGGATTTGGGATAGGAACTGAGCGTTCATCCCGTCCTCTTCCAAAATACTTGCAAGGACGCTGCTCTCAGAAGCAAGCTCTTCGATATTCTGTGGGGTAATGCCGTCCACCGCCTGGGACATTGCAATCAGCTCTTCTTTGGTATCGGAGAAGTCTTCCGAATCCCACATACCACGAATGCTGCGCTGTAAGTTCTCAGCGTTTCTTGTGGCTACGGACTGCTCGCTGTTGTATTCTTCGATTGCAGCGGTAATGTCTTCCCAGGTGGTTGCGCCCTCATTGATAACCGCATTGTATGCGATTTCAAATTCCTCATCGGAAAGGGCTTCCAACTTGTCCTTAACGCCCTCTACCTCAGCGCTCCACGCATCCAGTGCATGGAAGTGTGCGGAAGTGCCTGGGGTAAGTTCCTCATATGTTTTTGGAACAAGCTTTTCTGCGATTTCTCGCATCTTCTCATTGACGGCTTCGGCAGAAGCTTCCCTCTCCTGCAATTCTGCAAGAAGATCAGCATAGCGCTCGTCTGAACCAAGAACATTATCTGCCAACTGCTCAGCAGTATATGTACCGTCATCATCAAAACCAGATGTGTTTTCAATATTCTGAATCATCTGGCTTCTAAACTCTTCAAACTCTTCAACCGTGGTAGGTTGATCAAGCGCTTGTGCAGCCAGAAGAGCGTCTTGCGCAATCATCTGGTTCGCATTATCAATCTGCTCGATAGCGTCTTTTAATGCTTCGTCATAAGTATTGAAAGCGTCGGCCAGCATTGTGAAGACGGGGTTTTCAGAACCATATTCGTCTCTCACCGCATTCATCGCGTCTTCGAGATAACGATAGTTCTCCATCAACTGGTCAAAGGTTATGTCGCTGAACAAATCCGTGGTTGTACTATTTGGAAGTACAAGAGTTCCACCCTTTGTACCAGTATCTATACCTGAAAAACCAAGGCTGTCGAGATAATCAAAAGCCTCTTTTGCTCCCTCTTTAGCAGATGAATACAGACTGTTTCCGCCAAGCCATGTTTCAAGCTCTCCGATTGCATCTTCTTTCGCAATATCAGCAGCGCGAATACCTTGGGAAATATTTGTGCGCATCTGCTCCCTTGCGGCTTCAACAATAGACTGTCTTAGAGTATCGTAATCGCCAGAAAGGTTCTGTACTGCAATACCTTGTGTTTCCAGATAAGCAACAAGCTCATCCTGAATGCTCATCAAATCCTCTTGGGATGCGGTTCCAGCCTCAACAGCATAGCTCATCTCAAGATAAGAGGATGCCAGATCATACAATTCGGTTGAACTCTGAACTGCGGCAGATCCAGCTTCCAAAGCTGCTTCACGAGCCTCTTTTGATTTGTTGACAAGAGAAGTGATACCAGAAATAATTGCGTTAATAGCAAGACCAATACCAAGACCGATCAGCGCATTAAGCGCTGTATTAAGTACCTGAACACCAATTGCAGCGGCCTTAGACTTAACACCCATAAGGGTAGTCTTTATGCTTGCCTGCTCCATTGAAGAGGCATATGCCTTAGAAGACACCGCCGCATCGTCAGAAACCTTTACGGCACTGCGCAGCCTATCACTGCCTTTTCCAATTGTATCATTCCATACAATTTGCCGTTGAGTTAGATCTCCCGTAGATGTTCCGAGATTTGCAATCTTACTATTATATTCATCCAAAAGCTTAATATCGTTATCAAGTTCAAGCTTTTGGGCGTTCCATGCAAACGCAATGCCTGTTCCAGAGCCGCCCCAGTTTTTCTGATCTGTTGTTCGGAACAAATTGAGCTTATCCAAAAATGGCATTACAGTAGCGAAAACGGCGGGTAATGCGCCAACCGTATCTACCAATGTCGTAAGCCACCCAAGCAAACCAGTACCAGCGTCAAAAACACCTTTGATCAAATCACTGCTCAAAATAGTGTTTGCAAACACCTCATATTGAGCCTGGAACTGTTGCTGCTTGGCCTGAATGCTGTCCATCCATTTCTCATGCTCTCTAACGGCAGACCCCTCAGCATTCAGAGAGGTGTCCATAACCTTAACAGCGTCGCCCATATTGGTAATGGCCGCAGCCAGGGCGTTACCTTGCCGCTTACCAGCCAATAGCTCCAGCAAAGCAGCCTGGTCGATATCGCTCATATCTTCCCAAACTTCGCTGATCCCAAGCATGATATCATAGGTGCTCTTGAACGTCTCTTCGTCCAGCATGATATCAAATCCACCGCTGCCGTCAACATTGGTCAGTCCAAGGATCTTTTTGCGCAGCGAAGCGGTTGTTTCAGCCATATACTCCGTTTCAAGCCCGGCTTCTTCAAGCTCCGTCTTCGCACCACGAATACGCATAGAAACCGTCTTCCACATTGTACCAACAACATCCGGGTCTTGAATAACATTGTTGGCGGCTACGATCAGAGCGATTGACTCGTCGATGGTGTTGTTTGCCTCTGCCATAGCGGATGCGCTTCGCATCATGGCCTCGCCAATGCCGCCAGACGAAATGGCAAATCGGTTGCCCACCTCGTTGAACTTATCAACGATACTCATAGTGTCGTCAACCTCAATACCAAACGCTTTCATAGTAGAAATGATAGAGTTGGTAGCACCTTCAATGCCATCTACCTCATCGCCTACCACAGCATAGATATTGGCAACCTCAGAAAGCTGAGAGGCATCTTCCATATTATATCCGAGACGTGCAAATGATGCTGTAGAGTCTACAAAATCGGCGTATGTAGTACCAATCTGTACCGCCTTGTCAGCAGCGTCGGACAAAAATGCTTCGTATGAAGCGTCGGTTTCATCCGTTACTTTCATCAGCTCTGTCATAGCACTGTCAAGCTGAACCACTGCGTCATATAGGCCGGTTACACCGCGCATAACGCCGGCGATTACGCCGCCCAGCACCATCCATGAACCCATCTTTGCGGCATTTGCCTTTAGGTCATCCCAAAGCGATCTGCTGTGTTTACCGGCGCTGATCAGCTCTTGCTCAAACAGACGAATTTTAGCGTTAAGATTTGTCAGCTCTTTACTGCTGCTGATCATCTTTGATTCGTCAAAGAGCTGTTGCCATTTTGCCAACAGATTTGGATCATTTACAAATGAGCTATAAGTATTCTTCAGATTCTGAATACGCAACTGCGCAGTCTGAATATTTGAAGTCAACCTATCTGCGTCAAGGATTTTACCAGACGCAGTATTTTGAAGCTTCATCTGCTTAAATTGCTGATTCAGCAACGACAACTGGTGTCTGTACGCATCAAGATCGGTTGGATCGAGCGCCTCGTCAAGCATTCGCTTCGCATCGTTTACAGCCGCCTTGAAATCAGCGCCGAACAAACCAGAGTTTTGCCAACGCTGGATGTCAGTTTGCAAGGCAGCTTGAAGTTCGGCCTTTTTATTTGTAAATGTGGCTGCATTCAAATCAGTTGCCGCATACGCAGAGGTTTGAAGTTCCCGTGCGTATCTTTGCAAATCAGCCACCATAGAATTGATTTCTCGTTTATGATCCGCAGACAACGTAGTATTCGCCTTACGGAGTTCATCAATTCTACTTTTTACTTGTGTCAGCTTTGTTTGATACTGATTATACTGCTCCATATCGGCAAGCAGTGGCTTTGCCGTATTGGAGAGAGTCCTACTGGTAATATCCGCAATCTTGTTATCAATTCGGTTCAGATAATCAAGTGTTTTCTGAAGATTTGTACCAGCATTTTTATCAGACAAAATAGAGTTTTCTTGCACAAAGCCGCTGTATGTCCTTGAGCCATGACGAATTTTAGAAAGGTTAAAATTAAATCTTTCTACAACTCCATCAGCCTTAGTCACACTTGCGGTAAAACTCTGAATATCGCCCTGTGCGTCCTTAAACACATTGACAACATCTACACTGCCAAGCTTACTGAATTGTTTTTGGACACGAGAAACAATATCTCTTACACCAGTAAAATATCTCTGACCGTCCGCCTGTAATTGCGCAGCGTCAAAGACTTTGAGTTGTACCTGTCTCCCGCTATTTCCAGCAGAAGAAACCTGCTTAGCGATTGATTGTAGCTGGCTCTGCGTGGTTCTGATGGAAGTCTCATCAACGGCTACTTTCAGCTTTACTTCGTGCGATGCGCTCAGAGATTTAACAATATTGGACAACTGAGAGTCAAGCGATGTGACGCTATCGCCATCAATGATCGCTTTCAGCAGAATTTGCAGTTCATCCACGCACAATCACCTCACTTAAAAGTAAATTAACTTATTCCTTTCGAAATTTATCGCACTTTAATTCCGTGCTTTCTTAACCCGTTTTTCAAAGCAATCACATGCGCCCCAGAAGCATCCAGACGATCAATTGTAGTTGCTGTAAACCGTCTTGGTTTTCCAGCCCAATAATCATACCCTGGATCTCCAGGTTGACCAATTCCATACTCAATAACATATGGCAAGCTTTTATTTACAGTAGCTCTTGCACCACTTCTACCATTCAAATATGGGTTCGGATCTGTTTCGTTTACAACGGCCATAATGCCATTCTTTGCGGCTCCACCCTTTATCACGATGTTATCTGGATCTCCAATACCCTCATAATCGTATCTTCTTTGGTAGTATCCAGATGTCGGCATACTGTAAACGACATCATCAACCGCCTGTACTTCCTCTTGTTGTATAACTGGGAACACATCTTCTGTAAGAACTCTGTCTACAGTTTTTTGTAGATACGCCACAATCTCTTTTGTGCTTTTGAATTTTGGCATAATCCCACCTCGCAAAATAATAAAAGGCGGGATTCCGCCTTTCAGTTAAAAGTATTTCAAATTATCTGCGTGTTCGCTGATCCATCCTCGATAATTCTTCTTCAGCTCGCACACAGCACATCTGTCGTCTTCTGCAAACCATTTCATGTATCGTACAAAGCCCGTGCGCTCTGGATTTTTGTATAGGTCAATCTGACCATCATGCCCAATCACAATTACCTTACAATTATCGTGGATTCGAGTTAAAACTTTCATCAGTTCGTCAAAATAATAATTCTGAGCCTCATCGATTATGATCACTTTATTCTCAAAGTTGACCCCACGCAAAAATGTGTGCGTTAAGCATCTGATATAAGCTGTCCCATTCTTCTCATTAAGAATGTTATCAAAAAGTACCGTATTCAGATTAACGCCAATCTTTTGTAAAGCCTCATAAAATGGCTCAAAATATGGCTCTGACTTCTCTTCGATAGATCCTGCAAGATAACCCTGCTTTTGCTCTTGTGTCGGGGAAGCGATATAGATGATTCCATCATAAAGCCCATATTCACAGAGCAAGTTTGCAGTCGCGGTGGCAATCGTTGTTTTTCCAGTTCCGGCTTTTGCATTACAAAACACAATCAGCTTTTCTGGGTTCCAAATTGCATCACGAAACTGCTTTTGATATTCGTCGCACTGAATACCATAGAATGGGTTATCATCCAGGGTAGTTGGCGGCTGTGGCTTAATTGGATATGAAATAGTATTCTTTCGCGCCATGAAGTGGCCTCCTAAATAATTTCGTCAAGATCTGTAACAATTTTATCTGCAACCCCATACTTGATTGCTTCATCGCTGAACATAAACCAATCTCTGCGATAGTTGCGATCAATTAGGTCTTCTGGAATATTTGTGTGCGTCAAAATAAACTGCCGCACTTTTGCCTCGAACTCTTTTGTAAATTCCAGGTTGTCCAACACCTTGCCCGTATCACCTACCGCTCCAGTCGAGCCATCGTGAATCAAAATAGAGGTTGAGTCAAAAATATATCTCTTATGGCCTGCCATGAGCAAAAGCCCACCGCTGCTGTAAGCTCTTCCCATTCCGATAGTAATAACTGGTGTTTTGGAGAGTGAAATAACATTCGCTGTATACAAAGTCACATTTGCAGCTCCGCCATCAGAATTGATATAGATTTTGATTGGCTTTCGCTTTTCAACTGGCAATCCAGAATCCTCCTTATTCCATTTCAAAATATACATAGGAATGTCGATCATGCCATCGTCGATTAAGTCATTCCACAAAATCTCACGATCTTTTAATCTCCTATAATACTCAAGTAATGTAGGGGGGGGTAGTGTTGTCTCCATCAGATCTTCAACATCCATAAATTCATCTTCAAGAAATGCTTTCTTCATAAGCGCCTCCAAGTGTTTTAGTCTTCTTTACTGTTTCTGCTCTCCAAAAACGCACTCGCTAAGCTTTGAGCAGAGATCTCAGTATTTTGTGCCATTTTGCTTACGCTGGTCATAAACCCATCCATCTGCTCTGGATCAATGCCGTCAAACAATGAAGACATCTTAGAAACAAATTCAGAAACATCCTCAGTAATCTTCCGAACATTGCTTTGCTGCTCTGCGATCATCTTCTGCTCTTCAAATGCAATCCGCTCATCAATTGACCGCTGGATCATAGTAAACTGATCAATGTCGATATTGTCCAAAATTGCATTGATAATTCCAGTCGATGCCATAACCAGGTCATAGGTTTTGCTTTGCGACTCCGGCATAGTAAAGTTTGCGTAATATGTCATCAGGTTCTTTTTTGTGATAAAATCGCGGGCAATTGGCACAATCAGCATGTCATCTGGCATGATGCACTCCCGCACGACCTCTTCAATAAACCTCACCGACTCATCCATGGTCAAAAGTGGCTTTACTGTAAAAGTAAACACTTCATCTTCCCCATAATGGATCTCAATATCCTGCGGCTCTGTATTGAATTGTCCGCAGTATTTTTCCAATGCGTTAATGGAAATCTTATTGTTTTTCTTTGACATGAAGCGTCTTCCCTTCTATCTCAAAATGATTTACGGCATAGTGGCCGATACATATAGCGTCAGACAAGTTATCG
>ENA-UEYL01002673-UEYL01002673.1-human-gut-metagenome-genome-assembly--contig:-NODE-2673-length-12731-cov-4.926031_pt1 | contig 12731 bp, 11 predicted proteins | sample MGYA00242941_ERZ507946 | MGnify/ENA primary metagenome ERZ507946 (study PRJEB26167, sample SAMN06115482) | human gut metagenome | host: Homo sapiens | place: China:Guizhou | collected 2015-03-11...
CAAAGAGATCGTGAAACGATGTTCAGCGACCTGCCGCAGCATGAGTTGGACAAGCTCTGCACCGTAGACCGCTATCCCAGCGACAGCTTTGTGTTTAGCTCTCATGGGTACGATTTACATATCGACAACGAGCTTGTGGCCGACGCTTTTGCCAACCTGCCGCAACAGGAACAAAGCATTTTGATCCTGTACTGCGTACTGGATATGGCAGACGGCGAGATCGCCAGCCTCACAGGGATGTCCCGCAGCGCCGTCCAGCGCCACAGGACAAAGACACTGAAAGAGTTGCGTGTAAAATTGATGGCGCTCATGCCGGAAGGAGGTTGACGCGGATGAAAGAACCTGCCTACAAAGGCAAAGAGCCTTTGCCCCTTTCAGTGTATGTGTCCGCCCGTGCAGGCGATCCCCAAGCCGTAGAACGGTTGCTTCGGTACTATGACAATTACATGAATTGTCTGTGTACCCGGACGCTCTATGACGAGGACGGCTATCCTCATTTGTGTGTGGACGAGTACATGAAACGGTGCTTAGAAATCAGGTTGATCCAAGCTATCGTTAAAGTTTAACGATAATCGCCCGGCTGGATGTAGCGGCTTACCCTTTCCCCGCCAGCAAAAGGTCTGTGGCGTCACAGTTCTTTGAAAAATATGCCCGTATATAGCGGCGCATCATAGGGCAAACGGACACATTCTGTCTGTGCCGAGCCGTGCGGCAGGTGCGCCATAAGGCTTTCCAGTAGGAAAAAGCGGAGCGATCAAACCGGGCTGTAAAACAAGTGTGGCAACTTGTGGGCGACGACGTACAGGCAAGACAATGATACTCCCGCGTTGAACGCCCTCAAAGCATTGCGCGGCGCACCCATCAGCATGGGCCGGGGTGAGATTCCCGTGGAGCTGCGGCCAGCAGCCGTCCGTTTTCTGCCTCTTTTATGGTTTTAATGAAATGGCATGAAAGGGGCCTTATTATGCAGAAAATTCAATCTGAAAATAAATATGCCCCGCCTATGCGGAGCAAAAAGAAGATCGGCAACACGACCTTTATCGTCAATTCTTTTTTCCCTCAAACGGGAAATCAGACGATAGCCTCCAAACTGGAGAACCTGATAAAAGCCGATGTTCAGAAACAAACTGTGACTTGAAAACCTCTTAACAGGCAGACAGGGAAAAGAAAGCGCGGTATAATGAAGTTGGACTTCAATATCGTGTTTGACTGCCAGATAGGAGGTATTTATGTATTATCAGTCAAACACCGCTGCCGCGCTTCAATTCCCTTACACGGCTATGAGCTCCGAAGAACTTACAGCTTTGTATTGTCGCTTATCCCGTGATGATGAATTGCAGGGTGACAGCAATAGCATTGTAAACCAGAAAAAAATCCTGGAAAAGTATGCCCGTGAGCATGGATACAGCAATTTCAAATTCTATGTTGATGATGGCATCTCAGGTACGACCTTCAACCGCCCAGGCTTTCAGCAGATGATTGCAGACATTGAGGCTGGCCTTGTCAAGAGGGTCATCATCAAGGATATGTCACGTTTCGGACGTGATTATCTGCAAGTCGGCATGTATACGGAAATCATGTTTCCCGAACATGATATTCACTTTATTGCGGTGAATGATGGTGTGGACAGCACTCAGGGTGACAACGAGTTTATGCCCTTCCGCAATATCATCAATGAATGGTACGCTAAAGACACCAGCAAAAAAATCCGTGCCGTTATGAAAGTGAAAGGCAATGCAGGAGAACATTTGACTGTTTTGCCTCCGTATGGATACATGAAATCGTCTGATGACAAAAAGCAATGGGTGAAGGATGAAGAAGCCGCCCAGGTAGTTTATGAAATTGGTCTCTATATCATGGATGGTTTGGGACCCTCGCAGATTGCAAGAAAACTGACGGAAAGAAAAATTCTTACTCCGGCTGCTTACTATGCGAGCAAGGGCAGAACAACCAATGTCACAAAGAAAGGTTCTCCTTACGCTTGGGATTCTTCTACGATTGCCGACATCATGGACCGCTGGCGTGAATACCTGGGGCACACAGTTAATTTCAAAACCCGTAAAAAATCCTACAAGAGTAAAAAGACCTTGCACAATCCAGAAAGCGAATGGAAGATTTTTGATAATACCCACGAAGCCATCTGGACGGAGGCGATTGCCGATGCAGCAAGGCTCGCAAGGCAGACGCGGCGCCGACCCACAAAGATGGGAGAAATGGGTATGTTCTCCGGCATGATGTTCTGTGCCGACTGCGGCTCCATTATGTACCAATGCAGGGCAACCAATTTCCGGCGCGATCAGGAATACTATCTGTGTTCCGGCTATCGGAAAAGCCGTGATGTATGTGGGCAGACACATTCTATCCGAACTGTTATCCTGGAAGAATTGGTTCTGCAAAATCTGCGCGAGATCGTTTCCTTCGCATCACAGCGCAAAGACGATTTTGTGAAGATGGTCATGGATGCGGATATGCGCCAACGTAACCAAGATTTGGCAAAACGGCAGAAAACATTGGCCGATGCCGAAAAGCGGATTGCAGAGCTGGACACCATTTTCAAGCGGCTCTACGAAGATACTATTTCGGGAAAACTTTCTGACGAGCGTTTTCAAAAGCTCTCTACCGATTACGAGAAAGAGCAGCATCAGCTTCAAGATGTAGCGGCTGCTCTCCGTGATGAAATCGAAGCAGAGGAACAAAAAAGCGCCAATGTGGAAAGGTTTCTCTCCGTTGTAGAACGGTATACGGAAATTCCTGAATTAACCCCATGTATCTTACATGAGTTTGTCGAGAAGATCGTTGTCCATGCCGCCAGCGATCCAAAGGGCAAGAACCGCACCCAGGAAATTGACATCTACTATAAGGGCATTGGAGCCCTGGAAGTATCGAAAGTTACTTCATCAAGGCAAGAATGAGAAAAACGGCATAGCCGAAGCTATACCGTTTCTCTCTTGCCCCACGATGTTTTCTTATCGGGAGGCACCTTTTGGACGCTCTCTTTTCTTCATTCAGATTTGTCGGAACAGATCTTGGGCAGTGACTGGTGTAGGTTCTCCGTAAACCGGATGGACTCTGCCACAGACTGCTCCAGATAGGAGACGAATTGTTCTGCCAGGGGGGAGAGCTTGCTGTTTTTCGGTACGATCCATCCCAGACGGATGCAGGTCTTGCCGGAGAGGGGGATGGTCACCACGGCTTGGCTGGTAATGTTTTCCACCAACAGGCCGCTGCCGGTGGTGAAAGCGTCGGTGCGGGCCAATACATTCATCATAGTGGAGCGGTTGTTCACGCTGATGCACCGGGCAGGCTTTTTCAGCGACAGGATCTGGTACTCCTCGGAAAAGTCCGCCGCCACGCCCTGGTCGTGTTCAAAGGAGACATAGGGGTAGCCGGCCAGATCCGCCTCGCTGACGGTGCTCAGCCCTGCCAGCGGATGGTCCTTGCGGACATAGACGCACGGCGCCACTGCCGCGACCTCATGAAATTCCAGCTCCCGGGAGTCCAGCAGCCGCCGGATCATCTTTTCCGTCAGCTCAGTTAAAAAGATCACGCCGATATCCGCCCGGTGGTCGTAGACGTCGTCGATGACCGCGTCCATGCCCGCCTCCTTGGCGGAAAAGCAGTAGCGGTTTTCCTCCGTGTTTTGCAGCATCCGCAAAAACGCGTCCTCTGAAAAGGGGTAGCGCTGGGTGGAAACGGAAAAGCGTACCGGCGCGGCGGTGTTTCTGGCCTCACCGTAGAGGCTTTCGATCCGCTGCTTTTGCTCCAGAAGAGAGATGGCGTAGCTGAGGAACTCCTTTCCCTCCGGCGTGAATTCCACGCCCCGGTTGCTGCGAACGAAAAATTGAATACCCAATTCCTCCTCCAGCTCCCGCACAGCGGTGGAGATGCCGGACTGAGAAAGAAACAGTTTGTGAGCGGCCTTGTTGATGGAGCCGCACTTGGAAATTTCAACGACATATGTAAGCTGCTGAAAAGTCATGCCATACCTCCTGTCATAACCGGCCATGATTGCTTATTATAGGCCGTGCGCCGGGGAAAGTCAAACCGCTATTGAAAAAAGTGAGAACAGATTGAGGAAAACCAATACTAACACACCCTTTGGGAATTGTGTTATCTTATAGTCAGAAGTTGGTAAAGAAATGAAAGACATCCTGGAATTTCTGGTCAACATTACCACAAATGCGCTGATCCAAACAACTCTCTCTCCATTCTCTCTCCCTCTGACAGCTGCGGCGGTTTTCGCCGCTTGATGTTGGAAAAATGAACACAAAAACGATTGCTCCGTCGGAGAAAGACACCGCACGGACCGAATTAGAAAGGAAGGATTTATCATGAACACTGAAAAGAAGCTTGGCTTTGCCACCCGTCAGATCCATACCGGCAAGGTGAAGAACGCCGCGGGTTCTTTGTGCGATCCCATTTACCAGACCTCCACCTTCGAGTTTGAGACCGTGGAGCAGGGCGGCGCCCGCTTTGCCGGCCAGGAGAGCGGCTACATCTATTCCCGTCTGGGCAACCCCACCGTAGCCACCGTGGAAGCCAAGCTGGCTGAGCTGGAGGGCGGCGAGGCTGCTCTGGCCACCGCTTCCGGCATGGGCGCTATCTCCACTGCTATCTGGTCCAGCGTGGAAGCCGGCGACGAGATCGTGGCCAGCGACACCCTGTATGGCTGCACCTTCGCCCTGTTCAACCACGGCATCTGCAAGTTCGGCGTGAAGGTCCACTTCATCGACATGACCGACATGGCTGCCCTGAAGGCCGCCCTGAACGAGAAGACCAAGGTGGTCTATCTGGAGACTCCCTGCAACCCCACTTTGAAGATCGTTGACATCGCTGCCGTCGCCAAGGAGGCGCACGCCTATAACGCCGGCATCAAGGTCATCGTGGATAACACCTTCTGCACGCCTTACCTGCAGCGTCCTCTGGAGCTGGGTGCCGACGTGGTCGTCCACAGCGCCACCAAGTACCTCAACGGCCACGGCGACGTCATCGCGGGTGCCATCATCAGCGATAACGAGTTCATCAACACCGCCCGTATGTTCGGCCTGAAGGACATGACCGGCGCGGTCATGAGCCCCTTCAACGCCTTCCTGATGGCCCGCGGCATGAAGACCCTGGACATCCGCATGGAGCGTCACTGCGCCAACGCCAAGAAGGTCGCGGAGTTCCTGGTGAGCCATCCCGCCGTGGATAAGGTCTACTATCCCGGCCTGGAGAGCTTCGAGGGCCACGAGATCGCTGCCCGTCAGATGAAGCTGCCCGGCGGCATGATCTCCATCGAGCTGAAGGCCGACAAGGCTGCCACCGCCGCCGCTCTGAACAAGCTGCAGCTGTGCACCATCGCCGTGTCCCTGGGCGACGCCGAGACCCTGGTGGAGCATCCCGCCACCATGACCCACTCTACTTACACCGCTGAGGAGCTGAAGGCCTCCGGCATTTCCGAGGGTCTGGTCCGCATCAGCGTGGGCCTGGAGGATCCCGAGGACATCATCGCCGACTTCAAGGCCGCGTTCGATACCCTGCTGTAATATAAGCTGGAAACTCCCCCTTCCAGCCGATATGCCTCCATGCGCCAAAGGCCTGCCGTACCGGCAGGCCTTTGGTGTTTTTGCGTTTGAGCGACTTGCAAGGTGCTTTTGTCCTGCGCAGCTTACTGGGGCAGACGCCAGTGCTTGTCCACGTGGTTGAGGACCTCACAGCCGTCCTCGGTGACCAGCACCAGGTCCTCGATGCGCACGCCGAACTCACCGGGCAGGTATACGCCGGGCTCGATGGAGAAGATCATGCCCGGCTGGGCGATCAGCGGCGTGGTAGCGCTGACGTCGCCCTGCTCGTGCTCCGTCTGGCCGATGAAGTGGCCCAGCCGGTGGGTGAAGTACTCCCCATAGCCGGCTTCGGCGATCAACGAGCGGGCGGCGATGTCCAGTTCCTTCAGGGCAACGCCCGGCCGCACCATGGACTCGGCCAGGGCGTTGGCCCGGCAGACCAGATCATGGATGGCGGCATGCTTTTCCGAGGGCTCACCGCAGAAATAGGTGCGGGTCATGTCGGAGCAGTAGCGGTCTTTCCGGCAGCCCATGTCGATGACGATGCACTGTCCCGGCTCCAGGCGGGTGTTGTCCGCCTCGTGGTGGGGATCGGCGGCGTTGGGGCCGAAGGAGACGATGGGCTGGAATGCCATGGTGTCGCAGCCCTCGGCGGCGTACTGGGAGACGATGTAGTCGGCGATCTCCCGCTCGGTGACGCCCTCGTGGAGGCGCTTGGCGGCCCGCTCCATCACGGTATCGTTGATGCGGGAGGAGACGCGCATGAGCGCACGCTCCGTCTCGTCCTTGCAGGCGCGGGCATTGTCCACGCAGTCGGAGGCCAGTACGCAGCGGCAGTCCGGGTGCTTGGCCATGAAGGGGAGCAGGAAGCGGGCGGGCCACTCCTTGTCGATGCCCATGGGACGGCTGCCGTCCACATTGTCAGCCAAAATGGAGAGGTAATCGTCCGTATCGGAGAACCAGACCTGCTGGCAGGACGTCTCGGGCACAGGGAACAGGCGATTCAAAAACAGCTTGTGGGCGCCGTCTGCGCGCAGATACAGGGCAAACAGCCGCTCAAAGGGATAGACATAGTAACCGGTCAGATACCAGATGCTGTCCGGGTCGGAGACGATCATCTGCTCCAGCCCCCGGGCTTTCAGGGCGTCCAGGACCCGCTGGATCCGCTTTTCATGCATGGTTATACCTCCTTTTTTACGATGACCCGCTCCACCAGCGTGGGGCAGACCAGAGCCTTGACCGTCTTGACGCCGGTCTTGAGGGATTCCACCGGCGCGTACTCAAACCGTCCGTGGGCGTTGTGGCCTGCGCTGGGCAGGTTGGGGCAGGGCAGACCCTTGTAGGTGAGCATGCACCCGTCCGTGCCGCCCCGGATGGGGGAGTGGGTAGGCTGGGCGATGCCAGCGGCCTTCATGGCCTCCTCCGCCAGCGCTACGATCTCCATGCGGTCCTTGAGCACCTCGTACATGTTGTAGTACTGGTCCTCCACCTCCGCCACCACAGTGTCCGCACCGTAGCGCAGGTTCATCTGGGCGGCGGCCTTTTCCAGCATGGCCTTGCGCTCTTTGAAGCGCTCCATGCTGTGGTCCCGGATGATGTAGACCATGGTGGCCTTTTCCACCTTGCCGTGCATCTCCTGGAGGTGGAAGAAGCCCTCATAGCCCTCCGTGTGGCCGGGGGTCTCCAGGGCGGGCAGCAGGGCGTTGAACTCCATGGCCATGAGCAGGGCGTTTTTCATCTTGTCCTTGGCGGTGCCGGGGTGGATGCTGAAGCCGTTGACGGTCACATGGGCCATGGCCGCGTTGAACGTCTCGTACTCATAGTCGGTGATGTCGCCGCCGTCCAGGGTGTAGGCGAAGTCGGCACCGAAGCCCGCCACGTCGAAGTTGCTGGCGCCCCGGCCGATCTCCTCGTCAGGGGTGAAGCAAAGGCACAGCTTGCCGTGGGGCGCGCCCTCCGCCAGAAGCTCCTCCACCGCCTGGAGAATGATGGCGATGCCGGCTTTGTCATCGGCACCCAGCAGGGTGGTGCCGTCGGTGCAGACCAGATCCTGCCCCACGAACTTGGCAAGCTCCGGGAACCGGGCCGCCTCCATCACGATATTCTGCTCCCGGTTGAGCACGATGTCTCCGCCCTCGTAGTGGATGATCTGGGGCTTGACGTCTTTTCCGGTCAGGTCGGGGGTGGTGTCCATATGGGCGATGAGGCCGATGGCGGGCAGATGCTCGTATCCCGGTGTGGCGGGGAGCCAGGCGTAGACGTAGCAGTGCTCATCCACAAAGGCGTTGTCCACGCCCAGGCCGTGGAGCTCGTCCACCAGAAGGTTGGCCATGTCGAATTCCGCAGGGTTGCTGGGGGTGCCGGCCTGGCCGTAGTAATCGCTCTCGCTGAATACCTTGGCGTATCGGACCAGGCGGTCAACTACTGTATCCATGTGATTATGCCTCCTCTTCATCAGACAAAAGATTTTCAGGGTTCAGGCACTGGAGCTCCGGGGGCAGGAACACGCCGTCCTTGCGGATGAGCACGTCGTCGAACCAGATCTCGCCGCCGCCGTACTCCGGCGTCTGGATCTGGATCAGGTCCCAATGCACGGCGGAGTGGTTGCCGTTGGAGGTGTTGTCATAGCTGTTGCCGGGGGTCAGGTGGAAGCTGCCGGCGATCTTTTCGTCAAAGAGAATGTCCCCGATGGGATGGTGGATCACCGGGTTGACGCCCAGGGCGAATTCGCCGATGTACCGGGCACCCTCGTCGATATCGAAGATCTCGTTCATGTAGGGGGTGTTGTTGCTGGTGGCCTTGACGATCTTGCCGTCCTTGAACTCCAGGTATACGTCCCGGAACAAGAAGCCGTCATAGGGGGAGGGGCAGTTGTAGGTGATGTAGCCGTTGACGGAGTCTTTCACCGGGGCGGTGTAGATCTCGCCGTCGGGAATGTTGCGGTTGCCGTGCATGCCGAAGCTGCCGATGCCCTTGATGGAGAAGGAGATGTCCGTGCCTGGGGAGACGATGTGCACCCGGTCGGTCCGGTTCATGAGGGCCTCCAGATGCTCCATGGCCCGGCCCATCTTCTCGTAGTCCACCAGGCAGGCCCGGAAGTAGAAGTCCTCATATTCCTCCGTGGACACGCCGGCCAGCTGGGCCATGGCGTCGTTGGGGAAGCGCAGCACGGACCACTTGGTGTGGTTGCACCGCTCCGAGAGGTGGATGGGGCCCCAGTAATACTGGCGGTAGCGGCGCTGGGCCTCGTCGGAGACGTTGTGCCACATGCTGATGTTGGTGGTGGCACGGATGTCGATGTAGGCGTCCATGTCCTTCATGCGCTGGAGCTCATAGGCGGCGATCTCGGCCATGTGGGTCTCGTCGGCACCCTGGACCAGTGCGCCTTCCACCGCGTAGTCGAAAATGTGGATAAAGGGCTTGCCGCCCACGGCGTAGGCCTCCTGCACCAGGGCCTTCATCAGCCCGGTCTCGCTGCCGTGGAGCTCAATGAGGATCTTTTCACCCTTTTGCAGCTCCACCGCGCCGCGGATGAGGAAGCGGGCCAGCTTTCGGATGCGGGGATCTTCCATAAATCATCGTCCTTTCTGAATTATATACAAATATACAAAGAAAATGGGGCAGAAGGAAGTCCTTCTGCCCCGTGGGATGTATCAGCCTTCCTTGTAGAGTGCGTCCAAGGAGTGCTCCGGGCTGGAGCTGCGGGTCACAGCGCTGACCAGCAGGATCGCGATGACGGAGGCAGGCACCGCCACGATGGCGCACTGCACACCGCCGGGGGTCCCCATCATGGTCCACACGATGGTGGCCGCACCGCCCACCAGGATGCCGGCCAGGCCGCCGGCGGGGGTGACCCGCTTGGAGAACAGGGCAAACAAAATGGCGGGGGTGATGGCGGCGCCGTACATGGTGTAGGCGGTCATCTGCAGTGCCAGCACGGTGGGGAAGTACAGCGTCAGGGCCACGGCCAGGGCGCTGAACACCACGATGGTGCCGCGCAGCACCAGCATCTTCTGGCGGTCGGTGGCGTCCTTGCGGATGTACTTGACATAGATGTCGTTGGTGAGGTTGGTGGCCGAGGAGAGCAGGTAGCTGTCCGCGGTGGTGACGATGAACGCCATGCACGCGCACATGACCAGCGCGCCGAAGGCCAGAGGCAGGTAATCCACGGACACCTGGAAGATGACGTTGGAGGGGATGTCCAAAGAGGGGTAGAGCTTGGCGGCCTGGGTCACCATGGCGATGATGCTGACGATGACCAGCAGCTCACCGATGAACATGCCGATGTTGGACTTTTTGGCCTCGTCACTGTTCTTGGCGGAGGCGAAGCGCTGGAGCATGTTCTGGTCGCCCAGCATCAATGCCAGAGAGGGCAGGAAGTAGCCCAGCAGCTCCACGCCGGTCATGCCGCCGGTGAGGGTGGTCTTTTCCGGAGGCAGCACGGCACCCTGAGAGGAGGCCACATGCATCAGGAAGGGGATGGCCAGGAAGAAGCCGCCGATCATGATGAGGGCGCTGACGGCATCGGAGTAGGCAACGGACACCAATCCGCCGCCCACGGTGATGACCGCAATGATGACGGTGCAGATGGTCAGGGCCAGACCGTGGGACAGCTCAATACCGCTGGAGGAACACAGCAGCACCAGAATGTCCGCCGCGGCCTTGAGCTGGGTGGCCAGCACGCCCACATAGGCCAGCATGACGCACAGGGCGGAGATGATGCTGGCGGCCTTGCCGTAGCGGGCCTCCATGATCTCCGGGACCGTGACCTTGTTGGACTTGCGGACCTTGCCGGCGATGAAGTACAGCAGGATGATGCCGATGGGCGGAGCGGCAAAGGTGATGGCGCCCACCCAGGGACCGCCGGAATAGATGATGCCGGCGGAGCCGGTGATACCGCCGCCGCCGCACCAGGTGGCAAGCAGGCTGCCCACCAGAATGATGAAGGGAATGCGGTGTCCGCCGGTGACCATGTCGTCCGCGGTCTTGACCTTCTTCTTGGCGAGGACCAGACCGTAGACCATCAATAGGATTAAATATACACTGATGGCAATAATATAACTCATAGCTTACAATTTCTCCTCCTACACATAATGCCATATTCTACATGATTTGACAACGGATGTCAAGACATCTGCCCACAATGGAGAGAAATGTGTGCGTTACTGGCGGATAAAAGCGGGGGTACGGAAGAAAAAAGCCGGCGGGGAAGCGGCTGTCCCGGGTGGCATGGGGAGAAGGGCGAGTGAATAAAAAAACGCCGGAGCAGGGTTCCCCTGCTCCGGCGCATATAAGGGGGGCCGGCAGGCCGCCCTCAGTAGTTGGTGTCGTATTCCCAGGGAGATCCGCCGCACAGGCAGCCGCCGTCTACATGATAGGCTTGGCCGGTCATATAGGAGGAGCTGTCGGAGGCCAGCATGATGGCCATGCCCACCAGCTCTTCGGGAGAGCCGGGGCGCTTCATGGCGATGCGGTCCCGCAGCCAGACGGAACGGGTGGGGTGGTCCCAGGTCACCTGGGTCAGCTCGGTGAGGATGTGGCCGGGACTGATGGCGTTGCAGCGAATGCCATACTGGGCCAGCTCCACAGCCATAGACCGGGTCAGAGCCACCACGCCGCTTTTGGCTGCGCCGTACCCGGAGCAGCCGCCCAGCATGGCCTCGGCGTTGTGGGAGCCGATGTTGATGATGTTCCCGCTTCTGTGCTTGTACATTTCCCGGGCCACCGCCTGGCTGACGAAGAACAGTCCCTTCAGATTCGTATCCATGATGCGGTCATAGGTGGATTCCTCCACGTCCAGAAGACCCTCCCGCTTATTGATGCCCGCGATGTTGAACAGTACATCGATTTTGCCGTACTGCCGGACTACTTCGTCCACGCAGGGCTGGATGGTGGTCATGTCCATCACATCCAGCCGGTGGGCGCTGGCCTTGCCGCCATCTGCCTGGATCTCCTGGGCCAAAGACCGGCATTTTTCCACCGTCCGGCTGCACAGGGCCACCTCACCGCCGGCCCGGGCCAGCCCCCGGCTGATGGCGGTGCCGATCCCGCCTGCCGCACCGGTGACCAGGATGGTTTTCCCTTCCAGACTGAACAAAGACTGCAGGTATGTGGTTTGCTCCATATTTGAAACTCCTTTAGTTATAAAACGGTATATCCCAGCAGGCTGGAGATGCTTTTCGCGGCGGTCCGGACTTCCCGGACCATGTGATCCCAGTCTCTGCGCATCCGATAGTCCGGGCCGGAGATGCTGACCGCCGCCACGGCCCGGTGATTGCCGTCATATACAGGCGCGCCGATGCAGATCAGGCCAGTCTCGATCTCGCCTTCGTCCACGGCAAAGCCGTGCAGCCGCGCCTGCGCCGTCTCGCTGCGCAGCCGCTGCGGATCTATGATGGTGTTGCATGTAAAGGATTTTGCGTTTTGCTGCATCCAATTGCAATACTCGTCCATGTAGACCTCGCTTTGCTCGGACAGGAGGATCTTTCCGCTGCTGGTGGCATAGGCCGGTGCCCGGCTGCCCACTTTGGTGTTGCAGACAATGGAGCGGTGGGTTTCCACCTTGTCCAGATAAAAGATGTCGTGCTCCAGCAGGAGACTGAGGTTGATGGTTTCCTGCACCGCGCAGCTCAGACGCTCCAGCTCTGGCCGCGCGATCTGGCGCAGGCTGGACTGTTCCAGGATCGAGCTGGCCAGCAGCATGAACCGGGGGCCGATATGATAGCTTTTGCGGACCGGGTCCTGGATCAGATATTGCTGCGCGGTCAGGGTGGATACCTGGCGGAATACCGTGGTGGTAGGGAGCCCCAGCTGTTCCACCAGCGCCTTCAGGGTCCATTCCGTCCCGCAGTCCATAAAGCACTCCAGGATCTGAAGAACGCGAAGAATACTGGAGACCTGCTCTTTTGTCATAAATCTCCTGCCTTTCGTAACGGGATTGTCTGTCTGGACAATATGGCAAATACTTGACACGGGATTCGTGAGTGTTTATGATAAGACTATATCATCATGTTTGGATTTTGTAAATTTTTATTTGATGATTTTGAAATTTGATTCCGCATAGTGGAATAAGCAAACAGTCCGGCGCGTGTGCCGGGCTCATGATGGACCCGCTTATTACATACCAGGAGAGGTGTATCAGATGAAAAAGAAATACGCAGTCATGGATGGCAACACCGCTGCGGC
>ENA-UEYL01002677-UEYL01002677.1-human-gut-metagenome-genome-assembly--contig:-NODE-2677-length-12706-cov-4.122258_pt1 | contig 12706 bp, 16 predicted proteins | sample MGYA00242941_ERZ507946 | MGnify/ENA primary metagenome ERZ507946 (study PRJEB26167, sample SAMN06115482) | human gut metagenome | host: Homo sapiens | place: China:Guizhou | collected 2015-03-11...
AGCACGTCGATGGCGTGCGCGACGGCCACGTCGGCGCTTGCGGTGTTCCCGTCTACGGTCAGGTAATAGGTGTCGCCTCCCGAGACCGAGCCGACGGCCGCAGCCGCCCCCGTCTCGTAGGTGACGCTGTTTCCGCCGAATGACATGCTCAGGTCGTCGGCGAAGCCCGATACGGTGGTCTTCACGCCCTCGAAGCGCTTCTTCAGGCCCGTCTCGAGGGACTGCATGATCCACCCGCCGTTCGGGATGAGCAGGTGCAGGTCCTTGCGCTTCGGGCCTTTTAGGCTCGCGATCGTTCCGGCGATGCCGGATACGAAGTCGTACACGCCGCCGATACTCGATTTGATGCCGTTGAGCAGGCCGCTCACGATGGAGCTGCCGGCGCTGTAGAGCAGCGAGCCGAGGTTGCCAAGGGCGCTCACGATGCGGCCTGGAATCGAGGACACGAAGCTCACGACGGAGCTGATGCCGCTCGACACGCCGTTGCGGATGTTGTTCCATGCGTTGTTCAGCGTGCTCGAGACGGCGTTCCACGCCGACGACCAAATCGACTGAATCGTCGAGAGGGCGCCGGATATGACGGAGCGGACCGCATTGATCGCGCTGCTGACCACGTTCTTGATCGTGTTCCAGATATTCGACAGCACGCTCCCGACGACCGACCAGATTGCGCTCCACACGCTCTGGATGGCCGCGAGACCGCTTTGGATGAGCGCCTGGATGTAGGCCATGTAGCCGCTGATGAGGTTCTGGATGATGGTCCAGACGTTCATCGCTATGTCCTGAACCGCCGTCCAGACCGCGCTCCAGTCGCCGTTGATGATTCCGAGGACGACCGTGATGATGTCCTGGATGATCTGCATGGCCGACGTCACGATGGCCGAGATATACGGCCAGACAGCGTCGATTACCGCCTGGATGGCCGTCATGGTGGCGCTGACCATCTCGAGGATGACGGGCATGACCGTCGTGATGATGGTCTGGATGAGCGTGCACGTGTCGGTGATTATCGACTGGATGACCGGCATATTTGCCGTTATCAGGTCCGTTATCTGCTGGATGACCGGGGCGACGGTCGCGGCGACGGTGTCGACGACCTGCGCGACGGCCTCGATGATCGTCCCGAGAATGGGGACGAGGCTCGAGACTATCGCCGCGACGAGCGGTGCCACCGCGGCGACGATGCCGAGGAACGCGGTCGATAGCTGCATCACGGCGCCGCACACCGAGCCGAACAGCGTCTGGAGCGGCCCTATGAGGCCGGTGAGGCTCTGGAACGCCGGGGCGAGCGACGAGGCGATGCTGCCGACGAGTCCGTTGACCGAGTCCCGGAACTGCTCGTTCGTGGCGTAGCAGTAGGCGAAGGCGGCGGCGAACGCGGTGATTGCCGCGGCCGCGACGGCTGCCGGTGCCGGCAGGAGGCCGAAGCCGTCCGCGACGCCCTTGAGCGCCGGCACGATGCCGCCCGTGAAGGAGTTGACGAGAGCCCCGAGCACGGGAATCTGCCCGATCAGGCCGCCCAGCGACACGGCGGCGAGGCCGGCAAGGCCGGCGGCGGCGAGCTTGCCGCCCGTCCCGAGCTTCGAGAGGTCCACGCCCTGAATCTTCTCCGCGAGGCCGTCTAGGAAGCCGCACAGCTTCTCGACCACCCCGCCGGTTCGCGTCAGGTTGCCCTCGGCGTCGTAGGTGACGCCGAGGAACTCGCCGAACGCCTCGGAGAGCGGCTTGAGTGCGGCGCGGCAGGAGTTCAGCACGCCTCTGATTGAGTTGAATACGGGGATTGCGGAGTCCTTGAGCGGCGTCATCCAGTCCTGGCCGATCTTGGACAGAGCGGCCTTCATGTTGGCCATGGAGCCGGTGAAGGTCTCGTTTGCGGCCTTGGCGGAATCGCCGAAGGCGGAGTACATGGCATCCGAGAACGTCTGGAAGTCGATTTTGCCCGAGGTGACCATCGCCGAGACCTCGTCGGTCGTCTTGCCGAGATAGGTCGCGAGCGTCGAGACCGCGTTGATTCCTCGGTCGGTGAACTGCGCGACCTGTTCGCCCGTGAGCTTGCCGGAGGCCGCGACCTTCGCCCAGATGCCCGAGAGGTCTCCCAGGTCCTGCCCGAACGTGGCGGCGGTGCCGACACAGCCGTTGAGGGCCTTCTCCATGTCGCCGCCGGCGGCTACGCCGGATGCGGCGAGCTGTGCGCACGCCTGCGCGGCAGTGTCGAAGCCGTAGGCCGTGCCGTCGACCGATTTCTGGATTGTCCCGTAGAAGTCGCTCCACTGGAGCTTCATGCCCTTGAACATCGTCTGGGCCTTCTCGATGTTGAGGGCGCGGCTCATGCCGCCCGTGGCCGCGAGGGTCGTGACTCCCGCGGTGACGGTGCCGATGGCGGTCCCGATGGACTTCGCCACGCTCCCGAAGCTGTCGGCGAAGAAGCCGGCGACCTGCGAGCCGACGCCTGCCGCCGTGTCCTTGAGGCCCTTGAGCTTCGACGCGGAGTTGTCGACGCCCGAGTCGAAGTTCGAGCCGTCGTAGGTTCCCTTTGCGGAGAGAACGTAATCAGCCATTTCGGTTGCCTCCTCCCCAGGGCGTCCATGGCGGGTTCTTTCGGTATTGCTCCTTCAGCGCGTCGATCTCCTCGTAGGTGAAGGAGTCCTCGCGGAACTCGCCGTTGCGCCTCTTCCAGAGCCTGTAGCGCTTCTTGGAGAGGCAGTTGGCCACCGCCACCTGAACGGCGTCCTTGAGCAGGTTCGACTCGTTCACGGTGACGGTCTCAAGTTCCTTGCGCACGAAGGCGAGCTGTACGGGCGTGTGCTGCGCGTACTGCTCGTAGTCCCAGCCGAGCCGGGCGGCGAAGAAGGCGAAATCGGTCTCCCTGCTGAACAGGGAGGCGTCCCGCGCGTCCTCGCCCTGCCTCGGCTTGGCGGTGAAGTAGTCGAAGCCGGTCAGGCGCGCTAGGGCTAGTTCCCTGCGCCCATGAATAAAAAAGCGCAGTCGCGCTGAAGGGCCATCATCACGGCCTGGAAAACGGCCGGGTAGCCATTCGCCTCAATCAGCTTGCTGACGATCTCCTCGCCCTTGTTCGGGATGAAGTAGCCGCCGCCGACGAGCTTCAGGCCGTAGCCTGCGATTGCGGAAAGCTCCTTGAACGTGAAAATGCCGTCGTTCTTGTAGAAAGACGCGATGATGGGCGCGTGGCGCTCCTCGTATAGGTCGATGCGCTTTCGCGTGAAGGCAATCTCGCACTCGCGGCCCTTGATGGTGAACGTTGAGCGTTCCATCTCGTCGATGTCCTGCGAATAATCTTGAGCATTCCGAAAGATTCCTGCTCAAGCTCGCCTTTGAACACCTCTTTGGTGTTGTCTTCGAGGGCGTCTTCCAGCTCCTCGCAGGTCTCGCCGCACTCGATAAAATCGTCGAAATCCTTCTCTTCTGCCATTTGCCGGGCTCCTTAGCTGTTGTTGACGGTGATGGTGGCTGCGGTGATCTGCTCCTCTGTGGCGGTCTCGTAGAGCCACGGCTTGCCCGTGCCCTGGAACTCCATGGAGTAGGTGGTGTTGTCGTCGTTCGGTGCCTCGAAGTTGTCGGAGGACACGAGCGCGAGCCCCATACGCAGCGGGATGTACTTGGTGTTCGCGGTGGTGCGGACGCGCTTGCAGATCTTCAGGCACAGGTACTCGCTGTCGGCGAGGGCCTTCGCGACGGTCTTGGTCGCGCTGTCGTCGGGCGAGTAGAGGCCGTCGATTGAAGCGTCCCAGCTCTTGGAGCTTCCGAACTTCAGCGTCCAGCCGCCGATGGCGTCGTCCTTGGTGGCTGCCTCCGTGTTGTCCTGGCTCATGTTGAAGCTAAGGCCCTGCTGGCCGCTCACGGCGAGCAGGTTGGTTCCGGTCTTGTCGGTGACGAGGGCAACGATGTCGTTGCCGCTGATAGCCTTGGCGGTCGCTGCGTCGAAGTCGCAGCCGATGAGGTTGGTGTCCTGCTGTGCAGTAGACATCTCGGTTCCTTCTTTCTAGTTCTTGACGCGGAGGCCGTAGCAGACGCGGAACGTGAACTCCGCGATCGCGTGGCCCTCGTCGGTCTCGTCTTTCTTGATGGTCTGCACGCCGTTGCAGGTGGTGCGGTAGAGGCTGAACGGCGCCGGGAGCCCGAAGCCCTCCATGAGCGCCTGCTCGAGCTGCTGCACCATGCCGAGCACCTTCGCGTTGCTGTACGGGCGCACGGGCTCGCTGATGCAGTGCACCCAGACGGTGACCGCGTCGATGTACATGGTCTTGGTGTTCTCGGGCTGCGTTGACTGCAGCTCGACGCTGTAGAGCGGCGATTCGCGGTTCTCGGGGCTGTCGTAGCACTTGATGCCCGTCCCGTCCTCGATGGCCTCGATGAGGCACCCGAGGAACACCGCGAGGCTTAGTCGCTGAATCATCGCGCCCTCCCTAGAGCTTCCGTAGCTGGTCGATTAGGTCTTGCCTGAATATCGGCTCCTGCGCCCTGACGTTGCGCTGGAGGAAGCGCTGCCCCTCCACGTAGCCGCCGTTCACCGTGCGGTGGCCGTATTCGACGTGGGGCGCGTAGTCCTTCGCGTATCCGACGGTGTCGCCGGACTGCCCGAGGGACATGCGGAGTTCGCCGGTATCTACCGGGGTTCCGCCGTTCGCCTTGCCGCGGTTGTAGATCTGGGTCATGTTCTTGATGACCACGGCCTCGAACCTCACGTGTGACAGGCGGTTCAGCTTCCCCGCGAGGTCGTTGACGTCGCGTATCACGAGGCCCATGGCTTGCACCTCTTCACGCTCATGACGGTCGTGTCGCCGTCTCGCATGACGTTCTCGACCCCGTAGGCGCAGCCCTTGACCTCGACGTTGCAGACCCCGTCGAAGTCGGCGCTGGGGCGCTTGGTCAGCAGGGAGCGCGATACGCTGTCGAACGCGTTTCCCTCGGTTCCGTTGCGTACGCCGTGGAAGGGGCCGAGGCGCACGAAGAAGTCGAACGCCTCGACGGTCGAGCAGACGGGGTTGCGCAACTCGTCGATGCCGGTCTGCTCGCGCCTGAACGCCTTGGCCCTGTACCACTTCATCGACGCGCCCCCATGAACTTGATCCCCTTGGGCCGGCAGACGTCGCGCAGGGCCTCGATGTCGGCCGAGTAGGCGGACAGCACGTCGTCGATGAACGAGTTGGACATGCTGCCGCCGTCCGATGCCGACTCGGAGGAACTGCCCTCGTAGCCGCGCAGGCGCAGGGCCTTCACGGCGGCGTCAACCGCGATGGACTCGGCCAGCGCCGGGAGAGATTCGACCTTGAGGCGGATGAGCAGGCGGTCGGAGACCGTCTTGAGCATCTCCTCGATGGCGGAGTCCTCGGGAACCGCCTCGTCGGGCAGGTAACGCGCCTTTACGCGGTCTACGAGGCCGGCCATGGCTAGCCGTCCAGACCGTCGGCGGATGCGGCGGAAGTCGTGTCGATGGTCGCGATGATGTGGCCGTAGACGTTGGGGAGCACGGGGATGAACACGCCGGAGGCCTTCGTCCACGTCGCCACGGGGTCGGGGGTGTCCCAGCGGGTGCAGGTGACGAACTGCTGCTGGCGCTTCTCGTCGAACGCGCCGCCCTGCTCGAGCTCCTCGGGGGTGACGCCCCAGAGGCCGGTGCCCACGGAGCCGTCGTAGCCCGTGGAGAGCAGGACGAACTTGTCCTCGGGGAAGAAGCGGCCCTGCGTCACGGTCATCGGGTTCTCCGTGGAGTCGATGATGCCGTAGCGCTCCTCGTCGATCTGCACGGTGAGGCCGTCGAACTGCTGGGCGAGCAGGTTGTTCACCTGCGCGAGGCTCGGCAGGACGCCGGTGCCGTTCACGCCGAAGATGGCCTTCTGCACGGAAACGTTGCGCTGGATGAGGGAGAACACCTTCTTGGAGGTGAGCGCCACGGTCGGGGTCTGGCCCTTGCCGTTGGCGATGGTCACCCACGTGTCGATGTCGCCGAGGATGTCGGCGGCGGCGACGGCCCACTTGGCGGTCACCTTCTGGTCGTCCGGCACGCCGAAATCGACAACCATGGACACGTTGTTCTCGTTGATGGTCATCTTGCCCGTGGCGAGGGCCTCCATCTTGGCCTTCTCGACGCGGGAGACGACGGACTCGGCGGTTCGGGCGATGTCGTCGAACACGTAGCGGCGGACGGAGTCCATCTGCATGTCGAGGCCGCGGGTGATGCGGCGCAGGCGCTCGGAGAGGTTGATCTTCTCCTTGATGAGCAGGGACTCGGTCTCGACGCGCTCGAAGGGGACGCGGGAGCCGATGTGCGCCTCGGTGTCGAAGCCGTGGATCATTGCCACGGTGGGCAGGTTGCCGTTCTCGGCGAGGCGGGTGTACTCGGCCTCGATGTACTGCGTCTTGCGGTCGGGGAGCAGGCGGGAGCCGGTGTAGTTGCGCTGGACGTTGAAGCCCTGAGAGAAATCGAGCATCTCGCGCTCGGTGATGAGGTCGGAAATGAGTCGCATGTTCCGATTCTCCTTTCGTTAAACCAGGTAGAGGCCTGCGGCGGCAAGGGCCGTCTTATTAGCCTTGGCCTCGGCGGATACCTTGTCGGCCTTGAGTCGGCCCTGGAAGATGATTGCGGCCGGGCACTTGTCGGTGTCGGTCATGTCGTAGTCCTCGAGGAACACGCCGTACTCGGACGTGCCCGTGAAGAGGGCTCCCGCCTTGATGATCTTGCGGCCGTCGACCTCCGTGGCCATGGTCTGCGTGGCGGTGCGGGTCTTTGCGACGATGCCCACCTCGGAGGATGCTTTCGGACTCGCCGTAGGTGAACGCCTTATTGAGCGCCATCTTTCTTTCCTCCGTTCATTCGGTTGCTGTAATCGGATGCGAACTTGGCCGCGTAGGACTGCTGCGGCTTGCCGCTCGCGCCGTCCTTCGGGGGCTGCCGCTTGAGGGCCTCCTGCACGGCGGCGTCTACCGCCTTGGGGAAGAGCTCCTTGATCTTGGAGATGGCGGCGTTGGTGTCGTCGGCCTTCTCCGTGACGAACATGGACAGGAGCTCGTCGCCGAGGTCGATGCCCGCGGCCTTGAGCTCCGAACGCGCGACGCCCATCTGCTCGGACAGGTTGATGCGGCGCTCGAGTGCGGCCTTCTCGCCCTGGGCCTTCTTCAGCTCGTACTGGGCGCGCTGGAGGTCGTTCATGCCCGCCAGCTTCTCGGCCTCGCTGCGCTTGTCGTCGGCCTGCTGCGCCAGCTCCTCGCGGATGCGCTTCTCGAGCTTCTTGCTCTCGCGTGCGAGCTTCTGCTGGACGATCGCGTTCACCTCGTCGTCGGTGTAGGTCTTGCCTGCCGGCTTGGGGTCTGCGCCGTCGTCGCCGGGCTCGCGGCCCTCGCCGTCGTCGCCCTCGGCTCCCTCGGTGCCGTCGCCTGCGGGGTCGGTTCCGCCGCCCTGCGGCGGTGTCTGGTTGCCTCCCGCGATGTCCGCGAACTTCTGTCGGTTTCCGTCTTTCGCCATGTCTTCGCACCCTCCATAAGGTTTCTCGTGGCTCATGCCTGCACGTGTTTCCGTAGCTTTTAGCGGGTTCCACGCCTGCCCGATGCCGTGGCTTTTAGCGACTTCAACGCTCGGTCGGTCTTTGACCCGGCTAGTGTCGCGCGTGCGTGAGATTCGAACGCTACGAGGGGTCTAGCGCGTCCTCGAGGCATTCGAGCGTCGGCAGGTCGGCGAAGCGCATGGCCTCCTCGCCGTCGTCCGTGAGCACCACCATGGGGACTCGCGTTATGCGCTCCGAGTTGTTCAGCCTCTCCATGAGGCCGTCCCATGCCCAGTGCTCGCGCACCTGCCCCGGGTATTCGGATGCGAGTGGCCCGATGACCGACTTCCGGTAGGCCTCGCACGCGGGGCATCCCCGGCGCGTGATGTACTCGACCCTGATCACGTCTCCTCCAATCGGCAAAAGAAAAGCCCCCGTGTGGGGGCTTCGTTCTACCGTGGCGGTGAGATGGGTATTCGGTTCTATCGGTGGATTGCCTTATCGCGCCTGCGGATTATCTCCTCGGCCTCGTCCCGGCCTATCTCCTCGAGCCATAGCTCGCCTATGAGCACGTCCCACAGCTCCGTGTCGTCGTGCCAGCGCCCGAGCGTGAAGTTGTAGGTCTCGGCGGTCCCGGCCTCCAGGTCGATGCGCGAGACGCGCCTGCCCGACTCGTCGGTGTAGTAGGTCATTTGCGCACCTCCTCGATATTCGGCGGGGTCGTCAGCCCGTCGGACAGCTCTATCATGCGCCGGACCAGCTCCGCCCTGCGCTTCGGGTCGGTATCGGGAAGCCGGGCCTCCTCGTAGAGCTTGTGCAGCTCGTTCTCCTTCAGCGCCAGCGATTCGGGCGTGTGGAACTGGAGCTCGAACTTGAAGCCGTCCGGCGTCTCGAACTGGCAGTTGACGCCGCGGTACGTCACCCCGTCGTCCTTCAGCGTGTTCTTGACCTTGACGACAGTATATCCCGCCTTCTCGAGCGCGGCCCTGATGCGGGCGAACTCGTCGGCGAAGCTCTCCGCCTGGAGGCTGTAGGTGTACCTCAGCACGTCATGGATGCCGTCGGCCGCCTCCTGCTCCGTCACCACGTCCTTGTACGAGTCCGTGCGTATCTTCCGAGCGAGGGACTGCTGCCCCTTCAGCCTGAACTCGAGGCCAGACAGCAGCGAGCCGGCGCGTTGGAGCGATTGCAGGAACGACGTGGTGTCGGGCTCTCGCACCATGGCGTCGGAGCGCAGGCGCATCGCGTGGGTCGCCGAGTCCCCGCCGCGCTTCCGCACGTAGTTGTCTATCCACTCGTCCCAGTCCTCGACCTCGACGGTGTAGGAGCAGCGGCACCACGGGTGCATCGGCGGGAAGTTCGTTCCGGGCATCCGCTCGGACAGCTTGGCCGGGTGCTGCTTCTGGTAGGCCTCGAGGTCCCGGCACGCCTTGCAGGCCCTGCCGTCGTGGATGCAGCTTAGCGCGTAGCAGTCGAAGTCCTGCTCGTGGACTCTGGCCTGCGCCTCGTTGAAGAGGTACGTGCCCTCCGTGTACACGAGGCGCATCGCCGTGCGCGTGCCGCTGTGGTTCAGCCTCGCGCGGAGCTCGCGTGAGACCTCGTCGTAGGAGACGCCGCGTGCCACCAGCTTCGAGAACTCGTCGTTGAGGTATCCCGCCAGCTTCTCGCGGTTCGCCCATATCCGCGCGGAGAAGTCCCCGCCGGACGCCCACGCCGCCCCGACGGTCGCCTTGACGATCTCGGAGTCGTAGCCGTAGAAGTCCCTCCCGAAACCCAGCTCCTCGGCGGCGATGTTCGCCGCGCGTCGGGCCTGCTCGGTGAAGTGGCGCTCGAGCTCCGTGCGCTCGATGGCGCCTATCTCGTACTGCTGCAGGCGTATCTGCATCTGGATGGCCTCGAGCTCGTTGAGCCGGTAGATTGACTCGCGCACCGGCATGAGGTCGGCGTACTGCGGGTACTTCCTCGCAAACTCGTCCATGCGCTCCATGAGCAGGGTCTTGTCCTCGGCGCTGATGGACTGCAGCAGCCTGCGGTACTCGATGACCTTGTCCTCGCCGTACTTGGCGTAGTAGGCGGCTATGAGGCGGTCGAGCTTCGCCGCCTCGCTGGCGTACACCTTCTCGAGCCGCCCGCGCAGGGCCGTCTCGTCCTTCTCCAGCTGGATCAGGAACTCGTCCCTGCGCTCGCGCCAGTATTCGTCGTTCGGCTTACTCATCGCTGCCCATCAGGAGCTCGATGATCTGGGCCTTGGTCGCGTTCTTGGGCAGCGCGATGCCGCTTCCCTTCGCGAGCTCGCGGAGCTCGTTGAGCTTCATGGCCTTCAGCGTGTCGCCGCCGTCATCGTCGGGCTCCGGCTCGTCGCGCACGGGCTCGGCGGTCGCGGCCTCTTGCTCGTCCGGCTCTGCCTCGGGCTCCTTCCACCGCTCGCTGACGGTGTACGTCGTCTCGTCCATCAGCGTGCCGACGGTGACGAAGGCGGCGTTGATGTACCCGCCGCCGAGCAGCTCGAACCATCCGGGCGCCGCGTCCTCGACGCGCATGGCGCACCCGCTACCGATGCTGCCGATTACCGCGGCGTCTGCGCTCGGCTGCTCTCGGATTGCCAGCTGCCTGCCTCGGTTATAGATCGCTACCTTCATCGTTCGTTCCTTCCTCGTCTTGGTTCTCGTCGTGCGGTGCCGTCCTGTTGGTCGGCATACCGCCGCTTATTGCGTCGGCCTTCTCGTCCTGCTCCTCGTGCTTGCGCCGCATCTCGGCCTTCGGGTCGCTCACGCAGGAGAGCACGGAAAGCTGCGTCTCCTCGGACACGATGCCGGACAGCTGCCCGGCGACTCCCGCCTCGGATTCCAGGTCGTCCGGCATGTTGCGGTGCATGGTCACCTCGACCGCCTTCCAGTCGTCGCCGCTGAAGCCCTGGCTCAGCGGGTAGGCGGCCAGGAGCTTCAGCCGCTCCTGCACGCCGCGCTTGAACTTGCGGTCCTTCTTGCGGGCGAGGTTGCTCATGGGCATCATGCGCATCTTGAGCGCTATGCCGGAGGCGGTGACGAAGCTGTCGGAGGTGATGTCGGGCACCATCGCCATCTTGAAGATCAGCTGCTCGAGGCGGTTGATGAGGTTCTCCTGCACGGAGTCGGCGTTGGGCTTCGCCAGGAACACCACGTCGAGGCCCTCCAGCGAGTCGCCGTACAGGTTGATGATCTTGTTCTCGCGGATGTTCACTATCTCGTTCTCGTCGAGCTCCTTGCCCTTCACGACCATGTAGCAGTCGCTGAAGTACTCGACGTCGTTGGACTTCTCGGACAGCACCGCGTTGTACTGCTCGACCATGGAGAGCACGCCCTCGTAGAGGCCGCGCCCCTTGGTGTTCTGGCGGAAGTCGACGGCCGGCACGCTGCCGAAGCTGTGTCCCTCGGCCTCGCAGAACTCCAGGCCGGCATCGCCGCGCCTGAACGGCACGACCTCGTGGGCATCGGAATAGCTGCCCTTGATCTCGCCGTCGTCGCCGTAGAACCAGCGGACGAAGAACATGGGGCGCTTCAGCACGGAGTCGTCGTAGACCATGAACGCCGTGAGCGGGGACACCGCGACGGAGCGCGGCAGGCCCTCGTCGTCTTGGTACAGCATCTCGTAGGCGTGGCCGAACTTCGACGCCATCTCCGACAGCTCGGCGTCCACGTCCTCTTGGAAGTTTCTCGCCGTATAGTCGGCGATGAACGCCTCCGCGGCCTTCTTGCGCTCCTCGTCGTCGCCCTTGACCGAAAGCGTCATGGGCACGCCGATGTAGTAGCCCTCGAACGTGTCCGTGATGGTGTAGCAGAAGTCGGCGGACAGGCGGTTGTCCGGCTTGTAGTCGGGCTTCCTCCGCCATGACCGGTCGAAGATCGCGTAGTGCGTGTCGTACACCTTGTCCAGGTACTCGTAGCGCGGCTTGTGGTCCTGCTCGAACTCGTCGACCAGGCGCTGGAGCAGCCCCTCGGTCATCTCGGTCCCGGCGGGCAGGCGGAAGTCGTCGGTGGACGGCTCGCGCTGCATCTGGTCGTAGTAGAACGAATGGAACTCGTGTGACACTTAGATACCTCCCTTGAAGAACTTGAGCGCGGGCTTGCTCTGCCACTGCCTTATGGCGCTGGCCAAGGAGTCGGGCATGTCGTCGTGCGCCGCGTTCTCGCTGTAGTCGAGCACCTGGTTGAGGGCCTCCGCGTCGAGCGGGTACCCGTCGCAGTCGAGGAACCTCACGTTGGGCCACTGGCTGCGATCTTGATGTACTTGTTCTCGGACTCCGAGTAGGCGCAGCACGGGTGCCCGCTCTTGATGATGGACTTGCGCAGGTAGCCCTTGTCCGCGTTCGTCTCGCAGAAGATGCTGCCTATGCGCAGGGCCTTGCACTCCTTCAGGATCTCCCCGAGGCAGTCGTCCACGTGCCTGTGCCACATGCGGATGTGGGCGTACCAGATGCCGTCCCTCTCCATGATGCAGGTGAAGGCGGTGTAGTCCTCGCCGCCGTAGCTCGCGTCGATGTGGCCTATGCCGTCGTGGAGCATGGCCGGGTCTCCGAAGAACTGCGCGTTGGTGAACATGGCGTCCTCGTCGGCGATGTGCTTCAGCTCGTAGTTGGCCGCGAACAGGGACGGCGTCATGCGCTCCCTTATGCGCTCTATCTCCTCGCGGGTCATCAGGCCCGTCTCGAAGCAGCTCCACCGGCGGATGTTGGGCATCAGCTGGAAGGCGTCGTCCTTGTGCCATGGCGTGCCCGTGTTGAAGATGCGCCCGCCTCGGTTGCGGATGTTCTGGAGCTCCTGGTATATCAGCTTGATGCGCTCGCGCTCCGCCGCCGACACGCGGTCCTTCAGGTTGATGATGTCGTCCGTGAACACCTTGTCGGCGTGCTTGCCGGTGAGCGAGGCGCCGCAGCCGAGACCGAGGAGCTGGGGTGCGCCCGACACGCCCTGCTTGAGGTTCGTCGACACCGCCGACTGCGTGGCGCGGGTCAGCACCAGCTCGGTGCCGTAGAGCATCCGCACGAGCGCCCGGAACCACCCGGAGCTCAGGACGTTGGCGGTCGCCGTCATGACCTCCGCCACGTCGTCGTCGGTCTTGCGCATGAAGATGACGCGCTCGCCGGGGAACAGCACGAGGATGAACGCGAACGAGATGTGCAGGCACGTCGTCTTGAATGAGCCTCGGTGCGCCTGGATCGTCTCGTCCTC
>ENA-UEYL01002680-UEYL01002680.1-human-gut-metagenome-genome-assembly--contig:-NODE-2680-length-12694-cov-20.632163_pt1 | contig 12694 bp, 12 predicted proteins | sample MGYA00242941_ERZ507946 | MGnify/ENA primary metagenome ERZ507946 (study PRJEB26167, sample SAMN06115482) | human gut metagenome | host: Homo sapiens | place: China:Guizhou | collected 2015-03-11...
TTTCTTTTGATTTTACCTGTTCCGGTAAGAGTAAATCTCTTTTTAGAACCGGAGTTAGTCTTCATCTTTGGCATCTTTTTTAAACTTTTTAATTATTAAATTATATGGCAACGCACTATACCTATGGCGTTACTCACTTCTTTATTCTTCTTCGGTTTCAGCCGACGCAGCCTTTGGCGCATCTTCTGCAGGCTTGGGAGCCGCGCTCTTCTTAGGTGCCGCCACTTTCTTCGGAGAGAGCTGGATTGTCATTCTCTTTCCTTCCAAAACCGGCATTTGGTCTACCTTCGCATAGTCTTCCAAATCATTGGCAAAACGGAGCAGCAACACTTCACCTTGCTCTTTGAACAAGATAGAACGGCCTTTAAAGAATACGTAGGCTTTCACCTTATCGCCATCTTCCAAAAAGCCTTTGGCATGCTTCAACTTGAAGTTATAATCATGGTCATCAGTCTGAGGTCCAAAACGTATTTCCTTCACGTTCACCTTCACCTGCTTTGCCTTTTGTTCTTTCTGACGCTTCTTTAACTGATAAAGAAATTTAGAATAATCAATAATACGACAAACAGGGGGTTGTGCATTTGGAGAAATCTCCACGAGATCCGCTTCATGTTCTTCAGCAAGTCTTAAAGCCTGCGCTATCGGATACACTTTTGGTTCTACTTCATCGCCCACTATGCGGACTTCTTTGGCCCGGATTTGTTCGTTAATCCGATGTTGCCCTTTTAAGCTGTCATTCTTCATTAAATAACGTTTACTTCCAGTTTGTTTCTTATTTACTATTCCCAAATTAATGTTTTTGTTAAGTAAAAGCGAACTTTAGAACATCTAATATATGCTATGCTTCTACAATTGGGCGCAAAGTTACCATTTATTTATCATATTCTGAACTTCTTCGTTCATTTTTTTGGCAAATTCTTCAAATTTCATGGTTCCTTTATCACCTTCTCCCTGCTTGCGGACAGCAACTTCCTTGTTTTCAGCCTCCTTTTCACCTACAACCAGCATGTACGGAATACGCTTCATCTCATTGTCACGAATCTTACGACCAATCTTTTCATTGCGCTCATCCACAATGGCACGGATGTCATATCGCTTCAAGTATTGTTTCACTTCATGCGCATAGTCGTTGAACTTCTCGCTGATAGGCAGGATGGCAACCTGGTCGGGAGTCAGCCACAACGGGAACTTACCGGCCGTATGCTCAATAAGCACAGCCACGAAGCGTTCCATGGAGCCGAACGGAGCACGGTGAACCATTACGGGACGGTGCTTCTGATTGTCGGCACCGGTATATTCCAGCTGGAAACGTTCCGGCAGGTTGTAGTCCACCTGGATGGTACCCAGCTGCCAACGGCGACCGATGGCATCCTTCACCATGAAGTCCAATTTAGGACCATAGAAAGCGGCTTCTCCATATTCTATTTTTGCCTTCAGACCCTTTTCTTCACAAGCTTCGATGATGGCTCGTTCTGCTTTTTCCCAGTTCTCGTCGCTACCGATATATTTTTCGCGGTTCACCTTGTCGCGCAAGGAAATCTGTGCCTCGAAGTTCTCGAAGTCCATAGATTCGAACACGATGGAGATAATGTCCATTACACGGAGGAACTCATCCTTCACCTGGTCCGGACGGCAGAAGATATGCGCATCATCCTGCGTAAAGCTACGTACACGTGTCAAACCGTGCAACTCGCCACTCTGCTCGTAACGGCAAACCGTACCGAACTCTGCCAAACGTAAAGGCAGGTCTTTGTAAGAACGGGGTGAGTTCTTGTAAATCATACAGTGGTGAGGACAGTTCATCGGTTTCAAGAAGTATTCCTCTCCTTCTTCCGGTGTGTGGATGGGCTGGAAGGAGTCCTTACCATATTTTGCATAGTGTCCGGAAGTGATGTAAAGCAATTTGTTGCCGATGGGCGGACACATTACTTCCTGATAATCGTAACGGGCCTGAATGCGGCGCAAGAAGTCCTGCAAGCGGATACGCAGTGCAGTACCTTTGGGTAGCCACATCGGGAGCCCCTTACCTACGGTGTCAGAAAACATGAACAAGTCCATCTCCTTACCGATTTTGCGGTGGTCACGCTTCTTGGCTTCTTCCAGCAGAACAAGATACTCATCCAGCATCTTCTTCTTCGGGAAGGTGATACCATAGATACGGGTCATCATCTTACGGTCCTCCTGTCCACGCCAATAAGCACCGGCAACGGAAGTCAGCTTGATAGCTTTGATAGGCGCTGTGGTCATCAAGTGAGGGCCACGGCACAAGTCGGTAAATGCACCCTGCGTATAAGTTGTGATGTGGCCGTCTTCCAATTCGGAAATCAGCTCGCATTTATAAGTTTCTCCACGGTCACCGAACATCTTCAAAGCATCCGCCTTGGCAATGTCTTGTCTGACAACCGCTTCTTTCTTAGCCACCAGTTCAGCCATCTTTTTCTCAATGGCTGGCAGGTCAGCTTCCTTGATAGTCGTTTCACCCGGGTCCACATCATAGTAGAAACCGTTTTCGATAGCAGGACCTATACCGAACTGGATGCCCGGATAGAGTTCCTGCAAAGCTTCGGCCAGCAAGTGGGCACTGGTATGCCAAAAGGCATGCTTACCCTGCTCATCCTCCCATTTATAAAGAACCACTTCAGCGTCTTGCATGATAGGACGCCCCAAATCATAAATTTCTCCGTTCACGCCACAAGCCAGCACGTCTTGTGCCAATCGCGAACTGATGCTTTCTGCAATCTGCAGTCCCGTTACTCCTTCGTTATATTCACGAACAGAGCCGTCTGGAAATGTTATCTTTATCATAGTTTATATGTATATTTCATTTTTCAGAACGCAAAAATAGCTAATTCTTTTTGATATTCTATTTTTTAGCAAAAAAATGTTATTCCCGTGTATCTGTAAACCTCTTTATGATATTATAGGCCGAGACAATGCCCAACTCTCCGGCTTTACTCAAATCGGCAATACCTTGTTTGTTATTCCCCAGGAAGATGTGCGTCAACCCACGGTTAAAGTATGCTTCAGCAAAATCGGGACTCAGCTCAATCGCCTTGTCATAATCCGCCAAGGCGGCACGGTAATCCTTCAGTAACGAAGACACATTGCCACGGTTATAATAGCCATAGACAAAATCAGGAGCCAATAGAATAACGTGGTCCAGGTCATTCTTCACAACTTCATAATCGATGGCCGTCACTTCTGGCTTCTTCATTTCCGTTGTACCCGAAGTGGCGCCTTCACTCATTGTGGCTTCGGCCTTTTTATATTCCAGTTGCTTATAACGCACCAAAGCACGCATAAAGTATGCCGGGAAGAAAGTGTCGTCCAACAAGATACTCTTTGTAAAGTCATCTATGGAACTGGCAAAATCCTGAACCAGATAGAAATCCAGACCTCTCATGAAACGTTTCTTGGCGTTCTTCTCGTCAGCCACCACATCAGACGTATGAGCGTCTATCAAAGCAAAGTGGAAGCGTACTTGTTCCTCCGTCAACGGAGCTTCCATATTGGTGATGCGCAGTGGCTTCGGGAACAGTTTCGAATGGTTCAGTTCCTCAATATACTTATGATAATGTACGATACGCTTCACATCGCTCAGTTTCTCATAATAAGTCAAAGCATACATCGGCTCGAGCTTGATGGTCACATTCCGGTCTTGTACACGTCCGCGATAATCGCTCTTATAACGCTGGTCAGCTTCCGAATCGTCCGCTATTACAATTTTCCGATAATTTTCCATGTTCTTGTCGGATTTCTTACGGGTCTTCCCACCATCTCCATTGGAGTTTTCCGAGGAATTATCCGCAACATCCTTACTGTCGTCACCTTCCTTTTTGTCACCAGAAGAAACACCGTTACGCTTGTCTATCTGCATCTTCATGATTTTGAACTCATCCTGCTCGGCTCCCTTATGGTCGCCAATCTTTTTACGGGCTTCGGCACGCTGATAATAGCCGGCCATAAAGTTAGGATATTCTGCAATCACTTTGGAATAGTCACTGATAGCTCCCCGGTAATCCCCCGTCTGCGCACGTAACAAACCACGATTGAAGGTGGCCATCATGTTATCCGGTTCCATCTTCAACACAAAATCAAAATCCTCTATTGCCCGGTTGTCATCGCCCACCTGGGCACGCAGCAAACCGCGGTTGTAGTGCCCGAGAAAATTATTCGGATCAATATCCAAAGCCAAATCATAGTCACTCATGGCGCCTCTCAAATTATTCTGATGGAAACGCGCCAAGGCACGGTTGATATAGTTACCGGCATTCTTTGCACTCAGATGGATAGACTGGTCCAAATCAGCTTCAGCCTCTTTATACTTCCCCTGTTGGAGGCGTACAATGGCTCTTGCCCCCCATCCATCCGGGTCATAACGGTCCATATCGATGGCTTTGTCAAAATCACGCAAAGCTTGTATCGTATCATTCTGTTTCAGGGAGACTTCCCCGCGCATCAGATAGGCACGTGTATATCTGGGGGCAATTGTCAGAAGCGTACCCAAATCTTCCTTAGCCGCCTCATAATCTTCTTTCTGAATATGGCAAAGGGAAAGATTATGCCAAAGCACCACATTCTCCGGGTCGTATTTGATGGCAGTTTTATAATCTTCAATCGCCTCGTCAAACTTGTTCTGACGGATACGTGCCAATCCTCTGATTTGGTAAGCACCTACCACAAAAGGGTTCCGCTGAATCGCAGCATCACAATCACTCTCCGCTCCCTGATAGTCATCCAAATTGATTTTTGCCAGTCCACGGAAGAAATAAGGCTCATATAAATAAGGTTTCGCGTTGATTACTTGATTAAAATATTGGATAGAAAGCACGTAATCCTCAAAATACAATGCATTCCGAGCAATGGTCATCACCCGTTCCGTATTGATTTGTGCATACAACAATGTGGGTAACAGCAAAATAGCCGTCAGTATTTTTTTTATCATCTTGTTTTATAAATGCTTGTAAACGAAACAAAAGTAACGTTTTTCGTTTACTTGTCGGGATTAGCGGAACACTTTTTATATTTTTTGAGCCTTTTATACCATATTATATGGTTAAACTTATTTCTTTACGGTTTTCACCTTATAAGTGCAGTGTGCCTTGCCTTTCAACATGGCATTCAGTTTTCCTTTAATCATCTGCTTGCGTAACGGAGACAAATGGTCGATGAACATCTTTCCTTCCAGATGGTCGAACTCGTGCTGCATCACGCGTGCCAGGTAACCTTCGATAATCTCATCGTGCGGTTCCAAGTTCTCGTCCAGGTATTGCACGCGTATTTTGTTGCCACGCTTCACTGATTCATGAATTCCTGGAAGGCTCAAGCAACCCTCGTCCATAGAAACTTCCTCACCGGACACTTCCAGAATATGGGCATTGATATACGCCTTGCGGAAATCTTTATATTCTGGCAAATCATCAGACAAGACATCCAGATTAATGGTTACTACGCGGATAGGCAAACCTATTTGCGGTGCAGCAAGTCCCACACCTTCAGCATTGTCCATCGTTTCAAACATATTCTCAATAAGTTCTTTCAAATTCGGATAGTCCGGGGCAATATCCTCTGCTACCTTTCTCAATACGGGCTGGCCGTACACATAAATGGGTAAAATCATTTCCTTTACTACAAATTACTAATTACAAATTACTTTCTATACATTATAAAAAAGAGAAACGTTTGTTCTCTAAATAAGTTTGCAGAATAATAGTTGCACTGATTTCATCCACCAGCGCTTTGTTTTGGCGGTCCTTCTTTTTCAATCCGGCCTCAAGCATCGTCCGATGAGCCAGAACAGAAGTAAAACGCTCGTCTACATATTCAACCGGCATGTCAGGCAGTTTCTTCTTCAGCGAACGGACAAAAGGTTCGATATTCTTCATATTTTCCGAAGCCTCATTGTTCATCTGCTTAGGAAAGCCTACCAAGATACGCTCTACCGGCTCCTTAGCCACATAATCAAGAAGAAACTGCAACAATTGGTGTGTAGGCACAGTTGTCAGTCCATTCGCAATCATCTGCAATGTATCACTCACGGCTATTCCCGTGCGTTTCCGACCGTAGTCTATGGCTATTATTCTACTCATAATGGGCTACAAAATTACGATTAAAATTTGAATTCCGCCGTTAATCTTACATATATAATACAGAAAAAGGGATGTCTGATAGTATCAAACATCCCCTCCTCTGATTTTTTCACTAATTATTTCAAATGAATTTTGTATGTCAACCCTCCACTGAAATATTTCATCCTCTGCATTTCCACCTGCACATGCAGATGCTTGAACAACAGATAAGTGGCTCCCAAGGCAAAGTCCTTGGAGTCATATTCCGCTATCATCCTTAACTGCGGATGAAAGGACGGATTGTAGGTGACACCCAGTGCAAAGCCATTCAGCTTGTACTCCTTGCGGTCATTATACAGATAGGAAAGATGCACGCCAACCTCCTCTTTACCCGCAACGGGTATCTGCTTGGAAGCGGCAATATAGAAACGGCTGTAATAGCCGTTACCTTCCGTAGTGCTAACTTGACCGCCGCCAGAGGAAGTGAACGGGTCAGATGTCCCCAGCACCACGGCCGGCATGTATTTCCAGAACTGCCCCTCCTTCAACACACGCAGACGGGCGGAAAAGTAACGGTCCTGGTTCGTGAATCCGCTGTACCCGTATGGCTTCAATCCTAACGCCTCCGCCTTGAAAAGTGTACACGTGTAGGCTATTTCCAGAAAGGGAAAGATAGTTACACTCAAGAAATAGTTGTAGGTATGATAGTACCAGGTGGGTGGTGTGAGCTCCTTGTTCAGGAAGTTACCGCCGACCATGAAGGTCTTGTCACGCTGCATCTCCGCAGAGGGTGCATGCAACAGCCCGGTCGTACCATACGTCAACTGGGAAAAGGCTGAAAGGGAAAGGCTGCAAAACAGAACGATAAAGAATAGCTTAAACTTCATCATCACATATAAATTCAGTCGCTGATAAAAAATGGATTGCTTTATGACATGCATCGGACATAGTACCAAAAAAAGGCGTCTGAGTCCCAGACGCCTTCATTTTTAGAGTCTATTTGTCACTTGGAGTATATTATTCCAGGATAACTACGCGGTTCAGGAAGTTCTTGCCGAACATATTGGCAGTACCACCGAATCCAACGAGTTCGAGCTGGTCTTTGTCAACACCCTGAGCAATCAAAGCATCGTAAACAACCTGAGCACGCTTTTCAGACAGCTTCTGGTTCCAAGAAGCGCTACCGGTAGCCTTGTCGGCATAGCCTGCAACCTTGTACTTCTTGTCCGGATTAGCCTTCAGAATCTTGGCTGCCAGTTCGATGTTAACCTTGCCATAGTCGTCCAGACGGGCGCTGCCAATCTTGAAGAAGATGGCACGCGGACCGGCAACTTCAACTACCTTGGTCACTTCCTTAACTTCAGGTTTAGCGTTGGCCAGTGCATTCTTGCAGTTAGCCAGGTCAGCTTGAGCCTGAGCCAGTTCACTTCTATATCTGTTGATTTCTGCATTGACTGCGTCTTCATCAATCTTAGAAACCGGAATAAACTTCTTACCACCGAAGATGTAGCTAACACCTGCAGTCAAAGTTCCAGTACCTTCAGCCTTGCGATGGCTGCTGATATTGCCGAATACAGACGGAGCGATAGCACCGCGAGCTTCTACGTCAATAGCCCACTTAGTGTTGATATTGAACTTCAAGCCCAAACCAGCAGAAGCGCCTACACGTGCTCTAGTCTTTTCATCCCCATCAGGAATCATTGTTCCATCGTTTTGAATCAGCACATTAGCTGACTTTGCAACAGTTACTTGAGGACCCAAAAATCCATAAACTTCGAAGAAACGGTTAGGATTAACGCCTGCGAACAATGTAGAAAGATTGATCATTGCATCAATGTTACCACCAAAGTACGTCTTATTATGTTCCCAATATGAGTTATCCAGACACAAGTGCTGAGTAACACCATTGAACTGAGCACGTACACCCCATGTCGGAGTAATCAACTTACCAACTGATACGCTAAAATGCGGAGCCAATTTATTGAAACCATCATTGTTGATAGCGTGGACACCACCACCTACACTCACGAAAATATTATCGCTCCATTTCGGAGTGTAGTAGTTCGTTTTTTCTTGTGCATTCAGATTTGCTGCACAAGCGCCTGCTAATAATAAGGAGGCTATTACTAATTTACTTTTCATTATTCCTTTAGTTTAAAATTAAATACTAACTAAAACGATTTTAGTAAGCTGTACCGTCACCATTACCACCACCAGCATTGTTTCCATTGCCATGACCGTGACCATGATCATGAGTAATTGAAACAATATCTTGTGTTGCAGTTGTATTAAGTGCAACCTTAATATTTACACCAGGAATATTATATACCACACCATCTACTGTTGCTGAAACATTATTTACAGAAGTCTGATAGTTTGTAGTAGCTTTCAAAGTAACAGTTGTATAAGGTGCAATTGTTACTTCTTCTGTTCTAACTACTGCAGTAAAACCGGTATTAAGACCTTCTACAGCAGCTTTCAATACAGCTTTCAGTTCTTCATTAGACAAAGCCTTAGTAGCAGGTATATTTGCATCAATCCAAGTTTTTACCTCATCAATGTTAGTAACAGTTTGACCGACATATGCTGTATATGACAATTCTTGCACTACAGGCTCGGGACTATCATTGGTATAACTTCCACCATCTACAACCTGACCTATTTCAGGTTTTATAGTCTCAGGATCAGGAGTAGGATATACATCCTTAGCGGCATCTGTTATTTTCTGCAAGAAAATGTTTACCGGAACAAAAGTCATGCCGGATAATAGTTCTGGACAATAATGTACCCCAGATTTCTCTTTATTATCATCCCATAAAGGGTGATTCGGTGCTCCAAGCAGAACGTGATGACTGGAATGTAAGCTATGAATTGGGCGATGCTTGGGAAAATGCACGGAAAATAAAGTTGAAAAATAGTTCTTTGTTCAAGATTGATGTATTGGTGTATCCGGAATTCTCTTTCAAGAACGTGATTATTACGCAGATTTATCAAGTTCTATTTGATTTGAGCCCTGCAATAGAAATTTCGTTATGGAAGGGTATGAAAGCCACAGCACAAGTGAAGATACCAATTTATAATGATGGATATGGAGCTCGGGAAGGAAAGGTTCATCCGGGGTTTCTGACTCTTTCACAACGTTTTCGATTGCCTTATAACGTTTTTGGTAAATTCTCAGTAGGTTATTTTAGTGGCAACCGATATGGTGCTGATGTGGATTTTTTTCGACCCTTTAATGATGAGCGCTTTTCTTTGTTGGCAAGAATAGGATATACGGGAGCTGGACGTTGGGACGGATTTAAGTTCCAATATGATCCTTCATTATGGCGTGTGACGTGGTCTTTGGGTGGAAATTTCTATTGGCCGCGATTTAATACACAGTTCACACTGAAGGCTGAACAGTATTTGTTGAAGGAAAAGGGGATTAAATTCGATATGATTCGTCATTTCCGTTATTGCTCAATCGGCTTTTATGCCATGAAGGCAGAGCATGCTAAAGCGAATGGAGGATTCCGGTTTCAGGTGGCATTGCCTCCTTATAAGTATAAAAGGAAAGGATATGTACCGCGTCTGAATACTTCTACCAATATGGGTATTTCTTATAATGCAGGTAATGAAAGGTATTATTATAAGGAATACAAGGCAGAGGCAAGTGATAATATAATGGAAGAAAATAGTTTTAACCCATATTTTATTAAGTCAGAATTGTTAAATTTTTAATTAATTAATTGAGATGAAAAAGAAAAGTTTTTTTAGTGGCGTAAATGCTAAATTAGCATTGGCTACAGTGGCTTTGACAAGTGTGATGTTCACAAGCTGCGAAAAGGAAGAATTCAATGTTGCACCTGTGGAATTGGATCCTGCAAGTGCTACCATTGCTATTACTGTATATGATTTGGGGGATCGTTCTATCATAACAGAAGGCCTTAATATTACAGGTGACACTGAAGTGAAGGCTGGTGCTGATGGTAAAATTGCACCTGAAACAAGAAAGTTTACTGCTACAAAAAAAGATTATTTACCAGGCGAGGGACAAGCTGTGATTCCTGCTTTGAATAAAGGACAATTCGCTTTTGTTCCGGAAATGGGCTTTCTATCTAAAACACAGACAATCCTTTGCTTCTCTCCTTTTGTTTGTCTGCTGTTGCATAGGGAATTAATGACGCCTAACGGCCATGAACAGCCCTGCTAATGGTCGTCAAGCGATTGCTTTATGGCCGTAAGCAGGGCTGTTCATAGCTGTTAGGCGTCACTAACTCCAAGGCTTTTACGGATGAAGTACGTAGCCCGCATCTATTGTGGATAGGGCGCAAATGTATTGTACAACAACTTAAAGGATATTAGACGGCATTATTCATAGCCGTGAGTTAGGAATCATCCGCTTGAACGGCTCACTCTACCGGTACTTTTCATAGCCTCTGCGGAATGATGCGTCCTACCGCTCAACTCGATATCCACCGACTTCGTAGGAAGGCAAACTCGAAAATGCAGGAAAACCGAACTGATTGATTTATGTAGCTCTTGCGTAATATTATGGTAGTAGACAGTGGGTTACTGCAAAACTCAGGCGTTTCAGACAGGTGGAAGCAAAATTTGCTTCCACCTTTTCGGGTTACTTCCACCGCAGGGCAAATGCCGATGGATAGGGGGATGCAGGAGGTGGGTGGAAGTGTGGAAGCAAAGTGATGGAAAATAAATTTCCGGAGCTGAAGCTGTCGTCATAGCAATAGCCACACTCTTGATAGTTTATTGTTACTGGCTTATTATTATATTTGCTCTTTCAGTAACGCTGTGTTCTACACTGTAAATATTTGATAGTTAATAAGGTAATTATAAAAAAGACAAGAGTGATAGAACATGAAAACAATTTTTAGGATTGACTTTTGTTACTGTTTTGTTACTACTAATAATAAACTGTATGTTTTTATTTAAAGAATATGAAAAAACAATTGAAACTAAAAGAGCCAATAAAGGTGAGAACAAAAAAATTGGTTAATGGATGCCAATCCATATATCTGGATATTTATATGAATGGCATTATCCGTACCCCTCAGATTAAGACTGTGGTTGTCGATGAGGCTGACCGATTGATGGATATGGGGTTTATGCCTCAGCTCAGAAGTATTCTTGAGGTAGTACCCGAGAAGCATCAGACTTTACTGTTTTCCGCGACCTTTTCAACTACAATTGCTGAATTGGCAGCAGAATTTTTGGCTCCGGAACCGGTCCGGATAGAGACAGGTAACCCGACGACTCCGGTAGAATTGGTTACCCAGCTGCGCTATGATCTTCCTAATATTCAGACTAAAATCAACTTATTGAAGTTACTTCTCACGGATAAAGAAGAATTTCGCAGGGTCATGATATTTACCGAAACAAAGAAAAATGCCGATCGGATTGTGGAGAGACTGGGCGACCACTGGAAGGGGGAACTGAGTGTACTGCATTCGAATAAGGCCCAGAATTCCCGATTAAATGCTTTGAAAGCATTTAAAGAAGGAAAGACTCGGATCATGGTTTCTTCAGATGTTGCGGCACGTGGAATCGATGTGCAGGATGTCAGCCATGTCATCAATTTCGATATACCTTCTATTCCTGAGGAGTATATCCACCGCATCGGACGTACTGCCCGTGCCGGAAAGGAAGGAACGGCTATCAGCTTCGTGACAGAAAAAGAAGAGCCGAAATTCGAAGAAATCGAAAAGCTGATCGGGCAGCAGGTCGAATGGGCTGCCTTACCGGAAAATCTGGTGATCTCAGATGTCTTACTTGACGACGAAAAAGTACAGACTTCGAATATTGTCTATCAAAAAGGTAAACCGAAAGGTGGTGGAGCTTTCCATGCCAAATCAGCCAAAAATAGTAAAACGCCCCAAAAAGTACGTAAAGACCGAACCAAAGAGGGAAGACGGAAAAAGTAGGAAAGGCTGAAAGCAATAAAGCTAAATGCTAAATGCTATAGGCTAAAAGCTGAAAAAATAATTTTAACTTTGCGTCATAGCCTCTAATCTTTAGCTTCTAGCCTATAGCCTCTAGTTTTATCACTTTTATTGTATTTCTGCCTTGACGATTTTTAAAATCTGCTCTCCTTTCAGGTCCGACGAAATATAATGCTCTAAAATTTTTCGGGCCAGATCGCCGGCTGTTGCTTGGGGAGGACAGGAGGTGGCTGCACTATTGATCAGCGTAATGATATTATCCTTGAAATTGACCGTGACCTCCCAGGCATTTTCGCTTAAATAAAGCTGCTGGGAAAGATTATATTCAAATTCTTTCCGAATTTCGTTGATCAGTAATAATTGATATTCCTGATAAGGAAGAGAGGGAGAAAGGGTACGGGGGATAAACGAATCCGGCTTTATTCTTTCAATAAATAGAATAATCCTTTCATAAGCTAATAATTTCAGATTAAATAGCGTTTGTGAAGTAGACGACGTATTCGCTTGCTTTTCCTGAGTAGTTTGCTGTACCTGTTTATTTACCAGAATTTCTAGTAAAGCAACAGCCTTCCTGACCAAGGGATACAGTAAAATAACAAATAAGACAAGGGGAATCAAAAAGTAAGTGGTGATGTTCATCGTCTTTATTTTTTGCAAATATAAAAGATATAGCTTGTTTTTAAAAAT
>ENA-UEYL01002689-UEYL01002689.1-human-gut-metagenome-genome-assembly--contig:-NODE-2689-length-12635-cov-4.290412_pt1 | contig 12635 bp, 9 predicted proteins | sample MGYA00242941_ERZ507946 | MGnify/ENA primary metagenome ERZ507946 (study PRJEB26167, sample SAMN06115482) | human gut metagenome | host: Homo sapiens | place: China:Guizhou | collected 2015-03-11...
TTCTTCCTACACCACTACGAGCCGCAGCTTAACAAGCGCATCAAAGACTTTCTCGGTGTGGATGGCGGCGATCTGTACGACACAGACCGATTTATAGATATAAAGCTCTCCTGCCGGGAGCAAATGCTCCAAAAGCTGATGGACTATGATCCTGCCAAGGGTGCGAAGTATGCTACATACATTTTTCCATTCATTCGGGATGCTATGCTACGTTTTCGCATGGGAGAAGAAAAATGGTCGGTATCCTCTCTGACCAATTACAAAATGGTGCGGTCAATGGCTTGGCTCTACCATAACAGCAAGGATGCAGTCAGCGAATTTGCCAAGAAGTACAACTGTGATCTTGCCCTTGCGGAAGAATATCTGAAAGTTGTCCGTGGCATCCGCAATCAGCAGCCTTTCTATGTGACAGACGAGGACGGCGAGGAAACCGACGAAGATGTTGCCCTTGATGATACTTGGAACTATGCCGACATTCTCTGGAACGGCATACAGGCGGAAAAGGTGCAGCGGGCTTTTGAGAAACTGAACTACCGGGAGCAGACCTTGCTTGAAAAGCGGCTGGCAATCTGCATGACCTGTGGGCGTGTCGGCTCATGGAAAGGTCGTCCCACCTTTGAGGAACTTGCAGTTATGTTCGAGGGCAGCACAGCCAGCGGTGCAGAGCGAGCCTACCGGAAAGCGGTGGACAGGCTGACGGAATTATTGGTTGCCGAGGGCGCAATCCATGCTGTCCGGCTGAAACAGAAATCCAAAACCAAGCGCAAAAAGAAAATCGCCGCCGCAATCTACGAATACCAGGCAGACTGCGACGGCGAATGGGGCGAGATTTCCTTGGATTTTGAAAACGGCACAGCGGAGATTATCCGACTTGCCGATTGGGATACCATGAAAACAAACCGCTTTGCCAACAAGGTAATATCCTACCTTTTGAGCTGCGAGAATGAGAAGCTGCCAAAGGAAACTACAGTAGCGTTTGAATAAGCTTATAAATATTAAAAATCATTTCTTTTGACACAGAGAATACAAATCGGTGTTGTACAGTAAGGGCGAAAGGAGGAAAAGTATTATGAACAGTAAGATTTTGATTGTAGAAGATGAGGCCAAGTTGCGGGAAATCCTGTGTGACTATTTCAGCAGCAAGGGAGAACTGCCTGTTGAAGCAAGCAACGGAATACAGGCGCTTGAGCTGATTGATGAAAATGAATTTGACGCAGTTTTGCTTGACATTATGATGCCGGAGCTTGATGGGCTTTCTGTCTGCCGTGCTGTGCGCAGAACAAACGATGTTCCTATCATTTTCCTCACAGCCCTTTCCGACGAGGAGGACAAACTGCTGGGTTATGAACTCGGTGCAGATGATTATGTGACGAAGCCATTCACCATGTCTGTCCTTTATGCAAAAACTATGGCGCTCATCAAGCGTAATCAGCGCAGTGTCCTTGCCGGTGACCGGATGGAGGTCAGCGGGATCACTCTGGAGCTGACTGCAGGCAGAGCTTATGCTGGAGGCAAGGAAGTCTTTTTGACGCCGAAGGAGTTTGCTCTCCTTCGCTGCCTGATGCAGAATAAAAACCTTGTCATGAGCCGTGAGCAACTTCTGGTTAAGTGCTGGGGTTACGACTACGAGGGCGAATCTCGGGCTGTAGATACCCATATTAAGCGATTGAGAGAAAAACTTGGCGACTATGCCGAATGCATCAAGACCGTTATTAAGGCGGGTTATAGATTGGAGGGGTGACGATGAAAAAAATCTCCAAAGGCTATCGGATTGCATCAGCTCTTTTCCTAATCTGGGCGATTGTTGATTTCCGCAATTATGCAACAATCGGGAAAGACCTTGTAGCTTATTATTCTGGTGAAAGCATTATTTGGGAATTAGTACAGGATAAACTGTTTCAAGGAATTGTAAAGGTTGTTTTGGCTGTCGCCATCATCGTGGTTGGTCTAATCAGAGCAAGGAAAAAGAAACAGCGTACCGCTCTGACAGCTATTACTTGCCTACTTTCCCTCGCATTGTTTGTAATTTGGGGAGCAGGAATGTTCTGCTTGACCTCCGTTACTGCTGAGTATGCCGCCACAAGATATCTAAATGGCTATCGCGATTTTGCATCTACCATCGCAACTCGAAGCTTTGAACACTGGTTGGGGAAAGGTTTTGATTCCAGTTATGCGAACTACGATGCAAATCGCCGGTGGGAGGCGGTAGACGACGGCGGACATGCAGATACTTTTTATGGTGCGAGATTTATAGTTGGTGAAGATGATGAATTTCTAAAGCGGCCAAACAGCAACAAGGTATATTCTGCTACTGCTGTTTATGATGCAGGAGGAAATCTTCTTGAATGTAGTTGGTCGGATTTCTTTTACTTCGAGTATTTGACAGAAAACCAATGGGATAATCGAGAGGAAAGATCCGGGAATAATGCCCGTGCTTTCTTTGATAGAGAAATGCTTACTGAGAAAGGTAAGGAGATACTCAGCAACAGCGTTCTGACATTCGATGCTGCCGCAATGCGCTTTACCGGGACTTTTGATGGTGTCGAGTTCACACCCATCAAAATTGAATATATCGATTGGGACGAATTCCAGCATGCCTTAGATTCAAAGGGAAGTGGTCAGTATACCGTTTCCGGCATCGTAGAGGATTACGATCTTCAATGGAACACCATGTACGAAGATGCCTCTGACGCTTTATCCAGTGAGGACGTTGTTGTATTCTACTCTGATTGGTTTGATGTTTGCTATAATGAGATATCTCCTGCTTTTTCGTACAAAGGAACAGACTATGAAAATGTAGCTTCCCTTGTTGCCAAACTTGGACCGGAACTGGCTGCCGGAGCAAAGAATTTGACTTTCTACGATGGCCTTGACCTTTTAATCCCAAGTGTGAACTACTGTCACAGCTTCGATGGAGAAACCTATTATGACCCATACTATTATGGGGAGGCTGCCTATGCAGAAGAAGCGCCTGATCTCCATTTTTATACCGTGAGTGTCGTGTACTGCTCTCCTTGGCGCACCGCATTTGGCGAACTGAGCGTTGTGTACTTAATTACACTTCTTATTGCAGTGGCACTTGTGTTCGTATTACGCTCCATAATAAAAAATCATTTAATCCAACCTGTCCTATCGGTTGGAGAAGCGCTGATGAGCGAAGAAGAGAAGAACTACCTATATCCGGAAATGTCAAAAGCTTGGTATGAAAGCAAGTTGCTACAAGAGGGTTTCGCCAAGCATAGCGATAAGAGCCGGATGCAAAGAAACGAGATTACACGCTTGAACACGGCACTTGAGTATGCAAAAGCAGCTGAGGAAAACCGTCGTCAGATGACCTCTAATATTGCCCATGAACTGAAGACTCCGCTGGCGGTGATTCACAGCTATGCAGAGGGACTGAAGGAACACATTGCAGAAGACAAACGTGATAAGTATGTGGATGTGATCCTTGCGGAAGCCGAGCGAACGGACGGTATGGTTTTGGAGATGCTGGATTTGTCCAGACTTGAAGCGGGTAAAGTGAAGCTCTCACGGGATGAGTTTTCGCTTGCCGATCTTACGAAAGCCATCTTCGAGAAACTCCAAATGGCGGCAGAGGCAAAGGAACTGCAGATCAGCTACGAGTTCCCGGAGCAAAGCACCATCGTTGCGGACGAGAATCGAATTGCACAGGTGGTTGAGAATTTTGCGACCAATGCAGTCAAGTACACCCCCGCCGGTGGCAGTGTCACAGTACGGATTCAGAACAATCGTGGTAAAACCACATTCTCCATCGAAAATGACAGCAAGCCTCTTTCCGCAGAAGCTTTGGCTAAAGTATGGGACACTTTCTATCGAGTTGATGAATCCCGCTCCGGAGGCGGCACGGGGCTTGGTCTTGCTATTGCGAAGAATATCGTGGAACTGCACGGCGGCAAGTGTTCTGTCCGAAACACGAAGACGGGTGTGGAGTTCCAGTTTACAATTTAAAACCTTGTTAGAAACAACACGGCCCACCGATCATTTTGACCGGTGGGCTGCGCTATGTTTATTCAGTTCAATCCATCAACTGATGTTCCGATACGCCTTGCACAAACCGTTCTAAATCACCGCCAAACACAAGCTGTGCATATTCCAGCGGCTTGTTGTAGATTAGCCAGTCCAGCTCCGACCGCTGATACATATTATCGGCAACCTCATTCTCCACGGCAATCGTGTCAATCGCAATCATGCTGCCATCTGCAAATTTCAGCTCCACACAGGCGTTATCCATGTTGAACTCACAAGAAATCAATCTATCCATAAGAAACCTCCATTCTGCGGGATGTTAGATCATCCCAAAATATTTGAATGCTTCTCGGATTGCTTTCTCTTTTTCCGGCGGACACTGGGGCTGTCTGGAATCCTCGGACTTCGGCAGATTATAGTTCTTACCAACCCCAATCCCACATTTTCGTTTAATCTGTGAGATATAGAGGTTGGACACCTTTAACCCGGTATGCTCCAACACATACTCCTTGATCTGCGGATAGGTTGCCCCATCCTGAAATTCGGACATATCCATATCTTCCAAAGAGAACTCAACCCGAATCTTTTTCGAGTCGACCTCGCCCTTGGAAAGCAAGACAACCGTCTCGACATGCCTTGTCCTTGGGAACAAATCCACGGGCTGAACCTTTTCCAGCGTATACCCCTGTTCACACAGGAACTTAGCATCGCGGGCGGCGGTGGAGGGGTTGCAGCTGACCATGACGAGGGTGCGTGGGGCCATCTGGACAATGGCAGTCAGGGTGGCGTTATCGCAGCCTTTGCGCGGCGGGTCCACCACGATCACATCGGGGTGGGCACCCTCGCCGGCAAGGCGGGTCGCGGCTTCGCCGGCGTCCATGCAGTAAAAATCGGCTTCCTCCGGGGGCAGGCCAAGATGCGCAGCAACGGCTTTGGCACCTTCCACTGCCTGCGGCACAACCTCAACGCCGACCAGGCGGCGGCAGTGCGGCTTCATCGAAAGGCCAATGGTGCCCATACCGCAGTAAAGGTCCAGCAAAAAGTCATCCGGCTGCAGCCGGGCAAACTCTTTCGCCTTGGCGTACAGCAGCTCGGCAGCGGGGGTGTTGACCTGATAAAACTCGTGCACACCCATCTGGATGGGCACTCCGGCCAAAGTATCCTCAATCACGCCGGGGCCAAACACGGTGCGGGTATCCCGCCCTAAAATCACGTTGGTGCGGGCGGTATTGCGGTTGATCAGCACGGTGGTCAGCTGGAACTCCTGCTGCAAGGTGCGGCAGATCTCGGCTTCGTTGGGCAGGCCGTTGCCGTTTACCACAAAGCACAGCAGGCGCTGACCGCTGTGCCAGCCCTGGCGCATATACAAATGGCGCACGCGGCCCTTGCCGGTTTCCTCGTCATAGGGGGCAATGCCGTTGGCTTCCAGTAACGCACAAGCCCGGCGGGCCAGGGCGTTCATCCACTCCGGCTGCAATTTGCAATCGGGGCAGGGGACGATACGGTGGGTGCGCCCGGCGTAAAAACCGGTCACGACATGGCCATCGGCATCCAGCCCAACGGGCAGCTGGACCTTATTGCGGTAGTGTGCGGTGTGGTCCGTCAGGGCGAGAACGGGCGAAAACTCAAAGCTGCTTACATCAAAGCCGCCAAGGCGGGCAAAAGCATCCCGCACAAAGCCGGTTTTCGCCTCGCATTCCGTAGCATAGCTCAAATGGCGCAGACCACAGCCGCCGCAGGGAGTGCACACGGCACAATCCGGCGCAACGCGGCCGGGGCCGGGGGCTAAAATCGCGTCAATGCGGCCGAAAGCATAGCTTTTCAATGCCTTTACAATGCGGCAGCGGATCACATCCCCCGGTGCCGCGCCGGGCACAAAAACGGCCTGCCCTTCCACATGGGCAACGCCGCTGCCATCGCTGGAAAGGTTTTCGATCGTGGTTTCAAAAATCTGATTTTTCTTCAAAGACATGGTTCGCTCCGTTTGCTCTAATGTTATGGCAAATATATCAGTCTGCCGGTAAAAACTGAGCGGCAGCACCAAAAAGCAAGGTGCTGCCGTATGGTGGGACATTGTGTGAAAATGGCTTATACCAGCCCCAGCTGCGGGTCTTTTTCCAGCGCGGCAAGGTACTTGCTGGGGGGAACGCCTTTGACCTTTTTGAACACGCGGGAAAAATAGAACTGGTCAAAAAAGCCGACGGAGACCGCGATTTCGGCGATGGAAAGCCCGGTATTTTTCAGCAGGGAACACGCTTCGCTGATGCGGTAGCCCGTTAAATAGTCAATCGGGCTTTGGCCTACATTGGACATGAACACGCGGTACAGATGGCTGCGGCTGACCCCAACCGCCTTGGCGATGTCATCTACCGAAATATCATGGGAATAGTTGAACTGAATATACTTGATAGCGGCCAGCACATACTGGCTGCTGGAAGACGGCGTGTTGGGCATGGCTTCGCGCGCTTCCTTCATCAGCTGGGCCATGAACAGGTACAGGTAGCCGGTCATCAGGGCTTCGCACTGCGGTTCCGGGCCGCGGGCCAGATAGATATTATAAATGGTTTCACGGGTGCTTTGGGGGTCTTTGCAGTGGTGCACGGGCTGCACATCGCTGAACGGGGTCTGCTGCACCAGCTTGTTGGCGCAGGCACCGTTAAAGCCGACCCAGTAATATTCCCACGGGTCGGTTTCATCTGCCGCATAGGTGATGAGCTGGTTGGGTTTGGCGAGGAAGAGATCACCCTCCTGCAAATTATAGGCAGCGCCGTTGACCTGATACACACCTTTGCCCGCAACAACAAGATGGATCAGGTAATGGTCACGCACACCGGGGCCCCAGGTGTGGCCCGGCTGGCAGTATTCGTGGCCACAATTAAAAATGGAAAGCTCTACATTATCGGTATAGTTCTGCTTATAAGATTGCTTTGCGATGGTCGGCATACCAAATCCCTCACTCTTGCAAAATCTGGTTGTGGTTCGCCATTCTGCTCCCAAAACAGGGCCCACCGCAGCAGGCCGGAACAGGATGGAGCATATTTTTTACCATTATATCAGAAGATTCATCAAAAGTCCATAATCGCGTTGAAAAAAGATGTTTACATCCTGCTAAAATTTGTTATACTGAGTACAAGAAGCCGTGATACTGGCCTAAAATGCGCTGCATAGCTAAAAAGAACGCGCGGTTTTTGTGCATATTTTACAAGGGACAGCCAAACGAAGAAAGGTGTATGAACGATGGCAACGAGTGCGGAACTGAAACAAAATATCTTGAACGGCGGTTACGACCAGGCTTTTGCCAAGCTGTATGGGGCAGACACTGCTACTGTGGCAGCCCAGCGTGTCCGTTATGTGGATATGATCGACCATTTTGAAGAAAACTTTGGCACGGGCCGCACAGTGTGTTTGTACTCGGCACCCGGCCGCACCGAGATCGGCGGCAACCATACCGACCATAACAACGGCGTGGTGATTGCAGCTGCCGTAAACCTGGATATCATTGCTGTGGTTGCCAAGAATGACGAGAACGTTGTACGCGTGATTTCCCACGGCTTTGGTAAGATCGACGATGTGAATCTGCGCGACCTGACCCCGCAACCCGTTGAAGCAGAGCACAGCGCCAGCCTGATCCGCGGCGTGGCTGCCGGCATTGTGAAAGACGGCGGCAAGGTGGGCGGCTTTGACTGCTACACCACCTCTGACGTTCTGGGCGGTTCCGGTTTGTCCAGCTCGGCTGCCTTTGAGGTGTGCATGGGTGCTATCTTCCGCGGCGAGTACAACGATAATGACATGAAGCGTTTCGACCAGGTCAAAAACGCCATGATCAGCCAGTATGCTGAGAATGTTTTCTTTGGCAAGCCCTGCGGTCTGATGGACCAGACCGCCTGCGCCGTGGGAAAGGTCATCACCATCGACTTTAAGGAAGTGGGCCATCCGGTCGTGCGCGAAGTTCCGTTTGATCTGGCAGCCAAGGGCTTTGCACTCTGCATCAGCGATACCAAGGGCAGCCACGCTGACCTGACCGATGATTATGCCGCTGTGCGCCGCGAGATGGAGAGCGTTGCCGAATTCTTTGGCAAAAAGGTTCTGCGCGATGTGGACGAGGAAACCTTCCTGAAGGCCATCCCCGAAGTGCGCAAAGTGACCGGCGACCGCGCCGTGGTGCGTGCCATCCATTTTTATAATGACAGCCGCCGCGCCGGGGAAATCTATGAAGCCATCAAGGCAGATGATTTTGACCGCTTCCTGCAGCTCTGTTTCCCTGCATTCCTTCTGCAGCCGCCCTTTCCAGCCTTCCCGTCCGTTTCTCGCCTCGTTCTTGATTTCCAGAAACATCAGAAGCTGCAGCTCCCGATCTGCCTGCCTTTGGGCATCCGGCGCATGCTTGTCGGCAAGGATTTGGCGAACAATTTTATCCAGGCTGCGGATATTTTCATACATTCCGGCATCATAACGGTGCACCATCGACTCCCGTAAAAACAGGTAGTGATACCAGGCTGCGCCCTCCATGACCACAATCCGCTGCGCATCCAGAAGCGCCGGAAGGGTAATGACCATATCCTCGCCCATTCGAATAGACGGGTCACAGTATTTCATATTTTCAACAATTAAAGTACGGGAAAAAAGCTTCATGCAGCGGGACAATGTGATCGGACGTTTTTCCTGCCCCAGAAGTTTTCCGTGAATCCGATCCTGCAGGCTGCGCCCCGTATAAATGCCCGGCTCCATCGCCTGATAAATTTCGATGCTGCGGTTCCTTTCCTCCTGTACATAATTGCCGCAGATGATCTCTTTTCCACAGTCGGACGAAAAATCCAGCATTTTTTCCACCATGCAGGCGTCAATCCAGTCGTCACTGTCCACAAAACACAGATAATCGCCGGTGCTCATGGATACGCCAGCCGTCCACGCGGACACCAGACCACCGTTTTCCTTATGCAAAACGCGAATTCGATCGTCCTTCTGCGCCCAGTCGTCACATAATGCCGGGCAGTCGTCCGGCGAACCATCATCCACCAGAATAATTTCCAAATTTTTATAGGTCTGACCCGTAATGCTCTGCACACAGCGCGCCAAACACTCCAACGTCCGGTAAACCGGAACGATCACACTCACCTTTTTTTCCATGCGGCATCAGCCCTCTTTTCTCAACTGCTTGTAATAGCTCACCAGTTGGTTTACATAATTATCTATTGCATAATACTTCTGCACCCGCATCCGCGCTTTTGTACCGATTTCGCGGCGCAGATTTTCATCCAAAAGCAGCTCTTCCAGCGCCTCTGTCAGCATCCGGCTGTTTTTTGCCTCTACCATCACGCCGCAGCCGTCTTTTCCGGTGGGCAGACGGTTCCATTCCGGCTCCCCCAAAGTCTGGGGAATCCCGCCAACTGCAGTCGTCAGGCTGCACATTCCCGCCGCCATTGCCTCTAACAACGAAACCGGCTGTCCTTCAAACCACGTCGGCAGAACAAAAATGCTGCTCTCTTCAAACAACTCGGCGCGCTGCTTTGCAGATACCCAGCCGGGGCATTCGACAATTCCCTGCGCCTCCAGCTTTTTTGCTTTCTTTTGCAGCTCCTCCGTCCCGTTTTCCCAGAAGCCGCCCAACATCAGATGAAAATCCGGGTGCTTCTTCCAAACCGCCTCTACACAGTCCAACAGCTCGTCCACTCCCTTTTCCGGACAAAGCCGTCCCAAAAAGACCGCCGTATGGCTGCTATAATCTGTTTTCGGCATTTTCGGAACCGGAACCGCATTCTGCAGAACATGGATTTTGTCCCGATCCACCATGTCTGCGAAAAAATCTTTCCAGACATCCGTCAGCACCAAAAACAAATCCGCACGGTTTAACATTTTTTTGATATACGCCTGTCGTTTCGCGCTGCATCGTTTATAATAAAAGCCCTGAAAATCTCCGCCGTGCTCGTGAATCACAACCTTTTTGTGGAACCAGAGGGCGATCTGCATAAAAATCAGCTTCCGGTAGCAGCTCGCATCCGCCGCCATATTCAGATGGACGATGTCTGCTTTCGGCAGCACAGTGACAAATTTCAACAGCGCCTGAACACCTTTTAACAGCTTCGCAGCCGTGCTTCCGTCCACCATTGTCCCGATATAGGTCAGGTCAATACGCTGATCGAGTCCCGCCTCGTACAGGTTATTGACCACCGCAGATACGCCGCCCTTTACGCTGCGGTCCGCACCAAGCATTACAACTTTCATAATCCGTCTCCTTTGCAATGCATACTCCAATAAAACAGGTCAGCCGGAGAGTTATAACATTTTCTGCTTCAAAACAGTTCTTTCCTCCCCGGCTTTTCCATCCATAATTTTTTTATTCAAACTAATATATCTCTTTAGAAGTCTTTAATAAAAAACTTGGCAATTGCCACCAATAAATATCATCCCCATCAAACGGAAACATTCCTGTCCAGTAAGCCCCTAACAAAAATAGTATATAATTTCTGGCTATATATACGGACACTATGTGTGCCTCCACCACTGTAAAAACCGCAAAAGAAAGAATCAATACAAATCCCATTCTATCCTTCTGATTTTTACATTGCCATATCAATAAAAACAATAAAATTATGCAGCATAAACCCGGAATAATTCCATACCAGAAAAAGAGGCGTACATAACCCATGTCAAAATACTCTATATAATCCGGATCGCCAAACAACTTCCAGTTTTCAAGCACTCCTCCGCCATTTTCAAATGCATAAATACTGGCAATTCGCCCGGTCAATATTCTATCTATCTTCACAACCCATCCCGGCATAAAATCATACCAATCCGAAATATATGCCGCATAAACAGAAAACAAAATTCCTGCCGTCGTTATTGCAGTCCCACCAATGTAAAGCGATTTTTTTTCAGCAATTTTGGGGAATTTTTCCATCACAAACGCCAGCACCAGCGTTGCCGCCATGACAAGAAACGTCGTCCGCGTCATCGTCGCAGCGTAAACGCCAACCGTCAGTACGCCGAGAAGCATCCAGTGCACCGGCTTCATTTTTTCATGGAACAGATAAACGCCCAGCGTCATCAGCGCCCAGATCATAATCGCAAGCGCATTGCTGTTACCGACGCCAAGACAAAGCCGCCTGCTGCCTTCTTTGATCCCATAGCCAGCGCCAGCGTCCCAGACCTCACCCAAAACGCCCGCCAGCGAAAGTATCGCCAGCACTGCCATTCCGGTAAGCGTCACATAAAAAACAACCCGCAGTGCCTTTTTGTGGTCAATCCCTTTCATCGATGCGACAAACACAACCGCACGCACCGCTTCATCCCGATCCGAGCTAAGATAACACAGCCCCGCAATGACTCCTGCCGCCAGCACAGCAAGCCATTCTTTTTTGGAATACTTCGTCACACAGAGCTTGCAGGCAAACAGCAGAAAGCTGACCCGGAACATCTGCCCTTCCAGAGGATTGATCCACGAGCTCTTGTCCAGGATGACAATCAGAAGCTCCAAAAGAAGCCCTGCATAAAAGCAGATCCTGCCGAACTGTTCTATTTTTTCATTTTTCGTATGTGCAATCTGCTCTGCCATGCTGTTCCTTTCCTGTGGACACCCCTCTCTGACCGTTCCTTCCGGGATACCTGCCCCATCAGACCGTCAAAGGGCTGTCCGTTCTAAAACTTCGGATACTGCGCATTCGTCCCCGCCCATTTGTGGAACGCAAACGGTGTGATCCCCTCAATCTCCGGAATCATCGTCTCATGCGCAAAATATTTTGCAACCTCCAACGGTGCAATCTTCATCCCTGCTGCCTCGATCAGATGATGGTTCTTTACGCACAAAAAACCATCCTCATTCAGGGAACCGTGATCCGGCTCAAAGGGCAGATTTGCCTCCTTCGGAAAATTCACAAGCCTCCGGCTGCGGATTCCCACGCTGTTGCCGACCCGACACAGATTCCCGTTGATGTCCCGGTATGTGATATCATCCTTCGGAATCGGCCACGGAGAACCGATATAATCATAATCCAGGAACTCATCCTGCCACATCTCCGGATGCACGATAAACCCATCCGCATGCACCACCATAACAAAATCCGTATGGATATAATCTCCCAGCTCATAAAGCATCTTATAATTAAAACAGTCAATATTCGTCAGCTTCGAGGTATGTGCATACCGAATACCCTTCGGCAAAAAGAAAGGCTTTCGATGCGTGATCAGCACACAATCTCCAAAATCAATCTGACGCATACTGTACTGCATCGCCTTGATCGTCTGCCGCACATTGACACTCGTCATCGCCATCAGCGTCACATTCGGAAGCTGCAGCCTGCCGTCTTTCCACTCCATAATAAATCCTCATTTCATCTCAAACCGCTGCCTGCGCTCCAACTGCCGCACAGACTGCTCATTTTCTACTATCATACTGCATCCGCCATACCAATGCAAGCAGGTCACAGTTTCCTTCGGAAACTGTGACTGCCCAGTTCCATTTTAATTTTGCTTCGCAAAAGGGGACTGCGCACTCCTGATTCACTTTCTCACGCCCCTGAACAGCAAGTGTTCAGGGGCTGCTTGCACACAGGCAACAGCTCCAAAGGAGCGCCTTGCCGTCCTCCTGCCAGCTATGTTTCAGCAGCAAACTCAGCCCTTGACCTTGACCTTTTTCCTTCCGCCTTACA
>ENA-UEYL01002690-UEYL01002690.1-human-gut-metagenome-genome-assembly--contig:-NODE-2690-length-12624-cov-6.283096_pt1 | contig 12624 bp, 10 predicted proteins | sample MGYA00242941_ERZ507946 | MGnify/ENA primary metagenome ERZ507946 (study PRJEB26167, sample SAMN06115482) | human gut metagenome | host: Homo sapiens | place: China:Guizhou | collected 2015-03-11...
ATGCCCACCCTGTGCGGCCTGCGCCGCCGCGGCTACACCCCCACCTCCATCTTCACCTTCGTGCGGGAGGCCGGTATTTCTAAATCCGACAACCTGATCGACATGCGCCAGCTGGAAGCCTGCATCCGCAGCGAGCTAGACCTGACCGCTCAGCGCCGCATTGCCGTGCTGGACCCCGTAAAGCTGATCGTAGACAACTACCCGGAGGACAAGACCGAGTACTTTGATGTGGCCAACAACCCCAACCGCGAAGCCAACGATACCACCACCCGCAAGGTGGCCTTTACCAAAGAGCTGTGGATCGAGAATGAGGACTTTGCCGAGGTGCCGCCTCCCAAGTTCAAGCGCCTGACCATTGGCGGTGAGGTGCGTCTGATGGGCGCTTACATCGTCAAGTGCACCGGCGTGGAGAAGAATGCCGACGGCAGCATTGCCGCCATCCACTGCACCGCCGACCTCGAGACCGGCAACGGCAATCCCGCCGACGGCCGCAAGGTCAAGGGCACCATCCATTGGGTGAGTGCCGCCCATGCTGTGGATGCCGAGGTGCGCCTGTACGACAAGCTGTTCACCGAGGCCAACATGAACGCCATCCCCGAGGGCAGCGATTACAAGGACTACCTGAATCCGGAAAGCGTTGTTGTGTGCAAGGGCTGCAAGCTGGAAGAAAGCCTGAAGGACGCAAAGCCCGGTGAGAAGTTCCAGTTCGTGCGCACCGGCTTCTTTACGCCGGACTCCAAGAACCCCGGCGTTTACAACCGCGTCGTCACCCTGCGCGACAGTTTCAAACCCGCAAAGTAAAAAATATATCACGTCAAAAGGGAGCATTTGATCTTTTATGAAGAAACTCACCCGGAATGTTATCATCATGGCTGTTGTCACTGTCATTATGGCAGTTGTGCTCGGCCTGTACATCAAGTACACCGGCACTGTGCCCGCTGCCGACAACGCCGCCAGCCTGACGGATGGCATCTATACGTCCAGCGCTCAGGGCTGCCTGAGTGATGTGACCGTCACCGTCACCGTCACCGGCGGCCGGGTGACCGGTGTGGAGATCGATGCATCCGGCGAGACTCCCGAACTGGGCGGCACCGCTGCTGAAACTCTGGCAGACCAGCTGACCAAGGCCGGTTCCACCAGCGGTGTGGACGCTGTTGCCGGTGCTACCATGACCAGCGACGCTGTGTTCACCGCCATGGACGACTGCCTGAGTCAGGCAGAGTAAAGACCCGAAAGACCGGCATGGCTCACAGCTCTGCCGGTCTTCTTTCTTAAAATACAGCACAAGGAGAGGGAACATTATGGGCGTATTATCCAATCTGGAACCAGCTTCGGTTTTTTATTACTTTGAGGAGATCTGCGGCATTCCGCACACCTCCCACCACGAAAAGGCACTGAGCGACTACTGCGTGCAGTTCGCCAAGGCCCACGGCCTTGCCTGCCGTCAGGACGAGATGGGCAATGTGCTCATCAAGGCACCGGCCACACCCGGATACGAGAAGGAGCCGGGCCTGATCCTGCAGGGCCATCTGGACATGGTGGGCGACAAGACCGCCGACTGCCCGCTGGATCTTGAGAAGGATGCCATCCATCCGGTCGTAGACGGCGGCTATGTGTGCGCCGAGGGCACGACCCTTGGCGGCGACGATGGCATTGCCGTGGCCTATGCGCTGGCTGTTCTGGACGCAAAGGACATTCCCCACCCTGCGCTGGAGGTCGTGCTGACCGTCTGCGAGGAGGTGGGCCTGCTGGGTGCATCTGCCATGGATTTTTCCGACCTTGAGGGCCGGATTCTGGTGAACATCGACTCCGAGGAAGAAGGAGTGCTGACCGCAGGCTGTGCAGGCGGACGCCGCGTTGAATGCCATCTGCCCATTGCCCGTGTTCCTGTGACCGGCACCGCCGTAAAGGCGGATGTGACCGGCCTTGTGGGCGGACACTCCGGCACCGAGATCCACAAGGGCCGTGCCAACGCCATTGCCCTGCTGGGCCGCTGGCTGACACTGCTGACCGAAAATGGCGTGGACTACGCCGCTCTGGCACTGTCCGGCGGCGCAAAGGAGAATGTCATTCCCAAAGAAAGCAGCATCACGCTGGTGCTGCCCGCAGGCATCACCGAGGGCGTGCACACTGCTGCCGCTCAGTTCGCCGCACAGATGCAGGCCGAATACGGCACGGCAGACCCCGCCATCTGCCTGCAGCTCACCGAGGAGGGCTGCGGCGAATACGATGCACTGGATGCGAACTCCGCCGAGCGTCTGCGCAAAGCCCTGCTGCTGATGCCCTGGGGTGTGCAGAGCATGAGCATGGATGTGCCCGGCCTTGTGGAGACCTCGCTGAATCTGGGCGTTGCCGAGATGGACGAGCAGGAAGCCATTCTGCGCTTTTCCATCCGCAGCTCGATGCCTTCGGCCAAGGAGCTGCTGTGCTGCAAGGTACAGACCCTGACCGAGCTGCTGGGCGGCAGCGTGCGGTTCCACGGCGACTATCCCGCTTGGACCTACGCCCGCGAAAGCGCCCTGCGCGACCGCTGCGTTGCTGTGTACGAGGCGCAGTACGGCGAAAAGCCCCAGATCGTTGCCATTCATGCGGGCCTGGAATGCGGTATCCTCTCGGGCAAGATCGACGGGCTGGACTGCATCTCCTTTGGCCCGAACCTGCTGCACGTCCACACCCCCAACGAGCGCGCCGACATTGCATCGGTGGCCCGTGTGTGGGAATACCTGAAGGCTATTCTGTCTTACAAAGAGTAAAATCTGTACATAAAAAATACGCCGTGCATTGCTGCACGGCGTATTTTTTACGGCATATCAGTCCAAATACTTGATCTTGCCCGGCTCAATGCCCTTGATGCCAAGGCCCGGCTCGTTGGAAACAGTGATGTCTTTTTCGTTGAACACTGCACCGCCGAGGATGGGGTCCTCACTGCACAGCACGGGGCCGTCCAGATCCACGCGGGTGATGATCTGCTTTGCGCAGGCCAGATGCACGGCGGCATTCACGCTGATCTTGGCTTCCAGCATACAGCCGATCATGCACTCCACGCCGTACACCTCGGCAGCGGATGCGATCTTGAGGGCGTTGTACAGGCCGCCGCACTTCATCAGCTTGATGTTCACGAGGTCTGCGGCTCCCATCTGCATGATGGTCAGTGCGTCCTGCGGGGAGAACACGCTCTCGTCGGCCAGCACCGGCACATAGGAGCGCTCGGTAACATACTTCAGGCCTTCAAAATCGTGGGCCTTGACCGGCTGCTCCACGAATTCGAGATCAAGGCCCTTCTCCTGCATTCCGTTCAGGATGCGCACAGCTTCCTTGGGGGTCCAGCCCTGATTTGCATCGATGCGGATGCAGGTCTCCTTGGGCACAGCACCGCGGATGGCGCTCAGGCGTGCGATATCCTTTTCCGGCTCCTTGCCCACCTTGACTTTCAGGCAGTCGTAGCCGCGGTCGATGGCGTTCAGGGCATCGCGCACCATCTCTTCGGGGTCGTTGACGCTGATGGTGATGTCGGTGACGATGGACTTCTTTGCGCCGCCCATCAGCTTGTACACAGGGATTTTGTACAGCTGGCCGTACAGATCCCACAGGGCCATATCCACAGCAGCCTTGGCGCTGGTGTTCTTCTGGATGCAGGCATTCAGTGCGATCATCAGGTCTTCAAAGTCGTCCACATCGCGGCCGATGATGGTCTTTGCGATATGGTCGCGGATGGCACCGATGATGGCACCGGTGGTGTCGCCGGTGATCACACCGGTGGGAGGTGCCTCACCATAACCCACAGCGCCGGTGTCGGTGTGGATCTCTACGATCACATCCTCCACGCTGCTGACCGAGCGCAGAGCCGTCTTAAAAGGCACGCGCAGCGGCACGGAGATCAGACCGAGACGTACTTCCGTGATTTTCATGCAAAAACCTACCCCTTTCGATAAAAAAATATTGCCAGATTATGAAATCTATGGTAGTATTGTATACGAAATTGTCGATATTGTAAAGACAATTGTCCGCAAAAAATTGCACAAAAAGAAAGGGGATTGGGTTCATGATCACAAACGGTTTCACCTACATCGCCGTGCTGGTGTTCATTGCCGCACTGCTGGTGTGGCTGCAACGCTACACGAAGTCGAAATTCTTCGACTATGCACCACCTATCGTTCTGCTGTACCTCATTACCATGATTCTCTGCACGCTGGGTGCATGGGACATGGAGGCCACCAAGCCTGCCTACTCCGTGCTGAAAAACAACCTGCTGTACGCAATGATCTTCCTGATGCTGCTGCGCTGCGACATCCGCAAGATCATCAAGCTGGGTCCCAAGATGCTGGGCGGCTTCTTTGCCGCTTCCGTCTCCATCTCGTTGGCCTTCATTGCCACCTTCGCCATCATGAAGGGGCCCCCCTTGGCTCCGAAGCATGGAAGGCACTGGGCGCTCTGTGCGGCAGCTGGATGGGCGGCTCCGGCAACATGATCGCCGTGCAGGCTGCGCTGGACATCGGCGAAGCTGACATGGCCTACGCACTGGTGGTGGACTCCATCGACTACTCCATCTGGGTCATGTTCCTGCTGTGGGCCATCAACCTTGCTCCCAAGTTCAACAAGTGGGTCAAGGCCGACACCACCACGCTGGACGAAGTGTCCCGCCGTCTGGAAGAGGACGCAAAGGGCAACGAGGACAAGGCTACCTTTGTCAACCTGATCTTCCTGCTGGGTCTGGCTCTGGTGATTTCCGCCTTCGGTCAGGATATCGGCGCAGCCCTGAACAGCGCAATGCCCTTCCTAGACAAGGCCACCTGGACCGTCCTGCTCATCACGTTGTCCGGCCTGATCGGCGCTGTCACCCCCGTGGGCCGCATGGCAGGCAGCACCGAGCTGTCCAACCTGCTGCTGTACTCCGTGGTGGCGTTGCTTGCCTCCCGCGCAAGCTTCCTGGAGCTGACCGATGCACCCGCATGGATCCTGGCAGGCTTTATGATCCTGGCCATCCACGGCATCATTCTGGTGCTGCTGGCAAAGATCTTCCATCTGGATATGTTCACCTGCGGCGTGGCATCTCTGGCAAACATCGGCGGTTCCGCATCTGCTCCCATTCTGGCCGGTGCCTACAGCGGCGCTCTGGTGCCCGTTGGCGTTCTGATGGCTCTGATGGGTTACGTCATTGGCACGGCAGGCGGCCTGATCACCGCAAATATCATGGCTCTGCTGGCATAACAAATACTGCAAAAAAGGGGCTGTTGCATGTGCAACAGCCCCTTTTCTTATACGATTTTTTAGCCGCCCAGATATGCGCTGCGCACGCGCTCGTTGGTCAGCAGTTCGGCACCGGTGCCCTCCATGACCACACGGCCCGTCTCAAGGACGTAGGCACGGTCTGCCACGGAAAGAGCCATCTGTGCGTTCTGCTCCACCAGCAGGATGGTCATGCCTTCCTTGTGCACGTTCTGGATGATGTCGAAGATCTCCTGCACCAGCAGCGGCGAAAGGCCCATGGAAGGCTCGTCCAGCATCAGCATGGAAGCGTTGCTCATCAGTGCACGGCCCATAGCCAGCATCTGCTGCTCGCCGCCGGACATGGTACCGGCCAGCTGCTTGCGGCGCTCCTTCAGGCGGGGGAACAGCTCAAACACCTTTTCCTTGTTGGGTGCAATGGTGGAAGCAGGTTGGGTGTATGCACCCATGTCCAGATTTTCTTCCACGGTCATGTGCAGGAACACATGACGGCCTTCCGGCACATGGGCAAGGCCTGCTTCCACGATCTTGTGGGCGCGCATGCCCTTGATGCTGCTGCCCTTGTACAGGATGTCGCCGGTCTTGGGCTTCAGCAGGCCGGAAATGGTCTTCAGGGTGGTGGATTTGCCAGCACCGTTGGCACCGATCAGGGTGACGATCTCGCCCTGATCCACCTCGAAGGAGATGTCCTTGACGGCGTGGATGTTGCCGTAATAGACGTTGATGTTATCAACTTTCAGTAACGTATCAGCCATGGCTTAGCTCTCCTTCTTGCCCAGATAGGCTTCGATGACCTGCGGGTTGTTGCGGATCTCATCCGGCGTGCCCTTGGCGATGATGCGGCCGAAGTTCAGCACGGCAATGCCCTCGCAGATGCCCATGACCAGACTCATGTCATGCTCGATCAGCAGCACGGCGATGTTGAACTCGTCGCGGATGCGGCGGATGGTCTCGGTTAGTTCTGCAGTCTCAGAGGGATTCATACCGGCAGCAGGCTCGTCCAGCAGCAGCAGCTTCGGGCTGGTGGCCAGTGCACGCATGATCTCCAGACGGCGCTGTGCGCCGTAGGGCAGGCTGCCTGCCTGCACATTGGCGAGGTCTGCCATGTGGAAGATATCCAGCAGCTCCAGAGCACGTTCGGTGCACTTCTTCTCTTCCTTCCAGTAGTTGGGCAGGCGGATCAGCGAAGATGCCAGATTGTACTTCATGGACTCGTGCAGGCCCACCTTGATGTTATCGATCACGCTCAGTTCCTTGAACAGGCGGATGTTCTGGAAGGTACGGGCCACGCCCATGCGGTTGACCTGATAGGTCTTTTTGCCGGCGGTGGGCATACCATCGATCAGGATGGAGCCGCGGGTGGGCTGGTAGACGTTGGTCAGCAGGTTGAACACGGTGGTCTTACCGGCACCGTTGGGGCCGATCAGACCGGTGATCTCGTTGCGGCCGATCATCAGGTTGAAGCCATCCACGGCGGTCAGACCACCGAAGTCGATGCCCAGCTCACGCACGTCCAGAATGGGCTTTTTGTCCATGTCGCGGTCGGTCAAAAAGCCGCCGGAGGGCACACTGTGCAGCTTAGTCTGGTATTCACTCATGGTCTTTGCCCTCCTTTGCTTTCTTCTGGAACAGTTCGCCGTTCATGATCTTTTCCACAATGCGGCTCATGGAGAAGTCGTAGCTGCCAAGCAGGCCGCCCGGACGGAAGATCATCATGAGGACCAGCACCAGCGAGTAGACTACCATGCGGTAGCTGTCAAAGCTGCGGGTCGCCTCGGGCAGGATGGTAAGCACGGTCGCGGACAGGATGGAGCCCAGCATGGAGCCCATGCCGCCCAGAACCACCATGACCAGAATTTCGATGGACTTCATGAAGCCGAAGGTGGAGGGGTCCAGAACGCCCAGATAGCAGGCGTACAGGCCGCCGGCCAGACCGGCAAAGGCGGCGGAGAATGCAAAGGCCATGACCTTATAATAAGTAGTCTGGATGCCGCAGCTTTCGGCAGCGATCTCGTTATCGCGGATGGCCAGCACGGCACGGCCGTGGCGGCTCTTCATCATGGCGTGGATGGCAAAGCAGGTAATGACCACGCAGATGAACACATTGGCGAAGTTAGAATACTTGGGGATGTTCTTCAGGCCCTTGGCACCGTAGAACAGCTTGAAGCCCAGCACATCATCGATGTTGTTCAGGGTGATGCGGATGATCTCGCCAAAGCCCAGCGTCAGGATGGCCAGATAATCACCGGTCAGGCGCAGAGCAGGAATGCCGATCAGCACGCCGAACAGGCCCGCCACGATGCAGGCCAGCACCAGACCCACGACAAAAGCGACACCGGAGGGCAGATTGCTGTATTTCGTGAACAGGGCGCAGGTGTAAGCACCCACGGCCATGAAACCGGCGTGGCCCAGCGGCAGCTGGCCCAGATAACCGGTGGCAACGTTCAGCGAGACAGCCAGAATGATGTTGATGCCCACGGTGAGAAGCACCTTGTTCTGGTAGGTGGACAGCACGTTCTGGGTGAGGAAGGACAGGCCCACGAACAGCAGAGCCACCAGCACGGCGTTCATCAGGTAGCGCACGGGCATTTTGAGCGTTTTGCGTTTGGTATTCATCTTCATGCCCTCCTTACACCTTTTCCTGAACCTTGCGGCCAAGGAAGCCGGTGGGCTTGACCAGCAGCACGATGATCAGGATCGCAAACGTGACGGCATCCTTCCATGCGGAAAGGCCGATGGCGGAAACAAAGCACTCACACAGGCCGATGGCGATGCCGCCGATCATGGCACCGGGGATGGAGCCGATGCCGCCCAGAACGGCTGCAACGAAGGCCTTCAGGCCAAGCATGGAGCCCATGGTGGGGGTCGCCTGCGGGTAGCTGCAGCAGTACAGCACCGAGCCGATACCGGCCAGTGCGGAGCCCACCGCAAAGGTAAAGGAAATGGTGCTGTTGACGTTAATGCCCATCAGGCGGGCAGCGTCCATATCCTCAGACACGGCACGCATGGCCTTGCCGAGCTTGGTCTTCTGCACAAGGAAGGTGAGCACCAGCATGGACAGCACCGTGACCAGCAGGGTGATGACAGAGGTGAGGCCCAGCGGCACAGAGCCGATGCGGAAGGTCTGGTTGGTGTAGTAGGCCGGAATGACCTTTGCACCGGAACCAAGGATCAGCTCTGCAGTGTACTCCAGGAAGAAGGACACGCCGATTGCCGTGATCAGCAGGGAGATACGGGGTGCGTTGCGCAGCGGGGTGTAGGCGATCTTCTCGATCACAACGCCCAGCAGCGTGCAGGTGATGATGGTGGCGCACACAGCAGTGACCGGGCCAAGGCCCAGCTGATTCATCACGAACCAGGACATGTACGCACCAACCATAATGACATCGCCATGGGCAAAGTTCAGCAGCAGGATGATGCCGTACACCATGCTGTAACCCAGTGCGATCAGTGCATAGATGCTGCCAAGGGACAAGCCGTTGATCAGCTGGCTAAAAAACACTGTCATGGACTGATACTTCCTTTCTTTGCGGCGTTTGCACGCCTTTTGGGGAATGCACTTTTTTACCAAAAAAGCGGAGACGGCCGAGCAAAACCTGTTCCGGCGGTCTCCGCAATGGGTCTTTTATTTCTGAGTGCTGCCTTTATGCCGCACACCGGTGCGCAGGATCAAAGCAGATCAGAACATTTCCTTCAGAACGGGGGTTGCACCGTCGAAGCACAGGATAGCGGTCTGCTTGACGGGGTTGTGGTGCTCATCGAAGGTGAAGGTGCCGGTGATGCCATCGATGGTGCCGCCTGCGATAGCATCGATGACGGCCTGCTTATAGTCGTCATCACCGGCGGCCAGGCCGGCATCCTCAGCAGCCTGAATGCCGTAGACAACGGTCATAGCAGCATCGTAGCCCAGAGGAGCGAAGCCGTTGGGGTACTCCTCACCGTACTCAGCCTTGTAGGCATCCTCAAAGTCGGGGTTGGAGCCCTTTGCGTAGTTTGCGCAGAAGTAGGCATCCTTCAGCTGGTCGGCAGTTGCATAGCCTTCCAGACCATCCCAGCCGTCGCCGCCCAGGAAGGGAACTGCCAGACCGATGCTCTCAGCCTGAGCCAGGATCTGACCGACTTCCTGATAGTAGTTGGGGCAGAACACCACTTCGGGAGCCTTGCCCAGAATGGTGGTCAGCTGGGTCTTGTAGTCCACATCGCCCTCAGAGTAGGTCTCCTGATCGACGATGGTGCCGCCCAGGCTCTCGAACTCGTTGACGAAGTTCTCTGCCAGACCCTCGTTGTAGTCAGCGCCCTTCTGGAAGATGACGGCTGCCTTGGTGTAGCCCAACCGCTGGTAAGCGTAGTCAGCCATCTTGATGCCCTGGAACGGGTCGGTGAAGGTTGCGCGGAACACATTCTCGTTCACGGTGTCGGTCTCGGCATCGTAGGTGACAGCCTCAGCGGTAGCGGAAGCGGTGACCATGGGCATGTTGTAGTCTGCGCTCTCGGCAGCAATTGCCAGAGTCGGGGTGGTGGTAACATCGCCCACCAGAGCGGTGATGCCCTGATCGCACATCTTGGTGAAGCAGGTAACAGCCTGAGTTGCATCGCCCTGCTCATCCATGGCGATGATCTCCAGCTGCTTGCCGTTGATGCCGCCCTTTTCGTTGACCTGCTTCAGGTACAGGGTAGCGCCGTTGACAACGGCCTGACCGTAAACGGAAACATCACCGGTCAGAGGTCCAAGAACGCCCACCTTGATGGTGTCGCCGGAAGCAGCGGCACCAGAAGCTGCGGTAGAGGCGGAAGCAGCAGTGCTGTTGGAAGAACCGCCGCATGCAGTCAGAACGCCGGCTGCAGCAACAACACCTGCAGCGGCCAGGAAATTACGACGAGAAATCATCTTTTTCATAGTGAATATCCTCCTTAGGAGCATTCGCGCTTCAGTATAAAAACGGAAGCAAGGCCCTCTTTCCCTCAAAGCGACCTTGCTTCGTTATCAATATTATAGACCTGTGAGCCAAAATCCGCAATTCACAAACCGTCCATACTTTCAGGGGCATTTTGTGGACTTTGTCGCCAAAATAGCCAAAAGCAATGGGTCTGTTTTGTGCACTATTTCAATTGCTTCATTTTGTTTGTGTGTCAGGTGAACACAATTCACAAGTTGCAAAAGGGTTACAGGGTCTCCATTTCGGCATCTGCGGCGAACTCGGCCTCTGCACGTGCCTCGGCAGCTTTGCCCTCTGCTTCCGCTTTGGCCGGAGACTCTGCAAGGATCTTGCGGATAGCGGTGAAGTAGAACACCAGCGACAGGCCGGTGCCGATGCACCAGCCCACGGGCCATGCCATCCAGATGCCCGTGCTGCCCAGAGCAGTGCTGCTCAGCACAATGGCGATGCCCACGCGCAGGATCAGGTCGGAGAAGGTGGCGATCATAAAGCGCACCATCATGCCGCAGCCGCGCAGGATGCCGTCAGTGACCAGCTTGAGCGACACCACAAAATAGAAGGGAGACAGGATGCGCAGGAACAGCATACCGGTGTCGATGGCCGGACCCTGCGGGTCATTCATGAACAGCAGCAGCAGGAAGCGGCCGAAGAAGAAGTACAGGAGCACGATGGGCACGCAGATGATCCACACCAGATTGCGGCCTGCGCCAAAGCCCTTGTGCACACGGTCCATCTTGCCCGCGCCCATGTTCTGGGAGGTGTAGTTGGAGATGCCGTTGCCCAGCGTGGTGAAGGAAGTGATGACCATGTTGTTCAGCTTGACGGCTGCAGAGTAGCCTGCAATGACGCTGGCACCAAAGGTGTTGATGACGCTCTGCAGGATGATGTTGCCCACAGAGACAAAGCTCTGCTGCAGGATGCTGGGAATGGCCACCACGGCCACCTTGCCCAGCATGTTCCAGGAGAACAGCACGACCTTGTTCTTGGATTTGAAGGCGCTGATGCGGCGGAACACCACCACCATGGCCAGCACGCAGCTCACACCCTGACACAGGAAGGTGGCCCATGCCACACCGGCTACGCCCATCTTGAGACCGGCCACGAACAGGATGTCCACGCCGATGTTGGACAGGGACGAGACTGCCAGAAAATAGAAGGGCGTTTTGCTGTCGCCCAGAGCGGAGAAGATGCCGGTGGCGATGTTGTAGAAGAACATGAAGGGCAGGCCCAGCACGTAGATATCCAGATACAGCGAAGAATCCGCAAGGATCTCCTCCGGGGTGTTGATGAGCTCCAGCAGGCTGTGGCAGCCCACAAGGCCGATCAGCATCAGCACGGCGCACAGCACGGCAGAGCCGATCAGGGAAGTGTAGACCGAAGTCTTCATCTCATCGTAGTCCTTTGCGCCAAAGTAGCGGGACACGATGACCGAGCAGCCAATGTTGCAGCCAAAGGCAAATGCAATGAAGATCAGGGTGATCTCGTAGCTGTTGCCCACAGCAGCCAGTGCATTCTCGCCGATGAACTTGCCTGCAACGAGGCTGTCGGCAATGTTGTACAGCTGCTGGAAGATGATGCTGCCGAACATGGGCAGGCAGAACTTCCACAAAACCTGTGACGGCTTGCCGACCGTCAGATCCTTATTCATATAGAAAATCCTCCTCTATCTACCATAAAGAAACATATTAGAACCAAAAACAGTATAGAGTCGTCCTGACAAAAAGTAAAGAAAAATTTTAGTATATCTGCCATATGAAATTAACATGATAGGCATGACGCATCCCCGCTGCTGCCAGTGGGCAGACTGTAAAGACCAGCTGTTTCCTGCTTTGCCGGAATGTTCTGCCCCATCAGCTGCCGTTTTTTGCCCCTTAAAAAGTTTACATCCGCAAACATGCGCATCGGCTCTTGCACCGGGCCGGAAAGCGTGGTAGGATACTATCGGTTAGTTAGACATAACTATCATAATTGGCCGTCACCCGTCTGCCCGCCCCGGGCAGCACCGGGAAGGAAATGATATTCAGGAGGTTTTCGAGATGAACTATCTGGAAATTGAATCTGTTGTAGGCCGCGAGATCCTGGACTCCCGCGGCAACCCCACTGTGGAAGCGGAGATCACGCTGGCCGACGGCACCGTGGCACGCGGCTGTGCACCTTCCGGCGCATCCACCGGCGAGTTCGAGGCGCTGGAGCTGCGGGACGGCGATAAGGGCCGTTATCTGGGCAAGGGCGTGACCAAAGCTGTGGAGAACATCAACACGGTCATTGCGGACGCAGTGGTGGGCATGGATGCTTCCGACATCTATGCCATCGACGCCGCCATGATCCGGGCCGACGGCACCAAGGATAAATCCAATCTGGGCGCAAACGCCATTCTGGCCGTTTCCATTGCCGCCTGCCGCGCCGCAGCCGCTTCTCTGGAAATGCCCCTGTACCGCTTTCTGGGCGGCGTAAACGGTAA
>ENA-UEYL01002693-UEYL01002693.1-human-gut-metagenome-genome-assembly--contig:-NODE-2693-length-12612-cov-4.830475_pt1 | contig 12612 bp, 9 predicted proteins | sample MGYA00242941_ERZ507946 | MGnify/ENA primary metagenome ERZ507946 (study PRJEB26167, sample SAMN06115482) | human gut metagenome | host: Homo sapiens | place: China:Guizhou | collected 2015-03-11...
GGGGAAGGTGTCGTAGAGCTTGCGCAGCACCCGGATGAGATCATCGGTCTTCATGATGACCGCGTCGCCATCCATCAGGAACACCCGCTTGAGGCCCGGACCGTAGTAATCCCGGGCCATATCGATGTCCTCCAGAATCTCCTCCACCGGGCGGATGCGGAATTTCTTCTCCTTATACATGGCACAGAAGGTGCACTTATTATAGGAGCAGCCGATGGTACACTGGAGCAGGTAGCTCTTCCACTCTCCCGGGGGCCGGTACAAAATGTCACTGTCGTATCGCATAAGTCGTTTCCTTTCTTCTCACAAAACAAATGGTTCCGCTCCCACTAGGGCGGGAGCGCAAAACATGGTCACACGCTCACCTGGTCTCCGTCCCGGAACACCTTGCGGATGTTTTTCTCCGCCTTGCTCCGGGGCAGCATCACCTCATGGCCGCAGCCCTGGCAGCGCATCTTAAAGTCCATGCCCACCCGCAGCACTAGCCACTCCGAGCTGCCGCAGGGATGGGTCTTTTTCATTCTCAGGATATCCCCTACATGAATGTCCATGCCGACCTCCTAACAATCCGCCATTTTAAAGCCAATGCCCCACACGGTCTTGATAAACTCCTGCTTGCTCACCTTGCCCAGCTTAGAGCGCAGGTTGCTGATGTGCACGTTGACCGTGTTGTCGTCGCCGAAGTAATCCTCGCCCCACACGTGCTGATAGATCTGCTCCCGGGTAAATACCCGCTTGGGGTACTCCATCAGCAGGGCCAGAATTTCAAACTCCCGGGCGGTGAGGGTCACGGGATTTCCTTCCGCAGTGACGGTAAACTCCTCCCGGTCCAAGCACAGATCGCCGCAGACAAAGCGCTGCTTCTTCTCCGGAGGCGCGGAGAACTTCTTCACCCGGCGCAGCTGGGCCTCCACCCGGGCCAGCACCTCCTGATTGTCAAAGGGCTTGGGGATGAAGTCGTCTGCCCCCAGGCGCAGCACCTTCACCCGGTCCTCCACGCCCGCCTTGGCGGACAGGACGATGATGGGCATGGTGCCGTGCTGGCGCACCTTGGCGATGAACTCCTCTCCGGTCAGACCGGGGAGCATCAGGTCCAGCAGCACCAGGTCAAAGCCCTCCTTCTCCGCCCACAGCATGGCCTCGCTGCCGGAGAAGGCGCTCTGGCTGAAATAACCTGCGTCGTTGAGGATGGTACACAGCAGGCGGTTGATGTCCTGATCATCTTCCACCACTAAGATCCGTATCGGCTCCAACTTAGGTCCTTCCTTTCTAAGGCTTTTTGATCTCGTCCCAGTAGCGGCGGGCGGCCTGCTCCGTCTTGTTGTCGCCGTACTGGTAGTATTTCCGGTTTTTCAGCTCGTCCGGCAGGTACTGCTGGCGCACCCAGTGGCCGGGGAAGTCGTGGGGATAGAGATACCCCTGCTCCCGCTCCAGCCCCGCCGAGTCGGCGTGGACATTTTGCAGTTCCCGGGGGATGTCCCCCACCCGTCCGGCCTTTACGTCGGCCATGGCGGCGGCGATGCCCTGATAGACCGAATTGGACTTGGGGGAGGTGGCCAGCAGCACCGCCGCCTGGGCCAGAGGCAGCCTGGCCTCGGGCAGTCCCAGCTGCAAGGCGTTGTCCACGCAGGCCTTCACGATGAGGGCGGCCTGGGGATAGGCCATTCCCACGTCCTCGCTGGCCGAGCACAACAGCCGCCGGATGGCGGTGGTCATGTCTCCCGCCTCCAGCAGCCGGGCCAGGTAGTGGAGGGCGGCGTCCGGGTCGGACCCGCGCAAGGACTTCATCAGAGCGGAGGCGATGTCAAAGTGGGCGTCTCCTTCCCGGTCGTAGCGCATGGCCGATTTCTGGGCCGCCGTTTTCGCGTCGTCCAGGCTGACAAGGAATTTTCCTTGCTCCTTCTTGGCCGCCGAGGCCAGCAGCTCCAAAGCGTTCATGGCCTTGCGGATGTCGCCGCCGCAGGCGGAGGCAATGTGCTCCCGCACTCCCTCCTCCAGCTCTAGCTTGCCGCCAAGACGCCCCTCCAGGATGGAAACACCCCGGTCGATGGCGGGCAGGGCGTCCTGGGCGGTGATCTGCTTGAACTCAAAGACGGTGGACCGGGACAGCACGGCCCCAAACACATAGAAGAAGGGATTCTCCGTGGTGGAGGCGATAAGGGTAATCTTCCCGTTCTCCATAAACTCCAGCAGAGACTGCTGCTGCTTCTTGTTAAAGTACTGAATCTCGTCTAAGTAAAGCAAAACTCCTTCCGGGGCCAACAGGGTCCCGATGTCGGCGATGATATCTTTAATGTCGCTGATGGAGGCGGTGGTGGCGTTGAGGCGATGCAGCGGCCGGTTGGTGCGCTGGGCGATGATGTTGGCCACGGTGGTCTTTCCTGTGCCGGAGGGACCGTAGAAGATGAGGTTGGGAACATTGCCTCCCTCAATGATGCGGCGCAGCAGACCGTCCTTGCCCAGGATGTGCTTCTGCCCCACCACCTCGTCCAGGGTCGTGGGCCGGATCTCGTCGGCCAGAGGCCGGTATGCCATAACAAATCACCTCACAGAGAAACATCAAAACTCAGGCGGGCTGCTCCAGACCGGCAGCCCGGCACATCCGCGTTTTAAAGAAGTGGTTCACCAGGGCGATGGAGCGCCCCACACCCACCATGGCGGCCAGGGTACCGATACCGATGCCGATCACCTGTCCCCGGCACGCCAGGCCGATGATACAGGTCACGGTCACGCAGCCCACATCGAAGATATTCTTAGCAAAGCCTTGATCCCGGCCCATCTTCTCGGCCACGGCAGCCACGATGCCGTCTCCCGGATTGGGCACCAGGCGCATGTTCACCGTCATGGACACCCCTACGCCGGTACACAAAATGGCCAGAATCAGCAGCAGAAAATTGGCAAGAAAACCGTGGTTTGCGCTGTTATAGGGAATAAATGCGTCAAACAGGTTGAGCACCCGGCTGAACACCAGACTCAGTGGGAACTGGAGCAGATCGTAGAGGTGGCTCTTTTTTCCCCGGATGGCAAATTGGGCGGCTACAAACAGGGCGTAGAGCACAAAGGTCATATCCCCGAAGTTCATATCCAGAATTTGGGATACACAGTAGGCCACCGATACGATGGGCGACACCCCCAGGCCGGTCTTGGTGTTCAGAGTGAGGCCCAGGGCCAGGATCACCATGCCCAGGGTATAACAGCACCATCGGTTTATGCTCTCCGCTTTCTTGAAAGAAAGCTTGGCAAAGAACTTCCCGCAAAGCTTCGCTTTGCCTCCCGCCTGCTGGCAGGAGGAATGTGCCGGGGACAGTCCTTCCCCCGCCTGTAAGCTATCACTTGTCCTGTGTTTCAATGTAACATGCCTTCTTTAATATTGGATTTTCAGTCTTTGACAGGCTCTGCCACGTTTTTGGTAAAGTAGTCGCACCAGGGCCGGAGCACACACTCCCCGCACTGGGGCCGACGGGCAATACACACCGCCCGGCCGTGGAGCACCAGACGGTGGCAGAAGTCGTTGGACTCCTCCGGGGGCAGCACCTTCCGAAGCTGCATCTCCACCTTGGTGGGGTCCTTGGAGCCGTCGGTAAGGCCCAGCAGACCGGTGATTCGGATGCAGTGGGTGTCGGCCACCACCACGCCGGGCACGTGGAACACATCGCCCAGCATCAGGTTTGCCGTCTTGCGCCCCACACCGGGCAATTTCAGCAGATCCTCCATAGTGCCGGGCACCTTTCCTCCGTACTCGGCCAAAATCATCTGGGAGGCCAGCACGATATCCCGGGCTTTGGCACGGAAAAAGCCGGTGGAATGGATGTACTGCTCCACCTCGGAAATATCCGCATTGGCCAGCGCCTCCAGGGTGGGGAATCGGGCAAAGAGCGCCGGGGTCACCTTATTCACTCGCTCATCGGTACACTGGGCGGCCAGACGCACCGAGAACAGCAATTCGTAATCTTTTTCATAGTCCAGAGAGCAGATCCCGTCGGGATAGAGCTCCTTGAGCGCATCCACAATGGCGCGCACCTCTTGCTGTGACTTCATGGTTTCATCCTCTCTTTCGAGCATATCATTTTTATTGTATCACAACTTGTCAAACCTGGCGATGGGAACTTTCTGTTTCTTCCGCATTGTTTTTTTCCGTGCTTCTGGTATAATAACCGCAGAACTGTGAACATCCGCAGACAGGCTTTGCCTGAGAAGAACAGAAAAGGAGTGTTTCCCATGGTCAACGAACTTATGGACTTTCTCACTGCCGCCGATCCTCAGGTGGGTGAGGCAGTACGGGCCGAGTACGACCGGCAGCAGCAGAACATCGAGCTGATTGCCTCGGAGAACATCGTCAGCCCCGCTGTGCTGGCCGCCGCTGGCACCGTACTCACCAACAAATACGCCGAGGGCTATCCCGGCAAGCGCTACTACGGCGGCTGCCAGTGCGTGGACGTGGTGGAGAACATCGCCATCGAGCGGGCTAAGGAGCTCTTCGGCGCCAATTACGCCAACGTGCAGCCCCACTCCGGCGCCCAGGCCAACTTTGCCGTGTATCAGGCTCTGTGTCAGCACGGCGATACCGTCATGGGCATGAGCCTGGACAACGGCGGCCACCTGACTCACGGCTCCCCCGTGAACTTCTCCGGCAAGAACTATAATATGGTTGCCTACGGCGTGGACGAGAAGGGCTATATCGACTACGATCAGGTGCGGGATCTGGCCAAGAAGCACCAGCCCAAGATGATTCTGGCCGGTGCCTCCGCCTATCCCCGGGTCATCAACTTCAAGACCTTTGCCGACATCGCCCACGAGGTAGGGGCTTACCTGTTTGTGGACATGGCCCACATCGCCGGCCTGGTGGCCGCGGGCGTACACCCCTCCCCTGTCCCCTATGCCGACGTAGTGTCCACCACCACCCATAAGACCCTGCGCGGTCCCCGCGGCGGCATGCTGCTGTGCAATGACGAGGCCATTGCCAAGAAGCTCAACTCCGCCATCTTCCCCGGCAGCCAGGGCGGTCCTTTGGAGCACATCATCGCTGCCAAGGCGGTGGCTCTGGGCGAGGCCCTCAAGCCTGAGTTCAAGGAGTATCAGACCCAGATCGTAAAGAATGCCGCCGTGCTGGCCCAGGCCATTTTGGATGGCGGTCTGGACCTGGTGTCCGGCGGCACCGACAACCACCTGATGCTGGTGGATCTGCGCCCCGCCCACCTCACCGGCAAGGAGATGGAGCACCGTCTGGACGAGGTGTATATCACCGTCAACAAAAACGCCATCCCCAACGACCCGGAGAAGCCCTTCGTCACCTCCGGCATCCGGGTGGGCACCCCCGCTGTCACCTCCCGCGGCTTCAAGGAGGAGGAGATGAAGGTGGTCGGCTCCCTCATCTGCCAGTGCGCCCGGGACGACTTCCAGTCCAACATTGAGTCTCTCCGCGCCCAGGTGAAGGCCCTCACCAGCAAGTACCCCCTGTACACCAACTGCTGATTGTCATTCCACACGCCCTGCAGCTCTGCTCCGGCAGTCTGCAGGGCGTTTTTTGCATTTTCTTTCCTGTTTCGCCCCGCTGCGCCTGATCCTTTCCATTTCTTTAGAATCCTTAAGCGAATCTTAAACATTTGTAATTGCCCTGTAATCGTCCTGGAATCTTTCATGGTATATAATGGTCTTGATCGAACAGGCCTTCCTGCCCATTGGAAGAATATTTACATTCAGGAGGAGTACACCATGTCAGAAGCTACCTTACCCCAGACAAAACCCGCCCCTCCCTCTCCGGCGGCCGGCAAACCCAAAAAGCCTCTGGACAAGCGGAAACTGCGGACCATCATTGCCTTGGTTTTGGTCGCAGCCCTTTTATTGGGCGGCGGTGTCGCCCTGTACCGGTTCCTATTCTCTTCCAACGATAAGCCTGGAGAAATCCTGTCCAAGCCCGCTGAGATCGGCTCCCTGCAAAGCCGGGTAGCGGGCAGCGGTTCGGCCAAGGCCAAGGAGTCGGCGGCTATCACCCTGACCCAGGGCGGCACGGTCCAGGAAGTCTTTGTCAATGCCGGTGAGACTGTCACCGCCGGCCAGCCCCTGTACAGCATCTTCAGCCAGGCGGCTCAGGACGAGGTGACCAACGCCCAGAAGCGGGTGGACTCCCTGCAGAAGGATATGGCCGACCTCCAGGAGCAGGCCTCCAACCTCACCCTCCGCGCCCCCTTCTCGGGCAAGCTCACTCAGGTGCAGTCCTTTGAGCCCGAGCAGGAGATCTCCGCGGGCACCACGGTGGCCACCCTGGTCAACGACAAACAGCTCAAGCTCTCCCTCTACTTCAGCTATGCCTATGAGAACAGCATCTACAAGGGGCAGTCTGTTCAGGTCTCTGTCCCCACCGTGATGCGCACCTTCACCGGACGGGTGGATGAGATCCACAAGGTGAGCTTCATCTCCCCCGAGGGAGCCGTCCACTTTGAGGTGGTCATCGTCTTTGACAACCCCGGCACCCTCACTGCCGGCATGGACGCCTCTGCCATACTTACCGCCTCCGACGGCAGTTCCATCTACCCCTATGAGAACGGAAAGACCGAGTACTATGAGTCCCGGGAACTGAAGACCAAGGCCGGCGGACCGCTGGCCTCCACGGGCAACCTGCGCAACTACGCCAACGTCTCCGCCGGGACCGCTCTGCTCACCATGGCTTCGGACACCATTGACTCTCAGATCCGCGCCAAGCAGGAGGAGCTGGACGAGGCCGTCCGGACCCTGGAGACCGCCCAGAAGGCCCTGGCCGACTTCAACGCCGTGGCTCCCATCGACGGCACCGTCATCACCTGCACTCTCTCCCCCGGCGCCGAGGTAAAAAGCGGCGATACGGTCATCATCATCTCCAACAACACCACCATGCTGGTCACCATCAACGTAGATGACAAAAATATCTCCTTCATCCACCCCGGCGACATGGTGGAGCTGGACTGGAACGGCACCATGTTCATGGGTACTGTCACCGCCATTGACATGGGCGGCGCCCAGAGCGGCAGCGGCATGACCACCTATCCCGTCACCCTGACCGTGGACAACTTTGACGGCACTCTGGTGGACGGCGCCTGGCTGCAGTACTCCTTTGTTACCAGCCAGTCGGACAACTGCATCATCGTCCCCACCAGCGCGGTCAAGTACGTCAGTGACGCCGAGGGGAACCGCCAGTCGGTGGTCTTTGTCCAGCGAGACAGCCGCCCCGAGGATGTGCCTGAGCTGCTTCTGCCTGAGACGGAACCCGGCCAGAAGCCCCAGTTCCCCTCTGAGGCGGACGGCTACTACCCCGTTCTCGTGGAAACCGGCATCTCCGACGCAGAGAACGTAGAGATCATCTCCGGCATTGAGGAGGGCGACGTGGTCTTCGTCAACTTTACCGTGACCGATCAGGGCAGCAGCTGGTAAAGGAGGGCCGCATATGCTCATCGACATCCAAAACCTCTACAAGATATACAACGAGGGGAAGGAGAGCGAGGTGCGGGCGCTGGACGGTGTCTCCCTCCAAATCGACCGGGGAGAATTTGTGGCCATCGTGGGCCAGTCCGGCTCCGGCAAGTCCACCCTGATGAACGTGCTGGGCTGTCTGGATATCCCCACCTACGGCCAATACCATCTCAACGGTACCGACGTCACCTCCCTTTCCGATTGCAGCCTGGCTCGCATCCGCAACCGAGAGATCGGCTTTATCTTCCAGGGCTACAACCTCATTCAGGAACTCAACGCCCTGGAAAACGTCACCCTCCCCCTGATCTATCAGGGTGTCTCCGTGTGGGAGCGGGAAGAGATCGCCATGGCCGCCCTGGCCAAGGTGGGCATGGACGACCGTGCGCATCACCGCCCCAGCGAGATGTCCGGCGGCCAGCAGCAGCGGGTGGCCATCGCCCGGGCCATCGCCACCCACCCCCCTATCATCATGGCCGACGAGCCCACCGGCGCGCTGGACTCCAAAACCGGGCGGCATGTGCTGGAGATCCTGCGCTCCCTCTACCGGGAGGGCACCACGATACTGCTTATTACCCATGACGACGGCATCGCCGCTACCGCCCGGCGGGTGGTACGGCTGTCCGACGGCAAGGTGGTGGCGGATCACCCCCAGGAGGTGGACTGGACATGAATTTATGGCAAGCCTTCAAAATGGCCTTCAAATCCATTTCCTGCAAAAAGACCCGCTCCTTTCTCACCATGCTGGGCATCATCATCGGCGTGGCCTCCGTGGTCATCATGGTCTCGGTGGTCCAGGGCCAGAACCAGAAGAGCATGGAGTATTTTGAAAAAATGGGCACCAACAAAATCAATGTCCGTGCCTACTCCTTCAGCGACATGAATAACGAAACCTCTCAAAAGCTGTATGACTATTGTCTCACCCTCAACCACCTCATCGACGGCATCACCCCCGACATGGAGATCGACCAAAAGCTTACCATTCAGTACGGCGCCAAAACCATTGCCGTCAACGACTGGGAGAACAGTCAGAACATGAGCTGGGAGGACATGATGCACGTCAAGCTGGGTTCCGACCAGTACGGCGTGTGCAACAACTACACTCTGGCTGCGGGCCGGGAGCTCTCCTACCTGGACATAGAGAAAACCAATCCTGTCTGTGTTTTGGGCGCCGGAGCCAAAGAAAAGCTCTTTAACTTTATTGATCCCGTGGGCGAAACCATCACCATCAACGGGCAGCCCTTCCTGGTGGTCGGGTGGTACAACTCCATGGCTTTGGAGGGGTGGCCCGAGCTGGACAACCTCATCGTTCTGCCCTACACCTTCAACCGTAGCCTCAACCAGAACAGCAACATTGACACCTACGTAGTCAAGGCCAAAAGTGCCTCCGCCACCACCGAGGCTCTCACCCTGCTGGACGCCTATTTGTCCGGTCTCTTCCCCAAAAACGAGATGGGATACAGCGACTTTGGCGACTACTACGTGCAAAGTGACAACAGCGCGGCAGAAAACGTCCAGAACCAGAGCAACATGCAGGCCCTGGTGCTGGGCGCCATCGCTGGCATCTCTTTGCTGGTGGGCGGCATCGGCATCATGAACATCATGCTGGTCACCGTCACCGAGCGCACCCGGGAGATCGGCATCCGCAAGGCCATCGGCGCGGAGCGGCGCAGCATCATTGCTCAGTTCCTTATCGAGGCTGCCGTCATTTGCAGCATCGGCGGCATCATCGGCATTGCCATCGGTTACGTGGGCACGCTGATTGCCGGAAAATTGCTGCTGGACGGCATGATCCTTCTGCCCAGCATCCCCATTACCATCGGTGCATTCCTGTTTTCGGTGGTGCTCGGCATCCTCTTTGGCATGTACCCCGCGGTCAAGGCCTCCGGATTGCAGCCGGTGGTGGCCCTGCGGGCAGAGTAAGAGATAGGAGACAAAACCATGAAACGATATTCCATGATCCACGGCCTGCTGGCCGCCGCACTGGCCGTCAATTTGGCCCTTCCTGTCACCGCCGCCGGGACCTCCTCCTTTACCGATGTCAGTGACAGCAACACCGCCCTCAACGCCGACATTCTCCGGCTGATGGGCGTGGTTTCCGGCACCGGAGGCAACCAGTTTAACCCCAACCAGGTCCTCACCCGCGCCCAGTTCTGCACCATGGCGGTCAATTTTATGGGTCTGGGGGACCAGGTCGTCCTCCACTCTACCCGCACCATTTTCACCGATGTGACCTCCAAGCACTGGGCCAGGGGCTATGTAAATCTGGCCGCCTCCACCATGATCGGCGGGGATGCGGGCGCGAGCACGGACGGTGAGACCCCTGTGGCCGGCACGCCCCTCATCTCCGGCGTGGGTGACGGCCGCTTCCTCCCCGACGACCAGATCTCCTATGCCCAGGCGGTGACCATTCTCATCCGGGTGCTGGCCTACTCCAGCGATAAGGTTGGCGCGGTATGGCCCGATGGCTACCTCAACCTGGCCCAGTCCATCGGCCTGACCAAGGGCCTGTCTCTGCAGCCCGGCTTCTCCCTCACCCGCGCCCAGGCCGCCCAGCTTCTGGTCAACGCCCTCAAGTGCAAAACCGGAGACGGCAAGGTCTACTACACTACCCTGGGCGAGACCAAGGCGGATACCGTCCTGCTGGCCGTCAATGTGGCCACCGACACGGGAGACGCCATGGGCGCGGTGCGCACCTCCAACGGCACCTATCTCCCCCACATCGAGGATGCCGCCCCCACCGCCCTTCAGGGCCTGCGGGGCAGTCTAGTACTCAACGACAACCAGGAGATCATCACCTTTATCCCCGACGACAGCGACTCGGTCACCATCACCCTCTCCGGCGACGCCCAGCCCGGCTATGTCAAGTCGGGCAACCAGCAGTACACCATTTCGGGCGACACCCCGGTGTACACCCCCGACGCCCCCGAGGGCAAGAGCTATCTGGAATGCTACACCTCCCTGTATTCCGGCACCCAGATCACCCTGCGCGGCAAGGTGGTGGCCATCTACGCTACCAGCAGCTCCACCTCGGCCAGCTCGGATGCTGTGGTGGTTATGGACCGGGCTACTGTGGCTACCTTCCACCAGCTCACCGGCGGCGCGACCAGCTTCAACATCATCAAGAACCGCCAGAAGATCAGCCTGTCCGACATCAAGCCCTACGACGTGGTCACCTATGACAGCCTGAGCAACACCCTTGTGGTCTCCGACCTGCGGATGACCTGCTACTATCAGGACGCCCAGCCCACGGTGGCCACTCCCAAGACCATCAACGTCCTGGGCAATGAATTTACCGTCCTGGAGAGCGCCTGGAACACCACCAAGGACTTTAACCTGGGTTCCACGGTCACCTTGCTGCTCACCGCCGACGGCAAGGTGGCCGGTATGGCAAAGCCCAGCGCCCAGACCCGCTCCACTGCAATCGGTATGGTCAACGACGGCAAGGCTGTCATCTTCCTGCCTAACGGCGGCACCATGGAGCTGGAAGGCACGGTGTCCAACGCTTCTGCCGAGGGCCAGCTGGTCATCTTCTCCGCCGGCAAGAGCAGCTTTACCACCAGCAGTGCAGCCGAGAACCGGGCGCCCGGCCCCTTCAACGTGGATAAGATGACCTTGGGCGAGTACACCGTCATGGCCGGCGTGCAGATCTTTGAAAAGGTCAGCAGCAGCGGCGTGGTCCCCATCGATCTCAGCGATCTGTCCGGCTCCATCGAGGCCAAGAACATCGCCGGATACCACCGCAACAGCTCGGGCATGGTGGACTATATCATCCTCAACGACGTCACCGGAAACGCCTATGAGTACGGCATGATGGTGGGCAAAGATATCTCCACCGATCCCGTCTATGACGAGAACGGCGAGCTGATCAGCGAAGGCTCCACCCGCACCCAGTGGTCGCTGGTCCGCGGTCTGGGCGGCACCATCGAATTCAGCCCCGTGGCAGGCTACAACGGCCGCAGCGGCGACATTGTGGGCGTAGTCACCTACAAGAACCGGGAAGACAAGGATATGATCCGCACCATTGTCCAGCTGGAGAAGTTCACCGGCGTCACCGCCAAGGACTTCTTCGAGAGCCAGGGCGACCTGTATGTGTCGGTCAACGGCCAGAATTACCGGGTGGCCGACAACGCGGAGTGCTACGGCGGCATGGCCGGCAACCGCACCGACCCCGGCAGCTGGTTCCGCCAGCCCAAGCTCACCGACCGTGTCAACGCCATCAAGGCCTTCTCCAGCAAGCTCACCGTCTATATCGATCCCACAGGCAAGCAGGTACGAGTCATTACGGCGGGCTGATTTTCTCCCTTTCCCATTCAAAAGGGGCGCGGCATAGCCGCGCCCCTTGCCTTTTTCTTCATTCTATCCTATCATAGCGGTGGGGCATTCTGCCCCATCGCTGTTATGATCTTGAGGTGAATACTATGAGTTTGTTCCGTTGTCCCCTGTGCGCCGCGCCTTTGACGCGGGGGGAACACGCCTATACCTGCCCCGCCGGCCATAGCTTCGATCTGGCCGCGGCAGGCTATACCCATCTCCTGCCTGCCAACCGCAAGCACTCCAAAAACCCCGGCGACGACAAGGCCATGGTGACCGCCCGCTCCGCCTTTCTGGACAAGGGCTATTATGCCCCTCTGGCCAATGCGCTGTGCGACTTAGCCGCCCGGGATTGCGTCCCCCACCCCGCCCTGCTGGACTGCGGCTGCGGCGAAGGGTACTACACCGCCACTCTGGCCGCTCGTCTTGCTCAGGAGGGCCGCTCCGGTCCCATCGCCGGAGTAGACATCTCCAAATTTGCCCTGCGCCGGGCCGCCAAACGGGTCAAAGAGGGCGAATTTGCCGTGGCTTCGGTGTACCACCTGCCGGTGGCCGACGAGAGCGTGGACCTGCTCTTTAACGTCTTCTCCCCCCTGTGTCCCCAGGAGTTTGCCCGGGTGCTGCGTCCGGGAGGATACTTCTACTACGTGGTTCCCTCCGCCCTCCACCTGTGGGAGATGAAGTCGGTCCTCTATGACAAGCCCTACGAAAACGCCGTCAAACGGGAGGACTACCCCGGCTTTCAGTGGCTGGAGGCGGTACCCCTGCGGTATACCGTCCATCTGGACTGCACTCAGGACATTATGGCCCTGTTCGGCATGACCCCCTATGCCTGGAAAACCCCCAAGGCGGGGGTGG
>ENA-UEYL01002698-UEYL01002698.1-human-gut-metagenome-genome-assembly--contig:-NODE-2698-length-12605-cov-4.025862_pt1 | contig 12605 bp, 7 predicted proteins | sample MGYA00242941_ERZ507946 | MGnify/ENA primary metagenome ERZ507946 (study PRJEB26167, sample SAMN06115482) | human gut metagenome | host: Homo sapiens | place: China:Guizhou | collected 2015-03-11...
ACTACCTCTCCTCCGGCGATTACTATCTGGTGATCCCCCGTTATTCTGGCATGGAGCTCTCCCTCTATAAAAATGACCTGGAGACCTCCGAACGCACCCTGTTCTATCACGACCCCGATTGTGAACCGTTTATCATTCAGTGCAACGTCAGCGATATTTTCTCTGACGCTACCATACAGCTTACCTATCAGGGGGATACGGTGGAATTTTCCCCCTTTATCTCCCTGAAAGACGGCTCTCTTGAGATTGGAGAGCACGGGCTCAATTTGACCAGGACCGGCTCTGGCAGCCAAAGCGGAAATTAAACAGGCCGCACTCTACACCTTTATTAAAACAGCGGAGCCGCTGACTTCCCATTTCCCCACAACAGAAAGGATCGATGAAAATGGCCGCACTCTACACTGTGATCGTCGCCGATGACGAGGATGAACTTCGGGAAGCCGTATGTACCATGATTCCCTGGGAAGACTACGGGTTTTGCCTGGTGGGAAATGCCAGCAACGGTCTGGACGCCCTCCAACTGGTAGAAAAGCACGAACCCGACCTGCTGCTGACCGACATCCGCATGCCCTTTATCTCCGGCATCGAACTGGCGCGGCAGGTGCGTGAGATCCGTCCCGCCACCAACATCGCCTTTCTCAGCGGCTACGATGACTTTGAGTATGCCAAGCAGGCCATCCAGTATAACATCATCAGCTATATGCTCAAGCCGCTGACTCTGGAAGGCCTGGGCGCGGAACTGCGCAACATCCGCCAGAAGATCGATGCCCAGTTCGCCCTCTTTCGTCAGGCGGTCCCCCGCGCAGACGAACAGGACCTGCGGGCCGCCTTTCTTATGCCTCTGGTTCTGGACGACTATCCAGACCCGGACGGCGCGGCCCAGGCCGAGGCTCTGGCCCGGCAGTGCGGCCTACTGCGGGATGCCGATGACCATCCCTACTACACGGTCATGGTATCCATTCTGCTCAACGAGGACGGCTCCAACTGCACGGCCCCCTCCTTTCCGTCCTCGGTGCATACCCTCTCAGAGAAATATCTCCGCGGCTCCAGCTTTTTTGCCTCCGGCAAGGTCATCTCAGTGCTGCTGGGCAACCCCTCCGATTTTGAGGAGTACCTGCACATCCTGGCCGATGAGATCCCCCAGATGGCCTCCCGTGTTCTGGGCAAGCGCTGCCGCATCGGCGTGAGCCGTCCCGCCAACTCCCTCTCCGCACTGCATGACGCTTACCGGGAAGCTATGGAGGCTCTGCGCCAGGGGGATAAAACGGAAGCCGGCGCTCAGTTTATCAGCGACCTGGCTCCTGCCGTCAAAGGGGGCAATCTGCTGTGCAAGCGGGCGCTGGATACTCTGGACCAATACTATATGGATGCGGACCTCTCTCTGGTATCGCTGAGCGGGATGCTGGACGTCAGCCCCAACCATCTCAGCGCCTGCATCAAAAAATATGCCGGCGAGACCTTTATCAACATCCTCATCCGCAAGCGTATGGAGGCCGCCCGGGATCTGCTGAGCACCTCCTCCCTGAAAATCCAGGAGATTGCCCAGCGGTGCGGTTACACTGATCAGCACTACTTCAGCTACTGCTTTAAAAAATACTGCGGCGAGTCCCCCAACGCCATGCGCCGCCGCCTGGACCTGGAAAAGGCGGGTGAGCCCTCTTGAAACAGAACGCTCCCCGCACCGGAGTACGGATCACCACCATTCTAGTCTCCATGGTAGTAGGTGTGGTAGCCATCATCCTGTGCTGCTGTATCTTTCTGTTTTTAGACCGCTACCGCAGCGCCATGGTTCAGAGTGCCCGCACCAGCAGCGCCCAGGCAGTTTCCCAGGTATCCAACACGGTGGGCAACTATCTGCAAGACATGGACCAGGCCATGACTTTGGTCAAGCAGTCCATGCTGGAGCATGAGAGCGACCGGGATGAACTGCTGGCCGCATTTCTGGAGTTCCGCCCCGACGTGGTGGCTGTCACCAGCTATTCCGCCCAAGGAACCCTGTTGGACTGCTGGTCTCCCGGCCGACAGCCAAAGGAGAACATCTACCAGAATCTCTCCTTTAACCTGGAAAAGGCGCTCAACTCTCAAACTGCCTACATGACCGCTCCCCACGTGGAGACCATTTTTGAGAGTTACTACCCCTGGGTGGTCACTATGACCGCTCCCCTGGACCAGGGCGGCGAGGCCGCCTGGGTCTCTCTGGACCTGAGCTTTTCCAGCATCTCCAGTTACATTAATAATGTAAGCATCGGCCAGCGGGGCTACTGCTTTCTCATCGACCGGGACGGCAACATCATCTATCACCCCCAGCAGCAGTTGCTGTACGCGGGCCTGAAATCGGAAGATACCGAGGCACTCTCCGCCCTGAGGGATGGCACCTATGTGGACGATACGGTCATCTACTGTCTGACCAGTGTGGCGGGCAGCGATTGGCGCATTGTGGGCGTCAGCTATGTTGACGAGTTGGTCAACCGCAACGTGCGGGATATGATCCGTCTGTCTGGCATGCTGGCTGTGGTGGTCTTGGCGGCCGCCCTGCTCACCAGCTGGCTGCTCTCCCGTCTGCTGGACCGCCCCCTGCGCGGACTGGCTTCCGCCATGGAGAGCTTTGAGGCTGACGCCGACCACTTTACCTACCGGCCTGTGGGCGGCACCCGGGAGGTGCGGGAATTGTCCGACTCCTTCGGCCACATGGTGCTGCGCATTCAGCAGCTCATGTCCACCGTGCGTGAGGAGGAGGTCAACCTGCGCAAAACAGAGCTGAAAGCCCTCCAGGCCCAGATCAACCCACACTTTTTATACAACACACTGGATTCCATTGCCTGGATGTGTGAGCAGGGACGCAACGCCGATGCGGTAAAAATGGTCCACGCCCTGGCCCGGTTGTTCCGGATCAGCATCAGCAAGGGACACGAACTGATTCCCATCTCCAAGGAGATCGAACACGCCGAGAGCTACCTGCAAATCCAAAAATACCGCTATAAAAACCAGTTTACCTATCAGTTTGATGTGGACCCGGATTGTCTGGATTATTACTGCAATAAGATCACCCTCCAGCCCATCATTGAAAATGCCATTAACCACGGTCTGGATCTGCTGGTGGACGAAGGGGTCATCCTCGTACAGGTGCGGCAGGATGGAGAGGACATCGTGTTCTCCGTTCAGGATAACGGTGTGGGCATGAGTCCCGAGCAGATCGACTCCATTCTCCGTCATGGCCCTAAAGACCGCACAGGCATTGGAATCAAGAATGTCAACGACCGTCTGAAAATCTACTTTGGCAAACAATACGGTCTGCATATCACCAGTGAGCTGGATGTGGGTACCTGCGTAGAGATCCGCATGCCCAAGATACAGGAGGGAAACTATGAAGCGAAATAAATGGGCCGTTCTGAGTACGGCACTGACTCTTTCCCTGCTGTGCGGCTGCACCGCAAGCATTGCTCCCTCCTCCCAGCACACGGTAGCTATTGTCGCCAAGTCCACCCAGACTGAGTTCTGGCTATCCGTCTTTTCCGGAGCAGAGGCCGCCGCCACAGAATATAACTTGGAACTCACCATCACCGGTCCCAAAACCGAGGAGGACTACGAAACCCAAAACCAAATGGTGGCCAATGCAGTGGAAGCGGGCGCGGAAGCCCTGGTCTTCTCCGCCATTGATTACGAGAACAACGCCGCCGCCATTGACGCTGCCGCCCAGGCAGGGGTCCAGATCGTAGCCATCGACAGCAACGTAGCTTCCAGTGCGGTAAGCACTTACATCGGTACGGACAACTATGCCGCCGGACAGATGGCTGCCCAATCGGCCCTGGACCGGATCAGCGGTCCCCTCAAGGTTGGAATCATCAACTATGATATCAGCAGCGCCAACGGCCAGGAACGGGAACAGGGCGCAGTGGATACCTTCACCCAGAGCGGCCGGGCAGAGATCGTCGGTATCATCAACACTCTGGCTGAGGCCAGCCACGCCCAATCCGACACCACCGCACTTTTGGAAAAATATCCGCAGATCAACGTCCTGCTGGCTTTCAACGAACCCACCAGCGTAGGTGCTGCCAATGCGGTGGAGTCTCTTGGTCTCTCTGAAGACGTATTTCTGGTGGGCTTTGACTCCAACGTCGCCACAGTGGACGGGCTTCAGGAGGGCAGCGTTGATGCTCTGATTGTTCAAAATCCCTACGCTATGGGCTATTTAGGGGTGGAAAGTGCTTATAAACTGCTCTCCGGCCAAGGCTCCTCTCTGGAGCGCACGGTGGACACTTCTACCAAAATCGTGGATCGACGCAACCTGTTTACCATGGACAGCCAAAAAGCGTTGTTCGCTTTTGAGCAGCGAACTGTTGAGTAAAATGCACAATTTCTTTTCATTATGTTTTGGCAGATTGTTGTGTTGGCATAATTTTTTACCCTTCTTTCGGTGAAATTTATACTTGTTTTTCCAGTTGTCTTTTAATAAAATTAGACATGTGAGATGGAGTCAACAGGAAAGACTCTGTACAATTTACACAGAAAAGGAGAATCATTATGAAGAAAGCTCTTGCACTGACCCTGGCTGCTACTATGGTTCTTGGCCTGGCTGCCTGCGGCAGCAGCGGCGGCAGCTCCGCCTCTGGTTCCGGCTCCGGCAGCGGCGGCGACAGCACCACCGTAGCCAACAAGGACAAGCCCGTTGTCTGGTACAACCGCCAGCCCTCCAATAGCTCCACCGGCGAGCTGGACATGAACGCTCTGCAGTTCAACGACAAGACCTACTACGTGGGCTTCGACGCCAACCAGGGCGCTGAGCTCCAGGGCCAGATGATCAAGGAATACATCGAGAAGGCCATCAAGGACGGTGTTGAGATCGACCGCAACGGCGACGGCGTGATCGGCTACGTGCTGGCCATCGGCGATATCGGCCACAACGACTCCATCGCCCGTACCCGCGGCGTGCGTAACGCTCTGGGCACTGCCGTTGAGAAGGACGGCGCCACTGACAGCTCCCCCGTCGGCACCAACGTGGACGGCACCGCTACTGCTGTTAAGGACGGCACCATCGAGGTCGACGGCAAGTCCTACACCGTGCGTGAGCTGGCCTCTCAGGAGATGAAGAACTCCGCCGGCGCCACTTGGGACGCCGCCACCGCTGGCAACGCCATCGGCACCTGGTCCGCTTCCTTCGGTGAGCAGATCGACATCATCGCTTCCAACAACGACGGCATGGGCATGTCCATGTTCAACGCTTGGTCCAAGGAGAACAAGGTTCCCACTTTCGGCTATGACGCCAACTCCGACGCCGTTGCCGCTATCGCGGAAGGTTACGGCGGCACCATCAGCCAGCACGCTGACGTTCAGGCTTACCTGACTCTGCGCGTCCTGCGTAACGCTCTGGACGGTGTGGACATCGACACCGGTATCGGCACCGAGGATGACGCCGGCAACGTGCTCAGCTCCGACGTGTACAAGTACGTGGCTGAGGAGCGCTCCTACTACGCTCTGAACGTGGCTGTCACCGCTGAGAACTACAAGGACTTCCTGGACTCCACTGTGACCTACGCTCCCGTTTCCAACCAGCTGGATGCTACCGCTCACCCCGAGAAGTCCGTGTGGCTGAACACCTATAACGCCGCCGATAACTTCCTGGGCTCCACTTACAAGCCCCTGCTGCAGAAGTATGACGACCTGCTGAACCTGAAGGTCGAGTACGTGGACGGCGACGGCCAGACCGAGTCCAACATCACCAACCGTCTGTCCAACCCCAGCGCTTATGACGCTTTCGCCATCAACATGGTGAAGACCGACAACGCTGCTTCTTACACCGCTCTGCTGAACCAGTAATTCAGCGGCATGGACGATTTGTCCATCTTTATTAAGAACATGTAACCATTAGCTATTAGGGAGAAGGAATTCTCCGTTCGGGAGAAAGCACTCTCCGTCCGGCGGGAACCCTTCTCCCTAATAGCGACTTTGAAACGAACCATTCGGCAGAATCAGATTTTTCGCTGAAACTGCTAATATGTTTAAACAGGAGTAACGAGAATGGCAGATGCGAAAGACGATATTGTCCTGTCAATACGAGGTATGAGCAAGTCTTTCGGTCGTAACCGGGTGCTCGACCACATCAATCTGGACATTAAACGGGGAACCGTGATGGGATTGATGGGTGAAAACGGCGCCGGTAAATCGACGATGATGAAATGCCTGTTCGGCACCTATCAGAAGGACGAGGGAAAAATTTACTTAAACGGCAAGGAAATCAGTTTTTCCGGCCCCAAGGACGCCTTGGAAAATGGAATCGCCATGGTTCACCAGGAGCTGAACCAGTGCCTGGAACGGAATGTCATTGACAACCTGTTCCTGGGCCGCTACCCCACCAATTCGCTGGGCGTAGTGGATGAGGGCGGAATGAAGAAGAAAGCTTCCGAGCTGTTCCGTAAGCTTGGCATGACGGTGAACCTCACCCAGCCCATGCGGAACATGTCCGTTTCTCAGCGGCAGATGTGTGAGATTGCCAAGGCAATCTCCTACAACTCCCAGGTCATCGTTTTGGACGAGCCCACCTCCTCCCTGACGGTTCAGGAGGTCGATAAGCTGTTTGAAATGATGCGGATGCTGAAGTCTCAGGGTATCTCCCTGATCTACATCTCCCACAAGATGGATGAGATCTTTGAAATCTGCGATGAGATCTCTGTTTTGCGGGACGGCAATCTGGTCATGACCAAGAATTCCAAGGACACCAACATGAACGAGTTGATCTCCGCCATGGTGGGCCGCTCCCTGGAGAGCCGCTTCCCTCCGGTGGACAACACGCCGGGCGACACGATTTTGTCCGTCCAGCACCTCTCCACCAAGTATGCCCCTCATTTGCAGGACGTGACCTTCGATGTAAAGGAAGGCGAAATTTTTGGTCTGTATGGCCTGGTAGGCGCCGGCCGTACCGAGCTGCTGGAGACCATCTTTGGCGTGCGTACCCGTGCAGCGGGCCGCGTTTACTTTAAAAACCGTCTGATGAACTTCAGCAACGCAAAGGAGGCCATTGAACACGGGTTCGCTATGATCACCGAGGAACGTAAGGCCAACGGTCTTTTCCTTAAGTGCGACCTCACCTTCAATACCACCATTGCAAACCTGAATCAATACAAGGCCGGTCTGGCCCTGTCCAATCCCAAGATGGTCAAAGCCACCAGCAAGGAGATCAAGATCATGCACACCAAGTGTATGGGACCGGACGATATGATCTCCAGCCTCTCCGGCGGAAACCAGCAGAAGGTCATCTTTGGTAAGTGGCTGGAGCGGGAACCCCAGGTCTTTATGATGGATGAGCCCACCCGCGGCATTGACGTAGGTGCCAAGTATGAGATCTATGACTTGATCATCAAAATGGCTAAACAGGGCAAGACCATCATCGTAGTCTCCTCTGAGATGCCCGAGATCCTGGGTATCACCAACCGCATCGGCGTTATGTCCAACGGACATCTCTCCGGCATTGTAAACACCAAGGAGACCAATCAGGAAGAGCTTTTGCGGCTCAGTGCAAAATACCTATAACGGGAGATATTGCATATGGCAACAGAAAACAAGATTCTTACGGCGGAGCAGGAACTGAAGCTGCGCCAGCCCATCGACGAATACGTCGGCGGCATCCAAGCGAAAATTGATGCTCTGCGGGTGGACGGCACCGACAGAGTCATTGACATCCAGAGCACCCTGGATAACCTGAAGCGGGACCGCATCTATACCGCTCAGGAGAAGGAAGCCCGCGCTGCTCAGCTGAAGAAAGAGCTGGAAGCAGCCAAGGCGGTAGAGAACCAGAACAAGGCCGAGATCTCCAAGCTGATCGCTGACGCGGAGAGCTACCTGAAGGCCCATTACGACGCAGAGTACTACCAGCCCCTGCTGGCCAGCTGCCGCAATGAAAAAGTCGCCGCTCAGGAGAAGTACCAGACCGCTGTGGCTGAGCTCAACAAGGAGCATCAGGCTACCCTGTCCAAGCTCACTGACCAGCACGAAATCAAGGACGAGAAGTACGTTCACAAAAACCGTCTCTTCGACGCCAAGATGACCCTGGCCAAGGACCTCCAGCAGGTCAAGGATCGGCAGCACGCTGCGTTTGATTACAAGTATCACCTGATCGACATGCTCCGCATGTCCAAGTTCACCTTCGGCGAGACCATGGCCCAGAAGTGGGAGAACTATAAGTACACTTTCAATAAGCGGGACTTCTTCCTGAAAAACGGCCTGTATCTTGCCATCATTGTTATCTTCATCGCCCTTTGTATCATCACCCCCATCGTCAAGAACACTCAGCTGCTGACGATGAACAACGTGCTGAACATCCTTCAGCAGGCCTCTCCCAGAATGTTCCTGGCTCTCGGCGTGGCCGGCCTGATCCTGCTGGCCGGCACCGACCTGTCCATCGGCCGTATGGTTGGTATGGGCATGACGGCCGCCACCATCATCATGCACCAGGGCATCAACACCGGCTCTGTGTTTGGTCATATCTTTGACTTTACCGGACTGCCTGTGGTTGCCCGCATCCTTCTGGCCCTGGTGGTTTGTATCGTGCTGTGCACCATCTTTACCACCATCGCCGGCTTCTTCACCGCAAAGTTCAAGATGCACCCCTTCATCTCCACCATGGCCAACATGCTGGTCATCTTCGGCCTGGTCACCTACTCTACCAAGGGTGTCTCCTTCGGTGCCATTGATCCCAGCATCCCCAGCATGATCATCCCCCGCATCGGCAAGTTCCCCACCATCATTCTGTGGGCCGTGGCTGCCATCATCATTGTGTGGTTCATCTGGAACAAGACCACCTTCGGTAAGAACCTGTACGCCGTAGGCGGCAACCCTGAGGCCGCTTCCGTATCCGGTATCTCCGTGTTCTTGGTCACCGTGGGTGCCTTCGTAATGGCTGGTATCCTGTATGGCTTCGGCTCTTGGCTGGAGTGTATCCGCATGGTGGGTTCTGGCTCCGCCGCTTACGGCCAGGGCTGGGAGATGGACGCAATCGCCGCCTGCGTGGTGGGTGGCGTCTCCTTCACCGGCGGTATCGGTAAGATCTCCGGTGTTGTAACTGGTGTTCTTATCTTCACATCACTTACCTACTCACTTACTATTCTTGGTATTGATACAAACCTTCAGTTCATATTTGAAGGTATCATCATCCTTGCCGCTGTAACTCTTGACTGTCTCAAGTATGTACAGAAGAAGTAAGGAACAACAAATTTAACTCTCACAAAACCTTTATATAAAAAGCCGCTCGGATCGTCTACAGGATGGATTGAGCGGCTTTTTTCATAAGGAGGGGCCCGCATAAGCGGGAGGATTCCTTGTGAAGTGCACGAAGTGCACGCATGACGCAAGGCATGTGGATTGGCGGACGCCTTCTGTGCATCTATGCCACTTTTTTATGCATGCCACCTAATCACGCAGCCGCTTCCTTCGCTCCAATGATTTTATCTGCATGCGGCGCCGCGCGCGATAAGGGCGTTTGCGCGCTCTGCCTTAGCAAAAATCATTGAAGCTCAGTCGCGTCTAGCTATCGATTAGGTGGCATGCATAAAAGTGGCAGGCGCATGCAAGGAAGGCTGGCCTGAGGAGATATTTATATATTGTGAATTTCTGGACGAGTGTTCCCTTTCCCTCACTTCAGCTTACTTTTATCTGCACACTGCTTTGACCGCGATAAGGGCAATGCGGTCTCTGCAGTGGCAAAAAGCGCTGAAGCTCAGTCGTGTTCACTATCGATGTCGCAGTATATAAATGCAGCCATGCATGCAGCCGGAAACAAGCTGGATCCTCAGCTGGAAACAGGCAAGGCTTCGAGTCACGGACAGGTGAGGAAAATTCCTTGACGGTATAGATGAAGAAATAATGAAATAATAATAAAAGTACAGATATTCTCTGCGGTATTTGATATAATTACATTGCTGGAAAAGACCGGTGAACCGGGTGGCATTTGATATATAGAAAGGATTTCTGTTAGATGGATAAATACAAGGTTATCCTTGTCGATGACGAGGAAGAGGTTATAGATGTTATAGAGAGAAAGATCCACTGGGATATGCTCGGATTTGATGTTGTGGGAAGCGCTAACAACGGTGTTAAGGCTCTTGAATTAGTGGAGAAGCTACAGCCGGATGTGGTCATAACGGATATTAAGATGCCATATATGGACGGTCTTGAGCTGTCCAGACGACTCAACAATGATTATCAGAATATACACATCATCATATTCACAGGGTTTGATGAGTTTGAGTATGCCAAGGAGGCGGTGCACCTTGAGATAGAGGAGTACATGCTCAAGCCTATAAATGCATTAGAACTCTCGGATTGTCTGAAGAGGGTCAAGAACTCTCTGGACAAGGAGAGGGAGGAAAAGCTGAATGTAGAGAAGCTTGCAAATTATTTCAATGCATCTCTGCCTGTTCTTCAGACAAATCTGTTTGTATCACTGATAGAGGGCAGAGTGAGCGAGTCGGATTATGAGAAATTCCTTGCAGCATACCAGATCGATATGAAGGGACCGCTTTATTGCTGCGCGGTTTTTCATACATCGGAGCATCACGTTCCAGATGGAATGAACCCGCTTCTGTTGTCAATGTCAGTGGAACAGCAGATCAAGGACAGAATTGCTGATACATGGAAATGCAAGGTATTTACATATCTGGGCAACACAGTGCTCATCATCGAGATAGTCTCAGAGGATGCCATGGCAGAGCTGACGGATGCCTGCGACAGATTCTGCAGATGGGCTTACCGGGTCATGGGGGCCGTGGTGACTGCCGGTATTGGCAGAGTGTGCGACAGTCTTCTGAATATCAACAACTCATATGAGGGTGCCAGAGAAGCTGTATCATACAGGGTTCTATACGGAACCCAGAGGGCTATAAATATTGCTGAGATCGCACCGAAGGAGCAGAAGGCAGCAGTACAGTATGAAGATGCAAATATGCATGAACTTATCAAGTCAATATATCTTGGCAAAAGAGATGCCATTGAGGGAGCAGTACATGATGAGATAGAGAAGCTGCACAGATCTGCACAGACCATGAACAGGTACAAGCTGACGCTCATGGAGATGGTAGGAACATTCTACAGATTCTGTGCAAATAATTTTATAGATTTTGATAATTTTTCAGGTGGGATCAGCAACCCATACGAGAAGGTTCCTGAGATGGATGAAGTTACCCTCACAGCATGGCTCATAGACACATCGATGGCGATCGGCGAGGAATTGAAAAATGCCAGAAATAACACGTCCAGAAGAATGGTAACGGATGCCCAGAATATGGTAGTTGACAGGTATATGGAGCCCGATCTGTCGCTGGATACGGTGTGCTCAGAGCTTGGTGTGTCCAATTCGTATTTTTCATCGGTGTTCAAGAAGGAGACAGGCAAGGCATTTATCTCGTATCTGACGGATTACAGGATGGATCACGCAGCCAATCTCATACTTGAGACAAATGAGAAGAGCTATAAGATAGCAGAGCAGGTGGGATATCAGGATGCAAATTATTTCAGCTATGTGTTCAAGAAGAGATTTGGAATGTCGCCATCAAAGTACAGAACTGAACATGCGGGGAATAAGTAGAGCAGAGAAAGTATAAGGGGAGTAGAATTGTTTTGAAGATTAGAGAGAAAAAGGATGCTCAGGGCAAAAAGCAGAAAAATAAATATTCTCTGCGCGCGAGGCTGCGAGGCTGGTTTCATCATGGCAGATTTATAGGATTTGACATACAGTCAATAATCATGGCGGTGCTCACAGGACTGACGATAACCACAACTGTTGTTATGGGGTTTCTTATTTACAATAGATTCAAGCTTGCGATAAAGCAGACTGCAGTGTCAAATGCAGAAAGCATGATAGAGAGTACTGTGGATAAAGTGGATACAGACCTGGCAGGTATCAGACAGATATCTAATGGAGTGAATTATAACATTATCCAGGAATATGACATCTCCAGTCAGGAGTTCAGCAGACAGTTCAGCCTTTTATATGAGGTGAATGTTGACAAAGTGCAGAGTATGGCGTTGTACGACAATTCCGGGAAGCTTATTGCTGCGGAGCCGGTTGCAGTGCAGAAGGATAAGGTTAATGTGGAGGAACAGGAATGGTACAAGAATGCATCTGAAGATATAGAGAATATGCACTTTTCTACACCTCATATACAAGATCTGTTTCAAGATGGCGCCAACAGGTATTATTGGGTCATATCCCTCAGCCGTTCTGTTGATATCAATGATGGAGATAAGCCGGTAAACGGCGTGCTTCTGATAGATATGAAGTATTCCGTGATCGAGGAGGCTCTTTCAAGGATCAATGATTCTTCAAGTGAGACTTATTATTATCTGTGCAACCGTGACGGAGATATCATATACCATCCGCGAAGAGCAGAGATAGACAGAGGCTTTTTCACAGAGGAAAGTACAGAGGCAGCGGTATACGATGACGGTACATATGAGATCAAGATGACGGGTGGCACAGAAAATGTTGTTGTCAGCAGTATAGCCTACACTGGATGGAAGATCATAGGAGTTGTCCCGGAAAGTGTTCAGACTGCCAGCATCAATCAGTACAGATATTACATCATAACTACGGTTGTGATATTGCTTATGATGCTATT
>ENA-UEYL01002700-UEYL01002700.1-human-gut-metagenome-genome-assembly--contig:-NODE-2700-length-12603-cov-4.763532_pt1 | contig 12603 bp, 12 predicted proteins | sample MGYA00242941_ERZ507946 | MGnify/ENA primary metagenome ERZ507946 (study PRJEB26167, sample SAMN06115482) | human gut metagenome | host: Homo sapiens | place: China:Guizhou | collected 2015-03-11...
GAGCCGCCTGCGGAGTCACCCTCGACGATGTAGAGCTCGGTGAGCTCGGGGTTATTTTCGTTGCAGTCCCGGAGCTTATCGGGCATGGCGGCGCCGCCCAGGGCCGTCTTTCTCCGGATGGACTCCCGGGCACGCTTGGCGGCCTCCCGGGCACGGTTGGCGGTGAGTGCCTTATCCAGGATCATCCGGCCCACCTGGGGATTTTCCTCCAGGAACACCTCCAGCTTGTCGGAGACGATGTTGTTGACCAGGGTGCGGATCTCGCTGTTGCCAAGCTTGGCCTTGGTCTGGCCCTCGAACTGGGCCTCCGTGAGCTTGACGGAGATGACGCAGGTGAGGCCCTCCCGGCAGTCCTCGCCGGAGACCTTTTCGTCGTCCTTCAAAAGCTTGATCTTGCGGCCGTAGGCATTCAAAACGCTGGTCAGCGCCCGCTTGAAGCCCTCTTCGTGCATGCCGCCCTCGGGGGTGTGGACATTGTTTGCAAAGGAGAGGATGGTCTCGTTGTAGCCGTCGTTATACTGGAGGGCCACCTCCGCCATGGAGTCCTCCTTGGCGCCGGCCATGTAGATGACGTCCTTGTGCAGGGGGTCCTTGGACTTATTGAGCCAGGTGACGAACTCCCGGATGCCGCCCTCGTAGCACATGTTGTCCTCCTGCTCCTGGCCGGGACGCAGGTCCACGGTGCGGATGCGAAGGCCGGCGTTGAGGAAGGCCTCCTCCCGCATGCGGGTATGGAGGGTCTCGTAATTGTACACCGTGTCCTCGAACATCTCGGGATCGGGCTTGAAGGTGACGGTGGTGCCCGTGTGATCCGTGGAGCCGATGATGGTCATAGGCTGGGTCACGTTGCCCCGGGAGAACTTCATCTCGTGGATCTTCCCGTCCCGGTGGACCTGGACGGTGAGCCACTCGGAAAGGGCGTTGACCACGCTGGCGCCCACGCCGTGGAGGCCGCCGGAGACCTTGTAGCCGCCGCCGCCGAACTTGCCGCCGGCGTGGAGCACGGTGTACACCACCTCCAGCGCGGGCTTGCCGGTCTGGGCCTGGATGTCCACGGGGATGCCGCGGCCGTTGTCCACCACGGTGATGGTGTTGTCGGCGTTGATCTGCACCAGAATGTCCGTGCAGTAGCCGGCCAGGGCCTCGTCGATGGAGTTGTCCACGATCTCATAGACCAGATGGTGGAGGCCCGAGGTGGAGGTGGAGCCGATGTACATGCCGGGGCGCTTGCGCACAGCCTCCAGTCCCTCCAGCACCTGGATCTCCGAGGCGTCATACTCGTGCTCGGTCTGGGATGTGGTCAGGATCTCATTTTCTTCCATAGAATAACTCCTTCCATAGCAGGGCAGAAAGAGCCGGGCCGGACACTTCCGGCCCGTTTCTCCCTGCCTTGCGCCAAACTACAATATCATGCGATTTTATCGTCCGCGGACCTTGGTCCAAAGGAAACGGACCGCCATGCCAATGCAAAGGCAAAGAAGCGCCGCCTCCGCGCACCAGCCGCAGACATAAAAGAAAAGAATCAAATATTCCGAACGGTACAGCTGCCAGATGAGCTCCGTGGCCGCCAGGCTCACCAGGCACACCGCCCCAAAACCCCGCCGCAGCCAGGACTTCCGCCGGGAGAAAAGCCCCACGGCAAGGCCCAGCAGCATGCTGACGGTCACCATTACGTTCAGGGGGAACGCCCAGGCGTAAAATGTCCGGATCGACTCAAAAAAGTACAGGGTCAGAAACTGATTCATGGGCGGCCTCCTCTCAAAACTCCGGTTTTTTGCTCTCCGCGCGGTTTTTCAAGGTGACGGAATTCAATTGACTCAGATACACGATCTGCCGGTGGTAGGGGTGGTCGCACACCACGAAGGACTTGGGCAGCGCGCCGGACACGTCCAGCACCACACCCTCTTTTTCCGCGGCGGCCAGGTAATCCCGGGTACGTTTTTCATAGCTGCACTTGTCCAGATCAAAGATGCCGATGATCCGTTTGTCCGGGATGATCTCGTTTTGTCCGATGTGCAGATACATCTCTTACCTCCTGATCCATCGGTACAGCCGCCGAAGCGCCGCACTCTCCCATCTCACACCAGCGCGCCGGCATGGACATGCAGCACCTTCCCGCCCAGCAGCTCCGCCAGACGGTCGTCTTCACAGCAGGTGATGAACACCTGGCCGCCGGCGATGCGGTTGAGGACGAACTCCTGCCGCTTGGGGTCCAGCTCGGAGAGCACGTCGTCCAGCAGCAGCACGGGATATTCGCCCACGGCGCTGTGGTAGATCTCCCGCTCCGCCAGCTTCAAGGAGAGGGCCGCCGTGCGGGTCTGGCCCTGGGAGGCGTACTGCTTGGCTTCCCGGCCGTCGATGCTCACCAGGAGATCATCCTTGTGAGGGCCGGAGAGGCACAGCCGGGTGGCCCGCTCCGCCTGGGCGTGGGCATCCATATGGCTTTGCAGCTGGCGGGCGATGTGCTCCACCGGCGCGCCGGGGTCCGTGACGGAGGAGACGGTGGCATAGCGCACCTCCAGCTCCTCCCGCCCGCCGGAGCAGGCCCGGTGCACCGCCGCGGCGTGCTCGGCAAGACGCAGGGTGAACTGGTGGCGATAGTGAATGAGCACGGCGCCGAAGCGGACGAGCTGGGCGTTGAACTCCGGCAGCGCCGAGAGAAGGTCCGGCCGCTCCTCCGCGTCCCGGAGGATGCGGGTCTTTTGCTCATAGGCCCGGCCGTAGGCGGTCAGGGCCGCGGCGTACCGGGGACGAAGTTGACATAAAGCGGTATCCAGGAACTTGCGCCGGGCGGCCGCGCCCTGACGGATCAGGTACAGGTCGTCGGGGCAGAAGAACACGGTGTTGTACACCTGGCTCAGCTCCGCGCCGGATTTGACGGGCACTTTGTTCACCGTCAGCCGCCGCCGTCTGCCCCGGTACAGCGCCGCCTCGATCTCAAACGTACGCTCCCGGGCGGCCACCTGTGCACAAAGCCGTGCACCCTCGGCGTCAAACCCGATCAGCTCCCGGTCGGACCGGGCCCGGGGAGATTTTCCACAGGAGAGGTAGACAATGGCCTCCAGCAGATTGGTCTTGCCCTGGGCGTTGTCCCCGAAGATCACGTTGCAGCGCTGGTCAAAGGAAACGTCCACGGCGGAATAGTTGCGAAATCCGGTCAAAGACAGGGATTCAATCCGCATAAGCCACGGTATAGTGCCGTCCCTGGAAGCACACGTCGTCCCCGGGGCGGATCTTCTTGCCCCGCTGGGTGCACACCTCGCCGCCCACGGTGACCTCGCCGGCCTGGATGCGCTCCTTGGCCTCGCCGCCGCTTTCCACAAGGTTTGCAAATTTGAGGAGATCCTGGAGCTTGATAAACTCCGTGTGAATGATGATGGTTTCCATAACGTTCCTCGCTGTGCTCTTTAATCGGCGCTCTTGAGCCGCACGGGCAGCACCATGTAGAGGAAATTCTCCTCTCCGTCCACCGGCACGATGATGGCGGGGGAGACGCCGGTGTTGAGCTCGATGCGCACGGTGTCGGCGGGGGCGTAGCGCAGGGCCTCCATCAAATAGCGGTTGTTGAAGCCGATCTCAAGACCGGTGCCGTCGCCGCTGATGGGGCACACGTCCTTGGCCTCGCCGTTGCCGGTTTTGGCGGACAAAAATACCTTATCCTGGTCAAAAATGCACCGAACGGGGCTTTTCAGCTTGTCGGAGATCACCACGCTCACGCGGTCGATGCTCTCGATGAGACGCTTGGTGTCCGCCACCACGGCAATGGGGTTTTTCCGGGGAATGGCGTTTTTGTAGTCCAGGAACTCACCCTCCAGGCGACGGCAGATCAACTCCGTGTCGCCCACTTCAAAAAGGATGTGCCGCTTGCCCAGGGTGACGGAGGCGATGTCCTCCGTGTCGGCACAGATGCCCTTCACCTCGCTCAGGGCGCTGCCGGGGGCCACGAAGGAGAAGGCGCCGCCCTCGATTTTTTCCAGTTTCTCCCTGCGGATCGCCAGGCGGAAGCCGTCCACCGCCACCATGGTGAGCCCCTTTTCGCTGATCTCGAACAGCGCGCCGGTGTGGACCGGGCGGCTTTCGTTGGTGGAGACAGCGAAGGCGGTCTCCTCGATCATGGCCCGGAGAGACTTTTGCTGGATGGTCACCGCGTACTCATCTTCCACAACGGGCAGATCCGGGTAGTCCGCAGCGGAAAGGCCCAGGATGTCGAAGTCCGCATCTCCACAGTGGAGGTGGACAACCTGCTTAGAGTCGGCGGTGAATACCACCACATCGTCGGGCATCCGGCGGATGATGTCGCCGAAGAGCCGGGCGTTGAGCACGATCTCACCGGTTTCCACAACGTCTGCGGACAACTTGGTGCGGATGCCGGTCTGCATGTTGTAGCCGGAGATGGTCAGCTGGTGATCGGCCCGCAGCAAAAGGCCCTCCAGGGCGGGGATGGAGCTCTTTTGCGCCACGGCCCGGCTGGTGACAGCAATGGCGCTTTGCAAAAGGGCTTTCTCACAGGAGAATTTCATGGTTGCACTTCCTTTCAAGTCGGAGGAATTGGTCGCCGGCTGTCTTTTAAAAAAGAAAAGATAAAGTCTTTGTTAGAAAAAGCAGCCGTAGAAGGAAAATGTGTGGAAAAGTCGCCGAACCCTAAAAATTGCAAGGGATCGGAGATTCACAGGGGATGTTGAAAAATCGGGTCGATTTTCAACGGCTATTTTTGCCCGCCGGTTTTCCACAGCAGAGTTTTTGTTTTTCCACAGAACAAGTGGAGAAAAAACGCCTCATTTCCGGGCGTTGATGTTGGTCTTGATGGCCTTGACCGTCTCGGCAAAGGCGGCGTCTTTTTTCATTTGTTTTTCCACCTGCTTGATGGAATAAAGGACGGTGGAGTGGTCCCGGTTGTCGAACTGCTTGCCGATGTCGTCCAGGGACAGATTGGTCATGGAGCGGATCAGGTACATGGCGATCTGACGGGCGGCCACCGCGTCCCGCACCCGCTGCTGGCCCCGGATGACGGACTCCTCCAGGTTGTAGTACTTGCTGATGTAGTCCAGAATGGCCTCGGGGGAGGGGATATACTCGTTGGACCGCTTGAGCATGTCCTGGATGGCCCGGGTGACGGTCTCCTCGTCGGTGTCGTTGCCGAGTAAGTCCTTGAAGGCCATGATCTTGTTGATGGTGCCCTCCAGCTGCCGGACGTTGGCCGTGACGTTTTCCGCGATGTACACGGAGATCTTGTCGGGCAGGTCCAGTCCCAGCATGGCGGCCTTGGTCTTGACGATGGCAAGGCGGGTCTCAAAGTCCGGCGGCGCCACGTCCACCAAAAGGCCCCACTCGAACCGGGTGCGCAGCCGGTCCTCCAGCTGGGTCATCTCGGAGGGGGGACGGTCGGAGGTCAATACGATCTGGCGGCCGGACTCATAGAGGTTGTTGAATGTGTGGAAGAACTCCTCCTGGGTCTGCTTCTTGCCGGCGATGAACTGCACGTCGTCCACCAGCAGAAGGTCCGCCTGGCGATACTTCTCCCGCATTTCGGCGGTCTTGTTGGGACCGGCCTGGATGGCGGCCACCAGCTCGTTTGTCAGATCGTCGCCTTTGACGTAGGCGATCTTGGCGGAGCGGTCGTTGCGCTTGATGACATTGGCGATGGCGTAGATAAGATGGGTCTTGCCAAGGCCGGAGTCGCCGTAGATCAAAAGCGGGTTGTAGTTCTGGGCGGGATGCTCCGCCACCGCCACGGAGGCGGCATAGGCCAGCTTGTTGGACGGGCCCACCACGAACGTCTCGAAGGTGAATTCATCGGAGGTAAAGCGGTCGCTCTGCTTTTTGGGCGCCACGCCGCTGCGCTCGTTGAACTCCGCGTCGTCCCAAATGCGCACCTCGAACTCCACGGAGAAGATGTCCTTCAGTGCCGCCTTGATGCTTTTGAGAAACAGCGTCTCGATGTATCGTTTTTTAAAATCGTTGGTACAGTGCAGGATGAACGTATTGCCTTGGATGTCCACAGCCTCCAGCTCGTCGAACCAGGTGTTGATGGTGGTTTCCGACAGCTCTCCTTTCAGCTGGGCAAGGACATTGTCCCACACGTCAGCGACGGAATTCAAAAACAAACACCTCTCTCTAGTTAAAAATGGACAAAACAAATCGAAGATATTATAGCAAAAAAACGAATGCCTGGCAATACTTATTCTAAATATAAAAGCGGAAACTGCAAAAAAATATCCGGAGAGGGAAACGGGTTCAAAACTACATGTTGATTGAAATTTTGACTTTGCCACAATATTTTGAAACCGGCGTGCAAATCGCGCAAAAACACGGTTTTTTTCAAGAAAATGCAAGTTTTTATTGACACAATATAAAAAAGTCTGTATACTATCGTGTGCGTCGCAGTGACGCGCAAAGAATGTTTACTGCGCCTGCCCGAAAGGGGAGGTGTCGAGTAAGTGCCGCCCGAAAGGACGGCCGGAATACTGACAGGAGGTGTCTCAACATGGCAACGAAACGTACCTATCAGCCCAAGAAGCTGCATCGCTCCAAGGTCCACGGCTTCCGCAAGAGAATGGCTACCGCCGACGGCCGCAAGGTCCTGGCCCGTCGCCGCGCCAAGGGCCGCGCCCGCCTGACCCACTGAGCGAAACGGAAGCGCGCGGGAGACACTTGATAAAAGACGTCTTAGGGACGGCGGGAATTTCATGTGGATTCCTCCGTCCCTAGAAGAGTTTCCAGGCAGAATGGGCAGGGGAGAGCAATGAAGCGAGCGGTCACACTGAAGGAGAACCATCAGTTCCGCAATCTCTACCGGCGCGGCGCGTCGGCAGTGAGCGGGAGCATGGTGCTCTATTGCCGGAAAAACAAGCTGGGGCATAACCGCCTGGGCATCACGGTCTCCGTGAAGCTGGGCCATGCGGTGGTGCGCAACCGCGCCCGCCGACGGCTGCGGGAGGTGTACCGGCTCAACGGCGGCGCGTTGCGCCAGGGCTATGATTTCGTCCTGGTGGCAAGGTCCCGCGCGGTGAGCGCGCCCTGGAAAGAACTCAACGATTCCTTTTTGCGGCTTTGCCGCAAGCTGGACGTGCTGGAGGAACGGACATGAAGCGTATCCTGCTGGCCATGATCCGGTTTTACCGGCGGGAGATCTCTCCGCTGCGGCCGCCCTGCTGCAACTATATCCCCACCTGCTCCCAATACGCCCTGGAGGCCATCGAAAAATACGGCGCCCTGAAAGGCGGCTGGATGGCGTTTCGCAGGATCCTGCGTTGCAATCCGTTTCACAAGGGCGGGTATGACCCGGTACCCTGAGCGCAGACTCAAAACCAAAGAAGGACGGAGGAAAAAATCCAAATGGGATTTTTCGGTACCATCGGATACTACATCTGTATCCCGTTCGCGGCGCTGCTGCGCCTGTTCTATAATCTGACAGGCTCCTACGGCGTCGCCATCATCCTCTTCACCCTGGCCATCAAGCTCATTTTGCTGCCCTTCCAGATGAAGTCCAAAAAGAGCATGGTGCGCATGAACCGCATGAGCGGCAAGATGAAGGAAATCCAGAAGAAGTACGCCAACAACCAGGCGAAGATGAACGAGGAAATGCAGAAGTTCTACGCCGAGGAGGGGGTCAACCCCATGAGCGGCTGCCTGTGGAGCTTCCTGCCTCTGCCCATTTTGCTGGCTCTGTACTCCATCATCCGCCAGCCCATCACCCACTTCATGATGCTGGGTGAGGATGTGGTGCAGCAGCTGGTGAACGCGGTCACCGCCGCCGGCGTGGACATGTCTTCCATCGTGCAGATGAAGGACGGCGCCGCCGTGGTGGTGGACGGTGTGACCCAGCTGTCCCCCTATGGCCAGATCGGCCTTGCCAAGATCGCCAGCTCCATGCCTGAGCTCACCTCCGGCATCGACGGCTGGATCAACATGAACTACAACTTCCTTGGTCTGGATCTGTCCGCCACGCCCTGGAGCGTGGTGTCCACGTTCGCCATCAGCGGCGTGGTCATCGGCATGATCCTCATCCCCCTGCTGGCCGGCGGCAGCCAGCTGCTGTTCTCCCGCATCACCATGAAGCAGCAGCCCGGCATGGACGGCCCCGGCGCCGGCACCACCAAGACCATGATGTACATGATGCCGCTGATGAGCGTGTACTTCGCGTTCATCATGCCCGCCGCCCTGGGTGTGTACTGGATCGCCCAGAGCCTGATCTCCATGGTCCAGGAGCTTCTTATGGGCAAGTTCTACAACAAGAAGCTGGAAGAAGAGGAGACTGCCCGGTATGAGGCCCGTCAGGCCGACCGGCAGCGCCGCATGGAGGAGGGCCGCCGCCAGCAGGAGAAGCTGCGCCAGGAGCCCGCGCCCAAGATGACGCTGAAGGAAAAGCAGCGGGCCGCCCAGGAGGCCAAGGCCACCAAGAAGAAGATCACCACCAGCGAGGCCGGCCGGATCGGCGACCGCCCCTATGCCCGGGGCCGTTCCTACAAGGCCGACCGCTATGACAGTGAACAGTAAGGAGCCGTTATGAGAGAGTTTATCGAGGTAACGGGCAAGACAGAGGACGAGGCCGTCGCCAAGGCCCTGGCCCAGCTGGGCCTGGACCGGGACGATGTGTCCGTGGAGATCCTGGAGCGGGCAAAGTCCGGCTTTTTGGGACTTGGCAGCTGCCCGGCCAAGGTGCGGGTGAGCTACGGCGAGGATACCGCCGAGGAGGCGGAACCCCAGGCACCCCAGGCGCCGGAAGAGGCGGCCGAGGCGCCCGCCCCCAAGCAGGAGAAGAAGCAGGAAAAGAGCGCTGAGCGCCGCCCGGAGAAGAAGAAGGAGCCCAAGCAGGCCAAGGCGCCTGTGAAGGAGACGCCGGCACCCCAGGTGCCCCAGGATCTGGGCGAGGAAGTGAACGACGAGAAGGCCGCGGCCATCCGCACGTTCCTCTCCGGACTGCTGGAGCAGATGGAGACCCCCGCTCAGGTGCGGGTGTATCTGCCGGAAAAGGGCCGCTATAAGGTCATTTTGGAAGGGGAGAACCTGGGCGCCCTCATCGGCCGCCGGGGCGAGACCCTGGACGCCATCCAGCAGCTGACCAGCTATGCGGTCAACCGCAGCGCCAGCGGCCGGGTGCGGGTACAGCTGGACGCCGAGGGCTACCGGGAAAAGCGGGAGCAGAGCCTCCAGCACCTGGCCCGCAAGGTGGCCGGCAAGGTGACCAAGTACCGCCGCAGCGTGACGCTGGAGCCCATGAACGCCTACGAGCGCCATGTGATCCACACGGCGCTGCAGGATGTGCCGGGCGTCACCACCTATTCCACCGGCACGGAGCCCAACCGCCGCGTGATCGTGGCTTACGACCGGGAAAAGCAGTGAGCGCGAGAGCCGCCGTTTTTACGGCGGCTCTTGTTTTGCACAAATTTGAAAACTTTGTGGAAAAACAGCCGGGTTTCCGAGGCAAAATCGGAAAAAACAGCCCAAATGCACCGGCTTTTTCAAAAAAAACGGCCATGTTCTTGACAGGCCGGGGAAAACGTGATAGAGTGCAAGCGATATGCAAAAGGCTGTGACAGGGAGGAGTATCCCCTGTACCCCGGCAAAGAGAGAGGGCGGACGGTGTGAGCCCTTCCGGGATCAGGTGAGAAGGCGCCCTGGAGCCGCGGAGCGGAAATGCTTCGCCGGTCCCCGCCGTTACCGGGCAGAGTGTCTCCTTTTGGGGAGAAAATCAGGTGGGACCGCGGACGGTTTATGTTCGCCCTGAGCCGCAAGGCTCGGGGCGTTTTTGTTTTTGTCATAACAAATTTTGGGATAGAAGGAGAAAACACCATGAAAAACAGCGAAAAGACCATGGAAAAAGTGGTGGCACTGTGCAAGGGCCGCGGCTTTATCTTCGCCGGCAGCGAGATCTACGGCGGCCTTGCCAACACCTGGGACTACGGCCCCTTGGGCGTGGAGCTGAAGAACAACGTCAAGAAGGCCTGGTGGAAAAAGTTCGTCCAGGAGAACCCCTATAACGTGGGCCTGGACGCCGCCATCCTCATGAACCCCCAGACCTGGGTGGCCAGCGGCCATCTGGGCGGCTTCTCCGACCCCCTCATGGACTGCAAGGAGTGCAAGGAGCGCTTCCGTGCCGACAAGCTCATCGAGGACTGGGCCGCGGAAAACGGCGTGGAGCTGGAAAAGCCCATCGACGCCTTCTCCCAGGAGGAGATGAAGGAGTTCATCGAGTCCCACAACATCCCCTGCCCCTCCTGCGGCAAGCACAACTTCACCGACATCCGTCAGTTCAACCTGATGTTCAAGACCTTCCAGGGTGTCACCGAGGATGCCAAGAACACCGTGTACCTGCGTCCTGAGACCGCCCAGGGCATTTTCGTCAACTTCCAGAACGTCCAGCGCACCACCCGCCGCAAGCTGCCCTTCGGCGTGTGCCAGATCGGCAAGTCCTTCCGCAACGAGATCACCCCGGGCAACTTCACCTTCCGCACCCGTGAGTTCGAGCAGATGGAGCTGGAGTTCTTCTGCAAGCCGGGGACCGAGCTGGAGTGGTTCGCCTACTGGAAGCAGTTCTGCCACGACTGGCTGCTGGGCCTGGGCATCCGGGACGAGAACCTGCGTCTGCGGGACCACGACCCCGAGGAGCTGAGCCACTACTCCAACGCCACCACCGACTTTGAGTTCGTCTTCCCCTTCGGCTGGGGCGAGCTGTGGGGCGTGGCCTCCCGCACCAACTTCGACCTGACCGCCCACCAGAACACCTCCGGCAAGGATCAGACCTACTTTGACCAGGAGAGCGGCGAGCACTACATCCCCTATGTAGTCGAGCCCTCCCTGGGCGCCGACCGGGTCACCCTGGCCTTCCTGGTGGACGCCTATGACGAGGAGGTGGTGGATGCCGAGAAGAACGATGTCCGCACCGTCCTGCGCCTCCACCCCGCCCTGGCCCCCTTCAAGTGTGCTGTGCTTCCTCTGTCCAAGAAGCTGGGCGACAAGGGCCGGGAGATCCAGGCCGAGTTGTCTAAGTACTTCATGGTGGACTATGACGACGCCGGCTCCATCGGCAAGCGCTACCGCCGTGAGGATGAGATCGGCACTCCCTACTGCATCACCGTGGACTTCGACACCGTGGGTGACGAGGCCAAGGGGATCGCAGCTGACAACTGCGTCACCGTCCGCGACCGTGATACCATGGAGCAGGTGCGTATGCCTATCTCCGAGCTCAAGAGCTATATCGAGAGCAAGATCGAGTTCTGATCCAAATAAAAACAGCCCCGCCGTTGCAATTTCGGCGGGGCTGTGGTATATTATAGATAAAGAGAGTGCTGCCCGGCAAACGGTCAGTACCTTTCTGGCAAATCAGTTAAAAAATGACCGCCGAGTTGGTAGCTCATGGGGCGGTCATTTTTTGTGTGTAAAGATTTTCCATGCGATATCGAACACGCCAAAGCCGACGGTTGCAAGCAACGTCAGCAGGGCTAAAGTTTCCAATAGCGTCATAGAGCATCACCCCTTTCGCAGCAGAGCGTCAGGGGCACGACAAAAAATATTCGCCTCCCCGACGCTTGGGCCGGAAAGGTTAGACCGCTTACCGTATGTGGACAGCACTCCCAAGGTTAGTATAGCAGACGTTTCCCCGTTTTTCAACGACGGAAGCGTCTGTTTTCTTTTATCCGATGGACAGAATTGAAAAAAGAGGGTATACTTAGGGCAAAACAACCATGCCGTTTTTTGCGGCAGAAAGGAACCTTTTGTGAAAAACTTTGATGAACTGCTCAAAAAGTACGCTGACTTTATCGTCCGGGTGGGCGTGAACCCTCAGCCTGGCCAGACCATGATCATCCGCTGCCCGTTGGAGGCTGCCCCGCTGGCCCGCCTGTGCGTGCGCAGCGGCTTCGAGGCCGGAGCCCGTGATGTTCAGGTGGACTGGAGCGACAATGCCGTATCCCGCACCCGGATGGAGCTGGGCAGCGAGGAGGCCCTGACCGACAGCAAGCCCTACCAGCTGCGCCGCTACCTCGACTACGCGGAGAGCGAGGGCAGTGTCTGCGTGCTGCACCTCATTGCGGATGACCCCGAGGTCTACGCCGGTCTGGATGGTGCCAAGATCAGCCGTGTGAACGCCGCCAACCGGAAATTTATGGCTCCCTGGCGGGAGTACACCATGAACGATCGGGTGCAGTGGTCCATTGCCGCCATGCCCAGCGCCCCCCGGGCAAAGAAGATGTTCCCCGAGGTGGACACGGATGCCGCCATCGAGAAGCTGTGGCAGCTGATCTTTGATGTCTGCCGCGTGACCGGTGGTGACCCCGTCAACGAGTGGAAGGCACATCTGGACCGTCTGACCAGTCTGGGTGAGAAGATGAATGCCCTTGATCTGGAGAGCGTCCACTTTGAGAGCGCCAACGGCACTGACCTGACCGTGGGCCTGGCCGAGAAGGCAATCTGGGAGAGCGCCGGAAGCAAGAGCGAAAAGGGTGTGTTCTTCCTGCCCAATATCCCCACCGAGGAAGTCTTTACGGCACCTCATAAGGATAAGGTGAACGGTATCGTCTACGGCACCAAGCCCTATGTGTTCAATGGCCAGCTCATCAAGGGATTAGATGTCACCTTCAATGATGGAAAGGTGGTTGAGCATGG
>ENA-UEYL01002705-UEYL01002705.1-human-gut-metagenome-genome-assembly--contig:-NODE-2705-length-12588-cov-3.175925_pt1 | contig 12588 bp, 10 predicted proteins | sample MGYA00242941_ERZ507946 | MGnify/ENA primary metagenome ERZ507946 (study PRJEB26167, sample SAMN06115482) | human gut metagenome | host: Homo sapiens | place: China:Guizhou | collected 2015-03-11...
AAGAGCTCCTGATCCCGGGGAGCTTCCTGCTCGGAGCGGGGCGGCTCCAGATCGATGATAGGGTTCTCCTGGGCGAGCTCCTGAACATAAGCCTCCAATTCCACTGTGCTCATCTGAAGGAGCGCGAGGCTCTGGAGCGTCTGCTGGGTGAGCTGTTGAGTCTGCCGTTGGACCAGTTCCATAAGGGACGCCTCCTTTTTCAGAGCTATTATAGCAAATATGCCAAGGGGAAACAAGATAGGCATAAGGCATGACGGGACCGTACAGAAGCATACACCACATAAAATTAAGAATATTTTTATTCTTTTTCATCTGAATGAGGTGCACCTCATGGAAGTATGCATCCAATGATGGTAGGATTCTGCTTACAGTATTGTCGAAATTTGGAGGGAAATGAAATGCATGCATATACCAAGCTGGTCAAAAAGTTTCTGAATGGGTACATGGCCGAGACACGGGAACAGCGGGGCATGTCTAAGGAAGAGATGTCGGAACGCCTGCGCATCGAGCCGCGTTCCTATGCGGATCTGGAAAAGGAGCGCTACTGCCTGTCCGCACCGTCTCTGATGTTCTTCCTGCTCTTCTTGGAAAGTCCCGGGGTGGAGGAGCTGATACAGAAATTTCGTCAGACAGTGGAGCAGGCGGACCAAAATGGGACAGTATAGAACGGAGATCGGGACGGCGGAGGTATGTGACATGCTGTGCCGGCTGGGCGCCACGGCAAATTACAGGGGGTTCTCCTACACCGCCTATGCAGTGCTGCTCTGTGTCCAGCAGCAGGACCGGCTCCTGCTGGTCACCAAATGGCTCTATCCGGATGTAGCGAAGCGGTATGGGACAAACTGGAAGGCGGTGGAGCGGAACATCCGGACCGTGATCACCGTGGTGTGGGAGCAGAATCGTGCCATGCTGGAGGGACTGGCCCGCCGTCCGCTGCTTCAGCGCCCCTGCGCGGCGCAGTTCCTGTCCATCCTGTCCAACAGCCTCCTGTGCGAGCAGAGGGCGGGACCGGTGCAGAGCTGAAAAGGAACATAAAAAGAGGCAGAGCGGACCCGGGAGTGCATCCCGGAGTGCCGCGCCGCCTGTTCTGTTTTGGCCGGTGCCGCCCCACGACCCAGGGCGGGGGCAGGCGGAGATCTGGAGGGAGAGGAAGTTCAGATAACGCCCTTTTCCCGCCATGCGGAGATCTCCTCCGGTGTAAAGCCGAGGGACTGGTAGACCTCATCGTTGTGCTCGCCCAGCAGGGGAGCGCAGCCCCTCACATAGGGGTTCGTCTCTGACATCTTGACGGCCTGATTCGTGATCCTGACAGGACCCAGCTGGGGGTGGGTGACCTCTGTGTACATGCTTCGCTCATCCCTGAAATGGGGGTCATTGGCCACATCGGCCACTGTCATGACCGGCGCCGCCGCAATTTTGGCCTCTGCCAGCCGCTCCAGAAGCACGTTTTTTTCGAATTTTGAGGTCTCCTCCGCAATCATGGGGTCCAGCAGCACGCGGTTTTTGACGCGGTCCTCCACACGCTGGAACTCCGGCATGTCGATCCATTCGTCATGCCCCAGAATGTGGGCGAATTTCGGCCAGGCGTTGGCTTGTCCGGTGCTGATCATCACCTTTTCTCCGCTTTTGGTGGGATAGGTGTTTCCGGGGGCACTGGCCTCGAAAAAGTTTCCCAGCTGGTCTATGACGCCGGAGCGGAAATTTTCAATTAGAACGTCGGCCTCCCGGAGCATCCGCTTCAGGACCTCCCAGCCCTCGGGATGCTTCAGATTGAGGGTAATGCCCCGCTGCCCGCGGTTGAAGACAACAAAATAGTTGCTGATACCGTCCTTTTTGGGCAGCTTGTTCCGGGCCAGGTCCCCAGACCCCGGGGACTCGATTTTGATGACATCCGCTCCCATGTCGGCCAGCATGGAAGCCGCCAGAGGGCCTGCGATCAATACCTACTCCACCATTAAAAAACCGCTCGCGATCAGAACGCAGCGTTTCAAAATGATTGATTTGCGATACATGATGGCGTATGACGAAACTGCATTTTTCAATCCCCACGCAATGAAAACCTTGGACTGATGATTTACGCAAAATTAGAATAAGAATAGAAGGCCCGCCGCTGCGAATTTGTCGCAGCGGCGGGCCTTTTGCGGGGGAAAGGGCCCCGGAGGCGCTGGAAAGGAGCCGCCGGAGCCGGGCTCCAGCCAGATCAGGGGATTATCGTGCGCTGCGCAGGGCGTCCCGGACCAGGTCAGCATAGGTGCGCATGTCAGTGATCTGGATCCACCGCTCCAGACTGCCGCTCCAGCGGTAGGTGTGGCAGTTGGTGGCCTCCTGCACGTCTTCATAGTACCAGGCGTCCTCCGGGTTGTCCGGCCAGTGGATCATGTCGTCCAGCATGTGATCGGCGTCGGGGGCGCGGTCCAGCACCTCATTGATGAGGGCCATGACCTCAGCGCGGGTGATGCTCCGGTCGGGGCCGTAGGTGCCGTCGGGATAACCGGCGATCCAGCCCTCAGCGGCGGCGCGGTTGATGTACTCCCGGGCCCAGTGGCCGGAGATATCGCTGAACTTGTCCGGGCCGGAGTACCGGGCGTCAGAGAACTGGGCGGCCACCACAGCGAACTCGGCGCGGGTGATGTAGGCGCCGGGGTCAAATTCGCCGCCGGTGCGACCGGTCATGATGCCGCCGTTGTTCAGGGTGGTGATGGAGTAGAAGGACCAGCGGCTGGACTCCACATCAGGGAAGGGGTTCCGCTCGGTAATGTAGTCCGCCCGGGACGCGTCGGTGAGCAGGCGGAAGAAGATGGTGGTCACTTCCTCACGGGTGATGGGGTCGTTGGGCTGGACGGTGCCGTCGGGGTAGCCGGAGACGTAGGCGAAGTGGTCCTCCTTGTTCAGCTGAGGTGTTCCGCCGGAGCCGCCGTGCCCGCGGTCGTCGTCGTCATCGTCATCATCGTCATCATCCCGGTCGTCATCGTCATCCTCATCCTCCCAGAACAGGGCGAAGGGGGAGAAGGAGTCCACAGTGAAGCGGATGCCTTCATCCGTGGCCACCAGGGTGCCGTCCTCAGTGGAGTAGAGCTCCATGGTGTAGTTGCCTTGCTCCAGGTCGGTGTTGCTGTTGCGGTCCAGGCCCGCATAGTGGACCAGCTGGAACTCGCTGTTCCGATCCGTTCCATCGGGGTAGGGCCAGTAGAGGGTGATCTCCCCGTCGGTGGTGACATAGGCGTTGCCGTTGCTGGTGTCCACCAGGTCCAGGTAGCGCAGCTCCGCACTGTGGTCCTCGGTGATGGAGTTGAATCCATCCACCGCGCTGTTGTGCAGGGTATTGCCCTGGTCGGGGACGATGCTGTCCACCAGCAGATGCACAGCATCAGGATCAGCGACCTCCAGCCTGCTCTCATTGATGTAGAGAGCGGCGTCTGCGGGGATATGGGCGGTGATGCTGTTCACCTCATTGGTGGGGGGCTCATTGACCACAGGGGTGGTGGCGGTGTCGAGATCGGTCACGCCCCGGATGGTCAGCGTACCGGATCCCACCGCCGCGCTGTACTGCTCCGTGTCTGCGCCTACCGTAAGCTCGGCCTTGACCCGCTGCTGCTCCAGATCTCCGGCATAGATGGTCATGTCATACTGCCGGAACACGCTGTTCACCTGGACAGTAAAGTCGTCACTGATCATGAAGGAATCAGGGTCGTCCTGATCGGTGAACTGGAGGCGGATGGGGACCTCGCCATTGGGGGTCTCAGCGGGCAGGATGCGGTAGATGTAGCGGTCATAGGCCATGCTGGTGTTGCCGGGATTGTTGTCGTACCGCTCCAGCTTCCAGATCCGCTGTTCTCCGCCGAAGTTGTAAGTAAAGGTCAGATATTTGGACAGGTCCACCACCTGCTGTCCATTTTCATTGGTGACAACATCGGCGGGATCTGCGTGTTCGATCAGCCACGCATTCAAATCACTGGGCAGGGTGATGTAGAAGCCTGGCACGGGCAGTCCGTTGTCGGTGGCGCCGATCTCGTTTCCGCTGCCGTTGACCACGCTCTCATAGCTGCTGCCGCCGGTGTAGATGGTGATATCGGCGGGCTGGATCATGATCTGCCGGGCGTCGGGGGTACCGTCGCCGTTCCGGTCATAGGCCCACACGGCGTAGACCGTGGCCACCGCCGGGATGTTGACTTCGGATACCAGAGTGGGCAGCTGTTCGCCCGCGTCATAGATCTTCTCATGGTTGTCGGTGGTGGTCCAGCCCAGGAAGAGGACCGCTGCACCCTCGGTGTCAGTATGGGTGGGGGCGGTGTAGTCATCTTCTTCCCCCAGTTCATAACCAGTCTGCTGGGCCAGGTCCGGGACTACGAATGTGGTCTCCCCGGCGATGCGGCCGCCGTTGGCGTCATAGGTCAGGGAGTAAGCGGTCACCGGCACCGGATCAGTCGTATCTGTAACTGCGTCCTCGATCTCATCTGCGGTCACGGCAGCGGTATTCGTCACGCCTGCCGCCACGTCTGTCTGCGCCGCGGTATAGGCATAGGTGATGATGACCTTGTCGCCCACTCCAATGCTGGAGATGGTGTAGCTGCTGTCGCTAAGGGTATGATCGATGTCCCCTACCCGGATCACCGTGCCGGCGCTCCACAAGGTGTCTTCGATCGTCACATCAGTCAGGGGCGCATTGCCGGTATTGCGCACTGTGATCGTGTAGTGGATCTGCTCTCCCACACGGACAGATGCCTCCTGAGCTGTTTTCTCCACCGTCATGGCGGGTGCCGCCGCAGTAAGTCTGTAGGTGTAGGTGGTGCTGGTCCCCGCCGTCAATGCCGCCCCGGCCACGGGGGACTCATCATCCCACGCGCCGCTCAGGATGTGCGCTGCATCAGGCTCAACTTTTGTGGTGTCAGGAATATTCGTCAAAGTCGGCGCGGGACTGACCTCGACCCATTTGTCAGAGGTCTCATCATATTCCGACAAATGATAGACCTGTTCAATTTCCGTGCTTCCGTTTGCCCAGGTGCCCCCCACGACCTGATAGATCACTTGGGCCTGGTACTGATCCGGGGTACCGTCGCCGCCATCTTCGCTGCCGACTTTGTCCACGGCGTAATACAGCTTCAGCGTCACGATATCTTCCGGCTTCTCAATTTTGGTCAGCGTACCGGTCGTATTGGAGAGCGCAGGGTCCAGACAGTACCCCTCATACGCTTTGGGGGTGGCCGTTACCTCTGCCCCGATCGCCCCGGAGAAGCGCTCCGTCTCCGTCGCGGACACAGGATAAGTTCCATCGTCGTTTGCCTTGTAGTGCTCCACGACATACAGAACATTGCCGGGGACAATGGGGGTGGTGCTTTTGGCAAAGGTATAGGTGTACGTCACATCATCGGTCCCGGAAACTGTGGCAGGAGGCGTGGTATCCCAGCCGCCCTGCGTTCCGTCCGTGCCACCATAGCCAGCGTCCGGCTTCATTCCGGTGGGGGCTGTCAGGTAGGCGCTGCCGTTCATGTCCCACTTGCCGTCCTTCATCAGCGTCACATAGGTGACTTTGGCGGCGCTGGTGCCATCCTCCCAGGTCCCGTTTACCACCTGGAAGGTCACTTTCTTCTGGTACTTGTCCGGGACACCGTCGCCGCCGCCATTCTCGCCGCCGACTTCATCCAGGCTGTAAACCGCCGTGATCTCCACATTGCCGGTGAGCGTGCCGGAGGTCGCCCCCTTCACCGTGTCTTTGGCATAGCTCTGACCTTTATATGTGATCGAGTCAGGGATCTGGCCGCTCACATCATAGGGAGACTCCTTGGACATCTCTTCGCTGACATAAGAAGTTTGGATCTCCGTTTGATCCGCATCATCCATCACATACTTGACGGTCACCGTGTACTGGTCCTCACAGGCCACCTGGAACGTGACCGCCTCTTTGCTCCCGCTTTTCAGCTTCCAGCCGTTGTGATACACATAAGTGACTGTGGCCGTATCTTTCGCGGGGGTGTGAGTCGCACTGGTGGTCTCAGTATACGCCGTCACGAAGCGCTCGGAGGAAATGGTGACCGTATATTCCAGATGGCGGTCCACCACCCGGGAGGATGTGGTATAATCCCCTGCCGTCAAGGTCATCGGCTGAGAACCTGCATGGCCCGCGGCCTGGTTGGTGCAGCTCACGGTGACTTTGATGCTGTTCAGAAATTCAGGCGTCCCGGCCTCCACCCACTTGGCGGTCAGGGTCAGATCGCTACCGCGGATGACAACCTTTCCGCTTGCGTCCACCTTGGAGCCGTCCTCATATCCTGTTCCGGAAATGGTCCAGCCGTCGAAGACATAGCCCGTAGCCAGCGCGGCCTGGACCGCCTCGTCAGAAGGAATGGCGGCTTGGGCTTCAGACCGGTCTGAGTTTCAGGAACATCGTAATCAGTCAGTGCCTCGCTTTGGTCGCCCCAATCATACTGGATCTGATAGGTGTTCTCATCTTCCTTTAACTCCAGCAGCAGATAGAAGGGATAAATGGTGTTCCCGCCTAGATAGCTGTTGCTCCAGTTGGCTTCACTAGGTTTTGAGGTGGGATAGTTTCGGCCTAAGCCGCCGACATTGCGCCAATGATTAAAATCATTTTCGTCAATGGAAACGTGCGTTACAGCGGAATAATCCCCGTTTTCGTCCGGCTCAATGATGACAGCGTCACCATATTCGACCACACCGCACCCGGTATAGTTTCCGCACACCAGACGGTAGGAGGAGAGATAGTAGCCCTCCGCCACCCGGATGTCCAGGCCGCTGCGGATCAGCTGGCCCGCGTTGGCCGCCTCCGGATCATCCAGGGCCTCCTGAGGGGATACATCTTTCCTTGTATAAGTGACATCCTTCGCCCCGGCGGACACCGTTACCAGAGAGGGGTCCGTGATATCTTCATTACCCCATCCATAATATTCGTCAAAGCTCCAATACACGGGCCACCAGTTGCGCCACTGGTCCCCACGTTCATTCTCATCGGTCTTTTCCTCCAGCGTCCAGGTATAGGTCCACTGGTAGCAGGAGTCACCATGCTGGTGCTCTTCCTTGCTGCAGGTCAATGTGTAACATCCGGTTTTGAGAGAACATTCGTGCCTGCACTCGGTGGGGCCTTCGGTTTTGTCGATTACTTGGTATCCCCATGTGTAATCAAGGCCCCCAAAGTAGTGACGTTTGCACTCAGTATCATTTTTATGGAGCCCGAAGCTACCATAATGGTCCGGATTGTCCTCCTTCGTACACTTCACCCACTGTGTGGGATAGCAGTCGTCATCGTGCTCATGTACACAGTCATGGCTGTAGCAGCTGTCCAGAGAGTGGGCGTGTTCCTCCTCTTTGCAGGTGAGATCTCCCCGCTCAGCGTCGGGCCCTACCCACTCTGTCCCATCCGGAATGTTTTCCGGCGGCTTTTGATCGGGGTCGATCGTTTCAAACGTATCTCCTATCTCATACTCTGACCCTCCCGGCGCCGCAAAGGCGGACACCGGAAGCAGGGACAGCACCATGCACAGAGTCAGCAATACGGCCAAGAATCGCTTTTTCATGTCATTTCTTTCCTCCTTAGTAGCTGATATTCATGCCAGCGCAATCGAGAGCTGGGGGGGGTGGTCACATCATCCCCACCCCCTTTCCGGCATCCCAGCCCACGGAGAACTGTTCCGCCTCCATCATCTGGTCGAAGGCCTGGACCACCAGCTGGTCCACACTGACCCGGATGGCATCCTGGGTCTCCTGCCACAGCCGGCGCAGACAGCGTGGGTTCCCTTTTTCCTCCGGCACCCGGGCGTCCCGGCACAGGGACCGGATCTCGCCCGTCACCTGGGTCCGCCGCATGGGCTGCCCGTTCCGGCTGCGGAACACCGGTCCTGCGGTGATGCCCTGCCGGGCCGCATAGCCCCGCAGCTCCTCCGCCAGCGGCGGCGGCAGACGCACGGGGCTGGGTCCCCGCCCGTCCAGCGCCTCCGCCGTCAGCCGGGGCAGCTCCCCCACCGACAGGCCCGTGCTGCCGAATACCTTCACCAGCAGGTAGAGCCGCTCCTTCTCCAGAACCCGGGCGGTGGACAGCAGACGCAGATACTCCCCGCGGGTCAGCTCCGGCCGCTCCCCCTCCGCCGGGGGCGGGAGGGCGGCGGTGGCCTGGAGTTCCCGGTGGCCCAGATAGGTCATCAGACCGTTGGCCGCCGCCAGCCGCACATTGATAGTCCGGGGAAGATACCCCTGGTCCTCCAGCGTCTCCCGCCAGCGGTCCAGCGTCCCGCGGCCTACCCGCTTGTCCGGCGGCAGCGACCGGTACAGCCCATAGATGCTCCGCCGGTACGCCGCCAGGGTGTCTGCGCTCCGGCCCTGCTGGCGCAGGGTGTCCAGATAGGCGTCCATGGCCTCCGGCGTGAGGCATACCTCCCCTGCCGGGGCCTCCTGTTCCATCACCAGTTCCATGCCGTTCTCCCCTCTCGCCCCCCAGTTGTAGGCAAAATCAATATTTTGCCGCGTTCTATCCCGGGGAAGGAGCTGTTCGGGCAGAAAAAAAGAGCGCCGGCGGCGCTCCTGAGGGAAAAAGGGCGTGAAGATCGAGCCGTATGAGCAATTTGGGCTCATATGGCTGGTCTTTGCGCAAATTTAGCAGCTCCAGCTTGAATTTTCCATCGGCCTGTGCTATAATCTACCAGAAATCTATGTAGCCTCCTGCGGCCTTTTCTGGTCGCTGGATGCAAAATATTGATTTTGTCTAGCAGACGAGGCGCAGGCGGTCCAGATCCCGGCGGTGCTGGGCACCGGTGGAGATGAGATAGATGCGGGTGGTCTCAATGCTGGAGTGCCCCAGGACATCGGCCAGCTTGGCCACGTCCCGGGTGGCCTGATAGAAGGTGCGCGCAAAGAGATGGCGCAGGTTGTGAGGGAAGACCTTGGTGGGGGCCACCCCGGCTCGGAGGCACAGGCGCTTCATCTCCGCCCAGATCTGCCGCCTGGACAGAGGCTTGCCGCTTTTGGTGAGGAAGATCTCGCCGGAAGCGGTTTTTTGCTGTCTGGCGTACTTGAGCAGCTTGCGGCACAGCTTGCCGGGGAGGAGGATGGTGCGGACCTTGCCCTTGAGGGCGATATCCGCCTGACCGGAACGGGCGGCCTCCACAGTGATATAGCGCACCTCGCTGACTCGGATGCCGGCGGCGCAGATGGTCTCCATGACCAGGGCCAGGCGGTCCCGGCCCAAGGTGCGGGCGGTGTCCAGCAGGCGCTGGTACTCCTGGCGGCTCAGCTCCCGCTCCTCGCTCTGAAAGAGTCTGCGCTGCACCCGCAGGGCGCGGACACGGCAGTCCTCCAGGCCGATGAAACGGAGAAAGGTGTTGAGGGCGGCCAGCATGGAGTTGATGGTGGCGGGGCGGTAGCCGGAGCGGACCAAGTGGGCCTTCCAGCCCGTGACCGCCTCCCGGTTCACCGGCGCCCCCGCCAGCCACTCCAGAAAGGCCCCTGCGTCCCGCAGGTACTTCTCCACTGTCCCCGCGCTCCGCTCCTCCTCCGCCAGCCTCCGGGCAAAGGCAGACAGATGTTCCTGGGGCACATGGTGATCTTTCATACAAAAACTCCCCTTTTCTTCCAGTGTGGTACTATTTTACCGGAAACGGGGGGCGTTTATCCGAAACCTAGGGGAAGAAAAGGAGGAAGGCTGTTCAATTTGCAGCCCAACCTCCGGCACCGGACACTCCTTTTTATATATAAGGTATGAAAATGCGGGGCGGGGGAGAAAAATCGTTGACTTGAATATCCTGGGAGGGTATGCTATACTCAACTTTGTATGAATCCACGGAGGGCCCGGGCCGCACAGCATACTGACAGGGGGAACTGCCGGTATGCTGTTCTGCATCGGGACAGGGGAGCCGGGGGCTCCGGCCCCGGCAGAAGGGGGAGGCAGCGTGCTGCGCCTGTTGTCCAATCAGAATTTTAACCCTACCCGCCTGATCGTGGTGAGCTTCGGGGCCATCATCCTGCTGGGGACTTTTCTGCTCCACCTGCCTATCTCCGCCCGGGACGGGCAGTTCACCCCCTGGCTGACCTGCCTGTTCACCGCCACCTCCGCCACCTGCGTCACCGGTCTGGTCCTGGTGGACAGCGCGCTCCACTGGACTCCCTTCGGTCAGGGGGTGATCCTGGCCATGATCCAGCTGGGCGGGCTGGGATTTGTCTCATTGATCAGCCTGATCCCTCTGCTGCTGCGGCGGCGCATCGGCCTGTCCCAGCGGCTGGCCATCGCCTCCGCATTTAATCTGAATGGGATGTCCGGGGTAGTGCGGGTGGTGCGCCACGCCCTCATGGGCACCTTTCTGCTGGAGGGCTGTGGTGCGATCCTGCTGGCTACCCGCTTCGTCCCTCTCTTCGGCTGGGGGCGGGGGCTGTGGTACTCCATCTTTCACAGCGTGTCCGCTTTCTGCAATGCCGGATTCGACCTGATGGGGGAACACACCGGGGCCTTCTCCAGCCTTGCGGGCTTCCGGGAGGACCCGGTGGTGCTGGGCACCATCGGGTGCCTGATCGTGCTGGGCGGCCTGGGCTTTTTTGTTTGGGAGGACTGCCTGGAGCATCGGAGCTGGCGGCGGCTGTCCTTCTACTCGAGAATGGTGCTTGCCGTCACCGGGGCGCTGATCCTGGGGGGCTGGCTGTTCTTTCTGGGGGCAGAGTGGAACAATCTGGAGACCCTGGGTGGTATGACGGCGGGAGAGAAGGTGGGCAATGCTCTCTTTCAGTCGGTGACCCTGCGCACAGCAGGGTACAGCGTTCTGGACCAGGGGGCCCTGCGGGAAGGGGCGGCTGCCCTGTCCGTGGTGCTGATGCTGATCGGGGGCTCCTCCGGCTCCACCGCCGTCGGCATCAAGACGGCCACCGCCGGCGTGCTGCTGATCTCACTGTGGGCCGGCCTGCGGGGGAGAGACCAGGTGGTGCTCCGGCGGAGGACCATCCCCCAGGCCCGGGTGCTCAATGCCATGACCCTGACCCTGGTGGTGACCTGCCTGTTCCTGGCCGGGTCCATCGCCCTGACATTGGCGGACGGGGTCCCCTACCTGGCTGCCGCCTTCGAAGTGGCCTCGGCCATGGGGACCGTGGGGCTGACCATGGGGATCACCACCGGCTTGTCCCCGCTGAGCCAGGGAATCATCATCGCGATGATGTTCCTGGGCCGGGTGGGCGTGCTGTCCTTCTCCATTGCGTTCCTGATCCGGGACCGGGGAGAGAATAAGATCCGCTACCCCAGTGTGGATGTGATGATCGGCTGAAGGAGATGTCTATGAAAAGCTTTTTGGTGATCGGACTGGGCAGATTCGGCACATCGCTGGCCTGTGAGCTGTGTGCCCTGGGCCACGAAGTGATGGCGGTGGATCTGCGGGAGGAGCGGGTCCAGGAGGTGGCGGGCTCTGTGACCCACGCCGCCGCCGGAGATGCCCGGGACCCGGAGGTCCTCCGGGCCCTGGGAGCCAGGAACTTTGACTGTGCTGTGGTGTCCGCAGGGGACGACGTGGGCACCAGCGCCCTCATCGTCCTCAACCTGAAGGAGCTGGGAGTGCCCCAGGTGGTGGGCAAGGCCCGCAGCGCCGTCCACCACCGGGTGCTGGAGAAGATCGGCGCCGACCGGGTGGTCTTTCCGGAGCAGGAGATGGCCCTGCGCCTGGCCCGGAACCTGGCCAACGGGGACATTCTCAACTTTCTCTAGCTGTCGGAGGAGTACTCCATCATGGAGTGCCGCTGTCCCCGCCAGTGGCAGGGGAAGAGCATCCGGGAACTGGACGTGCGGGCCAGACACCGCCTGAACATCATCGCTATCCGCCGGGGGGGCGGCATGACCATCTCCCCCGGAGGTGAGTACGCCCTTCAGGAGGAGGACGAGCTGGTGGTGCTGGGACGGAACGAGGATATCAGAGAGGTGGAGCGGCTGTGAGAGAGGAGTGGATCACCAGCCGGAAGAACCCTCTCCTGGTCCAGATCCGCCGCCTGGCCTCCAGCCGCGGCGCCCGGCGCTCAGCGGGGATGTTCCTGGGGGACGGCGTCAAGCTGCTGGAGGAGGCCCTGAAGTGGGGAGCGCCCCTGGAGACGGTGGTGTACTCGGAGGGGCTGGACGGGCCGGAGCTCCCGCCGGAGGTGCGGACGGTCCGGGTGCCGGAGGATGTGATGGCCTCCATCTCCCCCATGGAGTCCCCCCAGGGGGCGCTGTTCCTGTGCCGGATGTGGGACACCGCCCCGCCGCCCCGCCTGGAGGGCGGGCGCTATCTGGTGCTGGACGGTCTCCAGGACCCGGGGAACGTAGGCACTATCTGGCGCACCGCCGATGCCCTGGAGGCGGACGGCCTGCTCCTGGTCCACGGATGTGCGGACCCCTTCGGCCCCAAGGTGGTGCGGGCCACCATGGGGGCTTGTTTCCGGCTCCCGGTGTGGGAGACCGGCCCGGAGAGGCTGGCGGGCCTGCTGGAGCGGTCAGGACTGGCGCTGTACGCCACCGCCCTGCGGGAGGATACGGAGGATATCAAAACGGCGGACCTGAGCCGGTCCGCCGTGGTGATCGGGAGCGAGGGGCGCGGGGTCTCGCCGGAACTGCTCGCTATGAGCCAGCGGGCCCTGAAG
>ENA-UEYL01002706-UEYL01002706.1-human-gut-metagenome-genome-assembly--contig:-NODE-2706-length-12582-cov-19.524830_pt1 | contig 12582 bp, 8 predicted proteins | sample MGYA00242941_ERZ507946 | MGnify/ENA primary metagenome ERZ507946 (study PRJEB26167, sample SAMN06115482) | human gut metagenome | host: Homo sapiens | place: China:Guizhou | collected 2015-03-11...
GTTTTTACTATTAATCCACCATAGTCCTCCCCCCTCTCAGCCCCCTTCTGCAATGGTTTACCTCAGTCCCATACTAAGATACCCTAAGTATCATACTGAGACTATCTCAATATAGGACTGAGATACCCTATATATAAGACTGAAATAACATCACTTCCGGAAAAAGTTCGAATACAAAGTTATACCGGAGCATTTTTGTTGGAATATTTTTAGGTCATTACAGATTTTACACCGCTAAATTATTAATCAGTATCCCCAAACAAATCCGTCCACCGTCTCCCCATCCTTAAACAGTGTCTCCTCCTCTTGCATCAGCCTTTTCTTCAGCCTGAATTTTTGTTGTGAAACCGAGGCAGGCGACACCGCAATAAGCGTAGCCACCTGTGCATTCGTAAAGCGCAGACGTATCAACAGACAAAGTTGCAGGTCGGCGGCAGTCAATGAAGGAAAACGTGTGGCGAGACGGTTGGTGAAGTCACTGTACACGCGATTAGCAAGTTGCGTCAAGTGTTCCCAGTCTTTATCGGAAAGGAATTTGGGCTGACGGCGCAGGCGTTCCACCACATCGTCACGGTCTATCAATGTGGAGGTAAGAGCCTGTACCTGGCTATCAAGCAGACTGATGCGTTCGTTCCGTTCCTTCAGCAATTCCGCTTCGCGGGGCACGGGACGATTTTCGTAGTCCTTGAGACGGGCACGAAGGGATGCGTTCTCTTCGCACAAGTGATTGCCATGCTCCATAAGGTTCATCAATGACCGTTGTACTTCTTCCCGTTCCTCATCCGTCAGTGACATTTCCTTCAGGCATTCCTGCAATTCATTCTTTTCCTGTTCGTTGTTACGCAGGCGTTGTTCGTTCTCGCTCAAATTTACGAGATAGCGGCGGTGCTTGCGATCCTTGGAAAACTGGATATCTTTGATGGAAAGCCATACATTGAGGCCTATCATCAGTGCGGTGAATGCTCCCCACAGATATTGTTTCCGCTTGTCAGCGGGCTTTATGCGAACCAGACTTCCACCGGAATGTTCCTTCACCTGATTGTATTCACGATGCAAGCCGGAGAGCAAACGGACGATCCGGGCACTGTCGGTGGCACCGGACTGCACCAGCGAGTCGGCACGGACAAGGGACTGTTCGTAGTTCATCAAAGTCGGGTCGGCAGGTTTCGAGCAGGCTGTCAGGCCGAAAAGGAAAGTCAACAAGAGAAGAAGAGACGCGTGTTTCATCTTGAATGTATCTGTTAATATAATAAGGGAATGTATCTACTAATATAATAAAGTGCAAAGGTAGCGCTTTCTCCCTACAAAAAAGCACGGGAGGCATAAACTTTTTAACAAGCTCATGCCTCCCGCGCTTTATCAATCAAGAGAACAGCCTTACTTTAAACGCTTTGACAACCGTGAAGGCTCACGGCGCATGTCCCAAAGGTCGGAGATATAGATGATCTGCCTTCGTTCATCGACATAATAAATTAATTTATGATGTTCGTGCACGATGAGTGAACGATATAAGTGTTTTCGCCCCGCCAACAAAGGTTCGGGCGAGCCAAGTTCAGGATGATTGACAAGACGCTCTGTCCATATCTTCACTTTTTGGTAAAACTGCACGGCTGCACGTTCACCGAAATGATCTACGCCATACAACACGACCGCACGAATTTCACGTTGTACCTGTTTCTTCCATTCTACTTGCATAGCCAAGGCATTTCACTTTCCATCTGAGCAAAAAACTCCTCGCTGGAAGTACCACCCTTTTCCGCTTCCGCCTCATCAATCCTTGCATTCAGTTCGTCCATCGTATATGGAGCAAGACCTTTGGCATTCATTTTTTCCAACTCCATCATCCTCAAATTTCGTCTCTGCATTGCACGCCGATAAGCCCGACGCGTCGTTCTCAGCACATCCAGATCATCAGTAGCCAATATATCCCGAGCCAGTTCATTACGACAGGCATTCAATTCCACAGTTGCCATAACCAAATTGTTTTAATCATTATAGATACAAAGATAACTCTTTATCCTGATATATTAAAGAATACAGGGATACAAAGTTTCTACCCTTTGCATCCCTGTATCTCTCAATCCCAATTCAGAATACGAATCAGAACTCGCTTGTAAAGTGGAATTTGATATGTTTAAAGTCCATCTGCGCCATTTGAAGTACATAACCGGAGTCTGCCAGGAACACATCGCGCCCTTCTCTATCCTTTGCCATATACTGGTATTTACGTTTCTTGAAGGCTTCCAGTTCTGCGGGATCATCGCTTTCTACCCAACAGGCTTTATAAAGACTTACCGGTTCCCAGCGACAGGACGCATTGTATTCATTCAACAAACGGTACTGAATGACCTCAAACTGCAACTGTCCCACCGTACCGATAATCTTACGGCCATTGAACTGATTGACAAACAACTGTGCCACACCTTCATCCATCAACTGATCGATACCTTTCGCCAACTGTTTCTGCTTCATCGGATCGGCATTTTCAATATACTTGAACATCTCCGGCGAGAAGCTCGGCAATCCGCGGAAATGAAGCATTTCACCTTCTGTCAGCGTATCGCCAATCTTAAAGGTACCATTATCCGGCAGACCGATAATATCTCCTGCATAAGCTTCATCAATCGTTGTTTTACGCTGTGCCATAAACTGGGTAGGCGACGAAAAACGCATGGTCTTTCCATGACGGACGTGTGTATATGGAGCATTGCGAACAAACTTACCGGAACAAATCTTACAGAATGCCACACAAGAACGATGGTTGGGATCAATGTTGGCGGTTATCTTAAAGATGAATCCGGTAAATTTCGGTTCGTCAGGTTTCACTTCACGCTCTTCTGCCTGTACAGGACGAGGGCTGGGAGCTATCTCTACGAAACAGTTCAGCAACTCTTGCACACCGAAGTTGTTCAGCGCTGATCCAAAGAATACAGGCGCACAGTCTCCTGCCAAATAGGATTCAGAATCAAATTCCGGATAAACACCCTCAATCAGTTCCAAATCGCCACGCAGTTTGTCTGCCAACGACTTGCCAATCTGCTGATCCAGTTCTTCCGAATGAATATCGACTGCCACTTTCTCTGTTACCATCTGTTTGGATGGCTGATACAAGTCCAGTTTCTGTTCATAGATATTGTATACCCCTTTAAAACGTGCTCCCTGCTCTATCGGCCAGGACAAGGGACGAACCTGAATCATCAGTTCTTCTTCAAGTTCATCAAGCAAATCGAACGGATCTTTTCCTTCACGGTCCATTTTGTTGACGAAGATTATTACCGGAGTCTTTCTCATACGGCACACCTCCATCAGTTTACGTGTCTGCGTTTCCACACCTTTCGCACCGTCTACAACGATGATAACACTGTCTACAGCTGTCAGTGTGCGATATGTATCTTCGGCAAAGTCCTGGTGACCGGGAGTATCGAGAATGTTAATCTTATAGTCCCGATAGTCGAATTCCATCACGGAAGTCGTTACCGAAATACCACGTTGTTTCTCGATTTCCATCCAGTCGGACGTAGCCGTCTTTTTAATCTTATTACTCTTTACAGCACCTGCTACCTGTATCTGACCACCGAAAAGCAATAGCTTTTCCGTCAATGATGTCTTACCGGCATCCGGATGCGCAATAATGGCGAACGTTCGCCGTCTCAAAATTTCTGTATTATCTGCCATATATTAATATGAATGAAGAATGAAGAATGAAGAATGAAGAATGATGAATGATGAAAGAAGAATTGTTACGCTATCTATAAAGCCGCATCGAAATTCTTCATTCTTCATTTTTCATTCCTAATTTTATCAAGCATTGTTTGAGGCTCTCCTCCCAATGAGGAATCTCTATATCGAACGTTGTTTTTATTTTTGTTTTATCAAGCACGGAATATGCCGGGCGGTTTGCTTTCGCGGGATATTCGGCTGTATGCAAAGGTTTCACTTTGCAGGTGGTTATTCCTGCCAGACGATGAATAGCTACCGTGAAATCATACCAGGAACAAACTCCCTCATTGCTGAAATGGTAGATACCGCGAACAATACCTTTATTAATAATAGCATAGATGGCCCGTGCCAGGTCATTGGCATACGTCGGAGTCCCGATCTGGTCGAAAACAACTCCCAGGCTGTCACGCTCTTTTCCAAGACGAAGCATCGTCTTTACGAAATTATTGCCAAAAATAGAATAGAGCCATGCGGTACGGATAACGACTGCTTGCTCGCAGTGATTCATTACCTCCTTTTCTCCTTCCAGTTTAGTGGTGCCGTATACAGAATCCGGGCAAGGATTGCAGTCTTCCGTGTATGGAGTATGCGCAGTACCGTCAAATACATAATCAGTAGATACTTGTATCATGGCAGCACCATTGGCTTGGGCCGCACTTGCCAGTTGTTTCGGTGCTTCACAATTCAATTTGTATGCTAATTCTTGATTATCTTCAGCTTTATCTACAGCTGTATAAGCAGCACAATTAACAACAAGCTCAATCTGCTTCTCTGCCATATAAGTCCACACAGCTTGCTTGTCGCAGATGTCGAGTTCCTGCACATCTGTGAAATAATACGTATGTTGCGGGTTCTCTTTCGCAAGCACCTGCATCTCATTGCCAAGCTGACCGTTGGCACCCGTTACTAAAATTCTCATTTATTCATCCAGTTTTAATTCACCTTTACGGTCTTTATCATAATAATTTGCCAACATAGAAAGGAAACTAGTGATAGCTTCCACTGCCTTCGCAGTGCCTTCGCTGATAGGCTTCTTTTGAAGACGAAGCAGAAGTACTCCATACAACGCTTCAAAACAGGTATCCAGTTCGGGTTCATCTTTCTTGCCGTTTTTATTCCGTAATTCTACGATAAACGGTAATGCCTTGAAATAAGCAGCACTGTAAAAAGGAAATTTAGGAGAAGAGGACAATGCGTTGTGCAACTCTGTCAGATTGATAATCACGTTCTTATTAATCTGCAGATGACCCTTTTCCCGTACTCCTTCCTCGCCCATCATTGTAATCAGGTTGGTATACCATTCTCGCATGGCAGGCCGCTGATCTTCCGGATAGCGGGCAATTACATTTGCCTCCATCTCTTCCGGTTCACAATGATTGGCACGGATCAAGTCTTCCTCTTGCCACATATATATAAGGTATTCGGCAATATTCTTCTCTTTCAGTTGTTGTGCTATCTGATTCATTATGTTATCTCTTAATAAAGTGACTCTCCCAACAAAGTATAAATCAATCCGGCAACAGATACCAGCATTACGATACTTCCTACAACACGATTCAGTATCCAGATACCACGTAAATTGAATTTAGTGCGCACCTTATTCACAAAATAAGTGATACCCAACCACCAAGTCAATGCTCCTATAGCAATTGCAAGATATCCCGTGATCTCTTCAAACACCAGAACTCCCGGCTGCACAAAGGCAAAGCGGGCAAAAAGTCCGATAAACAGGAAGATTATCAAGGGGTTGGATAGAGTGACGAAAAAGGCGGTAATAAAATTATGGAAATAAGAACCTTTGCTGGACGAAGCCGGACGAATGGATTGCACCGGATTGCTACGAAAGGTATATATACCAAAAAGGAGTAGCATGACACTCCCCAATAACTGCAAATAGAAAATATTCTTATTGATATAATCGAACACAAAACTCATCCCATAACCGGTGAGCAAAGCGTATGCTATATCGCTCAACGAGGCTCCCAGCCCTGTTACGAATCCGTACCAACGCCCTTTATTCAGAGTCCTCTGGATGCATAATACGCCCACCGGACCGAGGGGTGCGGACACAACAACGCCAATAATAAAGCCTTTCACTAATATATCGAATATTGTCTCTATCTGAATCATGTCGCAAATATCGCACTTTTTTGTGATATGGGGATAGTATATTAACGTTTTTTCCACACAAGAATCACTATATATAGCGATAATAAGTAAAACGTACATCAAAAATAAACATATTAAATAAGGTATAGGAATTTATTCTCTATTTTTTTCCTACCACCAACGAAATTGATTATCTTTGCGCCACAGAAAAAGAGAAGAGTTTCTCCTGCAGGAACTTCAATCGTAAAATCGTAAATCGTAAAATCGTAAATATACAACATGATTCTTTTTTTCAGAACCCCTTCCAAGAGCGTGATTGCCGTAGAGAGCAACCATCAGCTCACCCCTGACGAAAGTAATAAACTCTGCTGGCTTTTTGGCGAAGCCGTGATGGAAAGTGAAGAAAACCTGAAAGGCTGTTTCGTTGGCCCACGCCGCGAAATGATCACTCCCTGGAGTACAAACGCAGTAGAAATCACCCAAAACATGGGGCTCGAAGGCATAAGCCGCATCGAGGAGTACTTCCCTGTTAAGGACGAAAATGCCGATTACGACCCGATGCTCCAACGCATGTACAAAGGACTCGACCAAAACGTATTCACGACAAACCGTCAGCCGGAACCAATCATCTACATTGAAGATCTCGAAGTGTACAACGAAAAAGAAGGTTTGGCTCTTTCCAAAGAAGAAATGGACTACCTGAAGAAAGTAGAAAAGGACCTCGGACGGAAGCTGACCGACTCTGAAGTATTCGGTTTCGCACAAATCAACTCCGAACACTGCCGCCACAAAATTTTCGGCGGAACGTTTATCATCGACGGCGTAGAGCAGGAATCTTCCCTGTTCCAGATGATTAAAAAGACTACACAGGAAAATCCGAATAAAATAATCTCTGCTTATAAAGATAACGTAGCCTTCGCTGAAGGTCCGGTTGTGGAACAATTTGCTCCGGCAGATCATTCAAAACCTGATTTCTTCCAGGTAAAGGACATCAAGAGTGTTATCTCACTGAAAGCGGAAACTCATAACTTCCCTACTACTGTTGAGCCATTCAATGGTGCTTCTACCGGTACCGGCGGTGAAATCCGCGACCGTATGGGTGGTGGTAAAGGTTCATGGCCGATTGCAGGTACTGCAGTCTACATGACTTCTTATCCACGCACAGAAGAAGGACGCGAATGGGAAGAGATTCTTCCGGTACGCAAATGGCTATACCAGACTCCGGAACAGATTCTAATCAAAGCATCCAATGGTGCTTCCGACTTCGGTAACAAGTTCGGCCAACCGCTGATCTGCGGTTCGGTACTGACTTTCGAACATACAGAAAACAAAGAAGTTTATGGTTACGACAAAGTAATCATGCTTGCCGGTGGTGTTGGTTACGGTACACAACGCGACTGCCTGAAAGGCACACCGGAAGCTGGAAACAAAGTAGTGGTTATCGGTGGTGACAACTACCGTATCGGACTGGGTGGCGGTTCCGTATCTTCTGTTGATACCGGTCGTTACAGCAGTGGCATCGAGTTGAATGCCGTGCAACGTGCCAACGCAGAAATGCAAAAACGTGCCAATAACGTAGTACGCGCTCTTTGTGAAGAAGAGGTGAATCCGGTGGTTTCTATCCATGACCACGGATCTGCCGGACACGTAAACTGTCTGTCCGAACTCGTGGAAGAATGTGGTGGTTTGATCGATATGAGCAAGTTGCCTATCGGTGACAAGACTTTGTCTGCCAAAGAAATCATCGCTAACGAAAGTCAGGAACGTATGGGTCTGCTGATTAAAGAAGAGGCTATTGAACATGTACGTAAGATTGCCGAACGCGAACGCGCTCCAATGTACGTAGTCGGTGAAACAACCGGTGATCATCGTTTCGCTTTCCAACAGGCTGACGGTGTACGTCCGTTCGACCTTGCCGTAGAACAGATGTTCGGTTCTTCTCCCAAAACCTATATGGTAGACAAGACCGTAGAACGTCATTATGAAATGCCGAAATACGAATTGTCTAAACTACATGAATATCTGACGAATGTATTGCAGCTTGAAGCTGTAGCCTGCAAAGACTGGTTGACAAACAAGGTAGACCGTTCGGTAACAGGCAAAGTGGCTCGTCAGCAATGTCAGGGTGAACTTCAGTTGCCGTTGAGCGACTGCGGTGTCGTAGCACTCGACTACCGTGGCGAGAAAGGTATCGCTACCTCTATCGGACATGCTCCGCAAGCAGCATTGGCTGATCCGGCTGCCGGCTCTATTCTTTCTGTATCCGAAGCGCTGACCAATCTTGTTTGGGCTCCAATGGCGGAAGGTATGGATAGCATTTCACTGTCTGCCAACTGGATGTGGCCTTGCCGCTCTCAAGAAGGTGAAGATGCCCGTCTTTACACAGCTGTAAAAGCTTTAAGCGATTTCTGTTGCGCGCTGCAGATCAATGTTCCTACCGGAAAAGACTCTCTATCTATGACACAGAAGTATCCGAACGGCGAGAAAGTGATTTCTCCGGGAACTGTGATTGTTTCTGCCGGTGGTGAAGTTTCCGACGTGAAGAAAGTGGTATCTCCGGTATTGGTTAACAATGAAAAGACTACGCTTTATCATATTGACTTCAGCTTCGATGAACTGAAACTGGGTGGTTCGGCTTTTGCACAATCTCTGGGTAAAGTTGGTGACGAAGTACCTTGCGTACAAGATGCCGAATATTTCCGTGATGCTTTCCTTGCCGTACAGGAACTTGTCAACAAAGGATTGATTCTTGCAGGACACGATATCTCTGCCGGTGGTTTGATCACTACATTGCTCGAAATGTGCTTCTCTAATGTAGAAGGCGGTATGGAAATCAGCCTCGACAAGATGAAAGAACAGGATATCGTTAAGATTCTGTTTGCTGAAAATCCGGGTATCGTTATCCAGATCAGCGACAAGCATAAGGATGAAGTGAAGAAGATTCTGGAAGATGCAGGCGTAGGCTATATAAAGCTGGGTAAACCGACTGACGAACGCCACATTTTGGTATCTAAAGACGGTGCTACTTACCAGTTTGGTATCGATTATATGCGTGACGTATGGTATTCTTCTTCTTACCTGCTCGACCGCAAACAATCTATGAACGGTTGCGCAAAAGCACGTTTTGAAAACTATAAGATGCAACCTGTTGAATTCGCTTTCATGCCGGAATTCAAAGGTAAGCTTTCTCAATACGGTATCACTCCGGATCGTCGTACCCCAAGCGGTATCCGTGCGGCTATCATCCGTGAGAAGGGTACAAACGGTGAGCGCGAAATGGCTTACTCACTCTATTTGGCAGGTTTCGACGTAAAAGACGTTACAATGACCGACCTCATCAGCGGACGCGAAACACTGGAAGACGTAAACATGATCGTTTACTGCGGTGGTTTCTCTAACTCCGATGTACTGGGTTCTGCTAAAGGATGGGCAGGCGCATTCCTGTTCAACCCGAAAGCTAAAGAAGCATTGGATAAATTTTATGCACGCGAAGATACATTGTCATTGGGTGTCTGCAACGGTTGCCAGCTGATGATGGAACTCAATCTTATCAACCCGGAACTGAAGAAGAAAGGAAAAATGCTACATAACAATTCACACAAATTCGAATCACGCTTCCTTGGTCTTACTATCCCGACTAACCGCAGTGTGATGTTCGGCTCTTTAAGTGGAAGCAAACTGGGTATCTGGGTAGCTCACGGAGAAGGAAAATTCTCTTTGCCATATGACGAAGATAAATATAATGTAGTAGCGAAGTATAGCTATGATGAATATCCGGGCAATCCGAACGGTTCCGATTATTCTATCGCAGCACTGGCCAGCGCAGACGGACGCCACTTGGCTATCATGCCTCACTTGGAACGTTCCATCTTCCCATGGCAGAACGGTTGCTATCCGGCCGACCGCAAGAACAGCGATCAGGTTACTCCATGGATAGAAGCGTTTGTCAATGCCCGCAAGTGGGTGGAAGCGAAAATGAAATAAATCATTTCCATATTTTACAGAGGCTGGTACTTTAAATAGTGCCAGCCTCTTATTTTACGGAACTTTCCATTCTACCGGAAGACTTCTGATAGATACCAAAATACCGAAAACAAACAGTATATACAAATAGTTATAAAATAGTCTATTTTCTTCATTTTTGGAGCGCTGTTATCTTTCATCAAAATTTTGTAATATCAAAAAATCTTCTTAATTTTGTCAAACTTTCCCCCTCATAAAAGATTCAATAACCCTTAAAAGTCCTATTTGTATGAAAAAATGGCTTTTTCTAATCTTATTGTTTCCTCTAATTTGTGTCGCGCAGACGTATCGATATCTCGGAGTGGAGGATGGGTTAAGTAACCGGCGGGTTTACTGCATTCAAAAAGATAAAACCGGATACATGTGGTTCCTCACGCACGAAGGTATTGATCGATACAATGGAAAAGAGTTTAAACGATATAAGTTAATGGATGGTGACGCAGAAGTGAACTCTCTGTTAAATCTAAACTGGCTTTATATTGATCAGGAAGGAGTCTTATGGGAAATCGGGAAAAAAGGAAAAGTATTCCGGTATGACCAGATTCACGACTGCTTCAGTCTTGTATATAAATTACCGATGGAAAGTTTCAGCGAACAGCCGGACCCGGTCACTTATGCCTGGCTCGACCAGAACAAACACATCTGGCTATGCAATAAAGATACTATCTTTCTCTATAATACGGACACCAAACAAGTCACCCATATAAAGAATGATATAAGTGAAGAAATCACTGATATTGAACAAATAGACGAATCGCATTTCTTCATCGGTACGGAAATGGGGATTCATTATGCCCAATTAGAAAACAACGCATTGAAACTTATCAATTGCGATAAGTTGGAGAGCGTGAAAGCCCAAGTAAGCGATTTACACTTCGACAAAAAGATTCGGAAACTATTCATCGGCACTTTCTTGCGGGGAATTATGGTTTATGATATGAATACCAAATCCGTCATACGACCGGATTATAACCTGAAAGATATCAGTATCACACGGTTCAAGCCGCTAAATGACAAAGAGTTATTAATAGCTACCGATGGCGGAGGAGTACACAAAATAAATATGGATACTTATCAAATAGTACCCGAAATTGTGGCTGATTATAACAGTAATTGTGGCATGAACGGTAACAGTATCAATGACATTTTTGTGGATGATGAAGAACGGATATGGCTGGCTAATTATCCCATCGGAATCACGATACAAAACAACCGTTATACGAGCTACAAATGGATTAAGCACTCCATCGGTAACAAACAGTCTTTAATCAACGATCAAGTAAATGCCATTATTGAAGACAGAGAGGGAGATTTATGGTTTGCAACGAACAATGGCATCAGTTTTTTTAATTCAAAGACCGGACAATGGCGATCGGTGCTTAGTGCTTTTGAAGAGTCGCAAGGTAATAAAAGCCATATCTTTCTTACTATATGCGAAGTGGCTCCCGGAATTATCTGGGCAGGCGGGTACTCTTCCGGTGCTTACCAGATAGATAAGAAAACGTTCAGTGTCAGCTATTTCATGCCGCCTTTGTACATTCATACAAACAAGCGACCGGATAAATATATACGTGATATTCGTACAGATATGCAGGGTTATATCTGGTCGGGAGGATTCTACAACCTCAAGCGTATTAATCTGAAGACGCAGGAAGTACGGTTTTATGATGGATTAAATTCCATTACCGCCATCGTTGAGAAAGATGAAAAAAGTATGTGGATCGGTAGTGCCACCGGCCTATGTCTTTTAGATAAAGAATCCGGAAAATTCGAGCGCATAAAACTTCCGGTAGAGTCGAACTATATCTATTCCCTGTACCAAGCAAAAAACGGTTCATTGTATATAGGTACCAGCGGGTCGGGACTATTGATTTACGATATTAATAAAAAACTGTTCACTCATTACCACACGGAAAACTGTGCTTTGATATCCAATAATATCTATACCATATTATCGGATGCGGACAAAGATATAATCATGAGTACAGAAAGCGGATTGACAAGTTTTTATCCCAATGAGAAAAAATTCTATAACTGGACCAAAGATATGGGATTGATGACCACCCATTTCAATGCGCTATCAGGTACGTTACGGAAAAACAATAAATTCATTTTAGGCAGTTCTGACGGAGCAGTGGAATTTGACAAGGATATGAAATTGCCCAGAAGTTATTCTTCTAAAATGATTTTCAGCGATTTCAAGCTTTTTTATCAAACAATCTATCCGGGTGATGAGGATTCTCCGTTGAAAGCAAGCATCAATGATACAAAGGTACTAAAGTTAAAATACAATCAAAACAGATTCTCTTTGCAGGTTTCTTCCATCAACTATGACTATCCTTCCAATATTCTTTACTCTTGGAGGCTAGAAGGTTTCTATGATAAATGGAGCAAACCCGGAACAGAGAACACGATTCGTTACACCAATCTTGCCCCGGGCAAATATACGCTAAGGGTACGTGCCATCTCCAATGAAGACAAACGCATCATGCTTGAAGAAAGAAGTATGGATATTATCATAGCCCAACCTTTCTGGCTGACATTCTGGGCCATGCTGGTTTATACAGCTATCCTTTGTCTCATTGCCATCGTCCTATTGCGTATACTGATTTTGAGGAAGCAACGCAAAGTCTCCGATGAGAAAATACACTTCTTTATCAATACGGCACATGATATCCGTACCCCATTGACGCTTATCAAAGCACCTTTGGAAGAACTACGCGAGAAAGA
>ENA-UEYL01002710-UEYL01002710.1-human-gut-metagenome-genome-assembly--contig:-NODE-2710-length-12573-cov-6.472471_pt1 | contig 12573 bp, 9 predicted proteins | sample MGYA00242941_ERZ507946 | MGnify/ENA primary metagenome ERZ507946 (study PRJEB26167, sample SAMN06115482) | human gut metagenome | host: Homo sapiens | place: China:Guizhou | collected 2015-03-11...
TAGTTCTGCTTCATGCGAGCGAAGCAGTCAGAGCAGTAGACCGGACGGTCCTCACGGGGCTGGAAGGGAACCTTGCAAGCCTTGCCGCAAGCTGCGCAGACAGCGTCGAACATCTGGCGCTCACCGCCGTTGCTGCGTGCGCCGCCGTTCTTGCGGGCATCACGGCAGGGCTTGCAGCGCTGGGGCTGGTTCTCAAAGCCGCGAGATGCGTAGAACTCCTGCTCACCAGCAGTCCAAACAAACTCCTTGCCGCAGTCCTTGCAAACTAAAGTCTTGTCTTCGAACATAGTAGTATCTCCTCTTTGTTTAGTTCTTGCCCACGGAAGGATTGTAACCATACCTTTGGTTTTTAGGGACCATAGCGCTGATCGTAAGCTTACCAGGGGCTTGAATGAGTAAACGTCCTCGGGCTGAGGACTCTCCTATTGTACCGTTCTTTTTTTGATTTGTCAACCAAAAAACAACCCCTCGCCCGCTTTTTTGTGCATTCGGCATAATAAGACGGTCTTTGCTCGTGCAAAACAGCAAAAAGGCCACACCGCCCTTTGGGGGAGCGGTGCGGCCTTGGATGCCTTAAATGCAGAGATTACTTCTCGAGGACTTCCTTGGTGTCGCGGGCGATCATCAGCTCCTCGTCGGTAGCGATGACCAGAGTGCGGACCTTGGCGCCCCAGGCGGTGATGTCGCAGACATCGCCCACGGGATGCTCGTTCTTGTCGGTATCGATGCGGATGCCCAGCCAATCCATGTGGTGGCAGACCTTTGCACGGGCGATCTCGTCGTGCTCGCCGATGCCGCCGGTGAAGACGATGGCGTCCACGCCGCCCATAGCTGCGATGTAGCTGCCGACGATCTTCTTGATCTGGTAGTTCAGCATGTCAGAAGCCAGCTGAGCGCGCTTGTTGCCGTGGAGAGCAGCCTCCTCGACGTCACGCTTGTCGCTGGAAACACCGGAGATGCCCAGCAGGCCGGACTTCTTGTTCAGGATCTCGTCCAGCTCGTGGCCGGTGATGTTCAGGGTGTACTTCAGGTAGTTGACCACAGAGGGGTCCAGGTCGCCGCAGCGGGTGCCCATCATCAGGCCGGCCAGCGGGGTCATGCCCATGGAGGTGTCCACGACCTTGCCCTGATCCACAGCGGCAATGGAGGAACCGTTGCCCAGATGGCAGGTGATCAGCTTCAGGCGCTCAATGGGCTCTTCCAGATACTCGGCAGCCTTGTGAGCAACGTACTTGTGGCTGGTGCCGTGGAAGCCGTAGCGGCGCACGCCGTACTTCTCGTAGTACTCATACGGAATGGCGTACATATAAGCCTTCGGAGGCATGGTGCTGTGGAAAGCGGTATCGAACACAGCCACCATGGGGATGTTGCCGAACACCTTGCGTGCGGCCTCGATGCCCAGAATGCCGGCGGGGTTGTGCAGGGGAGCCAGAGGGCTCAGCTCGCGGATGGTCTCGATGACCTCGTCGGTGATCAGGCAGCTCTCCTTGAACTTCTCGCCGCCGTGCACGACACGGTGACCGATGGCATCGATCTCGCTGACGTCGTTGATGCACTTGCCCTCGCCGGTGGTCATCTTCTTCACGACCTCGGCAAAAGCCTCGGTGTGGGTGGGGAAGATGGCGGGCGTGGTGGCCTTATGGCCGTTGGCCTCGTGGGTGATCATGCTGCTTTCCATGCCAATGCGCTCGCACAGGCCCTTGCACAGCACCTTCTCGCCGTCCATATCGATCAGCTGATACTTCAGGGAAGAAGAGCCGCAGTTAATAACCAGAACTTTCATCTGTGTTGCCTCCTGTATGTTTTTGGTCTGCCCTCTTTTTAAACCTGAGGACAGAATTTTACAGATTCCTGTGTTTATTATATAATAGGGTGGGCGGCTTTTCAAGCCGCAACCCGGGCAAAGCGGTAAAGCTTGTGTACAAGGTTTTTGTACATCCTGCCCACAAATGCGCAAAACCACTGCAGTTTTCTGTATATACGATATAAATTTAACAATCTTTCCGAGGGCGCAGCAGCCCTGCAGAGGAGCTTATCTATGAAATTTGCCGGTATCATTGCAGAGTACGACCCCTTTCACAACGGCCATGCATGGCAGCTGGCGCAGGCAAAAGCGCTGGGAGCACAGCATGTGGCGGTGGCCATGAGCTGCGGGCTGACCCAGCGCGGCGCACTGCCGCTGCTGCCGGAAGCGGTGCGGGTGCAGGCCGCCCTGCAGTGCGGGGCAGATCTGATATTTGCGCTGCCTGCGCCCTGTGCCTGCGCGGGGGCAGAGGCTTTTGCCCGGGCGGGGGTGCGCATCCTTGCCGCCGCCGGGTGCAATGCGCTGGTGTTCGGGGCAGAGACGCCGGACGCAGCCCTGCTGATGGAAGCTGCCCGGGTGCTGTGCAGCGCAGCCTACCGCACCGAGCTGAAGCGCCGGCTTGCAGCCGGTGCCCGCAGCTTTGCGGCGGCGCGGCAGGCAGCGGTGGAAGCGCTCTGCCCGGGCACGGCACTGGCCGCGCTGTTGGATAAGCCCAACAACAATCTGGCAGTGGAATACTGCAAGGCCATTCTGGAACAGGAGGCACCCATGACCCCGGTGCCGCTGCCCCGCGTGGGGGCGGGCCACGGGCAGGCCCTTGCCGAAAGCGGCCACGCACAGTTTGCTAGTGCCAGCGCGCTGCGCGCCCTCTGGGCAGAGCAGGGCGCGGATGCACTGACTCCTTATGTGCCGGAAAAAGCACTGGAGTTGTACAAAAAAGCGGAAATCGACGGAATGTATACGGATCATGCCGCTGCGGGCCGGTGTGAGCTGGCTCTGCTGCGGGCGGCCTGTGCACGACCGGAACCTTTTGCCGCAGTGCGGGGCGTTTCCGAGGGATTGGACCACCGGCTGGAAAACGCCGTGCGCAGCTGCACCGGCCTGCCCCAGCTGCTGGACGCGCTGACCACTGTGCGTTACCCCCGGGCCCGGATGCGCCGCCTTGCCATGGATGCGGCACTGGGCTATGCGGCGGAGATCGTGCCTGCCCTGCCGCCCTATCTGCATTTGCTGGGGGCAAGGCGGGAAGCACTTCCGCTGCTGAAGCATGCATCCCTGCCGCTGAGCCACTCGCTGGCAAAGCTGGAAAAAGAAAACGATGCCTGCGCCCGCATGGCGGCGGCACAGGCAGGAGCCAGCGATTTTGGCGCACTGTGCCGCCGGGTGCCCGGGCCGATGGGGGGAGTATATCGTCAAAAAATTATCTTTTTGACGAATTGACAAAAAATAATCGAAGAAATTTTATGCAGAAACACTTGTGCCCGGACGGTTTGTGGTGTATGATTAAAGCAATGCAATGTTGGATACAACAAATGAGAACGGAATCAGAAAACCGCACGCAATAAGGAGGAAACTTCATGGCACTTCACGTTCTGGACGAAGCCAACCGCTGTCTGGGCTGCAAAAAGCCGCTGTGCCAGCAGGGCTGCCCCATCCACACCAACATCCCGGAGGTCATTCGGCTGCTCAAGGCAAACCAGATGGACGAAGCTGGCAGAATGCTGTTTGAGAATAACCCGCTGACCACCGTTTGTGCGTTGGTGTGCAACCACGAGAACCAGTGCGAGGGCCACTGCGTGCGCAACCGGATGCCCAGCCACGACCCGGTGCACTTCTCCATTATTGAGGACTACATTTCCACGACCTACGCCAACAAAATGACCGCCGGCCCTGCCCCCAAAAACGGCATGAAGGCGGCAGTCGTTGGCTCCGGCCCGGCGGGCCTGACCATTGCGGTGCTGCTGGCACGCTGGGGCTACGATGTGACCATCTTTGATGCCCGCGATAAGATCGGCGGCGTCATGCGCTACGGCATCCCCAACTACCGCCTGCCGGACAGCGTGCTGGACGATTTCCAGTACCGCCATCTGGAGCTGAAGGGCATCAAGGTGCGGCCCAACACCACCATCGGCAAGACCATCACCATCGATGATCTGTTCCGCGACGGCTACAAGAGCGTGTTCATCGGTGCCGGTCTGTGGAAGGCCAACGCTATGCATATCAAGGGTGAGACGCTGGGAAATGTAGCCTTTGGCATCGATTATCTGGCAAACTCCAAGGCGTTCCGTCTGGGCAGCGATGTTGCGGTGATCGGCGTGGGCAACTCTGCCATGGACTGCGCCCGCACCGCCATCCGCAACGGTGCCCGCCACGTCACCTGCTATGCCCGCCGCGACGAGAGCTGCATCAGTGCTTCCGAGTACGAGGTGAGCTATGCAAAGCTGGAGGGCGTGGGCTTCCGCTTCTGCAAAGCACCGGTGGAGATCCGCGAGAACGGCCTGATCTGCCGCGATACCGTCAAGGGCGAAGATGGCAGGTTCACTCAGGTGGAGGGCAGTGAGACTTTCTACCCCCACACCGGCGTGATTGTGTCGGTCAGCCAAGGCTCGGAGAGCAACCTCGTCAAGACCACTACCGGCATCGAGACCAACCAGAAGGGTCTGCTCACCGTCAGCGAGGACGGCAGCACCACCCGCGAGGGCGTATTTGCCGGCGGCGATGCCGTGATGGGCGCACGCACCGTGGTGGAGGCGGTAGCTGTGGCCAAGAAGGTGGCCGAATCCATGGACGCCTACATGAAGAGCCTGCCCGCAGAAGAAGCAGCTGATCCCTATGCCGATATCCCGGTGTTCCAGACCCCCACCTTGGACGTGCTGGCAAAGCAGGAGATCTGACGAAATAAAGACAAACTTGGAAGAAACTGTAAAGCTTCTGCGTCTTTGCCGATCTTTGCCGCTCCGTTTGTTGACGGGGCGGCTTTTGCCTTGTATACTATTCATATACTTGCTTCTGATTTGTACAAACTGGATATAAAACGGTGAAAGGCGGTGGACGCTATCCTGAAAGCATCCCTCCCGAAACTGCGGGAAAAACTATTGGAAGCGCTGCAGGCAGTGCTGCCCATTGCAGCCATCGTGCTGGTGCTCTGCTTTACCATTGCGCCGGTGTCGCCCAGCATCCTGCTGTGCTTTTTGCTGGGGGCCGCCATGATCGTGGTGGGCATCATGTTCTTCACACTGGGCGCGGAGATGAGCATGACCCCCATGGGCGAGCGCGTGGGTGCGGTGATCACCAAAAGCCGGAAGCTGCCGGTGATCTTGGGCATCGGCTTTCTGCTGGGCTTCCTCATCACCATTTCGGAGCCGGACCTGCAGGTGCTGGCAAATCAGGTGCCCTCCATCCCGAACCGCACCCTTATTTTATCGGTGGCGGCGGGCGTGGGCCTGTTTCTGGTGTTTGCCTTCCTGCGTATGCTCATTGGCATCTCGCTGCCAAAGCTGCTGGTGCTGTTCTACGGCATGATCTTTCTTCTGGCGGCGTTTGTGCCCAAGGAATTTCTTGCTGTGGCCTTTGACTCCGGCGGTGTGACCACCGGCCCCATGACGGTGCCCTTTATCATGGCGCTGGGCGTGGGTGTTTCGTCCATCCGCGGCGACCGCCACGCGGCGGACGACAGCTTTGGTCTGGTGGCCATGTGCTCCATCGGCCCCATTCTGGCGGTGCTCATTTTGGGCATCGTGTTCCGCGCCTCGGACAGCACCTATCTCCCGCCGGTGCTGCCGGAGGTGAGCGACTCGGTGGAGCTGTGGCAGCTGTTCCATGTCAGCCTGCCTACGTATCTGGAAGAGATCGCTGTCTCGCTGCTGCCCATCATCGTGATGTTCGGCATTTTTCAATTTGTGGCTCTGCACATGGACCGCCGGTCACTGGGCCGCATTGCGGTGGGTCTTGCGTATACCTACGTGGGCCTTGTGCTGTTCCTCACCGGCGCAAATGTGGGCTTTATGCCCGCCGGTAATTATCTGGGTCAGGTGCTGGCCGGGCAGAGCTTCCGCTGGATCATCATTCCCATTGGAATGCTCATCGGTTACTTCATCGTCAAGGCCGAACCGGCCGTCTATGTGCTGAACAAGCAGGTGGAAGAGGTGACCGACGGTGCCATTTCGGCCAAGGCCATGGGCACAGCCCTTTCGGCAGGCGTTTCCATCTCGGTGGGCCTTGCCATGGTGCGGGTACTCACCGGCATTTCCATCCTGTGGTTCCTCGTGCCGGGCTATGTGTTTGCCATCGGCATCTCCTTTGTGGTGCCAAAGCTGTTCACCGCCATTGCATTTGACGCGGGCGGCGTGGCATCTGGCCCCATGACAGCCACCTTCCTGCTGCCGCTGGCACAGGGTGCCTGCGTGGCCGTGGGCGGCAATATCGTCACCGACGCTTTCGGCGTGGTGGCCATGGTGGCCATGACCCCGCTCATTACGGTGCAGCTGATGGGCCTTGTGGCACAGCTGCGCACCCGCAAGGCCCGGCGGCTGCAGCCTGCGGCCATGGGTGCGGCCTTTGCCGGTCTGCCGGACGATGATATCATTGAACTGTAAGGAGGGCTCGGCATGAGTTCGTTGTTTTTGATGGTGACCATCACCGACCGCCGCTCCACCGATGCCTTTTTGCAGCTGTACCAGCAGCGCGGCGTGGATGTGAACCTGCGCACGGTGGGCAGCGGCACAGCGGTGCGGGAGACGCTGGCCACGCTGGGTCTGGAAAAGACCGAGAAGGCCGTGCTGCTGGCGGTGGTGACAGAGGATACATGGAAGGCCGTCCGGACAGACCTGCGCCGCAAAATGCGCATCGACGTGCCGGGCACCGGCATTGCATTCACGGTGCCGCTGAGTAGCATCGGCGGCAGAAGGGCGCTGATGTTCCTCACCCAGCACCAGCCGCTGACATTGAAGGAGGAGAGCACCTTGAAGGATACCCGTTACGAACTGCTGCTGGTAATTGCCAATCAGGGCCACACCGGCACCATTATGGATGCCGCCCGTGCAGCAGGTGCCGGCGGTGGCACGGTGATCCACGCCAAGGGTACCGGCATGGAAGGCGCAGCCCAGTTCCTTGGCGTGGAGCTGGTGAACGAAAAGGAGCTGGTGCTCATCGTGGCCCGCACGCCGGAAAAGAAACGCATCATGAAAGCCATCATGGACGGTGCCGGGCCAAAGGCGGGTACGATCGTGTTCTCGCTGCCGGTGACGGATACCGCCGGTCTGCGTCTGCTGGAGGACGAGGAACCGGTGCAGGAGACCTCTGCGCAGTAAACAACAAAATGTAATTTATTCCGGGATTATTCCGCATTTATGGGCGAAACGCTTGATAAATGCGGATTTTTTCGTTATCATAGAAGAAAGAAATTCAAGAATGAGGGACAAAAGATGATAAAGCTTTCATATGAGCAGCAGATCGCATTCAATTCGCTGTCCATCATCGTGGGCAATGCACTGTATGCGCTCACGGTGGTGCTGTTTCTTGTGCCGTCAGGCCTGATCACCGGCGGTGCCACCGGCATCGCACTGGGCATCAACCGTGCATTGGGACTGCCGGTGTCCGGTGTGCTATTCGTCATCAACATGACCATGCTTACGGTGGGCTGGGTGCTGCTGGGGCGGCGCTTTGCCATCACCACCATTGCCAGCACCGTGCTCAGCCCCCTGTTTCTGGCTCTGTGGGAGCGGGTGTTCACAGGCTTTGTGCTCACCGATGATCTGGTGCTCAACACCATTTTTGCAGGCCTCGGCGTAGGCGTTTCGCTGGGCATCACCATCCGGGCAGGCGCATCCACCGGCGGCATGGACATCCCTCCGCTGGTGCTGAACAAATATTTCCACATCCCGGTGTCGGCCAGTATGCTGGTGTTCGATATGCTCATCCTCTGCCTGCAGGCGGCGTTCAGCCCGCTGCAGCAGTGTCTGTACGGCATCGTGATGGTGATCGTATATACGGTGGTGCTGGACAAGGTGCTCATCTTCGGCACTACCCGCACCGAGGTAAAGATCATCAGCCAGCACGCCGATGATATCCGCGAGGCCATCTTCACCCAGCTGGACCGCGGTGTGACCGTGCTGCATGGCGAGGGAGGCTACAGCCACGAGCCGGAGCAGGTGCTGCTGAGCATCGTGAGCAACCGCCAGCTGCCGAAGCTGGAAAAGCTGGCCCATGCCATCGACCCCACCTGCTTTATGATCGTGAGCCATGTGACCGAGGTGAGCGGGCGCGGCTTCTCGCTGGATAAGAATTACCAGTAAACGCTGAAAATCCCAGCAGATACTTGAAAAACAGTACCGGTTTAGGGTATAGTATAGAAGAACGGTAGGTTATGCCGTGATTTTACCCAACAGGAAAGGAAAACCATCATGTTTGATATTTTCAATATGCTCAAGAAGGAAGAACACAAGGACGCAAAGCAGGTGACCCGCGAGACCATCATCGGCGATATCCTGGATATGGACCAGACCACCGCTCCCTACTTCATGGAGATCGGCATGCACTGCCTGGGCTGCCCTGCATCCCGCGGCGAGAGCATCGAGGAGGCCTGTGCTGTCCACGGCGTGGACTGCGATGAGCTGATCGAGAAGCTGAACGAGCATCTGGCCGCAAAGAAGGCATAAATTGCTGCCCACACTGGATGCGCGTCTGGCTGCCGCCGCAGAGCTTGTGCGGCCGGGAGAGCCGGTGGCAGACATCGGCTGCGACCACGGCAAGCTGACGGCGGTGCTGGCGGCTTCGGGAAAATACCCGAAGGTGATCGGTGCCGACCTGCGGCCCGGCCCGCTGGCAAAGGCAGAGCAGACGCTGGAACATGCAGGCTGTAAAGACCGCGCTGAGCTTCGGCTTGGCGACGGTCTTTCTGTGCTTACGGAGAACGAAGTAGACAGCATCGTGCTGGCGGGCGTTTCCGCCCAGACCACTTGGGAAATTTTAGAGAAAGCCCCGTGGGTGTTCACCGTGGGAGGGCCGCGGATCATCATGATCCCGGCCACCCGCCACGACGCGCTGCGCCGCTGGTTGTGGGAGCATGGCTTCTCCTTTGCAGCCGACCGCCCGGTGCAGGCGGCGGGCCGCTGGTACGCGGTGATGGCGGCGGAGTACACCGGCAGGGTGTATGCGCCCACCTTTGCCGAGTGCCTGTTTGGCAGTACGGGAGAGTGGCCCGAGGGAAAAGGCTACGCCGACTGGCAGAAGGCAAAGCTGCCCCGGATGCGCCTTGGCGTGCCGGATGGCAGCGCACTTGCGCAGGAAATCGATAGTTTATTAGCTGGCTTGCCCTCTCAGGCCGCTTCGCGTCCAGCTCTCCCAAAGGGAGAGCCTTTGGCAAAATGATGAACGCTGCATGGAATGCCAAGGCCTCTCACCATGGGAGAGGTGGCATTGCGTAAGCAATGACGGAGAGGGCGAGGATGGTGAAGATATGATAACAGTTAATCAGGTATACGAAGCAATGCAGGCCATCGCGCCGCTGGAGCTGGCGGAACACTGGGATAATCCCGGCCTGCTGGTGGACTGCGGCGGGCAGATGCACCGGGTGCTGGCAGCACTGGACATCACCCCCGAGGTGGTGGCCGAAGCCGCCGCAAAGCAGTGTGAGATGATCGTGTCCCACCACCCGGTCATTTTTGATCCGCTCAAAAAGATCGGCCCGCAGGATGTGCCTTTCCAGCTGGTGCAGGCAGGCATTTCTGCCATCTGTATGCACACCAATCTGGATGCTGCCGAGGGCGGCGTGAACGAAGTGCTGGCAGGCATCTTTGACATGAAGAATATGGAAACCTTTGCCGAGGGCTGCGGCCGTGTGGGAGCCATTGAAGAAATCGCGGTTCCGGAGCTTGCCCGCAAGGCACAGCAGGAGCTTGCTGCGCGCTGCAACCAGCCGAAGAACGGCCCGGCGGTGCAGGTGAAGTTTGTGGATGCGGGTAAGCCGGTCAAGCGCTTGGCGGTCATCAGCGGTGCGGGCGGAAGCCTGTTTGCAGATGCCATTGCTATGGGCGCGGACTGCCTGCTGACCGGTGAAGCCAACCACCACCACGCCATCGATGCCAAGCGGCTGGGCCTTTCGCTCATTGCGGCGGGCCACTATGCCACCGAATTTCCGGTGACTGCCGCCGTGGCTGCAAAGCTGCGCGCCGCCCTGCCGGAGCTGGAAGTGCTGGTGAGCACTGAAAACCGGGACCCGTATACGTATTTGTGAGGGAAAGCCGCTGCTTTTTCTTGCAGCGATTTTCCGGCTGAGATGAAGATCGCCGCTGCAGCCTCTTCTGTGAAAGAGTAATTCGGCAAAGCCCGCAGGCTTTGCCGAATTACAAATACAAATAAAAATTCCGCTGATTATGGCCAAAGCGAATGCGGCGGCCATTTAAAATCGTTAAATGAGGTAAACACTATGGCATTGGATGCCGCGACACTGGCCCTTACGGCAGCAGAGCTCAAAGCAACGCTGACCGACGCCAAGATCGCAAAACTATTTGAACCCACCCGTGATGAGCTGGTGCTCACCCTGCGCACCCGCACGGATACCTATGCGCTGCTGCTTTCGGCCCGCAGCGGTTCCGCCCGCGTGTGCCTGACCGAAGAAAGCTTTGAAAACCCGGAAACGCCGCCCTCCTTCTGTATGTTGATGCGCAAGCATCTCACCGGCGGCAGGCTGCTGGACGTGCACATGGAGCCGGGAGACCGCATCGTGTATTTTGATTTTCAGTGCACCAACGAGATGGGCGACCTTGTGCGCAACACCCTGTGTGCCGAATTGATGGGCCGCTACTCCAATCTGGTTCTGGTGCAGAACGGCAAGATCATTGACGCACTCAAGCGCGTGGATTTTGAGGACAGCGATGTGCGCCAGCTGCTGCCGGGCCTGCCCTACACCACGCCGCCCAAGCCTGCAAGACCGGACTTCCTGCTGGTGAGCAGTGCGTCCATCGTGGCAGCAGCCTGCCAGAGAGATCTGCCGGTGGCAGATGCCCTCAACAAGACCGTGGCCGGTGTTGGCCCGGTGGTCTGCCGCGAAGCTGCATGGCGTGCCTTTGACGGCGAACATCTGCCCGCCAATGAGCTGACCGAGGAACAGAAGCGCAAGCTTATGGCTGCCATCGACGAGCTGAAGGAAGAGCACGCAACCGGCGGTACGCCCTGCAGCGTCACCGACCCCAGCGGCAAGCCCATCGAGTATACCTTCTTCCGCCCGCAGCAGTACGGCGAAAAGTATATAATAAAGGAATGGCCCTCCTTCAACGCCATGCTGGAGGGCTACTACGCTGAGAAGGACCGCGCGGAACGCCTGCGCACCAAAAGCAAGGAGCTGCACAAGGCCGTGCACAATATGTACGAGCGCGCCGTGCGCAAGCAGGCCGCCCGTCAGGAAGAGCTTGCTGCCAGCGGCAAGAGCGAAAAGCTGCGTCTGTACGGTGAGCTGCTCTCGGCAAACCTCTATCTGGCCCAGAAGGGCATGAAGAGCATCACCGTGCCCAACTGGTACGACGAGGGCAAAGAGGTGACCATCCCGCTGGACCTGCGGTTCACACCCAGCCAGAACGCCCAGAACTTCTTCAAGAACTATAAAAAGAAGCAGACCGCCGCCCGGATGCTGGTGGACCTGCTGGCAGAGGGTGAAAAGGAGATCGCCTATCTGGAAACGGTACTCTACGAGGTGGAGTCCGCTTCCGGTGAGGCAGCCCTCAACGAGATTCGGGCAGAGCTGAAGAGTCAGGGCTACCTGAAATACTACAAGCAGCGGGATAAGCGCCAGAAGCCTGCAGATTTCCTGCGGTTCACTTCCACCGATGGCTTTGAGATCCTGGTAGGCCGCAACAACGTCCAGAACGACAAGCTCACCCTCCACACCGCCCGGGGCAAAGACCTGTGGTTCCATGTGCAGAAGGCCCCCGGCAGCCACGTTGTGGTCATGAGCCGGGGCGAGGAGATCCCGGACACCACCAAGCAGGAAGCTGCGGAGCTGGCAGTCATCTACTCCAGCACCTACAAGGCAGGCACCGGTGCCAAGGTGGCGGTGGACACCACCGAGGTGAAGAACATCTGGAAAGCCAGCGGTGCAAAGCCCGGCATGGTGCTGTACGAGGTGTACACCACGGTCTATATCACGCCCCGGGATGGGCTGGAGGAGCAGCTGAAGAAGAAATGATTTGAACTGCGCGCCGCGCTGCTCTGCGCATCTTCAGCGGAAGAATTATTTTAAATTTGCCAATCGGGAAAATCTGCGGATTTTCCCGATTGACTTTTTCACGGGTGGGGTCGTAAAGGCGAACGGCATTTGCAGCGCCTGCTTCCTGCGGGAGCGGCGGCGCTGCTTTTTATTATATATGTATAAAAGCGGCAGAACGGTCCATACTAAGCACTGCGCAGCGGGCACGGCAGAGTTTTCCACTGGCAGAAAAGCCTGCGGATTGTGCATCTTGCACAGAAAATGCGCGCTATGACAAAACGGAGAAAATAAAAAAGAAAATTCGTTCTTTTTTCTAAAAAACACTTGCCAAATGCACGAAGGTGTGATAGAATAACTCTCGGCTGCAAAGGGCTTGTGCGATACAAGTCGTGCAGGCCAGCGATATGCGTAGATGCGGGAGGTTGTCATCCGGCGATAGCTGAGATGGGTTATTTCCGCGGAGTATGTCCGATCTTAGAACCGGGCGAAAGAATTACTGACAGCGATGGAATACGTTCCCTCGGCAGAGAAGTTACTCCTCTGCGAAACGGGCGGAACCAATGTTCGG
>ENA-UEYL01002713-UEYL01002713.1-human-gut-metagenome-genome-assembly--contig:-NODE-2713-length-12555-cov-3.914169_pt1 | contig 12555 bp, 14 predicted proteins | sample MGYA00242941_ERZ507946 | MGnify/ENA primary metagenome ERZ507946 (study PRJEB26167, sample SAMN06115482) | human gut metagenome | host: Homo sapiens | place: China:Guizhou | collected 2015-03-11...
GGAGAGTTCGTCCTGGTAGTGGCAGGCGCGGAGGCTGAACTTCGAGCCGCTGTTCCACTGGATGAGGCCGTTGCACAGGTGCATGCTTTGAAATCCCAGGGCATGCGTTTGAAGGACACAGTCCGAGAGGTGGCGGAGCTCACGGGGCTTTCCAAAAACGATCTTTATGCCGCTGCCCTGGATGCGCCGGTTTCATAAATCGCACGCCCCCGGCCTCCATGACATGAGCCTCTTTCCGTGCCGCTGAAATCCGCAGCGTCCCTGTATACCTTCCAATCATTCAAGCGCCTCCGCAGTACCTGCGGAGGCGTGTTATCGTTTATAGGCCCTTCAGCTCTTTTAGACATTTTGGACAGACATTTTTCCCTTTAAACTCTGTCACATCTTTAACAGCGTCGCAGAAGATACAGCTTGGCTTATATTTTTTTAGAATGACGGACGAGCCCTCCACATAGATTTCCAATGCGTCCTTTTCTGCAATGTCCAGAGTCCGGCGCATCTCAATGGGGAGCACAATTCTGCCCAATTCATCAACTTTTCTTACGATACCTGTCGATTTCACAGCGTCTCTCCTTTCTCTGTTCTAGAACATATTTGTTGTAATTTTGACAATATCACACCCTCCCCCGGAATGTCAATTCCTAACTAAAGAAGTTAAAACTAAATTAACAAATCTCCCTGAGCAAGGAAAAGGAGCTGGTTTGATGGCTATGGGATGGATCTGGACAGCCATGATTGTCCTGTCACTGGGATTCGGTCTTGCCACCGGAAATTTGGATGCTGTGGCCCAGGCAGCCATGTCAGGCGCCAATTCCGCAGTGGAACTGAGTCTTTCCATGGCGGGGGTCGTATGCCTGTGGAGCGGGGTCATGGAAATCATGAACACCTGCGGAATTTCCGACGGGCTTTCCCGTCTGTTCCGCCCGCTGCTGCGGCGTCTGCTCCCCAATGCCAGCCAAGACCCCCAAACACTGGCTGCCGTCTGCGCCAACGCCTCTGCCAACCTGCTGGGGCTGGGAAATGCCGCCACACCGCTGGGCATCCGGGCTGCCCGCCGCATGGCCCGGAATTGTGACGGCGTGGCCAGCAATGAACTGTGCCTGCTGGTGGTGCTCAATACCGCTTCCATCCAGCTGCTGCCCGCCACCATTGCCTCCGTCCGCTCCGCTGCAGGCTCCGCCACCCCCTTCGACATTCTGCCTGCGGTGTGGCTTTCCTCGGTTTTGTCGGTCAGCGCAGGACTTGCGGCGGCCTGGCTGCTCTCCCGCCGGGAAAGGAGCCGCCTGTGAATCCCAGTTCTCTGGTCATCCCCGTCCTTCTGGCAGCCGTCGCCGTCTACGGCACCGGCCGCAAGGTGGATGTTTACGGCACACTCAGCCGCGGCGCGGAAGAAGGCCTGGGCATGCTGGTGCGCATCGTACCGGCGCTGGTCGGTCTCCTGACGGCAGTTTCCATGTTCCGGGCCTCCGGCGCCATGGAGTGGTTTGCCGGACTCTGCAGCCCTGTTCTGGAATGGCTGGGCATCCCGCCGGAGACGGCGCCGCTGATGCTGATCCGTCCGGTCTCCGGCAGCGGCGCACTGGCAGTGGGCACGGACCTCATGGCGGCCTACGGCCCCGACAGCTATATCGGCCGGGTGGCGGCTGTAATGCTGGGCAGTACCGAAACCACATTCTATACCATTGCCGTCTATTACGGCTCTGCGGGCATCATCAAAACCCGCCACACCATTCCCGCTGCCCTGACGGCAGACTTTGTGGGCTTCATCGCCTCCGCTTTTGCCGTGCGGCTGTTCTTTGGTACATAAAAAACGACGGCCGGACAACTTGTCCGGCCGCCGTTTTCTTTTTCATCCTTCCGAATAGGGACGCGCAATGTTTACAGGGCCATAGCTTCTGGCAAATTCTCCGTCCACCAGGAACCGCACCTCCTGCACGGATTCCAGGGAACAAAGAGACCTCTGCAGAGACAGCAGTGCCGTGGAAAGGGCATCCGTCTCCGGCAAATCTTCCAGCTGCGCGGAGGAGAGATTGACATAGCACACATCCTCTTCCTGCCACACGGAACGAACGCGGAAATTCTCCGGCATAACTGCCGACAGGGAATCCTCTTCCGGCCCGTTCTCCAATGCCCGGACGACCGCCCCCACCTGGGTATCTCCTTCATAGAGTTCCAGCGCCCGCTCCTCCGGCACCAGTTCTCCCGTTTCACCTGGGAAGTACAGCTGCACGGTAACCGTGCTCACCACGTCCCCTCGCGGAGAGAGCAGCACATCCCGGGCGGCAAAGATCTGCTTGTCCCGATAGGCAAGCTCCTGTCCCCGCACCGTGATTTTTACGGAAAAAATTTCCGGAAGCTGAGTCAGCGTCAAGGTAATGGCATAGTCCGCCATGGTCAATCGGATCCCGGAGAGATTTGCATAGGCGGATGAGAGATCCACCCGCGCCTGTCCTCCCTCCACATTCAGCAAAAGGAGCTGCGTTCCCGCGGGGATCGTGCTTTGCAGAGTCTCGTCCTGCGGGCCTTCCAGCAGCGCTTCCATCAGCTGCTGCGCCGTGCGGACGGTATTGCCGCCCTCCACCGAGACCGGCTGTGCCCGCAGCGCGTCACCTCCGGCGGATTTTGCCAGATCGGCTTCCCGAAAATACACAACATACTCCGGCTCCGGCTGGCTGACCACACCGCAGGCCACCGTGCCCACCAGAGCGATCACGCCGCATAAAAGCCCTGCCCAGATCCGCCTCATGCCGATCCCTCCTCCTGCCGGGGCCAGCACACCGTGAATACCGAGCCTCCGCCCGGGCGGTTGACGGCTTTTACGCTGCCTCCCCGCTTGCTGACCGTATCGCTGACAATGGACAAGCCCAGTCCCGTTCCGCCTGCTGCCCGGGAACGCGCTTTATCCACCCGGTAAAATCTTTGGAAAATCCGGGGCAGATCGGCCTCCGGTATCCCGGGGCCATTGTCGGTAACCGAGAGGATGACCTGCGCCTGCCTCTGCTCCAAATCCACCCGTACCCAGCCTCCCGGGGGCGTGTACTTGAGCGCGTTATCCGTCAGGTTATAGATCACCTGATAAATCTCATCCCGGGTGGCCAGCACCGTACAGCCCTGACCGGCTGTATCCGTCAGCTCCACCTGCCGTTCCTGCGCCACCAGGCGCATCATCCGCATCACCTGCTCCAGCACCGGGCGCACATCCACCACAGTGGGAACATCCATCACCCCGCTGTCCAGCCGGGTCAGCCGCAGCAGGTCTTCCGTAATCCGGCTCAGACGTTCCGCCTCGGCTCCGATATCCGCCACAAACTCCCGGGCGGTTTCGCGGTCAATGTCGTCGGTCTGCAGGATGGAATCGGTCAGCAGCCGGATGGCCGCCAGCGGCGTCTTGAGCTCATGAGACGCGTCCGAAACAAACCGTCTCCGGGCATCTTCCGTAGTCTGGAGCCGGTCTGCCAGGGAGTTAAACTCCTGGCCGATCTGGGCAATCTCATCCCGCCCCCGGATCTGTGCCCGGTGGCTGTACGACCCCTCCCGTACCTGCCGAATCGCCGTAAGCAGCTGACCGATTTTCTTGGCCAGGGCGACCGAGAGCACGCCGCTGAGCATCAGCGCCACTGTACCGATCATAATCGACAGCCGCAGCAAGGTCTCCTGCAGGCCGCCCAGCAAAGCCGCCTGCTCCGTATCGTACTCATAGGCGTATACCGCCCCGATAATCTGGTTTTGGTACAGCACCGGGGAAGAGGCATGGCTGCGGAAGGCGCCGTTTTGGTATTTGCAGGTAAAGGCATCGTTTCCCAGCAGAGCCTGCACGACCTCCGTATAAAAGATGTAATCTCCCACGGCGCTGCCGGTCTCCCGGGTATCATAGAGGACTTTTCCGCCCTCATCCGTCACCAAAATGCGGGAAAGCCCCGTCTCCTCCACCACCGCCATGGCCTCGGCCACATTCTGCTCATCCAGGCGGTCCAGCCCGGACAGGGAATAGACCATCACGGACACGGCAGACTGCAGCGTGGTCTCCTTAGACCGGAACACCAGATCCTCCGACACCAGCAGCGGATAGGTATTGAGCAGCAGCAAAACCGCCGCGATGATGACCAGGTAGCTCAGGCCGAACTTGGCCGGAAGGCTGCCGAAAATCTGTCGTTTACGGCTTGAAATAGTACCCCACTCCCCACTTGGTCATGATATGGTCCGGTTCCGCCGGATTCTTCTCCAGCTTTTCCCGCAGGCGGCGGATGTGGACATCCACCGTCCGGTAATCTCCGGCGTAGGAATACCCCCACACCACATTCATCAGATTCTCCCGGCTGTATACCCGCCTGGGATTGCGCATCAGCAGCTCAATGAGGTCATATTCCTTGGCGGTCAGGTCCACGGTCCGCCCGTCCCGCACTGCCACCCGTTCCTCCGTGTTGAGCACCATGTCTCCCACCGCGAGCACCGCTCCCTGGTCGCGCTGCACCCCTGCAGCCCGGCGCAGCAGCGCCCGGACCCGCGCCTTGAGCTCGAGAATATTGAAAGGCTTGGTGAGGTAATCGTCCGCGCCGCATTCAAATCCCATGAGCTTGTCCGCATCCTCACTCTTGGCCGTCAGCATGATGATGGGCACATTGGAAAACTCCCGAATCCGCATACACGCTTCCAGCCCATCTACCTCCGGCATCATCACATCCAGGATCAACAGGTCAAACCGGTTGTTGCGGGCCAGCTCCACAGCGGAGCTGCCGTCATAGGCGCACTCTACCTCGTAGCCCTCATTTTCCAGATTGAATTTGATCCCCTTGACCAGCGTCTTCTCATCATCCACTACCAAAATCTTCATTGCGCCGTTGTTTCCTCCACAATTACCAGGCCCTCCAGGGCCGCTAACTTTCCCTCTCCAATTCCCGGGACTTCCAATAGCTCCTCCACGCTGGAAAACCCGCCGTGCTCCGTCCGGTACTCCACAATCCGGCCGGCCAGTTCCTCTCCGATTCCCGGCAGTGCTTCCAGCTGTTCCGATGTGGCCGCATTCAGATCCGTCACCGGCGTGACTTCCTCCGCCGGAACAGAATGCTCCGGTTCCGCTGCCAGCGGCGCCGACCGCGCCGCCAGGCGGTCCTGCCGGGCCAGAATCAGCAATCCACACAAAAACAATGCCGTCAGTCCCAGCAGAAGCCCTTCCGCTTTTGTGATCTTTCCCTCCGCTTTCACTGTTGAACTCCCGTTCTTTTTTTGATATACTCAATATGATGCAAAACTTGTCGAAAAGCGGCGCCTCCGGCTGCCGCAGTCTATATTGTCATTCATTATATCATACTTTTCGGGAGATCAATATGAAAACAAAACGCTTTTTCTCTCTTTTTTTATTGATGGTTCTTGTTCTGAGTCTTTGGACCGCTCCCCATGCCGCTGCACTGGATGATCCCGAGGTTCAGGCCAAGGCTGCCTTACTGGTGGATGCGAAAACCGGAAACATCGTGTATGCCAAAAACGAACACCAGGAGATGTATCCGGCCAGTACCACCAAGATCATGACCGCCCTGCTGGTGATGGAGGCCATCGACCAGGGAAAGCTGTCCCTGACCGATCAGCTGACCGCTTCCCATACGGCCATGACCACCGGTCTGGCGGAGGACGGCAGTACGGCCAACATCCAGGAAGGCGAAATCATGACGGTAGAACAGTACCTCACCTGCATGCTGGTGGTCTCCGCCAACGAGGCCTGCAACGTGCTGGCTGAAGCAGTCAGCGGCAGCGTGGAGGCCTTTGTGGATGCCATGAACGACAAAGCCGAGGAGCTGGGCTGCGAGAACACCCATTTCGTCAACCCCAGCGGACTCCATGATCCTCAGCACTATACTTCCGCCTGGGACCTGTACCTCATTACCAAAGAGGCCATGCAGTATGATGACTTCATGCGCATCTGCGACACGGCCACCGCCACCATTCCCGCCACCAACCTCTCCGAGGCCCGGACCCTGCATACCTCCAACTATCTGATCGGCGCCTGGTGGTCCCGGGGATATCTGTACTCCGATGCCCACGGCATCAAAACCGGCTCGACCTCTCAGGCGGGACACTGCCTGGTCTCCTCCGCTACCCGGGGCAGCCTGAGTTTCATCAGCGTGGTGCTGGGCGCGGACCGGGTCACTTTGGACGACGGAGAAATCCGCACATACAGTTTCTATGATACCATCCAGCTTTTCGACTGGGCATTGGACAACTTCTCCTACCAGAGCGTCCTGGACTCCGATGAGGTCATCGGGGAAGTTCCGGTGACATTGTCCAAAATCGACCACGTCACGGTCCATCCCGCCGAGGAAGTGGAAGTCCTGCTGCCCAATGATATCCATGCCGAGGATCTGGAGCGCAACGTCGTTCTGGAAGAGCCTGTGGAAGCTCCGGTGCAGGAGGGCGATGTGCTGGGCACGTTGGAGCTGCGCTATAACGACACGGTCTACGCCACCGTGGATCTGCTGGCCATGCACGATGTGGAAGCTTCCCGGCTGCTGACTTTCTGGCATAATGTGCAGCTGTTTTTCCAGAAAACCGCCGTGCGGGTAACCGCTGTGATTTTACTGGTGCTGCTGGCGGCAGTTCTGGTGTGGAAGCTGCTGCTGGGCCGCCGCCGTTATCGGTATGGCCGCAGCGTGGGCCGTGGCCGCAGCGGCGGTTACCGCGGCCGCCGCCGTCATTGAGGAATAAAAAAAGAGACTGCCTGAGGGCAGTCTCTTTTTTTTGATTACAGGGTCTGAACCATCTCTTCCAGGGGAATGCGGGTGGTGTGGAGCCGTGCGGGATGGGCCCCCTCCGCCGGATATCCGATGGGAATCAAGGCAATGGGCACCAGCCCCGCCATCTCCGGAAACGCCGCCAGCAGCTTGTCCGGATCAAACATCCCCACGTATGTAGTACCGAGTCCCAGGTCCGCCGCCTGGAGCATGATCTGGGCGCAGGCGATGGACGCGTCAATCTCACCGTGGTTCTTGCCGTCCTGGGCACGCTTCCACGCCACTTCCGGATCATATGCCACCGCCAGAATCATAGGCGGAGCAAAATGAGAATCCATACAGGCGTCCGCCTTCTCCAGAGCCTCCGGGCTTTGAAGCACAAACACCCGCTGGGGTTGATTATTATGGGCCGTAGGGGCATTATGGGCCGCTTCCAGTACCACAGCCAGCTTTTCCGGCTCCACGGGCCGGTCACTGAACTTGCGCAGGGAATAGCGGGCCGCACTGAGGGTTGCAAAATCCATTGGGACGCGCTCCTTTTCCATTAAGATATCCGTATTGTAGCACAAGCCTCCCGCCGCCGCAATCCCTCTCTTCTCCCCAGCCTGTTTCCCATTGACAAGCAGAGCCGGCCGCCGCGTTCGGCGGCGGCCGGGCTTCCGTCAGGTACCGGACATGCCGTTCTGGGATTCCATCACAGCATTGCAGAAGGTACGGCGGCGGGTATCATAAAACTCGATGAACTTCAGGGAATAGTAGTCACTGACCACGTAGCGGTCCCGGTTCTCCTGGTAAATCGTCAGGTAATCGTTGCCCACGTCGTACAGGATTCCCTCCCAGGAAACCATATTCTGCGTTCCCACCAGGAACGTCGCAACGATGTAACTGCCCACATACCGGGCCAGCATGGCCTTGAGCGATCCCAGGCGGGCCTCCTCCAGCGTGGTGGGAGACTCAATCACATCCGCAGGCAAGCCATGGCGCAGGTCCATGGGTGCCGGCGCCGCGTTCTGAGACCAGGACAGAGGTCCCAGCTGACCGCTGGGCGTCGTCCGGGCATTGGCGGACGCATCCCGGATCGCTGCCGGATCATCATACGCCACCACGGATGCACCCTGCGGCACGGGCGGGGGCGTGATCTCTCCGGACCAATCCATCCCTGCCGCAGACATCCCCGGCGTCCGCCCCGGCATGGTGCCCTGTCCGGCCATGGGTGTGGAATACTGCGTTTGAAACTGCATGTTCATGACTCCTCTCAAGTCTTGTAGTACGCATCTGTTGGATTATAAAAGCAGTGGTCGCCGATGCGGGTCTGCCAGTATCCCACCTCAGACGGAAAAAAAGAGCGGCACTTGGGCCCAAAGGGATTGTAAAACCAGAGCGACTCCGCCACATCCGGAAGACGGTTCCCGGCAATGGCCCAGTCCGCAATGTCGTAGTGGATCTGTTCAGGCCGCATGTTGTAGATGTTCTGGGGATTGTATGCCCCGTTTTCCGTCTCACTGGCACAGACAAACTGGTAGGGCTGAAAAATGATGTTGCGGATGCTTCCCTGCCCTATCCGGGCATATTCTCCGCCCCTGGCATGGACCCGGTTCATCACCACCCCTGCCACCGCCTTCATCCCGTTTTCTCCCTCTCCGCCTGCTTCGCACTGGATCAGACGCGCCAGCAGCTCCCGGTCGGAATAAGCCATTGTCCATTCCTCCTTCGTTGCTGAGCCATTCTATGCACAAAAGGAGCCGCCGGTGTCAACCGGCGGCTCCTGTCCGCTCTTTTATTGCTGGTTTGTTTGTTCCTCGATGGCCTGCCGGAACATCTCCTCGGTTTTCCGGATGGACTCTGAGAGTGCATACTGCTTGGCATGATCGGCGTACCGATGCTCCATTTCCTCCCGCTCCTGGGGATGTTCAATCCACCAGTCAATCCGTTCGGCCAGGGCATCCGCATCCCCGGCAGGGAACAGGCTGCGCTCATCCAGGGCAAACTGCGGCGTGGCGGAGCGGGGAGAATCCGCAATCACCGGCACCAGACCGCAGGCAAAGGCCTCCATACAGCTCATGGCCTCGATCTCTGCATCAGACGTATGCACATACAGATCCGCCATGTGCAGAATCTTCAGCAGCCGTTCCGGCTCATAAAAGCCCATGACCACAGGATTGGGCAGCTTTTCGGCCAGGTGGCGGTACTTCTTCTCCAGGGGGCCCTTTCCCGCCAGAATCACCTGAATCTCATTGGCGTGACGGCACTTGGCGCACGCCTCAATCAGCACGTCCTGCCGCTTTTCCCCGGAATAGCGCCCCACCATCAGCACATTGAACACGCCCTGCATCCATTCCTCCTTGGGCTCCTTGCCGTAGGTATACTGCGGGCTGATGCCGTTGGAAATGACATGGAGCTGGGCCGTATAGCCGTGCTGGCGCAGCTGATCGGCAATCATATTGCTGGGGCAGTGAATGTGGGTAAACCGGTTGAAGAAGGTATCCCGGAAGCGGTTGTAGACAAAGTCGTTGACCCGCTTGCTGTTGCCCATGTGCAGGCTGAAGGTGATGTTCTCCGGCTGACAGTGGAAGGCTGCCGTATGGGGAATCCCCAGTTTTTCCACATGCCGCAGTCCCATCACCGCCAAGGGCGAGGGCATCATGAAATGCACCACATCCGCCCAGGCCGCCGCCTTTTCAAACACGTGCCGGTTCGGGATGGCCAGGCGCATGCCCTGACTGGTGATCAGGTGCTCTACAATGGGGAAAAACCGCATCTGCCGCACCGCATACTTATAATCCGCCGGTTTTCCGGTGGCAATGACCCGCACCTCGTTGCCATGCTCTTTCAAAGCGGCTGCAAAGCGCCGGGCACTGATGGTTGTGCCGTTGTTGGCGTCGTCAAACTGATCGATGACCAATACGATTTTCATAGCTTGTCCGCTCGTTCCTCTCTCGCTGCATTCCTTTTTGGAATCCATCGTATCAAATTCGCTAATATCACAGAAATATCTTATCATTTCAAAAACCGTTTGTCCACCGAAAATCACCGTCTCTTCTTTGTTTTCCCCAAACGCCAGAAAAAAGGACCGCATAGCGGTCCTTTTTTCTGGTACATTTTACGGTTACTGCTGCTGCAGAATCTTCTCCAGTCCCTGCGCCAGCTGATCCGGGCAGGACGTGGGCTTGAAGCCGCACCGGATGCCCCGCAGCCGGGCAATGGCCTCCTGCGCGGGCATGTCCCGCACCAGGGCGGAAATTCCCTGCAGGTTGCCGCTGCATCCGCCGACGACCTTCAGGTCCCGGATGATGCCCTGGTCGTCCAGCTCCACCCGCATTTCCTGAGAGCAAACCCCACTGGGCCGAAACGAATAGGTCATAGTCCATTCTCCTCTTTTCCTTCAAATTCAACGTTCACCTTAGCATATTCCCCGAAAAAACGCAAGTCTCTTCTCATTCTCTCTTGACATCATCGATATTCGATATTATACTGAAATTGCAAAATAACGATAATCGATATTTTAAAAAGGGAGGTGCGTTCATGGCCCGGGAAAAATTCCAAACCCTGACGGAGCAGATGTTCTATATCCTCCTGAGCTTGCAGGAGGAGCTGTGCGGTGCGGACGTGATGTCCCGGGTGGAAAGCCTCACTGATGGCCGGGTCACCGTGGGACCGGGAACCCTCTACCACCTGCTGGATGAATTCCTCACCGCCGGGATGATTGAAGAGACAAAAGCGGAGGGCCGGCGGCGCAGCTACCGGATCACGCCCGCCGGACAATCGGCCCTGGAGGCGGAATACCGCCGCTTGCGGGTCCTGGTCACCGACTATGAAGCCTGCATCCATCAAGGAGGGTCTGCGGAATGAAAAACACAAAACGAGAACTGGTGTTCTATTCCTTTTATGATTTCACGGGTCTTGCGTCCCATCTGGAAGCCATGGCGGCAAAGGGATGGCTGGCGGAGAAAATAGGAACCTTGAGCATCCGCTACCGCCGCATCCAGCCCCAGACCCTGCGCTTTGCGGTGACGTATTTCCCCGATGCCTCGGAATTTGACGCCGCACCCACCAGCGGCCAGGAGGTCTTTCGGGACTACTGCGCCCAGGCAGGCTGGGAATTTGCCTTCCAGTGGGCCCAGATGCAGGTATTCTATACCTCCCGCCCCGATGCCGTCCCCATTGAAACCGACCCTTCCATCCAGGTGGAAACCATCCACCGCTCCATGCGCCGCAACTTCCTGCCCGGCACGATCCTCATGCTCATTCTGAGCCTGTTCCAATTGGGCATGCTGTTCTGGCGCATCAACACCGACCCGGTGGATCTGCTCTCCAACGCCTCCTATCTGCTCTCTTTTTCCTGCTGGCTGCTGGTGCTGCTGGCCAACACCTGGTCGCTGGGACACTATGCGCTTTGGCACCGCCGCGCCGTACGGGAAGCTCAGATGGGCCGCATGTATGCCATCCGTACCAGTCCGGTCGCAAATCTTTCACTGCTCTTCGTCGCTCTCCTGTTCATTGTGGCCGCGTTTCTCTTCTCCTCTTCCCGGCGCGAGATCGGCTATCTGGGCGTCGCCGTCGTCACCGTTGTGCTGACCTGCTGTTTGACTCAGGGCGTGAAGGCCTTCTGCCTCCATCGCGGCGCCTCCCGAAACGTCACCCGGACCGCCACTATGGCCACCGCCTTTCTCTCCAGCTTCGGACTGCTGATGGCCGTAGGCGTTCTCTTTATCACAAACCGCTGGGGCGTGGATGACACAACCGCTGTGGAAACCTATTCCTGGCACAACATCACCTGGGAGGTCTACGCCGACCCCATCCCCCTGCGGATGGAAGATCTCACCGGCGCTGCCATCTACGGATCCGACACCTATTCCACCGGGTCCTGGGAACAATCCTCCTTGCTGGTATCTTGGCGAAGATACTCCCAGGATCTCCGGCATGACTGCCCGGAGGAGCTGCCGGAACTCAACTACTCCATTGTGGACGTGAAGATTCCGCTCTTCTATTCCACATGCAAAACGTACCTGCTGGAACAATACGTCCGCCGCGACGCGAACCTTCCTCCGGAATACCAGGAGCGCTACAAAGCCCTGGACACTCTGCCGCAGGGCACCACGGCAGCATATCAATGCTATATGGGAGAGGAAGCGTTGAACCAGTACCTGCTCTGCTGGGACAGCCGGTTGATCGAGCTCTGGTTTGACGAGCCCCTCACCGCCGCCCAGCTGGACACCGCCGCCGCTATACTGGCAGATGCATAAACATGCAAAATAAAAGGAGAGGCGAAGGCCTCTCCTTTTGCAATATGGAACCGTTTAAACCGTCAGGGTCCAATCTCCCCGCATCTCCAGCACCAGCCGGTCGGCGATCATGGCGATAAACTCCGAATTCGTGGGCTTGCCCTTGGAATTGGAAACTGTGTAACCGAAGTACTTTTGCAGAGTCTCCAGATCGCCCCGGTCCCAGGCCACCTCAATGGCATGGCGGATGGCACGCTCCACCCGGGACGGCGTGGTGGAAAACCGCTTGGCTACCTCCGGATAGAGCACTTTCGTCACGGCGTTGATGACATCCATATCATCCACGGCAATCATGATGGCCTCACGCAAATACTGATACCCCTTGATATGGGCGGGCACGCCGATCTCGTGAATGACAGACGTCACCAGATTTTTCAGGGATACACTGCGGTCCACCGGAGCTGCGGCCGGCATGGCAAACACCGTGTGCATCCGGTCCAGCAGAGCATCCACCGTGCAGGGCTTGGGCATGAAATAGCTCACACCCAGCTCCCGGGCCTCGGAGAGAATCTGATCGGTACAAAAGGCCGAGAGCAGGATCACCCGGGGCT